>Ga0193751_1002563_pt1 | contig 10977 bp, 8 predicted proteins | sample L1c2metaG_FD_143050 | JGI IMG/M metagenome (GOLD analysis project Ga0193751, IMG submission 143050) | Soil microbial communities from a riparian zone of the East river system, Colorado, United States - L1c2 | ecosystem: Environmental > Terrestrial > Soil > Riparian zone | place: USA: East River...
CCTCGACCCCCGCCGCGAGTAGTTCGGAAGCGCCGGCCTCCCAGGCGCGATCCAGCGTGCCGAAGGCGCTCTCGAGCCGCTCGAAGCGTGCGCGTCCCACTGCGGATATCCGGCTGAAGCCAACCCAGTACTTCGTGTCGTCCAATTGCTCTCTGCCCGCTCATCCTGAGCTTGTCGAAGGACGAGTGGCCGGCTGATCTGCCGACCAGATGTTCGCCTCATCGCATCCTGAGCCGCTTCATACAGAACTGTCAACCTATTCCGTCGCAGCCGCCAACTATAATGGCGCAGGCAGTTCGGTTGGGGTCCGAAGAATCGGAGCTGGCGCGATGCCGGATCGGCCGCGAGCAGGAGTTGGCTGAAATTGCGCGCCAGCTCTTCACCACGCGCCTGCTGACCCTGACCGGCGCGGGCTGCGTTGGCAAGACGCGGCTGGCGCTGGAGGCCGCGCAGCGCGCGCTGGAGCGCTTTCCGGACGGCGTCTGGCTGGTCGACCTGGCGCCGCTGTCCGATCCAGCTCTCGTGCTTCAGATGGTCGCGGCGGCCGTGGGCGTCAGCGACCAGGGCGATCGTCCGCTGCTTGACCGGGTCGTCGACCTCCTCGGTGCTCGGGTTTCTCTTCTGCTGCTGGACAACTGCGAGCACCTTATCGATGCCTGCGCGCAAATTGCCCAGACGCTGTTGCAGACCTGTCCGCGTCTGCGCCTGCTCGCCACCAGTCGCCAACCGCTCGACACTCCGGGAGAGGTTGCCTGGATCGTGCCCTCCCTGCCGCTGCCTGATCCCGGCAGTGTCGGCAGCGCAGAGGCGGCGCTCGAGTTCGAGGCTGTGCGGCTGTTCACCGAGCGCGCGCGGGCGGCATCGCAGAGCTTTGCTCTGGATGACCAGAATGCACTCGCAGTCGCGGGAATCTGCGAGCAGTTGGACGGGATCCCGCTTGCGCTCGAGTTGGCGGCTGCGCGCGTGCGAACACTGAGTGCTGGGCAGATCCTCAGGCGGTTGCGCGACCGCTTCCGGCTCTTGTCGTCCGGACGCAGGACGGCCGTGCCCAGGCATCAGACCCTTCGCGCAGTGATCGACTGGAGCCACGATCTGCTTCAGGAGCCGGAGCGGATCCTTTTCCGCCGGCTGTCGGTCTTCGCTGGCGGATGGACGCTCGAGGCCGCTGAGTCAATCTGCGGGGATGGCCCGATCGACGCGCCGGGCGTTCTCGATCTCCTGTCCCAGCTCGTGGACAAATCGTTGGTGCTGGCTCAGCCCGACGGCGGCGAGCACCGCTACAGGTTCTATGAAACGTTGCGCCAGTATGCGGCGGAGAAGCTGGCGGACGCGGCTGAGGACGGGAGCATGCGCGGGCGCCATCTCGTCTGGTTTCGTGACCTGGCCGAACGGAACCAGAACGTCACGACCGGTCCGGAGGAGGCGGCGGGGTTCAGCCGCCTGGAGACGGAACTCGGTAACCTGCGGGCTGGCCTGGACTGGGCGCGGCAGCCGCCCCTGCTGGAAGACGGGCTCCGTCTCGCGGCCGCGCTGTACCGCTTCTGGTGGCTGTGTGGCCGCGCCGCAGAGGGGGAAGACTCGCTGGCGGGATTTCTGCAACGTACGCGACCGACGGACGGACAGATCACAGGCCGCTCGATGACGCGGGCCCGCGCGGCGGCTCTCTCCGGCGCCGGCTTCCTGGCCTCTCGTCAGCACCTCCCCGGAAGATCGCGGCCGTTCCTCGAGGAGGCGCTGCCGCTCTGGCGGGAGCTCCGCGACAAACGGGGCATCACCTTTACGCTATGGGAGCTCGGGAACTGCACCGCGCAAGAGGGAGATCTCGAACCGGCGGCCCTCCTTCTGGAGCAGAGCCTGGCTGGCGCTCGCGAGCTTCAGGACTCGTCGCTTCTCTGTGAGTCCCTGGCGCACCTTGGTTGGGTCTTGAGGCGGCGAGGCGAGTACCAGCGCGCGCAGGAGCTCTGCGAGGAGGGCCTGGCGGTGGCGCGGGTGGCAGGCGATTTCCGGCGCGCGGCGGTGCTGCTGGCCCTGCTCGGCGAGGGGGCTCTTAAGCAGGGGAACCTCGATGCCGCGCGCGCCTGGTTGCGTGAGAGCCTGCTCGCGACCCAGAGGTCGGGAGTGACCGCCGGCTTCGGGGCGGCGCTGCTGCATCTGGCCCGCGTCGCCGCGACGGAGTCGCAGCCCGCGCGCACCCTACGGCTGGCGGGAGCCGCAGCCGCGGCTGCGGAAGCTCTCGGCGCGCTCGAGGACAGGTACCTCGCGGCCCGGACGGAGGCAGAGCCGGAGCTCGATTTGGCTCGTCAGGATCTTGGCGGGCGGCGTGCTGAGGCTGCCTGGACCGCCGGCCGGGCGATGACTTTGGAGCGGGCTATTGCTTACGCGCTGGGGGACGACGAGTCTCTCGTTGGTTTGCAGCCCGAGCCCGCGACCGAGGCCGGACCGCTGACGGCCCGCGAGCGAGAGATTTCCACGCTCGTGGCGCGCGGGCTGACCAACCGGGAGATCGCCGCCGAGCTGTTCATCAGCGAAGCGACGGCGAAGCGGCACGTGGAGAACATCCTCAACAAACTCGGCTTGTCCTCACGGCGCAAGATACGAGCGTGGGTTGGCGAGCAGCCCTTGTTGGCGACCGGGGCCGCGGAAGGCGTCGTGCCGTTCCGGCCGCGGCATGCAGGCGACACCTCGGTGGACCCTGACTCCCTAACCTCCCGCGGGGGCTGACCCCCCTCGGACCGCCTTCGGTAGTTAGCCTCCATACGCCGCTCTGAAATGGGCCGGTTCTGCGCAACTATGGGCCGGTTCGGCGCACGCGATGATCTGCTCCACGAAGTTAGTCTCTATCGGGAGATCGGATTTGACACCCCTCGTACGGCGAGGCGGACGATGTCCGACCAAACGCGGGCAGGCATGCACAGAGGAGGAACCGGTAGTGAAAGCGCAAAGCTGGATCATTAGACGCCCACTAACGACTATGGCGGCAACGGCAGAACTGCGCCGCGCCGGGGTCTGGCATCATCTCAGGCGCTTCAGCTCGGTTCTGAGCATCGTCGCGCTCTCCGTCCTGGCGACTGTGTTCGTCCAGCACCTCCTCGCACCACCTCGGGCGGCGGCGCAGGCCGATCAGCCTCAGGTCGTGCGCGCCTCGAGCTTTGAGCTTGTCGGCGCCGATGGCACCGTTCTCGCACGGCTCGCGCCGGGACCGACCGGAAATGGCCGCCTTCAACTCTTCGACACAGCCGGCAAGGTGCGGGCGGGCCTTGCTGGAGACGGGCGCTTCACGATCTCCGACGCGGACGGTGTCACCCGCCGGCTCTATGCGGGCTACGCGCTTACGGCCGGCACTGTCGGAGCGCCGCCCATCAACGGGATCCAGCTCGACCCGAGCAGCAGCATCAGCGTCATTCCTGCTCCCTAAGACGGCTCGTAACTTGAGTCGCTCGACCCGGGCGCCGCTGGCCGCCGAGCGGTACGCGATTCATCGGGCCCGCGCAGCACACCTACCCGGCGGGCACAGCCTCGAACCGCGGCATCACTTCCTTCGCGAACAACTCCATCGAGCGCATGACCTTCTCGTGCTCGAGGTCGCCGAATGCAAATGTCGCGCCGAAGTACTCAATACCCTCACCTTGCACCTGCTGGATCTTGGCGGCGACCTGGTCCGGCGTGCCGAAGAAGCCGCGGCGCTCGGCGATGTGCTCAAAGGTCGGTGGGAGGGTCGTTCGCGAGCGCCGAAAGTCCTCCAGGTGCTGGTACACCTCGCTTCCGCCCGCAGTGAAGCTACCCCGCCATTGGATCATATCCAGCGTCCACTCGACGCTTCGGCGAGCGTCCCGTAGCGCCTCCTCCTCCGATTCAGCCACGTACACATAGCGGAAGAACGGAATGCGCGAGATCGGCATCGAATGCCCGGCCGCTGACGCCTTCGACAGGAATCGACGACACAGGTCGAGTGCATCCACGGTGTCGAGGACAACGCCGACGATGATCGGATGGCCGCTTGAGGTCACGTAGTCAAATGTCGCAGGAGTTCGGGTCGCCGCGATGTGGATCGGAGGGCAGGGCTTCTGCACGGGTGGTGGGACCAGATTTACATGATGGACTTTGTAGAACCGGCCATCGTATGAGTAGTCTGGCGTGGTTAGTAGGCCTTCGACAATAGTGATGACTTCCTGGAACCGCGCCTGGCTTTCGTCCCTATCGATGTTGTAGCCGTTGTACTCATAGGGCGCGCTGCCGCGGCCGAATCCGATATCCAGGCGCCCGCCGCTGAGCTGATCGAACATTGCGATCTCTTCGGCGAGCTGAATTGGGTGGTGCAGTGGTGGCACCATGACGGCTGTTCCGAGGCGAATTGTCTTCGTGATTGCGGCGATCTTTGTCGCAAGCATGAGCTGTGACGGCGCCAGGCCATAGCGGGAGAAATGGTGCTCTGCCAGCCAGGCACTGTAGAAGCCAAGCTGCTCGCCGTACTGGATCTCTTCGGCAATCTCGTCGTAGACCTGCGCCGGCTCCTTGCTTTCGGGCCATGGAACGTGTGTGTTCAACATGAACTTCATGACCGCTCTCCTCTGTCGCCGGCACGTCGGTTGCCATAGCGATTGTAGGACGTTACCTCCGCTGCGGGCCGGCGCTTCGTGACGCCAAACTCTCCTTCAGGGTAGCCAACGGGGATCAGCGTCACGGTCTCGACGTGATCGGGAATGCCGAGCAGGTTCTTGATCTCCTGCTCACCTCGCAGGTGAGCAGTCGTGAGCCGCGTACCCAAGCCGAGGGCGCGAGCCGCGAGGAACAGGTTCTGCACTGCAAGCCAGATCGACGATCCCTGGCTGCCTCGAACAATCTCTCCGCCGCTCGCCGTGCCGTGATCCGCGCAGACGAGGATCATTGCCGGGACCTCAGGCATGTGTTGGGCAAGATATCGCGCCTGGCCGTGGGCGGCGGATTCTCCCGGCGTAGGAGTCTCAGCCCAGGCCGCGAGCCAGACGTCACGATAGATCCGCCCGACCTGCCCGATCAGGTCGCGGTCAGTAATGACAATGAACTCCCAGGGCTGGCGGTTGGCGCCGCTGGGAGCCTTTGTCGCTGCGTCGACGATCTTCTCGAGCGCTTCCGCCGGAACTGGATTCGGTTTGTAGTGGGTGAACTGTCGCTGACTGTAGATGGCCTCAAACAGGCCGACCTCGGCCATAAGCATCGCCCCCGCCTGCAAGCCCTACGCCGGCTTCGATTCCTCGATGGTGGCCGCCCCGTGCGCGCCCGGCTGTCGCGGGCGCGCCGGAACTCCGACCACAAGCGAGCCCGCCGCAACGTTTCTCGTCACGACGCTGCCGGCCGCCGTGCGGCCGCCTTCTCCCACGGTTACCGGCGCGACTAGCATGGTATCGCTGCCGATGAAGGCGCCCTCGCCGATGATCGTCTCGTGCTTGTCCTTGCCGTCGAAGTTACAGGTAATCGTCCCGGCGCCGATGTTCACGTTCCGCCCCACCTTGGCGTCGCCGATATAGCTGAAGTGATGCATCTGAGTTCCGGCTCCGATGCGTGACTTCTTTACCTCGGCGTAGTTGCCGAGATGGGCGCCCGCCTCGATGTGCGCTCCCTCGCGCAGGTGGCTGAATGGCCCTACGGATACGCCGGTCTCGATTATGGAGTCCTCGATCACCGAGGCCAGGACCCGGCAGCCGTCGCCAATTCGACTCGAACGGATGATGCTGTTGGGCCCGATCTCACAGTCCTCGCCGATGACGGTGTCACCTCGAAGCGTAGTGTTGGGATGGACGATTGTATCGCGCCCGATACGAACGCCGTCGTCGACGTAGCTCGAGGCCGGATCGATGAGCGTGACCCCCGCTTCCATCAACTGATCGCACACCTTCTCGCGGGCTAGATCTTCGACAATCGCCAGCTCAGCGCGCGAGTTTACGCCGCGGGCCTCCTCTGGCAAAACCGGCGCTGACGTTATTCTGCCGCCTTCTCTGGCTGCGATTCGGACGAGGTCGGTGAGATAGAGCTCGCCGCTTGCTGCGCTTGGGGCAATCTGTTTCAGATGCGACCAGAGCCAGCTCGCGCGGAAGGCGTACACGCCTGCATTGAGCTCACGGATCTTCAGATCCGCCTCATCCGCATCGCGCTCCTCGATAAGGCCAACGAGTCTGTCCCTGTTGTCCCGTTTTACGCGGGAGTAACCGCTGGCTTCGACGGAGTAGGTGGTCAACAATGTCAGGTCTGCGCGCTCATTCTCATGTACGTACCGAACCAGACGTAGCGTCTCCGGCTCGATCAGAGGTAGATCGCCGTTTAGGACGAGGATTTGCTCATCGCGGCCGCAGGCCCCTTCCGCCGCCTTGACGGCATCCGCCGTTCCAAGCTGTTGCTGCTGAACGGCAAAGCTGACGCCGCGCCCCGCTGCGGAGCGCACGTCGTCGGCGTCGGGCCCGACGACGGTCACGATTCTCGGGATGCCGGCGGCTCTCACCGCGTCTACGACGCGGCGGAGGATCGGCCGGCCCCCCACCGTGTGGACGACCTTCGGCCGGCGTGAGCGCATGCGGCTGCCCGCGCCGGCTGCCATTATTACCGCTGCCCATGGGTCGCCCAGAAGTTCGTCCGTGCTCATGAACCGGCCGCCGCCGCCTCCGCCGCGCGTGGCTGGAATGCCGGCATGACCTCACGTGCGAAGCGCCGGAGCTGGTCCTTCCACTCGTCTGCCGGCATCCCCTCAGCCCAGTGCAGCATCACCTGCTCCAGACCCGGATACTCGGCCTCGAGCTCCCTCAGCCGGCCGATCACCTCCTCGGCTGGACCGAGCAACCACGCCTTCTGGCGCAGACCCTCCTCGAGCGTCGGGACGCCAACCGGCGCGCCTGGTGTTCCCCAGGGCCGGCCCTGATCGTCGGCGTAGCGGACGAAGCCGAACGGCGCGAACCACTTGAAGCGCTCGTCATGATACGGCCGGACTCGCTCCATCGCCTCTTCGATGCTGTCCGCGAGGTAGAGTCCGCCTCCCCAGGTCAGATCCTCTCCAAGCGCGAGGTTGCGACCGATCTTCGCCGCCTCATCGCGGAACTGCCTGAACATCATTCGCGTTATCTGCTCGCCGTTCATCGTGACCATGCCTTTGATGCCGTGCTGGACCATGAACGGGACTGACTTGCCGCTGGCGATGGCCTGCCAGATCTCAACGGGCCGGTTCACCGGCCGCGGCACCAGTGTTACGTCCTGCAGGTGATAGCCCCGGTAGTCGACATCGGCGGGAATCGTATAGAAGCGGCCGTGATGGGACCACGATTCCTCGTTGAACGCCTTGTACAGAATCTCCATCTGCTCGCGGTAGATCGCTGCGTTGGCCTCCGTGTCGAGCAGCGGACCGCCCAACGTCTCCACCTCACGTGTGTGATAGCCCCGGCCGACACCAAAGACGATTCGGCCCTTGGTCAGGTAGTCCGCCATGGCGTAGTCTTCGGCGATGCGGATCGGGTGCCACATTGGCGTGACGTTAAACGCGCAGCCCAACTTGAGCCGTTGAGTCTGGGTCGCCAGATAGGTCCCCATGAGGATCAAATTAGGGATCACCTCGTAGCCCTCGCGCTGGAAGTGGTGTTCGGCCATCCAGAGCGTGTGATAGCCGAGTGCGTCCATTTCGCGGGCGACGTCCTCTGCCATCGCCATTCCCTCGACAAGCCGCTCGTTCGGATAGCGCCGCTCGTCGGCCGGAGTGCCATCGCGTCCGCAGTTCTCGAGCGCGATATGGCCGACATACAGGACGGAAAAATGCTTAATCATTCGTCAACTCCAGCTCCAGCCCGCCTGTTTCTCCCTGCACACTAATCGCTCCCCCAACCCGCGTCCAGAGCACTCTCGCACGAGTCCTTCTTCCTCTCCCTGGGGAGAGGATTGAGGTGAGGGCGAAACCCGAGCCAAACACCGAACCCGAGCTTGTGCAGGAGCCTTGCCACCGCGTCGTTCCTCCTCTTCCTGGCGGGAGAGGATTGAGGTGAGGGCGACACCCAAGCGAAACACTGAACCCGAGCCGGTGCAGGAGCTCCTTACTTCTCCCACCACAGCACCCCCATGTATGTCTCATCCACACGCAGGCTGAGCATCCCACCGTCTTCAATAACCGCTGACGTCAGCTCCATGCGGATCACCGCGTCGATCTCTGGGCTTTCCGGCAAAATAAGGTGCTCGCGGACGCCCGCCACGGCGCCGTCCAGGTCCTCCCAGCTCCAGCTCGGTCCGGCGATGCGGCCTACGCTGACGTTGGCGCGGATTCCCAGCTCGTGCATCAGGTTGAACGCCTCGACATAACCGGGCTGCAGGCAGCGCCGCTCGCCGTGAAAGCGGTACCAGAGTCGCCCGAGCGGCTCTGGCTCGGAGACGATCTCGCGTAGCGCCAGGAAACAGGCGCGACGGGCGCAGGCATCGAGCTTATGGATGAAGCTCGCCGCATCCGCGATCGGATAGAGCACGTGCGCGCAGAGCACGAGATCGGCCGCTTCTACTTCGGCGTCCTGCCACCTCGCCTCGACAACTTCTACGTTCCGCGTCCCGCTCTCGCTCAGCGCCTCTTCCAGCCGTGGCACCATCGCGGCGTCCGGTTCGACGGCGACGACCGAGGCGGCGCGAGGAGCTATCGCCAGCGCGTAACGCCCGGCGCCTGCGCCGACGTCGACTACCGTCGCTGTTTGTGAGAGATAAGGAAGCATCGTCCGGATCGTCGGGTCATCGTCATCGGCGATACGGCGGAGCAGGCTGGGTCTGTTGCCGATACGGCGGGCCCAATAGTCTGCGCTCGTGCGACCAAGCGCCGCATAGGCGGCGTCCATCTGCCGCTCGCGACGTTCGACCATCCCGCGCCAGTGAGCCGCGTCCGGGCCGTCAGTCGTAGCCGTGATGTCGTTTCCCCCCATGGAATCGAACCGGACGCGTCGTCATCGCGCCTCCTTGTGCGCCGGTGATGCGGCGTAGCCGCCCAACCACCTTGGTGGGGTGCGGGGTGCAACCCCGAGAAAAACAACAACTGGGGTGGGCGGGCGGGCAAGGTACGCCCAAGCGGGCCACCCGCTTTCGCCGACCGGCGGCGCCGCGCGGCGGGATGTGTGGCGCGACCGAGTTGGGCGCTCGATGACTGGACCATCGTCCAGACCGGGCGCTCAGGTCCCGGCGTTGGCCTGGCAAATTTCGCACAGGCCGAAGATCGCGATGTGCTCGATGTCGGCACGGAACCCATAGTCACCGGCGAGCGTTTGCGCCAGCCGGTCTAGCGCCTGCGGGTCGAGTTGCCGTACTGTACCGCAGCTCCGGCAGATCAGATGATGATGCGGATCGCCGGCGGACCACTCGTACGCGAGCTCGCCTGCACCCATGTCAGTCTCGCTGACAAGATGCAGCTCCTTTAGGACTGCCATCGTGCGGTACACGGTCGAAATGTCCACGTACGGGTACGCGCGTTGCACCTCGTCGAGAACCTGCGCAGCCGTCCGGTGCCCGTCGGCGTGACGGAGCGCCGAGACGACCATGAGTCTTTGTGGGGTCAGTTTATGGCCCGACCCACGAAGAATCGCCGCTGCCTCGGCTTCACAACTCACTACCGTCCCCCGCCCCGCATGGAGCTTCATTCTACGCGCATGTCCGTCGCGGTCGCTATTGTGCTGGTTCATCGTGTCGTGCATTGCCCGAGGGATCGGCCGGACTCCAACTGATATGCTGGGCGCGAGATTCATTGAGGAGAGGCAGATGCTGACTGTCGAAGAGAATGTACGAATGACGCGGATTGGCCCAGGCACGCCAATGGGCGAGCTGATGCGCCGTTATTGGCACCCCATTGCCGCCAGTTCCGAGCTGCAGAGCTTCGGGACCAAGCCAATCAAGCTGCTGGGTGAGTCGCTCGTGCTGTACCGCGACCGCAGCGGAACCCCCGGACTCGTCGCTGAGCGCTGTCCGCATCGCAACGCCGGAATGGTCTTCGGTATCCCGGAAGAGCATGGTTTGCGCTGCGCGTATCACGGCTGGCAGTTTGACGAGACGGGACGCTGCACCGATCAGCCATATGAGACCACCGAGGATCCGACAAGCACCTTCCGCGACCGCACCCCGATCCTCTCCTACCCGGTCGAAGAGCTGGGCGGGCTGGTCTTTGCCTATCTCGGACCTGGACCGACGCCCCTCCTGCCGCGATGGGACCTGCTCGTCATGGACGGTGTGACCCGCGACATCGGCCGGACACTCATCCCCTGCAACTGGCTCCAGGTCATGGAGAACTCGCTCGATCCCGTGCACGTCGAATGGCTGCACAATTACTTCTCGAACTACGTCCTCGAGCGGCTCGGGCGTCCGGATCTCAAGCGGGGTACATCGAGCACGAACGACGGAAAGGTTCTACCGAAGTACCGCCATAAGAAGATCGGCTTCAGCGAGTTCGAGCACGGCATCATCAAGCGCCGCGTGCTCGAGGGAACGACGGAAGCGGATGACCTTTGGGCCGTCGGCCACCCGACCGTCTTCCCGTTGCTGCTCAAGACCGGCTACACATTCCAGTTCCGTGTGCCGATCGATGACGAGCGGACGCAGTACTTCTACTACTCATGCTACCCGCCGAAGGCCGGCATCGAGTACAAAGAGCAAAACGATCGCGATATTCCCGTCTACGACGTGCCGATTGCCGGAGTCGACGAGGGTGGCGAGCCGCAGTGGGAGCTCCTCGATAACAACAGCGGCCAGGACGTCGCCATGTGGTACACGCAGGGCGCAATCTCCGACCGGTCCCAGGAGCATCTCGGCCTCTCCGACCGGGGCGTCATCCTCTACCGCCAGCAGTTAAAGGACAATATGCAGATGGTGCTCGAGGGTGAGGATCCGATGAACACGTTCCGCAATCCCGACGAGAACGCATACATCGAGCTGGACAACGAGTACCAGCGAATGGCGGATCGGTCCACCGAGATCAACCGCACCGGCCACTCCAGCAAGTACAGCCCAACC
>Ga0193751_1002564_pt1 | contig 10977 bp, 10 predicted proteins | sample L1c2metaG_FD_143050 | JGI IMG/M metagenome (GOLD analysis project Ga0193751, IMG submission 143050) | Soil microbial communities from a riparian zone of the East river system, Colorado, United States - L1c2 | ecosystem: Environmental > Terrestrial > Soil > Riparian zone | place: USA: East River...
AAGAGTTACAGCGACATGAGAAAAGAAACGATGAATTCCGCGACGCTTCAGCGCTTAAACACTTCAACGCTTTTAACGTCTTAACGGACCTGCCCGCCGCCATGGACAAACACATCCTCGATTTCGAGAAGCCGATTTTTGAATTGCAGCGGCGTTTGCAGGAGATCCGCGAGCATTCGGATGAGCACGCGGTCGATCTCGATTCGGAGGTGGAAGCGATGCAGGCAAAGATCGAAGCCACCCGGCGGGAGATTTACGGGAGCCTGACCGCGTGGCAGAGGGTGCAGATTGCGCGGCATGTGCAACGCCCCTTTGCCCTCGATTACATTGAGCGTTGCTTCACCGATTGGACGGAGTTGCACGGGGATCGTCTCTTTGCCGACGACCGCGCCATGCCAAGTGGTCTGGCCCGGCTGGGGCCGTATCGCTGTGTCGTGATCACTCACCAGAAGGGACGCAATACCAAGGAGAACGTGATGCGGAATTTCGGATGCGCCCATCCCGAGGGTTATCGCAAGGCGCTTCGCCTCATGAAAATGGCCGAGAAATTTGGCATGCCGGTGGTCTCTCTGATCGACACCCCCGGCGCTTATCCGGGGATCGGATCGGAGGAGCGGCACATCGCGGAAGCGATCGCGGTGAATCTGCGCGAGATGATGACGTTGCGCGTGCCGAGCATCGCGGCGGTCATCGGCGAAGGGGGCTCTGGCGGCGCACTTGGCATTGGCGTGGCCGATCGCGTCCTCATTATGGAGAATGCGTATTACTCGGTCATCAGCCCGGAAGCGTGCTCCGCGATTTTGTGGCGCGACCGCCGGCATGCGGCCGAAGCGGCCGAAGCGCTTAAATTGACTGCGCAGGATTTGCTCAAGCTTGGCGTGGTTGACGAGGTGGTGCCGGAACCCGAGGGCGGGGCGCATCGCGATTACGATTCAGCCGCGGCCAATCTGGGAATGGCTCTGCGCCAGAATCTGGAGAGCCTGCTCGAGCAACCGATCGAGCAGGTCCTGAAGAAGCGATACAAGAAGTTCCGCGCCCTTGGCAACTTCATCGAATCGAAAACGTCCACCAGTTCTTTACGCTCATCATTGTGATCAGGGGACGGGGGGTAAGCATTTCGATTGCGGCACTTCTTGCTTGCGCGGCGGGAAGGGCAACGGCTAACGACTTTCGTTTCGATCGCGATACGCTCTCTTTTACGAACTCGACGGTGTTCGAATATAGCGGCGGCCACGTGCAGTCCCGAACGAGGACAGCCGATGGCGAGAAAGCGAAGCGCTACACGCGGCGTTGTTTTGTCATGAGCCGCAGCGCTCTGCAATTTTATAAATTCGCGCGTTTTGATCCTCACTCCCCGGCGTTGAATGATCAAGAACTGACGAAACGCGTGCGGAAGCTCAGCCACATGCAGCCCTGGAAACCCGCGCTGCCGCAAAATGAGCGGATCGTTTTCCCGGGCTACCGCGACCTGCGCCATTTCAGTCAGGCGCATGCCCGGCTCTTGCAGGAAAATCTCGGGCTCGGCTGGCCGACGTATACGCGGATCGGGAATTACAGGATGTTTTTCCAGGCCGACGACACGGACTATCAGGCGAAAATGCATGACGTATTGGACCAGACAATGGCGGATGGCGGTTTTTTTGTCGCGTATCTCACAGATTATCCGCACTTCAACATCAACCACGCCATCCTTGTCTACGGCCGGCGTCCATCGCGGCCGGGAAGCGATGTAGAACATTATGTTGCCTACGATCCGAATCATCCGGACGGGCCCCGTGAGTTGAAGTGGTCGAACTCTCTGCACGTCTTCAATTTCCAAAAGGACAAGGAATTCCGTGGTGGCTTTACCAAGGTTTATCAGGTCTATGGGAAGCCGTTCCAATAGAACCTGATTAGGGTAGCGACGCCCGGGCCGTCATGGCGGCGTCGCTCCGCGGATGCGCTTCTTCTGCAGCGACCCGCCCTTTCAGGTAGGGATGTTTCTCCGAAACGTCCCACAAACGATTTTTTCTGTAGGGAAAGCTGTTAGCCCCATTTGGAAATAAGTGGGACGGCTCGGAGAGCCATCCCTACCTGTCCAGGATGGGAACGCGTTTGTGTATTGGCGACGTGCGGAGTGGACGCCGCAGCGAGCCATCCCTACCGGCTTGACCTAACGACTCGCCTTGGAGGCTTTTGGCGTCGGCGGCGGTGGTGGAAACAGAAAACGCAGAGCCGGATCGACGCGCGTCGCCCAGGCTCCTTCGCTATGATCGGCCCCCTCGACTTCGGCGTATTGAAGATCGTCATACAGGCGCCAGCCTTTTTCGACCAATGCCTCGCGCAGGATCCGGGCACGCTCCCAACCCGGTTCGTGCGTGCCGGTGTCGAGCCAGATTTTCAGCGGCAATTTCTCCGGCAACTGTTCCACCATTTTGACGATCACCTGGTTATCCCACCAGACGGAGGGGGACATGACGACCAACCTTTGGAAGACATGGGAAAACCAGAGACCGAGTGAAAGCGTAAGCAGCCCACCCAGAGACGAACCGCCGAGACCGGTGAATTCGGCTTCCCGTTTGGTGCGGTATTTCCGGTCGATGTATGGCTTGAGCTCTTCCACCAGAAACCGGCCGTAATTACGGGCCAGCCCGCGGCTGCGCTTTTTCCGTTTGGCACTTTCGTCGATGATCCCCCGGCTCGGCGCATACTCGTGAATCCGTTCCTCACCGGTGTTCGCGACTGCCACGATGATGAGCGGCTCGATGAGCTTCTTGCGAATCAGTTCCTGGGCGGTTTCATCGACAGACCATTCCACCTTCGAGAAGGCAGTAGCCGCGTCGAAAATATTCTGACCGTCCTGCAAATAGAGCACGGGGTAGCGTCGTAAAGCCATGCGACGGTAGCCGAGCGGCAGATAAACAAGAATGTCGCGGCGATTCGCAAAAATGTTCGATCGGAATCCACGGTGTTCCTGGATATTTCCGGTAAGAGTGTGCTCGGACATGAGCGGAAAGGCATCGTCGAACATGATGAAAATGTCTAGCGTATCGCTTCTGAAGAGGAGGACGGTCGCCTGATTTGTCTTGTGCGCACTCTTATCGTTGAATAAGCCGGACGGCACCGGTATCCATCCCTACCTGTCATGAACGAACGGCATATCCGCTGGTACACGCCCGATTTGAGTCGCGATTTCGATATGCTGGTTTTCGGACAGGGGAGCGGTCTTCCGCTCGTATTATTTCCGACTTCCTTCGGGCGTTATTATCAGAACAAGGATTTTCATCTGATCGACGCGGTGGCCGGTTTCGTGGATGCCGGCCAGGTCACGGTTTATTGTCCGGACGCGATTGATCTGGAGAGTTTTTACAACAAGTCGATTCATCCGGCCGACCGGATGCGCACTCACAACGCCTACGAGAAGGTGATCGTTCACGATGTCTTCGATTTTGCGCGGCGCGAATGCTCGACGGGGCGCGTGGCGGTGAGCGGGGCCAGCCTTGGAGCTTATCACGCGGCCAACATTGCCTTCCGCCATCCCGATGCGGTTAGCCATCTCATCAGCTTAAGCGGCTCTTTCGACATCAGCTCGTTTTTTGACGGATATCATGATGATAATATCTATTTCAACAGCCCGTATGAATATCTGCCGAATACGACCGATCCATGGAAGTACGGGCATATGGGAATCATTATCGGCACGGGTGAATGGGATAACACGCGGGATGAAAGCCTGCGGCTTTCCGGCGTCCTGAATTCGAAAGGGATTCAACACTGGCTCGACGACCGCAAGTGGTGTGGGCACGACTGGAATTACTGGCGCGACATGCTGCCCTTTTATCTCTCGAAGCTGTAGCAATTGGCTGCGCCTCTGATCTGTAGGGGAAGCTGTTAGCTTCCCTTGTTTGGATGGGAAGCTGGCAGTTTCCCCTACAGATGCGCGGAGGATGCGTCCTGATCTCTTGTCATGTCGAGCGAAGTCGAGACATCTCTAACTGTTCTCCGCTAGAAGGTGGCGACGAAGAGTGCCAAGGAAGTGATGAAAGATTTCTCGACTTCGCTCGACATGACAAGGTTGGCGGTCGAAATGACAAGATGACTAACTAAAGGCGAGAGGACACCTTCTTCCTCTTTTTATCTGCGAAAATCTGCGTAGTCTGAAATCTCCCGTCTTATGAAAAAAATTGGTATCCTTTTTGGTCAGGAACAGAGCTTCCCACCGGCGTTTGTCGATCGGGTGAATCGGAAAACCGGCGGCAAAGAGATCGTCGCGGAATTCGTTAAGATCGACCGGGTGGCGCAGGGCGAGCCGTGCGGATATGACGTTGTGATCGATCGAATATCGCAGGACGTGCCCTTTTATCGCGCCTGGTTGAAGAACGCCGCCCTGACAGGGACCGCGGTGGTGAACAATCCTTTCTGGTGGAGTGCCGACGAAAAGTTCTTCAATAACGCACTGGCGACCAAGATTGGTGTGGCCGTGCCGAAAACGGTGCTCCTGCCCTCCAATCAACCACCGCCCGACACGAAAGATGATTCCTTTCGCAACCTCTCTTACCCGATGAACTGGGAGGCGATCTTCGCTTACGTCGGCTGGCCGGCATTCTTCAAGCCGTTTGCGGGCGGCGGTTGGAAAAATGTCTACAAGCTGCATGACGCGGATGAATTTTTCCGCGCTTACGGCGAGACGGGCCAACTCGTCATGATGTTGCAGGAAGAAGTGAAGTTCGACATGTACTTCCGCTGTTATTCGATCGACCAGCGGCACGTGAAAATCATGCCCTACGAACCACGGCACCCCTATCATTTGCGTTATCAAACGGAGTGGCAGACCCCGCCGGAGACCCTGCAAAAGGTGCACGACGGAGTGCTGATTCTGAATCAGTATCTCGGTTACGACCTGAACACGGTCGAGTTCGCCATCCGCGATGGGGTGCCGATGGCGATAGATTTTTGCAATCCCGCGCCCGATGCGGAAGTGGCTTCCGTTGGTCAGCACAATTTCGAATGGGTGGTGGAGGCCGTTTCCGAGATGGCCATTCGCAAGGCGCGTGAGCATGTCCCCGGTCAGGACAACCTGAGCTGGGGCAAATTTCTGCAAGCGGCGGTGACGAAGCGGCCTCTGAGTGAGCTGGCGTAGAGCGCTTGGGAAGTGAGCGCCGAGGCGCTCCCGCATGGAGCGCGTGATCCAGCTGCGCAGAGCGTTGTTGTGTGCAGGGTAGAACGACCGCTCCGAGGGCGTTGCCAAAAACAAGAGCGGCGCAGCCGCTCAAAATGGAACCGAGGATGACAAGCGGACAATTTCGAGAGACGCTCTGAGAGCGGCGTCGTTATGTATACGAAGTTGAAGGACCACACGTTTACCCTCGGGATTGAGGAAGAATTTGCGATTATCGATCCTGAGACACGCGAGTTGCGCTCGCATATTCAGGAGATCCTGGAAGGCGGCAAAGTCCTGCTGAAGGAGCAGGTCAAACCTGAGATGCACCAGTCGGTCGTGGAGCTGGGCACCGAAATCTGCCAGTCGGTGGAAGACGCGCGCGTGCACGTGCTCGAATTACGGAGCAAGCTGGCCGATCTGGCCGGCCGTGGCGGTCTTAAGATCGCCTCGAGCGGCACGCATCCCTTTTCGCACTGGCACGACCAACTCATCACCGAAGGGGACCGTTATAAGGAAATCGTCAAAGACATGCAGTTGCTGGCCCGGGCCAACCTCATTTTCGGTTTGCACGTCCATGTCGGAATTCCGGAACGGGAAACGGCCATTCATGTCATGAATCAGGCGCGTTACTTTCTGCCGCACATTTATGCTCTGTCGGTGAACTCACCTTTCTGGGTGGGACGCAACACCGGCCTGAAAGGCTATCGCCTGAAAGTGTTCGAACGATTTCCGCGCACCGGCATTCCCGACGCCTTCGAAAGTCTTTCCGAGTATGAAGACTACTGCAAGCTGCTGGTCAAAACCGGCTGTGTCGATAATGCGAAAAAAATCTGGTGGGATATCCGGTTACATCCTTTCTTCGATACCCTGGAGCTGCGTGTTTGCGACGCGCAGTCACGCGTGGACGACACGCTGGCCATCGCGGCGCTGATCCAGGCGATCGTGGCGCGTCTTTACAAGTTGCTGAGCCAGAATATCACGTTTCGAGTTTATCGACGAAGGCTGCTCGACGAGAATCGTTGGCGCGCGTCCCGTTACGGGTTGGACGGGAAGTTGATCGATTTTGGCCGGGAAGCGGAAGTGGAAACGCGCAGTCTCCTCAACGAGTTGCTGGAGTTTGTTTCGACAGAAGTGGAGGAACTCGGGTCCGCCCGGGAGATGGCTCATATCGAGCGCATCATGCGCGAAGGCACCGGCGCCGACCGTCAGCTGGCTACCTGGGAACGGACCGGGGACATGAAGGCGGTGGTCGATGGCATCGTGGCAGAGACGTATGAGGGACTGCGTGGTCCGGCGGGCAACGGAACGCCGGTTGCCGGGAGCTGATTCCCGCGTAAATCTGACGTTCTCTTTATGCCGGACCGACTGACCATCGATACGATCGACGCCGAACTGGCGCCCGGAGCGCGCAACGCCATTCGCGTGTGCCTGCGCCTGCAGCCGGAAGAACGGATCACGATCATCACGGATGAGGCGACGCGCGATATCGCGGCGGCCTTGCAGGCTGAAGTAGAGGAGATCGGATCGGAGCACGCGGTCTTTGTTTTGGAAAACTACGAGAACCGTCCACTGCAAAATATGCCGCGAGTCATTTTGGACGATCTTGCGCAGTCGCAAGTCTCGATCTTCTGCGCCCAGACGCAGACGGGCGAGCTCGGTTCACGGATGCAAATGAGTGATGTGGTGAACCGAAAACGCATCCGGCATGGGCACATGGTGAACATTACCCGCCAGATTATGATGGAGGGGATGCGGGCCGACTTTCACGCCATCGATGAATTGAGCCAACGGTTGGTGGAGCGGGCGCGTCGCGCCAAAAAAATCACATGCCGCACTCCGGCCGGCACAGATTTCGAGGCGGAATTCTCGCCCGAGCTCAAATGGTTGAAGACGAGCGGAATCATCACACCAGATAAGTGGGGCAACCTTCCGGGCGGCGAAATTTTTACGTCGCCCGCGAACAGCAACGGTCGCTTCGTGGTGGATGGAGTGGTCGGCGATTATCTCTGCCAGAAGTATGGCGACCTGCACGATGCGCCGCTTACCATTGACGTAAAAGATAATCGGATTGTCGATTTGCAGTGCGAGCACAAGGAGTTGCTGGAAGAATTTCGCGCTTACACGAGCACGGATGAAAATAGTAATCGGGTCGGGGAGTTTGCGGTCGGGACCAACACTGCCTGCACACGCGTCATCGGGAATATTCTGCAGGATGAGAAGATTCCCGGGATTCATATTGCCTTTGGCCATCCCTATGCCGAGCACACGGGCGCGGATTGGCTCTCACGCACGCACATTGATTGCGTTGGCCGCGATTTCGACATCTGGTTCGATGGCGAACAGATCATGGCAGCGGGAAAGTTTCTGATCTAATTCGGGCGGAGGGAAGGTTTTTGCGGTGACGGCTGCCTCCCTCTGTGCATCCTTGCCACATGGACGAGATCGGTCAGCTCTTCGCTAACAATCGCGCCTGGGCCGCGCAGGTCACAAAAGAGGATGCCGGTTTTTTCGCGCGCCTGGCCAATCAGCAGTCGCCCGCTTTTCTCTGGATCGGGTGCTCCGATAGCCGGGTCCCGGCGAACGAAATTATCGGTCTGCCTCCGGGTGAGGTTTTTGTTCATCGAAATATTGCCAACATCGTGGCGCACAGCGACCTCAACTGTTTGTCGGCTTTGCAGTTCGCGGTCGATGTTCTGCGGGTGCGCCACATTATTGTGTGCGGACATTATGGCTGCAGCGGAGTGCGCTCCGCCATGGACGATCAACGCCACGGATTGGTCGATAACTGGCTGCGACACGTGCACGATGTCCGGATCAAACATGAGGCGGAGCTGGCCGCCATCGCGAGCGATCGAGACCGGGCCGCGCGGTTGTCCGAATACAACGTTATCGAGCAGGCCGATAACGTGGGAAACACCACCATTGTGAACGATGCCTGGAGGCGAGGGCAAAACCTGGCTGTGCACGGTTGGATTTATGACGTGGCGGACGGACTCCTGCGCGATCTGCACGTCACGCGCATCGAGCCGGCGAAGGAGAATTCTTAGGGCAGCCATGGATCCGCAACAGCGCGCTCAGTTCAATGCCGATTTCTCGGCCGATAAGTACGAAGCACTGCTTCATTGTGTGAATCGCACGGAGCGATGGCCGGCGGATTTTCGGGTCTGCGAGACTCCGGTATTTTTGACGGCGGAGTTCACTCGCGAAGTGGTGGGGGCGGCCAATCAGATTGGACGCGAGACGCAAACGCGGGAATTCATCAGGCACTCGGCCTCGGCCATTCCGACGGGTCTGGCCGTGCCGAACGAATCAAGGCATCCGAATTTTCTGGTGGTAGACTTCGGAATTTGCGCGGAGAACGATCGGCTCGTGCCCCGTCTGATAGAATTGCAGGCTTTTCCCAGCCTCTTCGGATTCCAGTGGCTTTTGCTCGGCTGCATGCGCAAGGCTTATCCGGCGATTCCGCGCGGGTGGACCTCTTCCTTTGGCGGGATCCGTGACGATGCCTACCTCGAGCTGCTCCGCCGCACCATTGTGGGGGACTCCGCGCCCGAAAACGTGGTCCTGCTTGAAATCGAGCCGGAGAAACAAAAAACGCGAATCGACTTTGCAGCCACCGAGTCGATGCTCGGCATCCGGTCGGTCTGCCTCACGCACACCCGGAAGCGCGGCCGCCAGTTATTTTACCGCCGTGACGGGCGCGAGTTTCGGATCGAGCGAATTTACAATCGGGTCATCTTCGACGAGCTGCTGCGGCGGCCGGATTTAGTGTTGCCCTTCAACTTCCAGGAGGACCTGGATGTCGAGTGGGTGGGTCATCCCAATTGGTATTTCCGAATCAGCAAGCATTCGCTGCCGTTCTTGCGCACGCCGCACACGTCGCCCGCGTATTTTGCGGACGAATTCCCCGCCGCCGAACCGATCGAGCAGTATGTGCTGAAGCCTCTTTATTCGTTTGCCGGTCTCGGCGTAGAGATGGGGCCGACCCGCGAGCACCTGGCTGGCCTAACCAATCCGCATGCATGGATCCTGCAGAAGAAAGTGAACTACGCAGAGTTTGTCCCGACTCCGGACGGCCCCCGCTCGAAGGCGGAGATTCGCATGATGTTTATCTGGCCGAGTGGGGGAGAACCCATCCTGGTCAATAATCTCGTGCGCATGAGTCAGGGAAAAATGATGGGAGTCGATTTCAACAAGGACAAAACGTGGGTCGGCTCCAGCATTGCCCTGCATCCGGCGGAGGTTGGCTGAGCGGGCGCTCAGGTCCGCAGAAGAGAGAGGGCCTCAATCATATCCGGGCTGCGCTCGCGCAGAGCCTGGCGATGCACCTGCACGACGGAAGCGAGCCGGTCCGCCCCTTTCTTCGTTAACTGGACATAGACTTGTCTCCGATCGGTGGAACTTCTCTCCTTCGTGACCAGGCCTCGCGCGACCAGCTTATTCGTTAGGGCGACGGTCGTGTGGTGGCGAACCTGCAGGCGTTCGCTCAGTTGGCCCACGGGCAATCCGAGATGAGAATCGAAGCTCCTGATGGCGAGGAGGGCTTCGTATTGTTCGGGGGTCAGGCGCGCGTTGGCGGCGAGGTATTCCTTGCTGAAGCGCAGAAATTTCCGGAGCTCATAACGAAAGGCAGCCATCGCGGCATAGTCATGGCGAGTGAGGTTATTGGGGCGTCGCGGCATCTTTGTCATTTGAAGCAATCCCCGTAGAAACAGGCAAGCGCGACTTTTCAATTTTTGCGATCAGAACCGAGGATGAGGACGTAGGAAAAAGCCCGACAGTCTATCGAGCCTCGATAAAATTGGCATGTGGGCTGCTTTATTTCTGCTGCCGTTGCTCAAAAATATGAACAGACCAAATGTTAAGCGCTCTTCCGCCTTTACCCTGGTGGAAATCATGATTGTGGTCGCGATTATCGCCCTGCTCGCCGCCATTGCCGTTCCCGGATTCCTGCGCGCCCGCAAGCGCTCGCAGGCCTCGAAAATTCTGAATGATCTGCGCATGATCGATTCAGCCGTGGATCAATATGCGATCGAAACCAACAAGACGAGCGGCGCGACCGTCGCCATTACCGACTGGACCAATTATCTCAAGAAGGGCTCGGTGCTCTATAATACAGGAGCTGATCTTTTCGGAGCTGGCTATGGCCCACAAACGGTCGATAGTTTGCCGGCCGTTCCAGCCAGCTCCAAGGCAGCTTTGTCCGACGTGGCTGACACTTCCTTCTGGTCGCCCTACCAATAACAGCAGCCGTTCGACTCGCGCTGGCAAAACACAATTTGGAGGGACGTGCTCTGTCACGTCCCTTTTTTTTGTGCTAAAGCGTCAACGAGCGCCGGGCCTCAATCTCACCCATGCGAGAAGCTCTCATTTCCGGAGAGGACAGGCGGCTCGCCAAAACATCTTTGGCAAAAAACTCATGCCGGCGCGGGCCGCCGGCATCCACGGGCGAGCCGCCTGTGCTCCCCGGAATCGGAAATCTCCGCCTAACTTTCCTTTAGCTCCTGGTTCGTTTCGGCGAAGGCGTTGACCGCGAATTCCAAATCTTCGCGCGAGTGCGCCGCGGAAACCTGGGTGCGCACACGGGCGGTTCCGTGCGGCACGACCGGATAGAAAAATCCAATGACGTAGACCCCTTTCTCGAGCATGCGGGCGGCGAATTTTTGCGAACGAGCCGCGTCGCCGATCATGATCGGAACAATCGGATGGGTTCCTGGCTTGATCGTTAGGCCGCGTTCGGTCAGGGCAGCGCGGAAATACTTTGTGTTCTTTTCCAGCTTGTCGCGCAATTCGGTCGAGGCGCTGAGAAGCTCGAGGGCCTTGATGGTGGCGGCGAC
>Ga0193751_1002566_pt1 | contig 10956 bp, 15 predicted proteins | sample L1c2metaG_FD_143050 | JGI IMG/M metagenome (GOLD analysis project Ga0193751, IMG submission 143050) | Soil microbial communities from a riparian zone of the East river system, Colorado, United States - L1c2 | ecosystem: Environmental > Terrestrial > Soil > Riparian zone | place: USA: East River...
ATTGGCCCAAGCCCGACGCTCAGCCGGGTGATGACGTGCCCAAGCCCGACGCTCAACCGCCGGGTGACATGCCCAAGCCCGATGCTCAGCCGGGTGACATGCCCAAGCCCGATGCTCAGCCGGGTGGTGACAGCGGGGTTTAGGTGCCACGCGACCCGGCATAATCCGCGCCTGAGGCGTCGCGTGACATCCTCGGAAGGGTGAAGCGCGACCCTATCGAAAGGAGACGCGATGCTCTGGACCCTCGTTGTGATCCTGGTGGTGCTGTGGTTGCTTGGCCTGCTCGGACATATCGGAGCGGGCTTCATCCACGTGCTGCTGATCGTGGCCGTGATCGTGATCGTCTACCAGCTGGTGATCGGACGCCGTAGCGTCTGACGGCGACTGAACCCTTGATCACCGGCCGCCTCCGGGCGGCCCGTCGCTCACTAGCCGCCTTCGCCGTCTCAAGCGGCTAGGGAGTCTTCGAACGCGTCCTCGACCCTTAGTTGGCTCGATCTTTGCCCGCATCCGAGCCGCCGTCCCAACCTTCGTTCGAGAAGGTTGGAATGAACCGATACCCCCTGCCAGGGACCGTCGCGATGAATCGCGGGTGCCGATAGTCGTTCTGGAGCTTGATGCGCAGGCTCCGCACGTGGCGGTCGACGATGTTGCTCTCGGACACGAAATCGGTCCCCCAGATGGCGTCGAGGATCTCGTCTCGCGTCACGACCTGCCCATTTCGACTGGCAAGCAGATAGAGCAGGCTCTGCTCGATGCCGGTGAGGTGCACGATCGAGGTCCCAGCGCGCACCTGCCTGTTCACGATGTCGATCTCGATCTCACCGAGCTTGACGGTTGGCACGATCGGTCGGTCGATCCCTGATGCCCGACGCGTCACCACCATCGACCTCGCGAGCAGCTCCTCCGGCGAGAACGGCATGGCCATGATGTCGTCCACCCCGAGCTCGAACGCCTTGAGCTTCGTCTGGAGGTCGCCGCGACGCGTCAGACCCAGGACCGGGGGTGAGCTCCGGTCCATGTTGTTCGAGGCTCCGATGACCTGGAGCAGAGCTGTGCTGTCGTCGTGATCCATGTCGATCACGGTCATGTGCGGATGCCATTCTGCCAAGAGGCGCTCCGCCTCCGCCAGGTTGTGCGCGGCCCTGACCACGAAGAGGCCGTGATTGAGAGTCATGGTGATGAGATCCACGACCAGCTGACGATCGTGGAGGACGAGTGCACGACGCGCCTCAACTGATGGTTCGTTCACTTGCCCAGGCGCCACGGCTGCTCCCCGTTAGTTGGAAGACGTTGATGACGCGTCTGCATGTCCGCCGCAATGTCAGAGTTCACACCGCGCCGGAGTTCCCGCGCGATACGATCGGCAGAAGCGAGAGGGACCTCCATGGGCGCGTTCGAAACGGTTGGTAGCCATGTCGCACGGCTTCTACAGGGTGCGGATGCCAGCAGTCTCCTTCAGCTGGAGCAGGCCGCCCGGCAACAGACCTTCTCCCGCCGCGACCTGCTGCATGCCAGGGGCGTCCAGCTGCCGCCGTTCGTCCTGCTCGATGGCCACGTCATGACCCGCCGCGTGGCGGAAACCGGACAGGTACGCGCCGCGCTGATTGCTGGGCCTGGCTATCTCGGCGGGATTCGCTCGATCAGCGAACCGGCTGCTGAGGCGCTCTACGAGCTGATCGCCCTGACCGACGGGACGTGGGCGACATGGGATCCCGGCTTCGTGCGCGAGCTTGCGCTGCAGGATGCCGGGCTGGCCGTGAGCCTCCTGGACCACTCATCGGATTTCTCGGTCGTGCTCACCATGCGGCTCGATGAACGGTCCTTCGAGAATACGCGACAGCGGCTGGCTGCCATTCTCACCAGGTACGGGAAGGTGATCTTCGACACCCCGCATCCGGTTGCGCAGCGAGCCGACCTGGCAGCCATGATCGGTGCCAGTCGCGTGATGATGTATCGCGCACTGCGCGAGCTTGAAGCAGAGGGCATCGTGGAACGCCAGCGCAGCGGCGGCATCAACATTCTGGACGAGGAGCGACTGGCCGGACTGGTTACGGTGGCGCCTCCTGTCGGGGCTCCGGATCTCTGATTACCGGCATGACGCAACCGTCATGACGTGATCGGGCGCCGAGGGCATGCTCCGGGCACGGGAGGCGTGACCGGCGTGAAGACATGGGTTCATGGTGCCAGGCTGACACTTGGAGTCGCGGTGTTCGGCGTTGTTCCGGTGGCATTTGCGGCCAGCCGAGCGCCAGCCGGGGTTGACCCAGCGCCCCTCGCAGCGTTCGCCGCATGGCCACTCTTGCTGGCCATCATTGCGATTCCGATTCTGCTGGTGGTCATGCTCGTCGTGGAGACACTGGCAGCCAATTCCTGAAGGAGAGCTCATGCCTGACCTGATCTGGATCATCATCGTGGTGTTGATCGTGCTGTTCGTGCTCGGCTACTTCGGGCGCGGGCGGTTCCGGTCGTGATAACCCGAGGCGGGCAGAGCGAGGCGCGGACATGATCGGGCGTCTGGTGCCGATCGTGTACCTGGTCATCGGCCTGGTGGTGGCTGCCAGCCACCAGTACTTCGTGCACCTTGGCACCCTGAATGGGATCGCCTCGGCAATCCTGGCCGTGGCGCTCTGGCCCCTCATCCTCTTTGGGGTCAACCTGCACCTCTAGGTCATATATGAGCCTGCACCGCGCAGGTGGAGGAACGAAAAAATGGGTCAGACGAATATCAATTCGGGGGACGGATCGTCGGGGATGGGAGCAGGCATGATCCTTGGCCTGGTCCTGGCGATCGTGATCATCGGGTTTGTCGTCTGGTACTTCCTGCTCAACGGCGGCGGATCCGGCACGCCATCGGCGAGCTCGATCCAGAGCACCCTGCAAAGCACTCTGCAGAGCGTCGTGCAGAGCGTGGTGGCGAGCGTCGCGCCAAGTCCGAGCTGAAGTTCTCGCTGCCTTCGCGGCACACAAGAACGAGGTCGGATAATGACTAAAGCGTCATGACGTCCTGGATACGCATCGGCAGAGTGCTATAAATGGCGACAGTTCCACGTCCCGCTCAATCGACGAGGTGACGGGTGCCACCCGCATTCGTCGTCGGCGCGATCGGAATCTTCCTGCTGACTGCCGTTGTTGATACCCGGCAGCGGCAATACCTGCGGAGGGAACCGCTACCTGCACGAGCTAGCCCGATGTCGCAGCCAAGGAGTGGCTCCCAAATGACTACACCTACCCACGCTACCCGGTCGCGGCTTGTGGCCGGCATCGCTGTCACTCTTGCGATCGGGATGTTGGCCTTCGCACAGATTGCCTTCGCCGCCGGTCCGGCGCCAGTGGGACTTGGCACCGCCAAGTCCTTCGCGGTCCTCGCCGGCACAGGGATCACGAACACCGGCGCAACGACCATCAGTGGCGATGTGGGGTCGTTCCCCACGGCCACAGAGACCGGATTCGCCACCGTCGTGCTGACCGGGACCAACCACCACGGTGACGCCGTCACACAGGGGGCCAAGGCCGATCTGACGACGGCATACAACGATGCGGCAGGACGAACACCGGCCACCGCCGTGGCCGGGGGCATTCTCGGCGGGAAGACCCTGGTCGGTGGCGTCTACAACGCGGGCGGCAAGACCCTCGACCTGACCGGGACACTTACCCTCAACGGCCAGAACGACCCCAACTCGGTCTGGATCTTCCAGGCCACTTCCGACCTGATCACCGCCTCGTCGAGCACTGTCGCCTTCGTCAACGGCGGCCAGCCGTGCAACGTCTTCTGGCAGGTCACCAGCTCGGCCACGCTGGGATCGGGCTCGCACTTCGTGGGCACCATCATGGCCCTGACCTCGATCACCATGAACGCCGGCGTCACCCTCAACGGGCGGGCACTGGCGCGCAACGGCGATGTGACCCTCATCAACGACACCATCACGCGGCCGGCATGCTCGGGGACGACTGGATCTTCGTCGGCCTCGGGGAGCGTCGCGAACGCGGCCCTGGGCAGCTCTGAACGAAGCGAGCCGCTGGGTGCGCTGCTGTTCGTGGTGGTCCTCATCGGCCTGCTGGGCATCCTCGCCACCATGGGTGTGCGAGGCGCCCGCCGCCACACCTAAGTCTGAACCAGCCCTAGGGAGAACCCATGGATAGCGAACAGGTCGACCAGGAGGTCGTGACGCCGGAGCCGGCAGTTGCCAGCGACCAGCCGGCGGATGCCAGCAACCAGCCGGCGGTTGCCAGCGAACAGCCGGCGGTTGCCAGCGACCAGAGAGTGTCGCAGGTGGGCGCCGGTCAGGAGACGGTGCGGACGGAGAGTCGTCAGGTGGCCACCGCTGGCCCCGGAGCATCCGAGATGGGCCGACGCATCGTCGTCCTTGTCTTCGGGCTGATCCAGCTCGTCATCGGAATCAGAATCGTCCTGCTCCTTCTCGACGCCAGGGAGACGAACGGCATCGTGTCGTGGATCCTCAATGTCAGCCAATTCTTCGTGGCGCCATTCGATGGGATCCTCAAGACGGACTACCTGCACGCAGCCGGATCCGTGCTCGACATCACTGCCATCGTGGCGCTGGTCGGCATCACGATCCTGGAGCTCATCGTGATCTGGGCACTGGGCATCTTTCGGCGCGAACCGGCCTGATCAATCCCGGGTCAATCCTCGAACCAATGCGAGCACCACCGCCGAACCGATGACGGCGATCAGCAGAGCGCCCAGGAACCCGCCAGCCCGATCCTGGTGAAGCAGGTTGGTCCAGGCCCAACCGCCAAGCAGGCCACCCACGATCCCGAGCACGGTGGTGCCGAGACAGCCGCTCCGCCTATGGTCAGGGACGAACCAGCCGGCCACCGCGCCGGCGATGAATCCGATGACGATCCAGCCGAGCGGATCGAGTCCCTGTGGCATGCGTCACATCCTCCGACCTGATGCTACTGGCCGACCGCGTCGTAGGGTCGGGTGAAGTCGACCACCACCATGCCATCGGTCGTCGTCAGCGGGAAGCGCTTCAGGGGCGGATCGGCAGCATCGAGCGGGATGCCCTGGTAGGTCCAGGCAGCTCCCTGGCAGTCGACCAGGCGGTCGGGACCGAGCGCGATACGACAGGCGTGGATTGGACTCCAGGCCGCGACGGCGGCGTATCCCCCGCTAGGCAGAGGAGAGATGACGACCGTGAAGCGGACCTGTGCGCCGACAGTCGTTTCGCCGGGTAGATCGTGCGGGTCGTTGAGGGGCAGCTCGACGATGCGTGGACCGGCATCCGCCATGGCCGCCGTGACCACCGGGTAGTGCGTGTCGTCACGCGGCGAGCCGAAGCTGAAGATGAGCGGCCGGACCACGAGCAGAATTCCCATGACCAGCAGCGTGCCAAGCACGCCGAGAGTCAGGTAGCGGTTAAGCATGCCTCAGGCCAGCCGGGTGAGGATCGACTCCCGGTCGAAGGCCCAGGCGCCGACAATCACCGCCACCCCGATCAGCCCGGCCACCAGCAGGTCGCCCAGGATCACCTGCTGCATCGAGAAGGTGGCGTGCCCGCCGAAGAACTGCGCGACCGCCACGCCGATGATGGGGATCACCACGAACCCGCCGATCTGCTGCGCGGTGCGCGCGTCGGTCACCCTGCTGCTGACTACGATGCCCAGCAGGACGCTGAAGAGGCAGATGAGCGGGACCAGGGTCGCCATGGCCACCAGCCAGACGTCGCTGAAGACAAAGCGGGTCAGCCGCGGATCGGCGATGGCGCCGTTGACGTAGCCGTACAGGGCAAAGACTCCCCAGGTGGCTATCACCGCCGGCAGCGCAGCGGCGATCGTCTTGCCGGCCAGCAGCTCGGGGACCTCGAGTGGGGTGGCGAGCTGGGGCTCCAGCGAGCGGGCTACCTTCTCGCCCACCACCGACTGGGTGGCGATCGCCATCGGCACCATGGCCGGAATGAGCAGGAAGTAGGCCATGAAGTTGGTGACGATGAAGGCCTGGGCGGCCACCTTCGGGTCGATCCCCGGGAAGTTGGCGATGTACTGATGGATCTGTCCCAGCTGGTGGGGATCCAGGTTGTTCACCTGGATGAACGCCACCAGGCCGGTGGGGATGGCCGCGAAGACGAGGGCGGGAAACGCGACCGCTCCGAGCAGGAGCCGGTTGCTCAGCAGGTCGCGCCACTCCTTGACAAAGACGGCTGCGACGTAGGCGGGTCTCATGGCTGCTCCTCTCGGGCGGGAAGCAGGTTCAGATCCCGCTCCCCGACCTCACCAACAAGCTGCAGGTAGACCTCTTCCAGCGTCGGCGCGTCCTCGTGAACCCCGGTGATCCTTGCGCCCGCGCCGACCAGCGTGGCGACCAGGTCGGGGGTCTCGTGGGCCGGGTCCGCAAGCTCGACGACCAGCGCCCCATCGAGCGCCTGCGCGCCTGTCACGAAGGGAAGGTCCGCCAGCCGATCCAGGAATGACTCCGGTCCTCGGGCACCGTTGAGCTCTACCCGTACCGTGGCCGCACGTCCGTGGCGTCGGAGGGCCGCGGGCGTGTCGACCCGCAGCAGCGTCCCACGCATGATCCCGATCCGATCACAGAGGCGCTCCGCCTCGTCGAGGTTGTGCGTGCAGACCACGATCGAGCGACCGAGGCTGCGCAGGCCGGCCACGAAGTCACGCACCGTCTTGGCGGCCGACGGATCGAGCCCGCTGGTCGGCTCGTCGAGGTAGATCACCTCCGGTTCGTGGAGCAGGGCGCGAGCGATCGCCACCTTCTGGCGCATCCCCTTGCTGAAGGTGGCGACTCGCTGGTCGGCATGCTCCGACATCTCGACCACCGCCAGGTAGCGATCTACGGCGCGCCGCAGCTCCGCGCCACGTAGGGCGTAGAGGCGGCCGTAATAAGCCAGGTTCTGCCGAGCGGTCAGCTTCTCGTGGAGTCCGGGGCTCTCGGTCAGGATGCCGGTGATGCCCCGGATGCGCTGCGAGTCCTCGCCCAGCGCGTGGCCGTTGACCGTGGCACTGCCTGCGGTCGGCGTGATCAGCCCGGCGAGCATGCGCACCGTGGTGGTCTTGCCCGCGCCGTTGGGCCCCAGCAACCCGAAGATCTCGCCGTCCCCAACGGTGAAGGTCATGTCGTGGACCGCGAGCACCCGCCGAAATTCCTTGCGCAGCCCCTCGACGATGATCACCGCACAGATGCTACCTGCTGGAGTCCTCGTCGGCGCGAGGCCGATTGGGGGCTCTGGGGCGGTACGATGCGCTCAGCATGCCGGAGCGGACCATCAGCAGCCAGCGACCGTTCAGCGGGCGACTCCTCAGCCTGCGAGTGGACGAGGTGGAGCTCGCCTCCGGGCGGCGCACCACCCGTGAGGTGGTGGAGCACCCAGGTGCTGTTGCCATTCTCGCCTGGGACGGCGAGCGGCTGGCGATGGTGCGCCAGTGGCGACAGGCAGCGGGCAGGGAACTGCTGGAGGTCCCCGCCGGAACGCTGGACCCGGGCGAGATGCCCCTGGCCGCCGCCGAACGCGAGCTTGCCGAGGAATGTGGCCTTGCCGCCGGGGTATGGGTCGAGGGTCCGGCCTTCTACACGGCTCCCGGCTTCTCGACCGAACGCCTGACCCTGTTCATGGCGACCGACCTGCGACCCGTTGTGGTCGATGGGCCAGAGGACGAAGAGCTCGAACGAGCGTGGATGACCCTGGCCGATGCCGTCGCCGGCGCGGATGACGGCACGATCACCGATGCCAAGTCGCTGGTCGGGATCGCCTGGCTGGCGCGCCGGCTGGCCGCCCCGGGGAGCTGAAGGATGTGGCAGCTGCACGTTCCCGTCTGGGAGCTGATGGCCCGATCGACGCTCATCTACCTCGTGCTGCTTGCCGCGCTGAGGCTCTTCGGCAAACGCGAGGTGGGCCAGTTCACGCTCATGGATCTTGTCGTGATCCTGCTGGTCGCCAACGCCGTGCAACCGGCGATGACCGGACCCGACACCTCCCTGACCGGCGGGCTGCTGATCATCGCCACCCTGGTTGCCCTGAATCGGCTGCTCGGCCTGGCCCGCGCTCATCTCCCTTGGGTTGAGCGCCTGCTCCAATCGCCCCCAAGGGTGCTGGCTCGCAATGGAAAGTGGATCCGGGCGGCCCTGGCGAAGGAGGAGCTCTCACTTGAGGACTGCGAGATGGCGATCCGGGAGCACGGGATCGATGACGTCTCGCAGGTCGAGCTGGCCGTGCTGGAGGCCGACGGGATGATCAGCGTCGTGCCAAAGGAGGGGTCACTGCGTCCACAACGTCAACGACCCCGGGTCCGGATCGTGCGCCGGATCTAGGCCTCAGACGGCGCGCTCCGCACGTCGCAGGGCTCGCCGGTAGTCATCGTTCTCCGGCTTCAGGAACGCCGCCATGCGCAGGTGCTGTCGCGCGTCAGCCGCCTTTCCCAGACGAATCTGCGCGAGGCCCAGCCCGAAGTGGGCATAGTCGGCCAGCGGATTGCCATCCACGATCGCCTCGAAGCGCTGCGCAGCTCGGGCATGATCGCCCTGCTCGTAGTAGGAGCGGCCGAGCGCCTCCAGGATGGATGCCTTGCCCGGTTCCAAGGAGAGGCAGCGCTCCAGCACGATGGCCGCGGCGGCAGCGTGGTGCTCGGCGAGCAGGCGGCTGCCGCGCTGGAAGAGATCGTAGGCGCTGTCCCGCTCGTCGGCGTCCATCGGGCTTCGCTCAGGCGGACAGATCGACCTGCTGCAGCCGTCGATTCTCGGTCAATCCCGGGATGCGGCCGCGCTTGGCGATCGGGCGGCCGTCGATCTCCTTGAGGTCGCCGGTGAAGTCGATCGGGCTCGCGTCGCTGATCGCGGAGCCGACTGCAAAGGAGTCAATCGGTGCGCCGGTCTCCCTGAAGAAGGCGATCCGCTCCGCGTCCATGCCACCCGACACCACAATCTTCACGGCGGGGTGCCCCGCCAGGTCGAGCCGGGCGCGGACCTCCTTGACCAGGTCGGGTGTGACCCGGCCGCGCTCCGACGGTGTGTCCAGGCGCACCCCCCACAGCCGGTCGCCGAGCGCCTCGGCGACGCGCAGCGACTCCTCGGCCTCGTCCTTGAAGGTGTCGACCAGCACGATGCGCGGCACGTCCGGGTCGATATGCCGATCGAATGCCTCTGCGGCGCGCACCGTGTCGCCAAAGATGAGGATCAGGGCGTGCGGCATGGTGCCCGTCGGCGAGAGCCCGGCCAGACGCGCGCCCGCCGGGGTGGAGGCGCCCACGCAGCCGCCGACCACCGAGGCGTAGTCCATCTGGTCAGCCACGCTTGGATGCACGTGTCGGGCACCGAAGCCAATCACGGGGACCGGCGCCGCCACGTCGACGATGTGCCGCGCAGCGGTCGCCCAGCCGGTGCTCTGTGACAGCATGCCGAGGATGGCCGTCTCGTACAGGCCGAAGGCTGAGTAGCGGGCGGTGATGCGCATCACCACCTCCTTCGGAGCAATCCGATCACCATCCCCCAGGGAGAGGACCGTTGCGGGCGGATCGAGGCGCTTGCCGTTGCCGAGGATCTCACGCAGGTAGGCGAGCGCCTCCTCGGCTCCGCACAGGATCGCCTCCTCGCGGGCGAAGACCTCCATCGTCACCACCGGGTCGAGGTGCTCGGCAGCGAGGATGCTCCGCGCCCGCTCGAGGTAGACGTCGGCCGTTTCGCCGGAGAGCACCTCGGCAGCGGGCTGGAATCGCGGGCGCCGCGGCTGATCGGGCAGCGTCGGCTCGTCGGTCATGGTGCCGCAGTGTAATCGGTGGGTCGCGAGCGCCGGCGCGGCCAGATGGTGAGCACCAGCATCACCGCTCCGACCAGGACCGCGAAGGCGGAGCGCACGATTCCGTCCAGAGTGGCCGAATCGAGGCGGGCCATCGTTCGCGAGATCGTGCCCCTGGCTCCTGAGAGGTCGCCCGCTGCAAAGCTGGCCGCGGCCTGCTGCAGGAGCACCTCGGGCTCCTCCCCGCCGAGCAGGCCGATCTGCTGGAGGACGCCGCGCCCGGCCGCCAGGCGATCCCCGGCTGCCTGGTAGGCCGACACGACTGCCCGCTCGGCCTTCAGCTCGGCCCTTGCAGCGGCGTCGCCTCCGTCGCTTTGCCACCTGAGCGAGAGGCGATCCGGGGTGGCCAGACCCGCTCGCCCGATGGCGGCCTGCAGCTCGTCGCGCCACTGCAGCCATGCGCTGGCCTGCTCGATTGCCGCCCGCGCGTCATCGAACCGCCAATCGGCCATCGCCTGGCGCACGGGGAGCGGCACGCCCCAGTCTCCGGATGCGGTGCCCAACGCGAAGAAGGCCTGCCGCTCGATGGCACGCGCTGCCAGCTCGGGCCCATCCTCGGCAGGAAAGACCTTTGCGGCAAATGCATCGGCAGGAAATGCCCCCGCAGGACCGAGGCTGCTGACTGCAGCAACCTGGTCGAGAAACCGCCGCGAGTCGACCGGCGGGAACGAGCCGAGGTCTGCGGGCTGCGCTCCGGTCGGGTCGTACGCGGTGACACCGTCTTCAATGTTGGCCAGCACCTTTCGCAGGTTCTCCTCGCCCAGCGAGCTGGCGACCTGGTCGATGAGCGCCCACGAGGCCGCGTAGGCATAGGCCTCCTGGCGCCGGGTCGCCCCCGACGCACCCCACGTCTCGAGCGGAATGGCATCGGCCGCCAGCTCGGAGGCGCGGGTCGCGGGATCGTACGGGGGCTTCACACCAAGCCGGGGCGCAACGGCTGAGGCGAGGTGCGACGCAAGCCCTTCGCGGATCCAGCGATCGGTCGATAGCTGCTCGCCGGCCCACAGATGCGCCAGCTGGTGGATGAGCGCGAATGGTGAGGCTCCGTAGTCGGCCTGGATCTGCGCGGTCGAGGTGGGGCCTTCCGTGGCTGACCCCGAGGTCGAGACCGTCTCGACGACCACCAGCGGGCCGACCCGAGGATACGGCAGCCCAACCGCCTGCTCGAGGAGCGGGAGCGCCGATGCCAGCA
>Ga0193751_1002567_pt1 | contig 10952 bp, 9 predicted proteins | sample L1c2metaG_FD_143050 | JGI IMG/M metagenome (GOLD analysis project Ga0193751, IMG submission 143050) | Soil microbial communities from a riparian zone of the East river system, Colorado, United States - L1c2 | ecosystem: Environmental > Terrestrial > Soil > Riparian zone | place: USA: East River...
GGTCAGAAGCCCGGCGGGTATTGCCGGGAGGGGCACCAAGCTTTTGAGCAGTTACGACGCGATAGCGGAGCTCTACGATCCCTGGAGCGCGAGCGTCGTGGAGGACGTCGGCTTCTACCTCGAGGAAGCACGCAAGTCGGGCGGGCCGGTCGTCGAGCTCGGAGTGGGCACCGGACGGATCGCTGTACCGGTTGCCGCCGACGGGATCCGCGTCATCGGAGTCGACTCCTCTCGGGGGATGCTGGACGTGTGCGCCCGCCGTGCCACGCTCGCCGGCGTCCAGCTCGACCTGAGGGTCGGCGATCTACGGAACCCGCCGGTCAGCGAACGTGTGCCGCTCGTGATCTGCCCCTTCCGCTCGCTGCTGCACATGCACACGGACGAGGACCGACTGGCCGTCCTCGACAGCGTGGACCGCCTTCTTCTCCCCGGCGGCCACTTCGTCTTCGACGTGTTCGCTCCGGGAGCGCGGGACATCGCAGCCACGCACGAGCGTTGGCTCGAACGCGAGCCCGGGATCTACGAGCGCGCATCCTGGAACGAGCAGGAACGAACGCTCACGCTCACCGTCCGAGGCGTGAGTGGCGAGACCACCATGGCGCTCGCATGGCTGGCCCCGGAGGAATGGAGCGCGTTGCTGGGAGGAGCCGGCTTCGAGGTGGAGGCGTGCTACGGCTGGTTCGACCGCAGCCCCTACAAGGGCGGCGAGGACACGGTGTGGGTCACGCGCCGCGGCGCCTGAGCTCGTAGAGCGCGATCGTTCCGGCCATGGCCACGTTGAGCGACTCCACCCCACCCTCGAGTGGAATCGTCGCCTGCCGGTCACATTGGGCCAAGACTTCTTCGGGCAAGCCCTCGCGCTCGGCCCCGAGGACGAAGAGCACGGTCGGGCCGAACTCGATCTCCACAAGCGGTTGACCGCCGCGCGGTACGAGAGCGATCCGCTCGCCGGGCGCGCGTTCGAACTCGACCAACGGTACGCGGAAGAGCGAACCGGCTGACGCGCGCAGGGCCTTCGGCCCAGTGGGATCCGCGGAACCCGAAGAAGGTGCGACGAACGCCGGACCGAATGCATCGGCCGACCTGATCAACGTGCCGATGTTGCCCGGGTCGCCGACGTGCCAGAGCGCGAGTCCAACAGCAGGCAATTCCTCGGGGAGAGCACTGCGCCGGAAGATGCCGATGACTCTCGGCGGATGCCCGAGCGTCGAGACCTCGGCCAGGAGCGCCGGCTCGACGTTCTCTCCAGCGAGAAGCAACTCGACCGGCTCGACCCCGGCGTCGACCGCCGCCTGCACGAGATCTTCACCCTCTGCGACGAAGAGCCCGAGCTTGTCGCGCCAACTGCGGTCGTGCAGCTTCCGGACGAGCTTGAGCTTCTCGTTGTCGAGAGAGGTGATCAGGACTGCTGGGCTGCCAACGCCGCTTTGGATTTCTCGGCGATGGCGGCGAAGGCCTGCGGATCGCTGACGGCGAGATCGGCGAGCACCTTGCGGTCGAGCTCGATCTCCGCCTGCTTCAGCCCGGCCACGAACTGGTTGTACGAGAGACCGTTCGCACGCGCGGCCGCATTGATCCGCATGATCCAGAGTCGGCGGAAGGTCCGCTTCTTGTTCTTGCGGTCGCGGTACGCGTAGGTGAGCGAGTGGTCGACCTGCTCCTTGGCGTAGCGGTACGAGGACTTCTTCAGCCCCCAGTAGCCCTTGGCCTGATCGAGAACCTTGCGCCGTTTCTTGCGGGAGGCGACGGAACGCTTGACGCGGGGCATTAGTGCTCCTGCCAGTAATGCCGTCGAGCTTCTGGGTCGCGAGCACCAAGCCAGAGGCCGCACTCAACCGCAGCAAGGCTGGTCTGCCTTGCTAAGGGCGAGGGTGGACTCTGGCGCAGCGTGATAGCGGGCCAGAAGCCGGCAAGTATTGCTGGGAGGAGCACTAAGATCGCCTCGCCCGTTTGCCGAGCATTTGCTTGAGGGCGCTCACGTTGGCCTCCGCCACCGGCTGGTCCTTGCTGAAGCGACGCTTCCGTTTCGAGGTCTTCTTCGTCAGGTTGTGGCTCTTCATCCCCTGCCGGCGCAGCAGCTTGCCGCTGCCGGTGACTTTAAACCGCTTCTTCGCGCTGCTCGATGTTTTCGTCTTGGGCATCTCGTTTGACTCCTGCGTTCTTCGTCGGCGCCAGCACCATGGTCATGTTCCTGCCGTCGAGCAGCGGCTGCGATTCCACCATCCCGATCTGCTGAACGTCCTCCGCGAGCCGCATGAGCAGGTCGCGGCCGCGCTCGGGATGGGTGGTCTCGCGGCCCCTGAACATGATCGTCACCTTCACCTTGGCGCGCTGGTTCAGGAAGCGCTCGACGTGACCTTTCTTCGTGTTGTAGTCGTGCACTCCGATCTTGGGCCTGAGCTTGATCTCCTTGACGTTGATCTGCGTCTGGTGCTTGCGGGCGAGCTTGGCCTTCTGTTCCAACTCGTACCGGTACTTCCCGTAGTCCATCACCCGGGCCACCGGCGGATCGGCCTGCGAGGCAACCTCGACGAGATCGAGCCCCTTGTCGAAGGCGTACTGCATCGCTTCCTTCGTGGGCTTGATCCCGAGCTGCGAGCCGTCGTCGTCGATCAACCTGACCTGCGAGGCGCGGATGTAGTCGTTGATCCGTGCCTGCGGAGCTGGCCGCGAAGGCGGTTCGACCGTTCGCCTCGGCCTCAAAGGGCTATCACCAAACTAAATTCGATCCTTTCTCTTGATGTCACGCCCGAGCCAGGCGGAACCCAGGCACGGGATTGCAAAAAATGAAGCCGCTGCACGCAGCGGCCCAAAATCCTCGTCCTTGCGACTCGGTTGAACCACGCAGAGCTCAAGCTCGCGAGGTGAGGAACGTGGGCGCTCCTGCTTGCAGACCTACAGCGTAGCAACCTCTGAGATTTCCGCACGGAGGCCCTCCAGGCTGAGCGTCGACTGCTCCCCACCCCGCTTGCGCACCGCCAGGGACTCATCGGACTCCTTGTCCCCGTACACGATCACGTAGGGGATCTTCTCGAGCTCGGCGTCGCGGATCCGTTTGCCCACTGTCTCGTCCCGTTCGTCGATCTCGACCCGGTAGTCGCCCAATCCCGTCTCTTTCAGTACATGGGCAGCCTGGCGGTGATCCTCACCGACCGGGATGATCCGGATCTGCACCGGCGCGAGCCAGAATGGGAACGCCCCGGCGTAGTGCTCGATCAGGATCCCGGTGAAGCGCTCGAGCGACCCGAGCAGCGCGCGGTGGATCACGACCGGATCGTGGTCGGTGTTGTCGGCCCCGGAATACGTCAGCCCGAACCGTGTCGGCATCTGGTAGTCGAGCTGGATCGTCCCCATCTGCCACGAGCGCCCGAGCGAATCCGTCATGTGCAGATCGATCTTCGGGCCGTAGAACGTCCCCTCGCCGGGGCTGATGACGTAGTCGATCTCGTGTCTCTTCAGGGCGGCCTCGAGTGCCGCCTCCGCCCGGTCCCACTGGTCGTCGGTGCCGAGTCGCTTCTCCGGCCGCGTCGAGAGCTCGGCGCGCGCCGACAGGCCGAACAGGTCGTAGAGGTACCGGGCGTACTCGACCATGCCGTGGATTTCTTCCTGAATCTGCTCCTCCGTGACGAAGACGTGAGCGTCGTCCTGCGTGACGTGCCTGACCCGCAGCAGGCCGTGCAGCGTGCCGCCCCGCTCGTCCCGGTGCAGGGTCGACGACTCCGCATAGCGGAGCGGCAGCTCGCGGTAGCTGCGGCGGCGGCTGCCGAACAGGAGCATGTGGCCCGGACAGTTCATCGGCTTCAGCGCCATCGGCTTCTCCTCGCCGTGGCCCTGCACGAAGAACATGTTCTCCTCGTAGTTCTCGTAGTGTCCCGAGGTGACGTACGTGTCGATGTCGTAGAGGAGCGGCGTCTTCACCTCGACGTAGCCGCGCTTCGCGTTCTCACGGCGCCGCAGGTCCTCGAGCTCGTTCCAGATCACCATCCCCTTCGGGTGCCAGAACGGCGACCCCGGGGAGTTCTCGGCGAGATGAAAGAGGTCGAGCTGCTGCCCGAGCTTGCGGTGATCGCGCCGTCGAGCCTCCTCCAGCCGCTCGAGGTACGCATCGAGGTCGGCCTGGGAGTAGAACGCGGTACCGTAGATGCGGGTCAGCTGGGTGTTCTTCTCGTCGCCGCGCCAGTACGCCCCCGCGAGGCTCGTGAGCTTGATCGCCTTGATCGGCTTCGAGTTCTGCAGGTGGGGACCGCGGCAGAGATCCGTGAAGTCACCCTGGGTGTAGAAGGAGATCGGGCCCTCAGCCGTTCCGACGAGCTCGACCTTGTAGGGCTCACCCTCCGCCTCGAAGCGGCTGCGCGCCTCGTCGGCGGAAACTTCCTCCCGCGTCCATTCGCGACCCTCCTCGAGCTCGCGCCGGATCTCGTCCCCGATCCGCGGGAGGTCGTCTTCCCCGATCGGTTCCGGGAACTCGAAGTCGTAGTAGAAGCCGTTCTCGATCGGCGGGCCGATTGCGACCTTCACGCCGGGGTAGAGACGACGGACCGCCTCGGCGAGGAGATGCGCGGACGAGTGCCGGAGGACGGAGAGCGCGTCGGGGTCGTCTTTGTCTCGCGTCGTGAGGATCTGGATCGGCTGGCGGTCCTCGAGCGGCAGCCGCAGGTCCTGGACGTGCCCGTTCGAGCGAACGAGAACGGCCTCGTCGGCGAGCTTCGGCCCGATCGCGCGAGCGGCGTCGAGCCCCGTCGCGCCGTCAGGAAGTTCGAGTTCCGAATTGTCGGGCAGAACGACCTTCATGACCGAACAGGATAAGGAACATCCGCGCGAGGACGATCGCAACGAGGAGCTCGACGAGTCACCGGTGCCGGATCCGACCGAAAAGAAACGACCGTCAGACGATGATCCAGAGGCCGACTAGGCACCCGCGCACGACCCGCGGAGATTTGTCAAGTCTCTTCGACCCAACTTCGCAGCCTGGCCGGCGCTTTGAGCCAGTAGCTCTCTCGCATCCATTCCAGCGCGTTTTCTAGCGTCTCCTCGTCGGCGACGGTGACGGTGACCCAGCCGTAGCGTCCGACGTAGCGCGCGACACTGACATACGTCATATGCAGCGCAATTTCCCTTTCTTCAGGGGTGAGCTTCACGGTAAGCGTTACCGAAACTTCTCCGTCCGACATCGCTGCAAACATCTTGTTGTCGCCAACCTTGAAAACCGGATGTCCCCAAGGCGAGTCCTCGTATGTCTCCGGAAACGACAATGCGAGATCGCGGATACGTTGTCCGTACGACATGTGTTGTATTTTCATCGTTTCGTAGGGAATCGTGCGGGGTACGCAACGTGCGATTCAAACTGCTAGGAGGAGAGATGCCTCAAAACATACGAGACGTCATGACCTCCAATCCGTGCATCATCGACGCAGAGAACTCAGTTGCGTACGCCGCGAAGATGATGCTCGAGGAGGATGTCGGCCTCGCACCCATCGTGGAGGGCGACAGATTGATCGGGATGCTGACCGACCGCGATATCGCAACGCGGGTAACAGCAGAGGGGAGAGATCCCGATCAAGTGAAGGTTCGCGACGTGGCGTCGAAGCAGCTCATCACCATCGATCCAGGGCAGGACCTGGACGAGGCGCTGCGAAAGATGGCCCAGCATCAAGTACGCCGTTTACCGGTAGTCGAGGTAAGCGGTCGGCTCGTAGGTGTCGTTGCGCAAGCAGATATCGCGCGAGAAGGTGACGACAGACGGACGGGTCAGCTCGTAGAGGAAATCTCCGAATCAGGAGGACGGATGTCAAGCATCGAAGACGTGCAGTACCCAAGGCAGGTGGAAGACGAACAACCGCAGGTGCAGACCCTGGTGGGCCAGGAGCCCCAGGTCGAAGAGCAGCAGCAGGAAGAGGAAGGCATCTCCAAGGTGCAGTCCTCCAGCCGCGGACGGCGCAAGCGGTCCGCCACCAAGCGCAAGACTGCGGCCCGCAAGTCCACGGGGACCCGCAAGCGTAAGACCGCTTCGCGGAAGCGGAGCACAGCGAAGCGCAGCACGACGAAGAAGCGGAGCACCGCGAAGAAGCGCAGCACGGCCAAGCGCAAGACCACGTCGCGGAAGCGGAGCACTGCGAAGCGGAGCACCACGAAGCGCCGTGGCACAGCGAAGAAGCGGAGCACCACGAAGCGCCGCAGCACCGCGAAGAAGCGCGGCACGGCCAAGAAGCGCGGCACGGCCAAGCGCAAGACTGGCGCCCGCAAGGCCGCCGGGACGCGCAAGCGGAAGACCGCAGCACGCAAGACGGCCGGCCGCAAGGCCGCCGCGACGCGCAAGCGGAAGACCGCGACCCGCAAGACGGCCGGCCGCAAGGCCGCCGCGACGCGCAAGCGGAAGACAGGCGCGCGCAAGGCCACTACGGCGCGCAAGTCGACGGCTCGAAGGCGCACCACGCGCCGCAAGACCCGCTAGCCAGAAAAGCGATAGCAGAACGAAAGAGCCCCGCTCACGCGGGGCTCTTTTTTTTGCCAGATCTCGCGGCCTAGGGACGGGCCAGCGTGATCGGAGGAGTGGTGAAGGTCTCCCAGTCCGCCGAGTTGGCCGCGTCGCCGAGCGCCTTGAGGACGCTCAACTTCAGGATGTAGCGCCCGTTCGGGACGGCTTTGCGGTGATCGCCGTTCCCACCGCCGTTGTCCTGCGATCGGGTGCCGTCCCAGTCGAACTCGAAGAACGCCGTGGCGGTCGAGTTGCGACCGAGGAATTCCTGCTGCGTGACGTAGTTGAACACCGGGTGGACGGGCGAGCCGTCCGCCTTGAAGACCTGGATGTTCAGCTTGCGCGCCTGGTGGTTCAGGTGAAAGAGGAGGATTGGGAAATCGCTTCCCTGCAACGTGAACGTCGCGCCCGTCGCACCGAGGCGTGAAATGCCGGAGCCAAGACACGCATCCGTAGAGCCGGCCTTGATCTGGAACACGGCCGGGAGCCCGCAGTTCGCCGAAGTGAGGACCGGCAGCGACTGGTAGTCGCCGTAGAACCCGACGTACGGAACACGCAGCGTCACGCCGCCGCCGCGCGGAGTCAGCACGACATAGCCGCCGTAGAGACTCTTGTCGCGCCACGCGCCGGCCTGGATGTTGACGTTGACCGCCGCACTGCCGCCCGCGGGGACCGTGACACTCGGCGAACTGAACGTCGCCGTGTTGGCGCCGGGGAGATAGGAGAAGTTGAACGGATACACCGTGCCGGCCGCGGTCGACGGTCCGGTTCCGATGGTCGAAACCTCGGACAGGTCGTAGGTCACCGCCGTGCTCCCACCGTTCGTGACCGTGAGCTGCGACGCGCCACCGTTGCCGTCACCGAGAGAGATCTTGTCCGGCGTGACCCGGGCGGGGGTGGTGACCGCGTTCACGACTTGCGCGAGCCCTGCGCCCTGCCGCCACGTGGGCTCGAGGAAGCCCGAGGTGGGTGCGACGTTGACGGCTTTCGGCAGCGCCGTGTTCATGAGGAGCGTCCGCACCATCGCGGGGGAGATCTTCTTGTCCTTCGCCTGGAGGATCAGCGCCGCGAGACCGGCGATGTGCGGTGCTGCCATCGAAGTGCCGCTGATCGTGTTGTGACCGCCGAACTGCTGGTGAGGCCAGGTCGAGTAGATCTGACCGCCGGGCCCGCCGATGTCGGGCTTGAGGTTGAGCTCGGCATCGGTGCCGAACGAGCTGAAGTCCGAGATCAAGCCCGCGGTCGCAAGCGGCGTCTCGAGGACCTGGTCGGTCCATGTCAGCGTGTGATTCGAGGCCAGGCCGCCGAAGATCGAGGCACCCTGTGCCGCGGTGATCGCCGCAACCGGAATCGTGACGGGCTCCGCGCCGCCGGTCGGCGCGACCGTTGGGCTGAGCGCTCCGGTGACGTTGTTGTAGAGCACGACGGCGATCGCGCCTGCCTGCTGCGCGTTGATCGCCTTGTTGTAGAAGCCGCAGGTCCCTCTGCGGATGAGTGCGATCTTGCCTGCCAACGCTGTCGACAGTGGAGCAGCGCAGCCGTCGTCTGCAGTCGTGGGCGTCCCCGTCGGGACGAGCTCGGCGCTGCCCGACTGAGGGACGGTCGCAAGGGAGCCGGACGCGCGGTTGTACGGGTACATGGTCGAGCCGACCTGGAACGCCGGCAGGGTCGCTTTCGTGTTGTCGAACGAGGCCACCCCGATGACGTTCCGTCCGACGCCCGGAGCTCCGGCCGACCACAGCTGGCCGTTGTTGACGCCGCTGTTCCCGATCGAGGCGACGACGGTTACGCCGGCGGCCGAGAGGTTGTCGGCCGCAACGGCAGTCGGGTACTGCGGCCAGTTGTTGAACGCCGCGCCGATGCTCATGTTGAGGATGTCTGCATGATCGGCGAGGGCGAGCTCCATCGCGTGGACCATCACGTCGCTGTCGGTGCCGCCGTTGCAGCCGAAGACCTTGTAGGCGAGCAGCTGAGCACCTGGGGCGACGCCGACGACCTGACCTTCGGCTGTGTGACCGCGACCGTCAGCGGCGGCGATGCCCGCAACGTGCGTTCCGTGGGCGGCGTCCGAAGCACCGGCGCCGAGCACTTCCGCATGGTCGGCCACGTCCGGGTCGCAGGGAAGAGGATTGGGATCCGGGTGCGGGACCGGGTCGAAGGCGGGGCCGGGAGTCGCGTTGTAGTGGTCGCCCACCAGGTCGAAGCCGCCGCGCACCTTGCAGCCCGGCCCGAAGCAACCGCCGAACTCGGGCAGCGTGTAGTCGAGACCGCTGTCCATGATCGCAATCGTCACGCCCGAGCCGTCGAGCCCGAGCTCGTTCTGGGCAATGTCAGCGCCTGTGAGCCCGACCGCGTTCTTCAAATCGATGTTGTTGTTGCCGACCTGCTCGGACGGAGGAAGTGACAAGACCTCGACGGGATACACCGCTTTCACACCGGGGACCGAGCGGAGAGCGGCGACCTGCGTCGGTGCCACCGAGACCGAGACACCGTTCCAGAGCGAGTCGTAGCTGTAGCGCTCCGTCAGCTTGACGCCGTCGGCAGCGGCGTTCGTCATGAACGCGTCGTGCTCCGCCTTCAAGACCGCCTTGCTCGTGCCCTTCACCGCGGGCGGGCTCGAGAGCTCGACAAACCACTTACTGGCCGTCTCGTTCGAAGCGCCACCGATCGGACCGACGCCGGAACCGTTGCCGGCAGCAGCTGGTGCGACCGCAAGACCGGTAATGCAAAGAAGCGTGACCGCGAGCCGCAGAAACTTGCGCAAACTTTCCTCCGTTGCTTATGCCATCGGTGCCAGAGCCCTGCCGCGACCCCCCTCGGTAAGTTGATCGTTGGCGAGATCGAAACTCATGTCAAGAAAGCCTCTACCCCTTTCGGTGCCTCGGTTCCGGCTGTTTTTTCGACCAGTGAGCGGCGAAATCGCCGCCGCCGCCGATGCCGGCTCAGCCGGCGTCGGCCACCACGGCCGGGATCGAAACGAGAAGCCGATCGAAATCATCATGGCCTGCGCAGCAGGCCGGATTTCGGTCGGCGATGGGCGGTACTGGGCTCGAACCAGTGACCCCCAGCTTGTCGAGCTGGTGCTCTCCCAACTGAGCTAACCGCCCTGGTGAAGCGGCCAGTCTAGCCGAGGCCCGCGGGGGTCAAAAGATCTCGGGGCACCAAGGATGGCGGTCCCACCTGAAGAGCGTATCCGCGCGCTCGATCGCACCCGTTCTCAGCTCGCCGACCCGGCCGGCGCGCAGAAGCGCGGCGAACGAGACGCCACCGAGCAGAGCAGAGCCGAGAGACTGCACAGGTAGCGAGAGCTCGGGCTCATCCTTGCTGCGCTCGGCGCGGCCTCCTTCGAGTTTCCAACGTCCCTCGTTCCACGGACAGAACTCGTCCGCGACCTCGAACACGATCGAGCCGTCGCCCGAATAGCTTCGCCCTGACAGCGCCGCGCCCAGATCGACGAGCCGGACCCAGATTCCGTCGCCCATCCGGTAACGCATGCGCCGGGGCGTCGACAGCAGGAGGAAGAGTGGATGGTCGGGCGGCAGCAGATATGACTTGACGGTCGCGATCCAGTCGACCGCGAGGAGGTAGGCCCAGAGGTCGCGCAACGCCTGCGGCGAAGTGCCCAACGCTTCGAGGACTCGTAGCTCCGCGTTCGTGGTGCCTGCGTCGAAGCCAGGCTTGTGCCGGTACACGGCGTAGCCCTCGATCGACCCCTCGCGTTCGTACGCGACCCACCGCTTCGGGCCTGCGCCGTCGCGGCGTTCTTCGGGGTCGTAGATCTCGCGGTTCTCCCACCACACGCTGTTCCGCGTGAACATGCCGGGCCACTCGGGTCGGATGCGGTCGTAGACGGCCGGGAGTTTTTCTTGAGCCTCTTCTGGCTCGATCAACCGCAGCGTCCCTTGCGGCTCGAAGGGGTGCGCGAACGCGGTGTGCTCATGCGCAAGCGTGATCTCGCCGCAGAACGAAGCGAGCCCGTAGCCGAAGCGGCCGTAGATGGACTCCTCGGATGCCCACAGCGCCGCGAGCGGCTCGCCGTGTTCATGCGCATCGTCGAGTTGGGCGCGCATCATCGCGCGCAGAACGCCTTGTCGTCGATGCGTCGGCAGGACACCGACGACGGTCACTCCCGCGGTCGGTAGGGCGCCACCCGGCACGGTCAGGTCGAACGGGAACGACCCGGCACCGCCGACAACCGCCCCATTCGACCACGCGCCGTACATGCGATCCAGCGGCAGCAGCGTCGTGAAGCGCTGCATGCGCTCCTCGTTCGCGACCATGCCGAAGTACTGGCCGATCGCAAGGACCGCACCGGTGAACTCGTCGAGGTCCTCGACTCGGCGAACGTCGCAGGAGCTCAGAAGTCCTCCGGGCAATAAGGCGGCCGAGGCGTACGGAACAGGTCCGCCGCACGTTGCAGAGCGCCAGGCTTCAGCTCGCGCACACGTTCCGCGGCTCCGAGCTCGTTGAAGTCGAA
>Ga0193751_1002568_pt1 | contig 10951 bp, 16 predicted proteins | sample L1c2metaG_FD_143050 | JGI IMG/M metagenome (GOLD analysis project Ga0193751, IMG submission 143050) | Soil microbial communities from a riparian zone of the East river system, Colorado, United States - L1c2 | ecosystem: Environmental > Terrestrial > Soil > Riparian zone | place: USA: East River...
ACCGGGGAGAGCACGAAATAAGCCGTTAAAACCATTGCGTGCGGGAATGCCGGGTGATCTCGGCGCTACCTGTGGTGACTACGCTCGTGTGCTTCACTTCACCATTCGCACGCGAGGCTGCGGGTGCATTGGGCACCCGGCATTCCCCACGCCCTCTTTCGGGCGGAAGTTCTTGCACAACTCGGGCGCTCGCGCCGCGGGAATGCGATCCTGTGTCTCCATTCGTCATTGCGAGGAGCACTTGCGACGAAGCAATCCATTCTTTCTTTGCGGCTCGATGGATTGCGTCGTCGCTTCGCTCCTCGCAATGACGATGAAATCCTGTTTTGGCTGTTTGAAAATCGCTGGCGGCGTACTCAAACCATCCGCCGGTTGGCGCAATACGCGGAGCCAGTCATCGGGCGCGCATTCGCGCGACCCGTTGGCTATCGAGCCCTACGGCCCTAAACGATCACGCCGCCAGCAGCCGATCGAACTCGGCTGGCGCATAGGATTTGCCATCGGCGTCAGTGATGACGACCTGCCAGCCTTCGCTCGCCCAGACCCGCGCCTTGGCCACGATGATCAACGAACTCGTTCTTTCGATCTTCACCGTCTCGTTGTCGCGTTCTGCGATCATCTTGTAGGCCAACGCTGTTCCCCTGCTCGCTTTCAACTTGCCGCTGTTGGCAGCGGGCTTTGGCGGCAATTCGCCGGGAGCGTGACCATTTTGTGCAGCCGCAGGGCGCTACGGTGCCGGCCTCCGTCCGCCAGGCGAAGCGGGTAGAAAGGCCATGCCGGAGCCGCTCACCTCGCGCGCAGCAGCGACGGGTCGAGCGGCCGCAGCCTGGCGGGATCGAGCGGCGTCAGGTCGGTGCTGACAGCGACGCCGTCGGCGATCAGCTCGGCCAGCGCCTCGCCGGTCGCCGGGGCGTTGAGGATGCCCCAGACGTTATGGCCTGTGGCCACGTAGGCGCCCTTGGCTCCCGCGACCTTGCCGATCAGCGGCAGGCCGTCCTGCGTCACCGGGCGGAAGCAGGCTTGCTGCGCGATGATCTTCTCGCGGCGGAACAGCGGCGACAATCGTTCGGCAATCGACTGCAGGCGATCGATCGCGCCCGGATCAGGCGTCACGGCGGCCGGATCGAGCGGCAACGGTGCCTGATCGGAAAAGGCGGTGATGTGGGTGCTGCCGTCGGCCCGCGGAAACACTTCGACGCTCACCACAGTGCCGCTCTCCTCTTGATAGTCGAGGAACAGCGCATCGGCCGGGACATCCGCACCCAGATCGTAGACGATGCTTGGGCTTCGCTGCCCAAACACGGCGGGCAGATCCATCCATCGCGCAGCCAAGAGCGACCACGGCCCCATCGCGACGACGACGGCATCCGCCTCGATGATGGCGCCATCGACCTCGACACCCCCGACATCAGCTCCATCCGCACGCCGAACGAGGCTTGCGACCTGCCCGCGGCGCAGCTCAGTGCCCTGCTGCTGCGCTGCGCTCATCATGGCGGCAGTGAATTTGCGGGGGTGAACGATCCCTGTGGTTTCGGTGGTGCCGAGCTGCTGCGCGATGATGACGCCGTCGGACAGCCAATCGAGCTCGGAGCGGACGTGACGACGCGCGTCACGTTCGGAGACGACGAAACCGCTATAGGCGGTCATGCGCCGGTAGCCCCAATCGCCCGCGATCTCGCTGGGCAGCGCGGCGTGAAGTGCAAAACTTCGCCGCGCCAGCGCATCGAGCGGGGTGCCCGCGCACCAGTCGAGCGCCAGGAAGCCGCCGGCCTTGCCGGATGCCGCGGCGGCCACCTCGGTGCGCTCCACGACCGTCACGTCGATGCCGCGGCGGATGAGGAAATAGGCGGTGCAGGCGCCGATCACGCCGCCGCCGCAGATCACGACGCGCATGGCTTCTCCGCTTAGCCCTGATCGACTTTCACCCAGCGCGCCGCGGCGTCGGCGGTGTCTTCCGGTCGCGTATTAAACGCGATGGACGCGCTCGGCGCCGCCTTGTGCACTGCATTGATCAGCATCTCGAACAGCAGCAGGCTCTTGGGAGGCAGGCGAAGGCCCCCGCCGATCACAACGCAATCATAGGGCTTGCTTGCCAGTTGACTTTCAAGCTTGGAGACAGCGCTTTTGTCGGGCCGTACCAGGCAAAGGTCGGCCTCCCATCCGCGTTCCGTCGTTTGCCGCAGGGCAATCGCAATCCCCGCATGAATTTTTTCGGCGCTAAAGCCAGGCGGCAGCGCGGGATCGGCGAAATCGACCGTTTCAGGTTCTTGGCCTACGAACAAAATCCGCGTCATTTTCATTTCTCCATCCAGCAGACTATTTCTGATCCGGCGATCATCCGTGCACCAGCGTTCCGGATCGACGGGCGCGGACTTCCCTGCGCATAAAGTAGACTACCGGAGCATAGGGCTCACGCGTAAATTTCCTGGGATCAAGGCTCACCCGAGGGGAACAAGAAGCCACACCAGCCAGGGAGTGGATGACGATGCTTGCTTTGGTCGAAGGACACCCGAACATCGACGCAGTGGTTTTCTACCTGCTCGCGTCGGCAATCCTTGCCGCGACGCTGTACTATTTCCACAGCAGGCCGGATCGCAATCGCCGGACGGAATAGCGCGCTCCTCCGCGCTTCCCGCGGCCGGAGGATAAGCTCAGGGTATTCCGCCCTCGAGGAAAACGCCGCGCCATACGCGGCCTGCATCGGGCACGCATCGTACGACCCGTTGGATGTTGTGCCCGGCGGCCTTTCACGGTTCGCGCATAAATGCTATATGCTGCATATGACCACCGCCGAAGACATCGAGAAAGCCGTTGAACAACTCACCCCGCGCGAACTTGCGCGGTTTCGTGCGTGGTTTGAGGTATTCGATGCGGAGCAGTTCGACGCCGCCATCGAGCGGGATATCAGCGCCGGCAAGCTTGATGCGCATGCGGACGAAGCTCTTGCCGCGCACCGCGCCGGACGCTCGCGCGACTTGTGAAGCATTTCGCTTCATCGAAATTCTGGACCGCCTACGAGGCATTGCCGTTTCCGGTTCGAAGGCTGGTCGACGCCAATTTTGGGCTCCTCAAGCGCGATCCGCGCCATCCATCGCTGCAATTCAAGAAGGTCGGACGTTACTGGTCCGTCCGCGTCGGCCTGCGCTATCGCGCGCTCGCCGTTGACGTGGACGGCGGCTATCTCTGGTTCTGGGTCGGTTCGCACGCCGACTACGATAAATTGATTGGCTGAGCGTACAAAGCTCGTGGGGCGGAATAGCCAACGGGTCGCGCGCTACCGGACGACGTCAAGCCTGACCTTTGCGATACCCGCTCCAACCATTCCCAGCGCATCTGCCGCAGCATATGAGACGTCGACAGTTCGCCCGGGAACGTACGGACCGCGGTCATTGACCCGGACCGTCACGACCCTGCCGCTAGCAACGTTGGTCACCCGCAGCGTTGTGCCGAATGGCAACGTCGGATGCGCGGCGGTCAATTCGTGCGTATCGAACTTCTCGCCGCTCGCGGTCTGTGTTCCCTCGGTGTAGAAGCTGGCAAGTCCCTGCGAAGCAAGCTGCGTCTCGGCTTTCTGCGGCGCGAACGGGGTATGCTTTTTCGTCGACGCGACACGCCTGTTCGTCACCAATGATGCCGTTCGATGGTGTTGCACCGACGCCTCGCGGCTGCCGGCAACAAATTCGGAATTTTTGGTGACGACGGAGGATTGGGCGCAGGCCGCAAGCAAAGCGCCTGCCAGCGCGACGGCAAACAGCCTGATAACGTTCCGCACCGCCGCGGTCGAGACCAGGGACGCGTCGATACGAATACGCTTTGCTTTAACGTCGACGCGCGACGTTCCGGCACAGTCGATGGAAGACATGTTGCATCCCCAACGCGTGCCCCCAAACCCAATTCCAGCCGACACCAAGGGCGGAATCCAATAAGGGCGAAACCGTGGCTGAATGAGACATCGACCACACGATTCCATTCGGGTGTGATCATTGCGCCACAGCTCGCCGAACAGCCCGGGCGGATTAGAAGCGAGAGCGTAATCCGCCTTTGACGGGAGTCTCGGCGCAATACGCGGAGTTTGTCATCGGGCGCGCATTTCACCCGACCCGTTGGCTATTGCGCCCTGCGACTACGAGAGATCATCAAGCTCCGGAGGATCGAACCAGTTCGTCAGCGACAGGCCGCCGTCGACCACAATCGCGGCGCCCGTGACGTAGGCCGACACCCGGTTCGACAGCACCGCCAGCGCCATCGGCGCGAGGTCCTGGGCTTGGCCGAGGCGGCCGAGCGGGATGTGCCGCTTGAGCGCCGGGTCGGCGACGAAACCGCCCGCGGCGATAGCGCCGGGCACCAGCGCATTGACCCGGATTCCAAAGCGGCCGAACGTTTTTGCGAATTCCTTGACCAGCATGCCGAGAGCGGCTTTCGCCGTGGAGTAATGCGGCAGGTTGCGCGGCGTGCCGGCGTGTAGCGAAGTCAGAAACAGGAACGAGCCGGGCTCACGGGCTGCGATGAGTTTTCGCGCGAGCTCGCGGGCGAGTTGAAAGCCGGCGTCGACGTTGACCGCACGCATCTGCTCCCAGGTCTCTGCGCTGACCGCGAGAGCGTGATCGGCCTCGCGGCGCGGAGGTGACGCGCTGTGCACGAAGTGCGTCACCTGCCCGACGGCAGACTGTGCATCGGCGAGCAGCGCATCGCACGCGGCGGGGTTGGCGAGATCGCCGACCCAGGGCACTGCCAGATCCGGCCGCGGCGAGGCGGCCGCCGCAGCGGCGACCGTATCCCGGTTGACGTCGGCGAACACGGTTCGCACGCCTTCGCCGACCAGGGCTTGCGCGATCGCACGGCCGATGCCGTTGCCCGCACCCGTAACCAGGGCCGCCTCGCGCGCGGGATCGAATGGAGTGCTCAGCAGGCTCATGGCGGTCGGGCTCCGATTGCGATAAAATCTGAAAATTGGCCTTGCGTGGGCAGCTCGCAGAAATTGCCAGCATAACACACGGTTTGCTCATCAGCCTCCGCGAGCGTCGCCGCCTTTTTGACGTTCTTCGACCATAACCCTCCCTGAGGGTACGGGTCAGGAGGTCCGGCATTTGCTTGACGTGACGAGGGCGGCTCTGTTGCGTCGAAGGACGACTGCAGCATGCATGTAGCATCGGCACTTATGTCGCGCGAGAGACTGCGGCGCAGTCTGCTCGTGGCTGGCGTGATTTCTGTGCTGATCGCCGGTACGGCGCAGGCTCAGAATCTCGATCAGGGCAAATCGGGCGCCAAGCTGTTTGCGGATGGTTGCACGACCTGTCATCGCAGCCCACGCGGCCTTGCCAAGGGCCGCTTCAGCCTCACGCTCTTCCTGTTCCTGCAACAGCACTACGCGAGCAATTCGAGCTCCGCTTGGGCGCTCACCTCCTATCTAGAGTCCGTCGATAGTGCACAACGCGGACCATCACGAGCCGCCGCGGCGAAGCCATCGTCCTCTATTCGCACATCGCGGTCGCCGATGCGTCCGCCCATGCCGGTGCCGGAACGATAGACCGGAGAGGCTTGTGCCGAGCGGCCATAAAATAATGTCGGAACCAGCCGCCCCAAAACGTCCTTCGGGCATCCGCCCATTCCAGCACGAAAGAAAAAACCCATGCTCTACGCCATCCTGGCCTATCACGTCGAAGACGAGGTCACATCCTGGACGCCGCAGGAAGATGCGGCGCTGATGCAGGATCTCAACAAGGTGCACGGCCGCCTCGAGCAAGTGAAGCGCATGGGGCCGGCGGCGCGGCTTGGCACGACCAAAGACGCCTGCGTATTGCGCGGCCCCGGCAAAGGCGTGGTGGTCGATGGGCCCTTCACCGAATCCAAAGAGCAGCTCCTGGGATTCTACGTCATCGATTGCGCCGATCGCGACGCCGCGATCGCCGCCGCGCGTGAGCTGCGCCAGGTCAATCCCAGCGCCATGTATGAAATCCGCCCGGTTTTGCTTTACCGTCCCGGCGTGGGGTTTCCGGAGACCGAGGCCGGTGTCGACGAGCAAGCGTAGCCCGGTCTCGGCATCCCGTGGCTTCATCCTTCGAGACGGCGCCATCGGGCGCGCATTCGCGCGACCCGTTGGCGCCTCCTCGGGATAAGTCCAGTAAACCCTCATGGTGAGGAGCGCGGCAACGCCGCGCGTCTCGGGCCATGAAGCCACCGCACCGGAAAATATCCTAACCCGACCCACGACACGGGCGCATCGCGCCCGCGGGGTATGACGAGGTGGATGCGGGGCCACTGTGGCGTCATTTGTATCGGCAACTGACGCGCGTTTCCGTTCCCGCTCGACAGAACCAAGTCTATAATTTCCGCCGTCGCGCCCACCCGTGAGGGGCGTATCGCGATGGGGAGTTCGACGAAATGCCTTCAGGCCGGGATGCGAATGCGCGCGTGCCACTAGCCTTCGTGTTCCTGTTCGTTGTCATGATTGCTTGTTCGGTTGCGGCATATTTCGCTGGTGACCTGAGCAAATGGCAGGAGAGTATTGCCGATCGAGAAAGCCGGACAGCATTGCAAGGCATCACCGACGCCAGTCAAATAGACGAGGCGCTGAGGCAACATCCCGCCAATCAATTCCTGCAGATCATGGCCATGGCAACCAGGGCGGCGAATGAAACCAGCGCTGCCTTTGAAAAGTTGTCAAATGAAGTTGAGCCACCGACGATTTCAAGAGCTGACAATCTGGGCGCGGCGAGCCGGGACGACCTTGAGGCCCTTCGCCGCGATTTGAAAACGGCGGAAGCGAATGCGACGACATTTATGCCGCGCTACATCGGCATCCTGAAAACCGAACACGACGATGTGGAGAAATACGCGCTCTCCCTGCATGTGGGAAAAGACACCATCAGCAGGCTTTTGGATAACATCGACAAGCGGCACGCGGAAATCACGGTCCTTACTTCCAGGATGTTGCCGGCGCGCGCCGATTTTTATCGCGCGTATGGAAATTATGTCGCGGTTCTGGTCGGGGAATTCGGTACCTTCAAGGTCGTGAAGGGTGAATTCATATTCCCGTTTCAGCGCGCAGCAGACCGTTACAACGCCGCAGCCAATGCAATGACGGTTGCCGCAAAGCGTTTCGCTGAATTGGAAGAAGAAAGAAAAAGCCAATTGAAGTCGCAGCAGCAGGGATGGGAGCAGTTCGTCAGCGGCAAATGACCACCAGGAGAGTTAGGCATTCGCGCCTACGAAACTGTTCCCCTCAATACGGCGGTGGCTTCCTCGCCCGCTGCGCCTTCGCCGCCTCGATCCACCAGGCGAGATCGTCGGCGAAGCGGGGAAACGCCTGCGCCAGCGCCTTGCCGCCCTCGCCGATCGGCTTGCCGTCCGCGGACAAGGTCTGTGCAATCGGCCCGGCCGAGATCGTGCTCGATATCACCACCATGCCCATCTCGGAGAGCGTGCCGTGCCAGGCGGTGGCGGCGCGGGCGCCCGAAAAACGGCCCGCCGAATAGCTGGCAATGGCGGCGGGACGCCAGAACCATTCCTCGAGAAAATGATCGGTGAGGTTTTTAAGGCCGGGCTGGATGCCCCAATTATATTCGCCGGTGATGAAGACAAAACCGTCGGCGTCGCGGATTTGGCCGGCGAGTTTTTCAAGCGCGAGAGGCGCCGCACCCTTCGGATATTCCTTGTACATGCGGTCGAGCATCGGCAAGGCCACCGCCCGGGCGTCGATCAGCTCGACGTCGTCGCCGCGGCCGCGCAGGCCATCGACGACGAACTGCGCAAGGCGGATGCCCATGCGGTTGGACCGATACGAGCCGTAGAACACGAGAATGCGATTGCTCATGGCCTCCGCATCTTATCATGCCCGATTGAACCCCGCAGCCCGCGCGCACGACCAACCCTGACGCACCGCCCCTTCCTTGCCTCGGCCTCGCTTGAAAAAGGCAAACCATGCCGCCCTATTTCCGCATCATCCTGGGCTGCCTCGCGATCGGCGGCGCGGGCTTCACGATCCGCGCGCTGTGGACCGGTGTCGTCTATGGCAGGAACTGGACCCCCTACAGCCGGGACGCGCAGCCGGGGATGTTCGCCTTCCTCACCTCGGCAATCTCGTCGGCATCTTCATCTGCCTGTGGCTCGCGGCCGGCTATACCCTGGAGGATTTTCTCGCGCCGGTCGGCCTCAGCGGCTTGTTTCGCTACCAGCAAGCGTGGCCTGGATAGAGCCAACGGTTAGTGCCGCTTGAAATACTGCACGTCGCGCTCGTGCTTTTCCGCCGCCGCGCGCGACTTGAAGGTGCCGAGATTGCGGCGCCTGCCGGTTTTCGGATTCACTTTTCGGGAATAGAGCCGGTACTGGCCTGACTGCAATTTGCGGATCATGGGACAGAGCCTCCTTCAGCTTGAGCGTATTTGCCGCATCAATCGCGATCGCTGCCCTCTTGTTCCGACCAGTTCGTCATTCCCCGATGGTCCGAAGGACCAGATCTCAGATGTGCAATTGCGCATCGGGGAATCTCGAGATTTCGGGTTCGTGCTTCACGCGCCCCGGAATGACGCGCAGAGGTAACGCTGACGTGAAGGCGCTTCGCCCCGCTTGATGCTGGCCAAAAAATACCTAAGACCTCGGCGTGGGGAGACTGGATTTAGGTCACGTACCCCGGAGAACAAAATGCTGGCTCACCTGCCGATTATTATTCTGACTTCCCTGCACCCCATCCCTGTCGCGGACACCGTGCCGAAATTCGAAATCGCGCGGGAGTGCCAGTTCGAAGGCGGCACCAAGGAGATGCAGCAAAGGTGCGTGGCCGATGAGAGCCAGGCGCGCGACCAACTTCAAACGGAATGGGCGCAGTTCACTGCCGGCGCAAGAGCCCAGTGCTACGAGGAAACCAACACCGACAGCACCCCGAGCTACGTCGAATTTCTGACCTGCCTCGAAATGGAAAGGGATGTGAAGAACGCGCAGAGGTAATGCGAGGCGCGTCGCCTAGTTAAAAGCAAAGATTGGTGACAAAATTTCCGCGCTTGTCCTTGATTGCGTAAGGGCATTCGATGCGCTTCAGCGCCTTCTTGGCATCTTCGTCGCCGAGTGCTGCGGCCCGCTCGTAATAGGCTTTGGCGGCGGATGAATCCTTCGGCCCGCCGCGTCCCTCTTGCGTGAACGCGCCCATCCGCTCCAGCGCGCCGGCGTGATTTTGCGCGGCCGCCTTCTCGAACAAATTTCGCGCAGCCGTATCGTCCCTGGTCCCGCCGCTGCCGTCTGCCATCATCAAGCCGAGCTGATACTGCGCTTCGGCATTGGTCTCGGCGGCTTTCGCCAACAGCTCCCTGGCGTGCGCGGGATCCGACGACGCACTGCCGCCGCCACCGAGCGCCGCGAGATTGGTGACGCCGCGGGGATTGCCGGCTTGGGCTGCGCGCTCGAACAGTTTTCGCGCCTGCGCCTCGTCCTTCTCGACACCCGCGCCGGTCCCGTAGAGCACGCCGAGTTCTATCATTGCCGAGGTCGAGCCCTTGTCGGCCGCCTTGCGCCAGGCGCCGATCGCCTCCGGCAATTGCCGGTTGGCGGCGTAGGCGCGGCCCAACTGATAGAGCGCGCGCCGCGACGAGCCAGCCGCTACCTTGCAATATTTGATCGCGGTCGCGATGTCTGAAGGCGCGACATCGGGCGTGCCCTTGACGTCGACCGGCTTGTCCGGATCGCCGGGATCGGCGGCAAGCCGGTCGCACAGCACGAGATCGGCCGATTGCGCGCTGGCCTGCAACGGAATGGCCAACGGCAGAGCCGCCGCGATCGCGATCGCCGAGAGGGCGACGCGGCCGACCGCAGCCGACCAAAGCGCGTGGAGGGATTTCATCATGACGCCCATGTTGGCGGAGAGGTTAGCTTCGAAGGGCGGGTGGATTCAAGGCTCCAGCCCGGATTCGCGCAGCACCGGCGCCACCTCGGGCGATGCGAGATACTTCAAAAGCGCATCCGATTGAACCACCCGCTTCGACGCCGCCAGACGCCCGGCGGAAAATACCGCGGGGCTCTGCAGATCAAGCGGGATCGGTCCGACGATCTCGACGCCTGGGACCTGCTTCAACTCGCTGATCTGCTGCACCGCCAGCTCGGCCTCGCCGGTAACCAGCCGCTCGGCGGTAAAGCCTGAGGGAGTGATCGTCGCGCGGGCGTTGATCTCGTGTGCGATGCCCATGCGCTCGATCAGTTGCGCGAAGAAAATGCCGCTGGCGCCGATCCGCGAGTAGGCCACACGGTGGGCACCGAGCAGCGTCGCGCGCAGCGTGGCCTCGCTTGCGATGTCGGGATGATCCGTGCCGGCCCTGACCGCGATGCCGACGAAGGAACGCGCCAGATCGATGCGGCTGTCCGCAACCACCGTCCCTTTCGCGGCGAGATCGTCGAGCCCCTCGCGGGTCAGGATGACGATGTCGGCGGCTTCGCCATCGCGCAGGCGGTCCAGCAGCCCAAGCGTCGGCGCGAAATCCGCATCGATGCGCGCGCCCGTTTCCGCCTCATATGGCCCCACGAGATTGCGAACCGCCCCCATCAGGGCCAGCGTCGAGAGCAGGCGAACGACATTCTGCATTGGTGGTCCTTGATCTCGGTTTCGCCGGCTACGCCGTGCGTATCAGCAATCAAGGACCGGCAAAACGCAATGATCCGCCAAAACAGCTGCGCGTTCTGGCGGATCAGGTTGCGGCCCGGACGCCTCACAGGTCTGGGCCGCGAGGTCGAACGTCTCTTAAGCCGCAGCCGCCTCGGCGGCGGTCGGCACCGACGCGATCGTCTTGAGGATCTGGGAAGCGATCTGGTAGGGGTCGCCTTGCGAGTTCGGGCGGCGATCTTCCAGATAGCCCTTGTAGCCGTTATTGACGAAGGAATGCGGCACCCGGATCGAGGCGCCGCGGTCCGCGATACCGTAGGTGAATTCGGTGATCGCAGCGGTCTCGTGCTTGCCAGTCAGCCGCAGATG
>Ga0193751_1002569_pt1 | contig 10951 bp, 9 predicted proteins | sample L1c2metaG_FD_143050 | JGI IMG/M metagenome (GOLD analysis project Ga0193751, IMG submission 143050) | Soil microbial communities from a riparian zone of the East river system, Colorado, United States - L1c2 | ecosystem: Environmental > Terrestrial > Soil > Riparian zone | place: USA: East River...
AAGGAACCGGTCCTTATCGGGTCGAACAAGCTTATGCGCAGGAATTCGAATGTCAGTTGCCATGAGTTCGAGTGTCGATCCTGTATCGAGAGGCCGGTTTCAGGTTGCGGGAGACAGCAAATTCTCGAGCAGACGGTCGATGTGCTCCTGTCCGTCCTCGATTCGCAAACGCTGTGAAACATACCATAATGACCCCGCTTCGGCAGGCCATAACGATTCCAGTTTCACAGCGTCCTTGAGAGTGCAAACGACGAAATCGGAATTGCCTGCCTCCGCCGCGAGAGCACGCGCCTCGGCTCGCGTAAATGCGTGATGATCAGGGAAGCTGAAGGGCCGAACGACTGCGCCGAGCTCCGTGAGCTGCTGGAAAAACGTGTCGGGTTGCGCGATCGCCGCGATCGCGGTGAGGTCCGCTCCCCGCAACGTGTGGAGCGGAAGAGTCTGACCGGTTGCAGTGCTCCTCAACTCGCCCGGTGCGATGTGCACGATCGCAACCGGGACGTGAGAAGCGGCGTTGGCGAGCGCGCGTTTCACGTCCGCCACCGCGGATCTGTCCGCTGTCTTTCGCGTGATGATCAAAAGCGTCGCTCGTCGGGCTGACCGAAGGGGCTCGCGCCAGGGTCCGGCCGGAAGCAGTCGAGGCTTCCCCGTCCACGCATCGGCGTTCACCAGGAGGACATCGGCATCCCTCCCGGCGCGGCGGTGTTGAAAGGCATCGTCCAGGACTACCACATTCGCTCCGTCAGCGATCGCCTCACGAATGCCGCGGACTCGATCGGCAGAGGCGACGACGGGGATCCCCTCGTTCAGTCGTCTGTGCACGATGATCTCGTCGCCGCCGTAGCCGCGCAACACGATCGCCGGAGCCGCGCCCTTCTCCGAAAACTTGTGGGCAAACCAAGCGGCGACGGGCGTCTTGCCCGTCCCGCCTACCGACAGATTCCCAATGCTCAACACGGGCACCGAGAATTCGGTCGCTCGAAAGATTCCCCAATCGAACAGTTTCCCTCTCGTCGCGATCGCGGCACGGTATAGCGCTTCGGCGGGGGCAAGCAACGCTCGCGCTGCGCGCGCCGCCTTCCCGCGTCCAGTCCACACCGTCTCGACCAATCTGCGACGATCAACCACCAGCCTTCCCGATAGTTTCACTCATGAGAGCCTCGAACCGCGGACCTTCTTCCGCCGCCGCACGAGGAGTGGCTGCGAGCACTTTCGTTGGCTTTCCGTAGGCCACCGTAATTCGCGCGAACGGCTTGGGTATCATGAAACGATCCCAACTTTTCAAGTACCAGGCGCGGTCCGCAACCGCAACTACTGGAAGAATTACTGAGTCCGACCGCTGCGCCGCGATCAAGGCTCCCGGAGCATACTTCCCTGCTGGCCCCGTGGGCCCGTCGGGTGTAATCGCTACTTCGCGTCCTGACTGAAGCTCGCGAATAATTGAAATCAGTGCACGATCAGCTCCCCGTGTCGTCGACCCTCGGACGAGTGCGTAACCCAACGACTGCGCCGCGCGCGCGACAAGTTCGCCGTCACGGTGCTCACTGATCAGGAGGACAACTCCTTCGTCGCGATGGTGCCAAAGCAGCGGTAGCAGCTGTCCGTGCCAGAGCGAGAAAATGAAGTTCCGCTTCGCACCACGCAGATCATCGATTGCTTGAGCGTTCACGATGCGGAATCGCCACGTTCGCGCCAACCCCTGAAGGACGCCTCTGCCCAGCAGGAGCGCTACGCGCGACCGCCACGGGAAGACTTCTATCTCGCTGCTCATCCTCGGGGGCCAGCGAGGCCGCTGGCCATCTCTGCGACGCGGTCCGCGGCCCCGGGCGAGCCGAGCTTTGAGCGTACTTCGGCCAGTCCTGTCAGAACTTCCTGGCGTTGCGGGCCATCCTTTAGTATCTCGGCCAATGCGTCCGCCATCATCGATGGCACGATCTCATCTTGTATGAATTCTCGCGCGACTTCCCTTCCGGCGACGACGTTTACGAGACCGATGTTCGGCACCTTTACCACTCTCCTCGCTACCGCATAATTGATCCGGCCCGTTCGATAAGCCACAATTAACGGGCAGTCGGCAATCGCGGCCTCGAGGGTGGTTGTTCCGCTCTTGCAGAGAGCGACATCCGCTGCCCGCAGAACGCTCAGAGACGCCGAGTGCACGAGGCGAAATGGACAACGCTTGGAGTCGAGAGCAACGGTGGGCGCGACACTGACCAGCACCTGCAAACCAGGAATCCTGCGCTGAACGTCCTTGGCCGTCCCCACAAAATCGTCAATGTGGCGATCGATCTCCTGTTGGCGACTGCCAGGGAAAAGGGCGAGCACGGGCGTATTGAGTGCTAACCTGAGCGCTTCGCGGGCTTCCACCTTGGTCGGCATGTCGACGGCGCGATCCAACAGCGGATGTCCAACGAAAGTCGCGTCGATGCCGAAGCCTCGGAGCAACTGCTCCTCGAACGGAAGGATGACGGCGGCCTTGGTGATGAGTCGGGCAAGCTTGGGAATCCGACCGGCCCCCCAAGCCCAGACCTGCGGTGTCACGTAGTAAAGCACCGGCACCCCGGCACGCTTCGCCGCCGCCGCCACCTTCATATTGAAGCCCGGATAGTCGATGAGGATTAACACCGCTACCTCGCCGCGCTCGAACATTTTTCGCATCGTACGCAACAAGAGGAAGTGTCGCGGCACGTGCTTGAGCACCTCGAGGAAGCCCATCACGCCGAGCTGCTCGTCCCGGTGAATCAGCTGCACGCCCTCCTCTGCCAGTCGTCGTCCTCCCACGGCCGCGAGCAATAGCTCGGGCCGGATGCGTCTCAATGCCGCCGCCACACCCGCCGCATGAAGGTCACCGGAAGCTTCTCCGGCGACGAACAGCACCTTACGCATGGTGATGCGTGTGCCCGACCAGCGACGGGAGAGTCCGCTCGATCTCCTTCACAATTCGAAGCGCCACACCCAGCGCCATTCTGCCCTCCTCGCCGGTGACGACCACAGGGCTTTTCCCCTTTAGTGCCGAAACGAAACTCTCCAGCTCGAGCTTCAACGGTTCTCCGTCCGGCGCGTCGAGCTTGATTCGATCGACGAACGCGGTGATGTCGGCTGGCGCCGAACGAATCGAGAGTGGATCGATATCGGAGCGGAGCCGGAAGAATTCCCCGGTTCCAGCTCCCAGGTCGAGCGACAGATATCCACTCTGTTGAAAGATCCTGATCTTTCGCTTTCGCTCTCGCGAGATGCGGCTCGATGTGATGTTGGCGACAGCTCCTGAGTTGAACGTCACCCGGGCGTTCGCGATGTCGAGCATTGGAGTGAGGACCGGGACTCCCACCGCTGATATGTCGCGGGCCTCCGAACCAACGAGGGTAAGAAGCAGGTCGATGTCGTGGATCATGAGATCGAGCACGACGGCGACATCGGAGCCCCTCGGACTGAACGGCGCCAATCGCTCGCTGTCGATGAACCTTGGCTTTTGCACGTGTGGAAGCGCGGCACGCACTGCCCGGTTGAATCGCTCGATGTGGCCGATCTGAATCATCGTGCCCTTCTCGCGCGCGAGCCCGAGGAGCGAGTCGGCCTCCTCCAGCGTCGTGGTAATCGGCTTCTCGATGAATACGTGCTTTCCGCGCTCGATGGCGCCGCTCGCGACGGAGAAATGCGCGGACGTTGGCACCACGATGACAACCGCATCGGAAGCGTCGAGGAGAGCCTCCAACGTGACGTGGCTTCGTACCCGAAGCTCCTTCTCGACCTCTGTCCTGCGCTCCTGTCTCGACTCGACGAACCCGCTGAACTCGATACCGGGGAGATCGCGAAGAATTCTTATGTGGTGGAACCCGAGGCTGCCCGCGCCGACGACACCAACGCGTGGAGTGTTCGTCAAATCACGACCCCGCGATCGCTCGCCTCCACGAATCCTATTAGCTCCTTCACTTCGGCCAGCGGCTCCAGCTCACTTTGCACGCGCTCGATAGCTTGCGTGAGGTTGAGGTCGGATCGAAACAGCAGCCTGTAGGCGCGCTTAAGCTCGAGGATGGTCGCTTCGTCCATTCCACTCCGCTGAAGCCCGACGGTGTTCAGTCCGTATAGTTTCACCGGGTTTCCCACGGCCTTCAAGAACGGCGGGATGTCCTTCGATACTCGAGACATCCCACCTATGAAACTATGTCGCCCTATGCGGGCGAACTGGTGCACGGCGGACATCCCGGAGATGATTGCCTTATCTTCGATCGCGACGTGGCCGGCGAGCTGAACGACATTCGACAGAATGACGTTGTCCCCGATTCTGCAATCGTGCCCGATGTGAACGTAGGACATGAGCAGGCAGTTCTTCCCGACCGTCGTCTTGAACGAATGGGCGGTGCCACGATTGATCGTGACGTACTCGCGAATCACCGTGCCGTCGTCGATCTCGACCGTCGTTTCCTCCCCGGCGTACTTGAGATCCTGGGGCGCTCCGCCGAGGATGGTGCCAATCCCCACTCTTACAGAGCGGCCGAGCGTGACGTTGCGCTCGAGAGTAGCACGTGGCGCAACGACGCTGCCCGAACCGATGGTGCAGCCCTCTCCTATGATCGCGAACGCGCCGATCTCGACATCCGCGGCGATCTCGGCGTCGGGCGAAATGATCGCCGTAGGATGGATCCGCTTGCTGGTCATCGGTCGCGGATGGTCGCTGCCATGTCGGCTTCGACGACTACGTCACCGTCGACTTTGCCGACTCCACGCATTTTGCAGACAGTGCCCCTCAATTGTACAACTTCGAGCTCGAAACGAAGCTGGTCGCCCGGCTTCACTGGTCGCCTGAACTTCACGTTGTCGAGCGACATGAAGTAAACCACCTTCGAGTCCGGATCGGCTAGCGAGCCGAGCATCAACATTCCCCCCACCTGCGCCATCGCCTCGATGATCAACACCCCGGGCATTATCGGATGACCGGGAAAATGCCCCTGAAAAAATGGCTCGTTGATCGTGACGTTCTTTAGACCGACGATCCGCTTCTTCTCCTCGATCTCGAGGATGCGGTCCACCAGCAGGAACGGGTAGCGATGGGGCAGAACCTTCATGATGTCTTCTATCGTATACATCCCCTTCTCCTTTCTTCCGGCTTTAACCAGCTCACGTACCAACGTAATCGTTCCACGATGACTTGGCTTAACGGCGACGATACGCGCGCGAACCCGTGCTCCCGCGAGCGCAAGGTCACCCACACAGTCCATCGCCTTATGACGCACGAACTCGTCCTCCCAGCGCAGATCGCCGCTCAGAACGACGGTATCATCGAGCACCACTGTGTTCTCGAGCGAGGCGCCCTTGATCAGTCCTTTGGCGCGCAGGGCCGCCACCTCATGAACAAAGCCAAACGTCCGTGCTCTCGACAGATCGCTCGCGAACGATTCTTCAGTAACTGTGAACCGGCGCGACTGCTTGCCGATCAACGGGTGCGGGAATTCAATCGTTACGTCGAGCTCCAGGTGATTGCATGGATACGCCTCATAGACGGACGCACCATCTATAATGCGTACTGGCTCGCTCAGATCCAGAAAGTCCGGCTCGCCCTCCAGCGTCGCAAGTCCCGCGTCTGACAGCGCGGCGAGAAACGGAGCGGCGCTGCCATCGAGTATCGGCGGCTCCGGCGCATTCATGTCGATCGTCACATCGTCGATGCTCATCCCCATTACCGCAGCGAGGACGTGCTCCACGGTGTGCACCGCCTGAGGGCCTCGCCCAAGCTGAGTGCGGCGCTCGCTCCCGCTCACTTCGCTCACGTGCGCGCGAATCGGTGGCAATCCCGGACAATCAGTCCGCCGAAAGACAATCCCTTGCTTCGCTGGCGCCGGCTGAAAGGTGATCCGGCATTCGACACCGAGATGCAGGCCAATTCCCTCGAGCGCCACCGCCCGGGCTAATGTCTTCCGACTCACTTGGAGTCCGGCTCTGCCAACAACTTCTCGAGACGCCGCATCATCCCCGCCAACTTGAACAACGCGGCCGAGGCACGAAGCGATTCCCGGTGCGGACGCGCCGGATATCCAGACCATGATTCACCAGCCGGGATGTCGCCGAAGACCCCGGCCTGCGCTGCGAGGCGAGCGCCGGCGCCAATGGAGAGGTGTCCGCTGATGCCCGCCTGTCCAGCGAGGATCGCTCCATCACCGATGGTCACCGACCCAGCAACGCCGACTTGGGCCATGAGAAGACACTTCTCTCCGATCCGGACGTTGTGAGCTACGTGTACGAGATTATCGATCTTCGTGCCGTTCCCGATCACCGTGTCGTCGATGCTGCCGCGGTCGATGGTGGTGTTGGCACCGATCTCTACATCATCACCGATGATGCAACGGCCGACGTGCGGGATCTTCTGGTGAGCTCCCTCGCGGAAGACATAGCCGAAGCCATCGCATCCGATGCGCGCGCCGGCATGAATCATCGTCCGCTTCCCAAGGGTCGCGCCCGGGTAGATCGTGACGCCCGGCCACAGCCGTGCGTTGTCCCCAATGGAAACATTGTCTCCAACGACGCTGTGCGGACCGATTACGACGCCTGCGCCCAGCTTCGCATTTGCTCCGATGATCGCATACTCGCCGATGGAAACCCCGTGACCCAGGTCCGTCCCCTTGCCGATGCGCGCGGTTGACGCGACGCCGGGCGCCAATGATTCCTGGGGATATAGCCTGGGCAGCAGCGAGAGAAGCTTATCCAGCGGCTGCTTGACGATAATGCGCGCCCGCGGCGCACCTGCGGTGTCACGGAATTCAGGATCGACGAGCACCACGCCGGCTTTCGTCGTAGCCATCATCGGCGCGTACTTTCCGCTCGAGAGAATGCTCAGGTGCTGCGCGCCCGCGCGGTCGAGCGGCGCCACGCCGCTAACAGCGGCCTTACCGTCGCCTATCAGCTCTCCGGAAACGAGTGCCGCAATAGCCTCAGCGGTGATGGTGCTAGCACCATCACCGCTGATTGAAGACCTCGAATCCGTTGACCCGATCACTTCTTGGGCCGAGTCACTCCCGCGGGCTGTGGAACGGCTCCACTCACTGGTGGTGCGGCCGGTATTCCCTGCGACTTGAGCCGCGCGAGCACTCGATCGGTCAGATCGAGTCGCTTGTCGGCGGCTACAACCACGCTCACCTGCGCACCAACATCGAGAATCAACGCGTAATTGTCTTCGGCGCGAATCGCTTCGATCACTGTCTGAACGCGTTCCATTATCGGCTTGACCAGCTGCGCCTGCCGCGCCTGCATGGTCGAGTCGAGTCCGCGAGCGCGCTGCTGATATTCGACCTCCTTCTGACCGATCGATGTGCGGCGCGTCTCGCGCGTGGCGCTGTCCAGTTTTGGAGCATCCCGATCGAACGCGGCCATCAACGTGCGCAGCGAGTCATCCATCCGCTGGATCTGCTGGCGGTAGACCCCCACTTCCCTGTCGAACTGCGCCTCAGCCTCGGCACGTCCCGGCGCTTGCGCAAGCAGCTGAGCCGAATTGATGTAGCCGATCTTTGCCGGCGCCGGTGCAGGCTGCGAAGTCTGCGCTCCCGCGATGCCGGCAAGAATCAGCGCAGTGGCCAGTGCGATGGAGCTCGCACGGAGAAGCACTCGCATTTATGACTCCAGTGTTAGAAGAATTGTCCGAGTTTGAAGTGGAGCTTCCAGCCGGGCGCCGGTCTCCCTTGAGCGTCAATCTTGTCGAACCCATACCCGATGTCCACACCCAAAGGTCCAAGGGGACTCAGAGTGGCGGCTCCGAAGCCGAAGCTCCTGAACAGACGCGTCGGGTCAAACTCGCGCGGCGTGTTCCAGACGTTGCCGCCTTCGAAGAAGGTGTTTATGTAAAGCGACTGATTGACCCTGAGACCCAGCTCGCCCGTACTGACGAAGAAGGCGTTTCCGAAGGACGACCGGCTCGCCTGGCTTTGATCGGCGTTCGGGTTGAAGCCGCTCGGAGTGATCGAGAACTCGTCGTAGCCGCGGAGCGGCTCGCCGTATTGCGTGCCCCCGACCGAGAACGCTTGCGAGTAGAAGAAGGGACCGGTATCGCCAAAAACCGCTCCCGCGCGCGCCGAGAGTCCGACCACGAACACCATTGGCTCGCCCCCCAGGAGACTGCCTCCCAGGTGGCCGATCGGCGCGAAGGAGCGAAGCTCCGTCGTATAGCGCTGGAAAGACGCCGTACCACCCAGCGGACCGCCGTTGAATTGCGCGTTGAACGACTGAAGGCCCCCGTCTGCCGGGAACGGCAGGCCGGTCCGCGTATCGTGCTGAGCCGTAAAGCCCAGCGTAGAACGGAAACAGTTCGCGCATGCAGTCGCCACAGTGGACAGCAATCCGGTGTTTTCGTACCTCACCTTCTCCCCGCCGTACGACACGAAGAGCCGGGTGTAGATCGATTGCGGAACGGGGAATCCAAGCTGGACCTGGCCACCCGTGCGAATCGCCCCACCGAGGTCCGCGATCTGGAACCGCGACCTGCTGTGATATGCGGTGAGGCTTCCAGAAACTCGCGACTGCCGGATATTCGGGTCGCTGTAGGTGAGGTTGAAATCGTTGATGTACTGCCCGAACTGCCATTGCACCTGGGCCCGCTTGCAGCGACCCAGAAGGTTGGGCTGATCGAGTCCGATGAACCCGCCGAGCCCCGTTCCCTGCCCCATCGACGCGCCGAAGTTCACGTTGCCGGTACGCTTCTCTTTCACGTTGAACACAATGTCGACGTCGCCCTGATCTCCACTCGGACGCGTCTCGGGCGCGGCCATCGGAGTTTCGAAGAAATTGAGGTTGCCGATGTTCTGGTAACTGCGGATCAGGTAGTTGCGGTTGAAGACCTGACCTGGTGCGAGAACGATCTGCTCCCTTATGCAGGACTCGTGAGTGTAGTCATTCCCCACGATCTCGATGCGGTTGACGATGGCCGGCGATCTCTCGTCGATCTCCCAGCGAAGATTGACCGTGCGCACCGAATCGGTGCTTGGCACTCTCTCCGTGACCGGGCGGATGTTCGCGTAGATGTAGCCCTCATCGTTGTAGGCTTCCATCAGCTTCTGCTGCGCGTCGTCCCACCGTGCTTCGTCGAATGTGTTGGGCGGATTGGTGTAGCTGCGGCGGATCAGGCCGGTCGCCTTCTGAACAACGGTTGTCTGCTGTGCCTTGCCGAACGGATAGAACGCATTGATCTGATCGCTCGAGAAGCGGCGGTTGCCGATCACCTCAAAGTTGCCGACGGTGTAGCGAGGCCCTTCGCTGACTGTGATGTCGAGCAATCCCTTGCCCTTCGCGCGATCCACGATCAGAGTGTCCTTGAGGATCCTGAAGTCGATGTAGCCGCGGCTCGCGTAAAGCTGGGGAATTTTTTCGCTCAGATCCTGCGCGTATGTGTCATCGTCCAGCTCGCCGTTTCTCGTGAACAGAAAACCTTCGGGCTTCGTGTCCATCGCCGCAACGATGTCCCCATCCGGGATGCTTTTGTTACCGTTGATTCGGATTCCAGAAATCGCCAGCCGCTTTCCTTCATCGATATTGAATTTGATCGAGAGCTTCCCGTCAGTGACCGTCGACTCCGGCTTCACGGTCGCCAGGTAGTATCCCTTGCTCTCGTAAAGCGAGTCAGTGCTGGCGATGGCTTTGGCGATCTTTCCCGGATCGACCGGACCGCCCGTGGCAAAGGCAAGCTTTTCCTTCACATCCTTCGGAGAGACGCGGTCGGCGCCGATCACCTTGTAATCGGTGAGAACCGGCCGCTCCTTGACCTGAATCACGAGCGTCGCCTTGTTGTCGGACGGCGACACCCGACAGACGATTTGCACGTCGTCGAATTGTCCGGTTGTGTAGAGCGCTTTGATGGCGGTCTGGATGTCGTGGACGTTGAGCTGCGTGCCCGTCGACAGTCCCGCGGTTGAGCGGACGGCAGCGCTGTCAACACGAGAGTTACCGGTGACGACTATGGATTCAGGCGCAGCGCACACACCCGGCGCGGTCTCTTGCGCGTACAAGGGAGCCGCACTCATAGCTATGAGCGACAGCACGGCTGAAGCAAATTTCCGCATCACACAAATATACACTAATCAGTTTGGTGGAGGTCCTCACCTGAGCGCGACCATTCTGATTAGACAACGGGGCTGCCAGAGAGTTGCTTCTCTCCGGCAGCCCCGTTGATGTGTGGCGGATTTCTCTACGCTTTCGGCGTGCCGCTGAGTACGCGAAAGTCCAGCTTCAGGCCATCGGCCGCGAGGTCTACTTCGATCTCGTCGCCCTTCGCGAATTCGGCCAGGAGAATCTTTTCGGAGAGAGGATCCTCGATGAATTTCTGGATCGCCCGCTTCAACGGTCGCGCTCCGAATTTCTCGTCGTACCCATGCTTCACCAGGAACGCTGACGCAGTCTCTGTGAGCTTGAGTGTCAGCTCCTCGTCGCCGAGCCGCTTCTGAACGTCCTTGAGCAATATCCCGACGATCTCAGCGATGTGCTCCTGCGACAGCGGGTGGAAGACGATCACGTCGTCGAGCCTGTTGAGGAACTCGGGGTTGAAGACGTGCTGCATCTCTTCCTTGACCTTCTCCGCCATCCGCTCGAAGCTCGACTTCGTGTCCGGCGCGTGGAAGCCCAGTCCGCGACCCTTGGTGATGTCGCGCGCTCCGACGTTCGAGGTCATGATCACTACAGTGTTCTTGAAGTCGATCACGCGCCCGTAGTTGTCGGTAAGGTGACCTTCGTCCAGAACCTGCAACAGGATGTTGAACACATCTGGATGCGCTTTCTCGATTTCGTCGAGCAGGACCACGCTGTACGGCTTGCGACGCACGGCCTTGGTCAACGTTCCTGAATCCTCGTAGCCCACGTAGCCTGGAGGCGCGCCAATCAGGCGGGACACGGAGAACTTCTCCATGTACTCGCTCATGTCGACGCGAATCAACGCCTGTGGATCGGCAAACAGGAACTTGGCCAGCGCGCGCGCAACCTC
>Ga0193751_1002570_pt1 | contig 10949 bp, 18 predicted proteins | sample L1c2metaG_FD_143050 | JGI IMG/M metagenome (GOLD analysis project Ga0193751, IMG submission 143050) | Soil microbial communities from a riparian zone of the East river system, Colorado, United States - L1c2 | ecosystem: Environmental > Terrestrial > Soil > Riparian zone | place: USA: East River...
GGCCCGTCCGGCGACAGCATTCGCAACCATCGTATCGTTGCCATAGTAAGCAACCATCGCAGCGATGACGGTGATAACGACAACAAAGGCCGCAAATATCCAACCAACGGTGTCGATTTGCGCTTTGCTCTCCGGCGGATCACTCGTCTCGGACAAGTCTGTCATCGAGACCTCCCGCACTACAAAGGGGGCCGCCACCCAATTGAGGGGCGGCCTTGAACATTAGATAAGTTTGATTCGCCAGCCGCGACAGGTCCAAGGCCATGCGATATTCAGCCGCGCTGACCCGGTTGGCCCCGATGCGCGGGGCGAGCGGCTGCCGGCCGCGCCGCGAACGTCAACAACCTGCTGGCTCTCAAAAAATTACGACGCCCTTATAAAAAATGAGTGCAATCACTGCGGCCAATAATGCGAGAAAAACATCACCGATTAGTTTCTCCACTTCTGGCCGAAACGTCGCAGGCTTCTCGCTTAATTCGGCGAGAAGCGCGAGTAACCGGGGCGGCAATTCCCCGGGCGGCTGATAACGCTCTCTGAGCCCACGCCCAATCTGATTTCTTGTGTACCACCACGCGACGGGCTCGTATTGTGGGCAACTCTTTAACATCGTTGGGCCCAAAAATCGTCCGGCGTCCCTCACGACGTATGCTAACCGGGGAACCTAACGTTCGTTCCCCGATGATCGGTGCGCCGGGCAAGCGGTGCCGGCCCCGCGCTGGTTGTTAGGCCGCGCTTTGTGTCCCGCAGCTATCCCAATATGCTGCGATGCGTCGCGCTTTATATGCCCCGGCCCCCGCTGCATACGAGACCAAAGTGAGGAAGCAAATTTCGACAGGACCAAGTTTGCGCGGCATGTCCTTGACGATCAACTGCAGGTGCCCAGGCCCCCGAGGGTCGGCCTCTTCGAGAGCAAGATATTCAAGGGCGAGGCGTTGGCCGAGTTTTTCATCTTTGCGATCATCGCCAGTAGATCGGACATGCCAAAAACATCGCCCTCCCTTACGTTTCGATTTCACAAAAGATAGATCGGCGATGTTGCGCGGCGGGTTGTGTGTCGTCATGGCTCACGCCTCCTCCTCGTCGCCTTCGTCATTTGCTGCATCGCTTGCGACGATCGTTAGCGCGCCGAAAGGATCATCCGGCTGAGGCAATGCGCCGAGCGTTCGTATATGTCGGAAAAACATTCCAAGCAGAGATTGACTATGGTCGTGGTTGTGGTGGAGTAGTTCCAGATCAGCCAAGAGCCATGCTTCAGCTTGCCACGCGAGATCGACGATCGACTGTGGCTCATGATTTAGCATCGCCTCAGCGACTGACCATCGTTCGTGACAAAGACGATCCGCTTCGCTTTGCTCGTCCTCTTCAACATCATCATCTTGCATTTCTTTGAGGATTTTAGTGAAAACCGCGCTGAGTTCTTCACGGCGGGGATCGTCGTGATCCATGTCATGATATTGTTTGCAGGGGACGCCGGTAGCCGCATAAAATTGCCTGTCAATTTCACCTGACCGCTGCGATTCTCGCGCATCGTTCTCTAGGTACCATGCGCGCACGCGCACAAACCGTTCGATCAGGTCAGGCGGCAGTGTGCATGACGGTGACGCGGCGGCGGGCGCGGCAAGCGCCGGCAGCGCTGCCGCACTGGTTACGAGCGTACGTCGGGATAATTTCGACATGGCATTGCTCCTAGCTGTGTGTGAGTGCACCGGCCAGGCGGAATGCCGCTAAGTTTTTTGCTATGAGTCGTTTCGGGCATGTCGCGCCTCACGGGGTGCGATGTGTCAAGTCGCGGCCGGCGGGGTCACAGCCGTCGGTCGCGGCGCTAATCTGCGCCTGTTCGGGAGTCGTGTCTATTGCCGTTTTGTGAACTTCACAGGGGCGCTTACTGGCGCGCAAACACCTGCGGAAAATCTGCTTTCCATCGATCGAGCAATTTTTCCCAATAAGGAGGCAGGGGACGATCGCCGCCCGGCACAGAGCTCGCGATCGGCTTGGTTCTCCTGAATGTTTGTGGACATCTCAGTAAACTGTTCATTCTGCAGCGCGAGCCGCGCGGCCTCGTCGTAGCTGGTCGCCTCGGCAACATCGAACTTGCCGCGGATCTCAGTGCCGAAGTAACCGGCGATGTCGGAGGCCGCGTGCGAGAAGCCACCGAAAAGTTCAGGGCTAAACGTTGGCTTTACATTCGGCATTTACGATCTCCGATCCGCTACGGTTTTCCATCCGAAGAATTGCGCCGCCGAAGGTATGAACACCCGACCGCGGGGGAGCGCCAGCAGCTCCGCCATTGCAGCAACTCGCTCAGCAACCGAGCGCGGCTGTTGAGCAATCCACACAAGATTTTCCATCAACGCGGCAGCATTAACATCGTTGCCGGCTTCGATTTCGAATGCATCGATCGCAGCACGCAGGCGATCACCGTCATCGCCTAGATCGCCCAGATCGTTTAACAGCTCATCTAGCGCGGTGTTCATCGTGCTCGCTCACAAAAAGTCAGGGCGACGTCCAAGGTTTTATACCCGCGCGCGAGCGCTGCATTGGGCGCCGCCCCGGTCGCGGCCCGGTCGCCCCGTAAGGTAGGCGCACCGTTCCGCCACCTAGCCGCCGTGTCTGAGAAGTAGGGCCGGCGGCATTCACAAAATCGGATGTTCGAGAAAGTCTTGTCATCAACGGCGGTGATCTCATGCGGCTTTCTCCTCCGCAATCGGTCGACCGAGTATAATTCCGATCAGCCGTTGCTCGCGTTTCTCGACGGCACCACCTTTTAGGTATCGATCCACATATTGCGGATCAGCAAACCGCTGCTGTTGCAGCCGCCGCGCCGCGTCGTGCAGTTCCTTCTCAATCGGTTCACCCGCAAACATTTCTCGAATGTGGCCGTCCTCCAGTCCGTCGGCACGCAGATCCGCAACGACCCTGCCAAGCTTCCATGTGCTAAGTTCGTCACCGACGGTCGTTTCAAACAACGGCACAGCCGCGTCGCCGTGCGTAAGAACCGCGTCAAGCTTGTTCTCGGCCGGCTTGGCCTGCATGAGTTCCGAAAATTCTCGAAGCTGTGGGCCGTTGCCGGCCAATAATCCGGCGCGCCATTTCTCATCCGCCATCCGCTCAGCCAGGCCCGTTGCCGGCACTACCGGCTTCATCGCTTCCAGCCGCGCCGTCGCCTCAGCCGGCGTCAAATTCCAAGCGTCGTCAGCCATGCATTCGCTCCATCATTTCGATGTGTTGCCGCAATTGGCCCAAGGCGATCGGGAAACCGTCAAGCTCCGTTTGCTCCGCGGCAGAGATGTCGTTTGGGTTTTTCGCTCGAAGAGCGCGATCACGGCGCTCCTTATCAGCAAGAAGCGCTCTCGCCCTGGCCGGATCGTTCGGCAGTCGGGCTTCCTGCTGTTCAAGCGCGATCAACGATGGCAACAATTCGATCTCGTCGTCGCGGCGTCGAACAGCGAGCCGGAGCTCGGCAAGATCATGATCCGCTTTTGTCGCAGCGGCGTCATCGCCGGCGCAAAGTGCTGCACGCCGCAATTCTTCGGCCTCGGAAATTTTCCGGATTGTGACTTCCTTGGCAGCGCGGGCCGCCGCGAGCCTGTCCGAAGCTTTCATTGTCGCTTGCTCCCCTGGCCGCGTGCGAGACTGACAAAATGCGAAGCCATCACTTAAATCCGGCGCCGGCCAGGCGGTTGCGGATTTGCGCCCACACTTGGTCGACCTGCAGCCCGGTCGACAGCTTGGTCGAATCAAATCCAAACGAAACGTCACCCGCCGCAGACGAGCCGGTTGCTAGCGTGTGTACAGCCTTGTCATGGGTCGGCGGCGCGGCGGAGAGCGTTATGTTGATAAAATGATCGAGCGCCATCTTAGACTCCCGCTCGTTGCTGCACCTGCCGGCCGCCGCCGGCTGCACGGTCAGCCAAGGCACGCGCGACCAAGTGCCGAATTTGCGCCGACAAGCTGCGATCCTCCTGCCGCGCCTCAGCCTCAAGTTGCTGCCGCATAGCAGGATCAAACGTCACCGTGACCGCCTCACGCTCTTGCTTTTCTGTCATGGAAAAAACTCCAAAATTCTCATGCCGCCATGTCAAACAGGAAAATTTCATGGGAACAACGCACCGTCGACCGCGCGCGCTATTTCAGACCCAGATTTTCGACAGATAGCCCCGCCAAATGGGCACAACTTTCACGCGGGCCGCGTGGATTTATCCACACCCAGCGCGCCCCACGTCGATTCATAAAACTTGAATTTCCGCGAACGGCACGGTTCGGCTTGCGTTCACGGCAAATCCCAACCAATCGCCAATTTCAGCGCCGGCGCGCGAGAACAGAAGTTCAAGTTTTGTGAATTACCGAAAAAGCCGGTTCGCGAGACGTTCCGCCTATTATGCACAGCCCGCGCTGTAGGGATTGCACAGGTCGAAAATCGCGCCGGCGATTGAGTTGGACGGTACGGCACCACCCCAGGGGGTCTTACTTGGACCGATCCCAATGGCACCAGCCGGGATCCGCGCCAGCGATCGAGCGGACCAAAGCGGAGGGCCAAAGCCTCGCGCGCGACTAACCTCTAAGCAGAGCAAGCTACCGCGCGCATAAAGCCTTGCCGGATGGGCGAACCGATTTGGTTCATCGGTGCCAAGGCTGCGTAACACCGCTCACAATCAAACAAATTTGCTTGCTATGTCTCGACTGGACCCAACTGCGGACCCAAGCGCCGCTTTCCCCAGCGGGCTCGAGCAGCTCGAGAAGCGCTGGCGCTGCGTTGCGCGGCTGTGAGTTTGAGCCGGCGCAGTCCATTCATGCGCCGAGCCCAGCCCGAGCCTTTCTTGCCGCGCCAATCGTAACGGCAGGGCGTTTCATCGGGCGCATGTTCGGACGCACGCAAGCGCTGCTCGATGAGCGTAAGTGCTTCGTCATCCTCAACGACGATCAGCACAATTCCAAAAGCTGCAAGAAAAGGGCCGAGCGTACTCAACCCTAACCGCTTTCGTGGCACGCGCGCCAAAAGCTTCGCAGAATGCCCCGCAGCAAGCCCTATGCGCTCGTCGGTTCGCTCGCGGGTAATACCCAGCTCGCGCGACCTGGCACGCAGGAGCCGATGCAAATCGCCATAGTCGCGCACGATGGCGATCGGCTGCGCAGCTTCGGCCTTATCGGGAACTTGAAAATGCGTTGAGGAATTTTGCTTCGAAGATGAAACGAAGGGGCCTCCACTTTCCGAGAGGGCATCTTCGTAGTTTATGGGTACATCTTCGGAGGATGAGGGCATCTTCGAAGGTGCCCCCGAGGCCGAAGATGCCCTTGTTTTTGAAGGGGACACCTTGGGCATCTCAGGGCATCTTCGGCAGGGCCCAAATCCAGCCGTCTGCCATACCGCCTTTAGTGGTTATGACGCCCAAGGCCTTGCGGGCGGCTCGGAATGGTTTTGCCTGACTGATGTCGTTGTTGCCGCTAATGAGGCGCGCCTCGCGGGCTTCGCGTTCGATCTCTGCGACTTTGAGCGGCCCTGGTGCGAGTACGATGCGGAGGAATTTGGTGGCGTCCTCCTTGAGGGTGGCGCGTTCGTCGTTATCGCCGCTATCGGCAGCCCGCAGGGCGTCGTCGGCCGATACATTGACCGGAGCCGAGTCCCAAGTCACCGCGGAGGCCACGATTGCTTTGTCCTCTGGCCCGACTATGTGCTGCTCGAGCCGAAACGCGAGGCCGGTGCCGAGCGGCGCAAGGTTGTTTTTGACGGGCAGGAACAGGCGGCGGGTTTCATCGTCGGGGTCGCGTGTGACCATGAAAGCCGCTCGGGCCGCCGCGACGAATGCGACGCTACCGATAAACCGGTTGATTGCCGTCGTGCCCGTGCCTTTTGGCGGGTGTGTGATCGAGACGATAGCGACACGCAATCGTGTTGCCAGTTCGCCAACGGGTTCGAGCACACCGCGCACGGCCGCATTGACGTGACTATCGAGCCTTGGCCCCATGTAACTTGAGATCGGATCGATCACGATCAGCCGCACGTCGCCGAGCTCGGCAATCTTGCGTTCGAGCAAATCGAGATCGGCCTGCAAATTGAAGGCGCGGCGGCCTTTGCCATCTTGGTTTTGGACCGCGCTGACAATGTGCACGCGCTCGCGATCTGCGCCGGCAGCCATCAGGCGCGGCACGATAGTGTCGGCTATGCCGTCCTCGGCGCATAAGAACAGCGCCGAGCCGAGCGGCGCCCGCCCTTCGCCGCACGGCCATTCGCCTGCCGTAGTGACTTTGGCAGCGACATCAATTGCGGCTTGGCTTTTACCGAGCCCCGCCTCGCCCGCAAGCAGTGTTTGTTTTCCGAGAGCGATGCGGCCCGACCACAGCCATTCGACCGCTTCGGCTTTGATGTCGGATGCGCGATGAATGATCAGGCCCAGCGCGGCCCCTTCCGGGGTCTGTCTGGGTGCTTGCGCTTCCCAAACTGGCGTCTGCTTGTCGAGCGCATCAAATTCTTCGCGCGTGTGTCCGGCCTTCTGCCAATCGACAATATCGCCCTTGGCTTTAAGCCCCGGCAATTCGAGCACGCGAATACGCGCGGCAATACCGATCAGGCTTCGCGCCACATGCTCAGCATGCTTGCGGCCGGCGGCATCATTGTCTGGAATGATTACCGCATCCGCATCCCTGAGGTATTCGGCGTGCTCTGCAGTCCATTTCCCAGCGCCCTGCGCGTTGCACGTTGCGCGCAAATTCCACTTCGCCAAAGCATCAACTTTCTGCTCGCCCTCCACGATAAAAACCGGCTGATCGGCCGCGATGGCCTCGATCAACTCGGGCGCGCGATAGGGAATTGTTCTTGCGGCCGGAAATACTTTGCGCTCGCGTGAAGGCGGCAGCGTTTCCCAGCGTTGTTCGTTGAATGGATACCAGTCCTGGCCGGGTCCTTTGCGCATGTACTCGCCGGCGCGAGTTCCCCAAATCCAAACCTCGCTATTGTTCGGATCGGGGCGGCGCTGTCGGAACGTCTTTTCGGGCTTGTCGGCGCTGGTGATTTTAAGCTTGCCGTTTTCGACGAAGCCGACGCGGCGCACCTGCAATACGAAACTGCCGTCAACATCGAGGTAGTCGTAGGTTTCCAACAATTTGCGTTTTGATGAGGCTGCGCCGCTCGCGCCGTTGCTCTTGGGCTTGCCCATGCTATCGATCCTGCAGCCGATCGAGCGCAGCCATTCGACGGCATCGGCGCCGCTCAATTGCTTCTCTCGTTCAATGAGGTCGAGCACTCCGCCGCCAGCTTGGTTTTCATGATCAAACCAAACGCCGCGGGCTTCATCGATCGCAAGCGAGCCTTTGTTACCCCAACGCGGCCTGCCCGGTTTCGAGTGCTGCGCGTTCGGATCACCAAACAGCGCACGCGCTACGGCCGGCATGTGCGCGGCAAAAGGATCGTGCGGTTGCGTTGTCATGCAGTGCCCGCCAGCGAATCGAGCGCTGCGCCGAGCGGGCCGGATGCCCTGCCCTGCCCGTCTCGCTTGAGCGCTTTGCGCAGAGTTTCAACCGGGCAGCCGAATTGCAGCGCCAGCGATGCAGCAATTGCAGCATCGGACGCCATGATGCCGGCCGTGCTGTCCGCCTTGTGATTCTGGATGAAAACTTCCGCAAGCCGCTGATCAGCAAAATGTGACGCGGTAACGGTGAAGCGCAGGCCGCAACTTTCGATGTCGAAAGTTTGGCTAGCGCGTCGATCCGGCAACCGCTGGCGCTGGTTCATTAGTTCGGCTTTCAAAATGGAATCTCGTCGTTGAGCTCGGTGCCGCTGTTGCTCGCGGCCGGCGCCGACCCACTTTTCCGATCGTTCTTTTTCCGATCGGGCTTGTTGCGACCTATGCGGTGCGTCGGCTCGCATTTGAATGCGGCGACGCTCAGCCCATGCCGCTCTTCGCCATCATTGCCGCGCCAAGAGTCGAGCTTGATGGTTCCTTCGATGTAGCAACGGTCGGCCTTTTTCAGTTCCGCTGCTTTCTCGGCAGCCTTGCCAAACACGGCGACCTGTACCCACTGCACCGCGTCGTCTTTGCCAACGCCAATACGCAATCGCACCCAAGCCTTGCCAGCCTGGGACGTTCGCTGTTCGGAATCAGCGGCGAGAAACCCGTAGAGGGCGCAGTCGATCGACATTTGCGGGGCTCCATTGGGCCTCCGCGGTGCCTTGTGTCCGGCTGGGGTGGGCGCTACACGAACGCTGTCGAGACTACCTATTCGCCTGCCCCGGCCGTTCGCGCTGCACCGCGCGGCGGCCGTGGTGTTTCAAGCGGTCATCAGAAGCTTATCGAGCGCCGCTTTAGGCACGAGCACGCGACTGCCCAAGCGGATTACCGGAAGCTTGCCCTCCCTGGCATACACGTAGGCGGCGGCGCGGCTGATGCCGAGAATGCTTGCCGCCTTTTCAACCGACACAGTCCGTCGCTCCGAATCAGCGTCGTCGCGCGGCGCAGTTTCCACATGCGCCGGACCGGGCTTAACGCGTTTTGCAGCCTGAACATTCTTGCCGGACATTCGGTGTGCTCCGTCTATTTTGTCCAATACGTCTTGACGCGCACCACAACACCGTCTATTCGTATATCAGACGTCCACTCATTGTCAAACAGTGGAGGCGTTATAGTGGTGCACAAAAAGGCGGAGCGCGGGGCCCTGGTGCAAACCGGATTGCGCCTCGAAGCCGAAATCTTCGATCGCTTGCGCAGCGGGGGGCGCGGCCTCTCCGATGAAATTCGGGACCGCCTCGAACGGACTTTCAAAGAAGATGCGATCGATCCCGTCACGCGCGAGCTGTGCGCCGGGCTGCTCAATATCGCAGTACGGCTGCGATCAGATTTCGGCTCGGATTGGCACGCCTCACTTTGGGCTCACAAAGCATTCGTCGCGGCGATCGTTCAACGCCTCGCCGAATATGCGCCGCCAGAGCGGCCGAGCTTGACCGTCGACGCCTTATTTGATCCGCCCGAGACGATCGGCCGCCTGCGCGAGCGAGACGATCGACGCGAGCATTCTTACTCAGGTTTAGAAGCCGCACAGAAACGCCGATCGGCGGGAAAATTGTCTGCGCGGCACATTCGAGCAAAGAAGGGGAGCGACGATGAGTAAGCGACGGGGCTTCCGCGATGGCGCGATTGACCAACGCGGCGAAAATTCGTGGCGCCTGCGATATCGGATCAATGGCAAACGTTACTCAAAAGCGTTTCACGGCACAAAATCGGAAGCGCAAAGGGTGCTGCGCGATCTGTTGCATGCTGGTGACAAGGGCGAGCATGTCGCGCCTGACAAATTGACCGTTAAACAATGGGTCGATCATTGGCTCTCAATCGGCGCGCCTGGGGGTAAACGGCGCCAAGAGGTCGGCGCGCGCTCACTGGAACGATACAGCGATTTGCTCCGCATTCACGTTGTGCCGACCTTGGGCGACCGACCGCTGCAACAGCTTCAATCGACGGAGATAGATGCGCTCTACGATAAACTTTCGGGGAAACTTTCGGGAAACACTCTGACCAATTTGCACGGGGTTCTTGGCGCATGCATCACGACGGCGTTTCGGACTCGGAAAATATCGCGCAATCCGATGTTGGAGCTGGCAAAGGTTCCTTCGCGGGGTGAAGTAGATCATGGGATGGTGCTCGAAGAGGCCCAATTGAGAACCCTTCTCCAGGGCTTCAAGAGCACGTCGCTGTTCCCGATCGTCGCTACGGCCGCATTCACTGGCGCGCGGCGAAACGAAATCCTCGCCCTCCGTTGGGATGATCTGAACCTTGCCCACAAGACGTTGCGGATTGAGCGCGCGCTTGAGGAGACAATCAAACACGGGCTGCGCTTCAAAGCGCCGAAAACCGAGCGGGGCAAGAGAACCATTAAAATAGACGACGACTTGATCTCGCTTCTCGTCGCCGAGCGCGGCCGCCACTTGCGCATCATGGCTGGCGTTCCCGACGGCACGGCCGTTGATCTGTCGCTGGTCAAATTGCCGGCCGGCGCGCTGATGTTTCCCAATCCCCCGGCGCCGGGCGAAAGCTTCTCATTCACTCGGCCCCGCAACCCGCGGCCGGTCACGAATGCGTTCCACCGAAAGGCTACCAGGCTCGGCTTCTCTGCGTTGCGGCTGCACGATCTCCGCGGCACGCACGAGACGTTGCTGCTTGACCGCGGCGTGCCCGTCCATGTTGTCGCCGCGCGCTGTGGGCATGATGCTGCGGTACTGCTGCGCACCTATGCCAAGCGCACGCGCAAGGCCGACGATTCGGCGGTTGACATTATCGCCGCAATATCGAAGGGCGCGCTGTAGCGAATTTGAGTGTTTCCCCTTTCGAGATTAGCATTGCAATGGCAATCTCTGGGGATCGGGAGGGATGTCATGCAGACTGTGAAAGCGATGCTTGCACTTGCCTTTGTCGGTGGGGTGACTGTTGGAACCATCGCCACCGCTAATGCGCAGTATTTTCCGCCGCAACCGCCGCCGTACGGCGGGTACGATGGTGGCGATCGGTATGATGGCCCACGCCACTACCGCGACCGCGACCGCGACAGGGGGAACGGCTGCCCGCCGGGTTACACGGTACAAGGCGGCAACTGTGCGCCATATCGTGGCCCGGAAGGCGGTGGCTGGAATACGTGGAATGGATGCCCACCCGGCTACACTGTACAAGGCGGCGCTTGCGCACCGTATCGCGGGCGCTAAGTAACGGCTTGCGAGAGGGCCGCCTGAGCTGGCGGCCCTTCTTTACGATCTAGCCGCAAAGACGTTGGGTCCAGTTTGGGTCCAAGTTGCCAAAGCGTTCCCCAGTCCACAGCCTACATGTGCTTGAAAATCGGGACTTTGGCGTGCCCGGCACATTAGACCGATGCCGAGGATTCCCATCGGCATCACCCAAGCCGAGACGACCGGCATGGCAAGGAGATTGGCAAGCACGCCGTATGGCGCAATGCGGTGGAAGTGAAAGGCGGCG
>Ga0193751_1002571_pt1 | contig 10945 bp, 9 predicted proteins | sample L1c2metaG_FD_143050 | JGI IMG/M metagenome (GOLD analysis project Ga0193751, IMG submission 143050) | Soil microbial communities from a riparian zone of the East river system, Colorado, United States - L1c2 | ecosystem: Environmental > Terrestrial > Soil > Riparian zone | place: USA: East River...
CCAGACAACTTTGACCGGCTTGCCGAGTTGTTTTGAAAGAACGGCCGCCTCCGCAACCTGGTCAGGTTTCGATTTGCGTCCGAAACCGCCACCCAGCAGCGTGACATGGCAAGTCACATCTTCTTTCTTGATGCCGAGCACGCCGGCAATGGTCTCCTGCACAGCTTGCGGATTCTGCGTCGGGGCCCATGCCAGGACTTTTCCATCGCGATATTCGGCGACGGCGACCGGAGGCTCCATGGAAACGTGCGCCAGATGCGGCGTGTAGTACTCGGCTTCGATAATCTTGTCGCCCTTGGCAAATGCCGCATCCACATCGCCGACGTTGCGAACGACTTTGCCTGGCTTCCGGGAAGTTGCTTCGAGCGTTTTGCGGAACGGCGCGGAGTTGTACTCCGAGTGCGGACTGCTGTCCCATTCGACCTTCAGGCTCTTGCGTCCCTTGAATGCGGCAAAGGTGTTGTCGGCAATCACGGCGACGCCGCCCAAAGGCTGGAACTGGTGCGGCGGTTTGAAAGTGTCGATGGTCAGCGTCTTCTGAACACCAGGCACCTTGAGCGTGGCTTTGTCATCGTATGATTTGATCTTCTGTCCGAGTACGGGCGGATGCTCAACCGACGCGTAGACCATTCCGGGCATGGTCGCGTCCATGCCAAAGATAGTTTTGCCGGTGACCATCTCGGGAAGGTCGAACAAAGAATTGCTTTCTTTGCCGATGTAGCGCCATTCGGAGCGCTTCTTGAGCGGGAGCGGGACAGCTTCTTTTTTCGGAACTGGGAGCTTGGCGGCGGCTGCGGCAAGTGCGCCATAGCCGAGCTTGCGGCCGCTGGCGCGATGCACAACAAAGTGGGGCTCGGTGGTGCAATCCTTTGGGGAAACGCCCCACTGCGCTGCGGCGGCGCCGATTAACATAAAGCGTCCGGTAGCGCCCACCTGGCGCATCAGGTCGAAGGAACTGCGAACCGAGTGGGATCCGTCCGTATCCTGGTCACCGTATTTGGGATCGCCGATCGCCTGATCGATTTTTACTTTCGACCAGTCGGCGTCAAGTTCGTCGGCGACCACTAGCGGCAAGGCCGTACGGCTGCCGCATCCCATCTCCGAGCGATGGGCGACGATGGTGACGGTGCCATCGGACGCGATCGACATCCACAGACTGGGTTGAAATGGCGGCGCGGCCGCTTCGGCTTCCGCGGCCCACAGCGGCTCGGGAATAAAGCGCGCGCTCAGGACAAAAACGCCGCTCGCCAGTGCGCCGTGCAGAAATCCTCGCCGGCTAACGTGAAGGCTGACATTCTCGATGATTTTCATGCGGTCTCCTTCGCAGCCTTATGCTTCGTGGCGGGATGCGTCGTGGCCGGATGCTTCGGCGCCGGATGCCCGGCCGCCTGATGAATAGCCGCCCGAATCCGCTGGTAAGTGCCGCAGCGGCAGAGATTGCCGGACATGGCCGTGTCGATATCCTGGTCGGTGGGATTCTTGTTGTCCTTAAGAAATGCGATCGCCTGCATGATCTGGCCCGTCTGGCAGTAGCCGCATTGCGGCACCCGGATCTCCATCCACGCCTTCTGCACGGGATGCATGGGCGCGATGCCTTCAATGGTCGTGATCTCGGTGCCACCGACATCGTTCATGGCAGTGACGCAGGAGCGGATGGCCGCGCCATTCTGATGTACGGTGCATGCGCCGCACAACGCCATGCCGCAACCGAACTTCGTCCCCGTAAGCTCGGCCACGTCGCGCAAATACCAAAGCAGCGGCATGTCGGGATCGCCGTCAAACGTCTTCTCTTGCCCGTTCACTTTGAATCGGATCATTTGTCCCCCGATGAACCAAGGATGCTGGAGAATTGATTTCCATATCCTAGTCGCAGAGCGCGAAATGTGGAAGAGTGGAAGTAGATTGAAGACAGCCGCTGAGCGAAACCTTTAACCACAGGGGGCACAGGGGAACAAAGAGGAATGCCACAGGGACATCATATAATGCGTCTGAGATCACGGGAGGAATTTTGGCCTACGACGATCTGCGGGACTGGATCAGAGCACTCGACCGCGCCGGCGAACTGAAACACATCCGCACGGAAGCGGACCCAATTCTGGAGGTCGCGGAAATTACCGACCGGGTTTCGAAGAGTAAGTCCAAAGACCAGCAGGGAACTGTAGACGGGAAAGCTCTGCTGTTCGAGAACCTCAAGGGCTATCCTGGTCAGACACTTCTTATCAATCAGTTCGGCTCAGCTCGCCGTATGCGACTCGCGCTCGAAGTCGATACGCTCGATGAAATTGCCGAACGTATCCGCGGCTTCATGGACGTGAAGTCTCCGCAAGGCTTCCTCGACAAAGTAAAGATGCTGCCGATGCTAGCCGAGATGGGCAATTTCTTTCCGAAAACCGTCGCGACGGGTCCATGCAAAGAAGTGATCAAGCGCGACAATTTCTCGTTGTTAGATTTTCCGATCCTGCAATGCTGGCCCAAAGATGCCGGACGGTTCATTACGCTCCCCTGCGTGATCACGCGCGATCCGAAAACAGGCAAGCGCAACGTCGGCATGTACCGCATGCAAATCTACGATGAGCGCACCACCGGCATGCACTGGCAAAGGCAGAAAGTCGCGGCGGAACATTACCGCGACCACATAAGAAACGCCGCAGTCTCCTCGGACCACGTAGGGACGGACGCATTCGTCCGTCCGGCCGGGAGAAGCCCGGCAGCCGAAGCGGTCGACATCATGGCCAGGTCATCAGGGGGCGCAATGCTAGCCGCCGGTGATCGCCCTTCCGGTAAAATGGAAGTAGCCGTAGCCATCGGAACCGAGCCTGCACTCACCTTCTCCGCGATTGTCCCCGCCCCGCCCGACGTAGAAGAATTCATCATCGCCGGATTCCTGCGCCAGAAGCCGGTCGAACTAGTGAAGTGCGAGACCGTCGATCTGGAAGTTCCGGCCGACGCCGAGATCATCCTGGAAGGTCACGTGAACCTGGACGAGCTCCGCACCGAGGGCCCGTTCGGAGATCACACCGGGTTCTACTCGCTCGAAGACGAGTATCCGGTCTTTCACGTCACCTGCGTGACTCACAGAAAAGACCCGATCTACGCAACGACCGTTGTCGGCAAGCCGCCCCAAGAAGATGCGTGGATGGGCAAAGCAGTCGAGCGCATTTTCCTGCCGCTGATGAAGCTGACCATCCCCGAACTGGTGGACATCAACCTGCCGATCGAAGGTGTGTTTCACAACCTGATGATTGTATCCATTCGCAAGTCGTATCCGGGACAGGCGCGCAAAGTGATGAATGCCATCTGGTCGCTGGGGCAGGCGATGTTCACGAAATGCATCATCGTCGTCGATGAAGACGTCAATGTGCAGGACGTAGCCGACGTCACGCTGAAAGTGCTCAACAACATCGATCCCGAGCGCGACATTCAATTCACGATGGGCCCAGTCGATTCGCTCGACCACGCCGCGCGGCTCGCCAACTACGGATCGAAGATGGGGATCGACGCTACCCGCAAATGGTCAACCGAGGGATTTGCGCGTCCTTGGCCGGATGAAATTGTGATGGACGCTAAGACCCGGGCGCTGGTCGATGGGAAATGGAAGGCGCTGGCTAAGGAGTTGGGGATCGGGTAATCCTGGGACCCAGCGCAGTTCTGGAAGGCGCGCCTGCAGTAGCTGTAGGTATGCTGCGTGGCGTAGGTTAGAATATCCGCATGGAAATCCGCCTTCGGCCCGAGATCGAGGAGTTGATTAAACAGGACGTCCAGCGCGGTCCCTACGAAAGCGTCGACGAATTTGTGGAGCAGGCGGTTTCAATGCTCCATGAACAGGAAGCTTGGTTAGCCGCGAATCGTGCGAAGATTCAAACGAAGATTGCTGAGGGCTACGCCTCCGCACAGCGCGGTGAATTGATCGGCCCCGACGAGGTGCGAGCCAAGTTGGCCGAACTGAAACGGGCTCGCTCCAATCGCTAGCAGGGCTGATGGAGAAGTATCAGTTAACTCCGGAAGCTGTGAACGATCTTCTTGAGATTTCTGACTTTATAAGCCAAGACAGTCCGGAAGCAGCCGACTGAGTTGAAGACGCGATTTTGTGGGCTTGCGCCTTTCTTGCCAGTTCTCCGCTAGCTGGTCGCGTGAGGAAGGATCTGACTCCCCCGCCTCTCCGCTTTTGGGTGGTGCAACCGTATTCGATGTACTTAATCGTTTACGACCCGGAGAACAAGCCGCTCCAAATCATCCGAATCCTCCATGGTGCCCGCGATCTTCCGTCTGTGCTGATGTAATGCTTCTGTGGGCTCATCTAATAAGATCTCTCGTAGTCCTGACAGGTTTTTCTGCCGTTTACTCCTTCCACCAGCGTCCTATCGCGGAGGCTTCTTTTCTTCTCTAGGCGCAGGCGCCGGTTTGTTCTCGGCATGAGGCGCGCTCTGATGCACTGGTTGCGCCGCCCTTTGACTCTGTGCCGCAGCCTCATGATGAGCGGGCGGCGCGGCTGGCCTGCTGTCGGTATGCGTCGTAGCCGGATGAGGCGCGGGAGCAGGCCTCGGTTCCGCGGGTCGCGCGCTTGCATGTTGAGTCGGTGCGGGTTTGGACGGTTTGGCTTCAGTTCGGACCGGATGAGGCGCGGGAGCGGGCTTGGCTTCTACGGGTCGCGCGCTTGCATGCTGGGTCGTTGCGGGTTTGGACGCCTTGGGTTCAGTCCTGGCCGTACTTGCATGAGGCGTGGGAGCGGGCTTGGCTTCCGTGCGTCGCGCGGTCGCATGCTCGGTCGTTGCGGGTTTGGACGGTTTGGATTCAGTCTTGGCCGTACTTGCATGATGCGCGGGAGCCGGCTTGGTTTCTGTGCGTCGGGCGGTCGAATGCTCGGACGTTGCCGGCTTGGACGCTTTGGATTCAGTCTTAGCCGTCCTTGCATGGGCCGCGGAAGCGGGCTTGGCCTCCGTATGTCGCGCATTCGCATGTGCGGTCGTCGCGGGCTTGGATGACGACGGCTTGGATTCAGTTTTGGCCGTACTTGCATGATGCGCGGAGGCAGTCTTTGCTGTGGCTGTCGTGGATCGTGCGTTTGCGTGTGCGGTCGTCGCGGGTTTCGATGGCGATGACTTCGATGCGGTCTTGGCCGTACTCGCGTGGTTTCCATTTGCACGATTCGAGGCCGTGCGCGTGTAGTGCGGATCCCCCGCTCGAGCGGCCACCACGCCGGCTTTGAAATTTCCCGGTCTGGCCGTTGCCGCTACAGGCGGCTTACCGTGATTGACGGAGGCCCGCAAGCTGCGATTCCCAGCGGCGGCTTGTTGGTGCCTGGTTTGCGCTGTCGTAGGCGGGAGGTGTCGTGCACTGTCAAACCTCTGCTGTTCGGCTGTCGGTCTGGCATTGGTTCCACCGTTGCCGCCGTTATAGCTGACGCGGTTCACGCTCGTATTGTTGATGACCGTCTTGTTGTATGTGTTGTGAATGATCGTGGTGTTTACGTTCATGACCGAGGTGTTGTAAAAGAAGTTGCCTCCTCGCCAGTATCCGCCCTCAAAGCCAGTGCCCACGTAGCCGAATCCATAAAAAACGCCACCGTAGAAGCCGACCTCTTCTCCCCAGTAGCCAGCGTGCCAGAGGTAAACTCCGTCGCCCCATCCCCAATATCCCGGAGTCCAAAGGAAACCAACTTCGGGCGCGAGAGCCCACGTGCCGGGAACCCAGTAGTAGTCACCATAGTCATCGTCCCAAGCCCAATAGCCGGGCGTCCACAGATAGCCCGGGCCCGGACAGACGGGTTGTACGTACACAGGCAGTAGCGGCGGGGCAACAATGACCGATACGCCGATGACTTGCGCGAATGACCGGCCCGGTACAGCCAGGACCGCGAGTGCCAGCAACAGACAACCTAGTAAGCGTGCTAAGCGGAGAGAAGTCATTTTCATCACCTCGATAATTGCAAGCGTACCTTCGCCCGAAGGCCTAGTTCTGCTGCCCAGTCGTTCCAAACGAGAGTTGCGCCTCTTTCCGATGCCGGTAGGGTTGGTTTTGGTTGTTCTCGAAACCGATGATGCAAATTCTTATGGGAGCGTGGTTTGGCGGGAATAATTCCCACAGCCTAACCCTATGATTCCAACGATCAGGGGAGGGGCTAGCGACAAATACGGCTTAATACCCTAAGCATAAACAGGCAGGAGTCGAGAGAACCTCCCAAACGGCCTACTGCCGCTCCCGCGTCAGCGACTCAAATTCTTCCGGAGTTCGAGGCCAGTCCTCTCGCAACAATCGCGACAGGGCGCGGTCGGCTAGCAACTTTCCTCCGGTCTGGCAGTTCGGGCAGTAATCGGTTTCGTTGGCCGCATAACGTATGCGCTGAATTTTTGCCTGGCACCGCGGACATGGTTGCTTATAGCGCCCATGCACCGCCATTTCAGGGCGAAACGCCGTGACTTTTTCAGGGAATTCGTCGCCGGCCTCTCGCCGCAAGCGGTCGGTCCATTGCACGAGGCTGTTGCGCGCCGCCGCATAAGAGACGCTCGATTTGTTCGGGTTTCAGTTTCTGCGTCAGCAGCAGTGGCGACAGTCGCGCTTCGAAAAGAATTTCGTCGGAGTAAGCATTGCCGATTCCGCTAAACAAACGGGGATCAGTCAGTGTCGTTTCAGCGTGTGGTTTGCCGAAGTGAGAACGGTAGAGAAGGTCGCCAGATCCGATTCCAGCACTTCAATGCCGCCCGGATCGAGAGCGGAGAGTCCTGCTTCTCCGGCCACGACATGTAACGATGCGCGCTTTTTTGAGCCTGCTTCGGTCCACAGCAAAGTCCCGTTGGTGAAATCGAAGGCAGCCAGCCCTCGCGGTGGCGATAGCTTGGCATTGCGTTTTTTCCAGTGCAGGCGTCCGGCAATCATCAAGTGCAGCACCAGCCAAATATCGTTTTCCAGACCGATGCAAATGCGCTTCCCAAGCCGGCGCAATTGGATGACGGATTTCCCTTCAACGTCAGCCAACGGTGGGACGGCTGTGCGCAGGAGAAATGGGCTCGCGATACGCACATGATCGAGACGCTGGCCGAGGATGCGTTTCTCGAGCGCTTCGATGTACACAACAATGTCGGGCAGTTCGGGCACGCGCGCAAAACCTTGCCGTAATGATTGCTCCAAATATGGTACATCGCTGAGCTCCCGCATGACGCGGTGCTATCCTTGCGTAACGATGCCCACGGCGAAACAACAGCCTCTGCCGCATACTCCGCGTTCTCGCTGGCCGTGGCCGGACTCTCTCGACGCCCTGACCGCCGCGCCCGACCACCACGCTCTCCTGTTCGAAAACGAGCACGTCCGCGTCATACGAACTCGTATCTTGCCCGGGCAGATTGTTCCCGTACACACTCATCGTTGGCCAGCTGTTTTATCCCTATCGAGTTGGAGCGATTTCGTCCGCCGCGATCCTCAGGGCAACGTGCTGCTCGACACGCGGACGGCCTCAGAAGCACCCAAGCTCAATACTCCGATATGGCTGGAACCGTTGCCTCCGCACTCAGTCGAGAACGTCGGCGACGCCGAGATCAATAATGTGCAGGTGGAGATCAAGGGAATTCCTTGAGTCCGTGTGTAGTCCGGGTGCAGATTTGACCCCCTTGAGACTACACCCCTATTTGTGTTCTCATTAGGGAGTGGCGGGTTTCGTCACGCCGGCCTGCGCCGCTTTAACCTCCAACCCTCAACCCTATCTTCGAGAGGAACACCAGAGGAGAAAAAATCATGAGCAAAACCCACTACATTCCCAAGGGATATAACACCGTTACGCCGTACCTCTTCATCAAGGGCGCGGCGAAGGCGATCGAGTATTACAAGAACGTTTTCGGAGCGACCGTAGCTGTGCGCATGGATGGTCCCGACGGCAAGGTCGGCCATGCCGAGTTGCAGATCGGCGACTCGCGCATCATGCTGGCGGATGAGAACCTGGAGATGGGCCATCGGAGCGCTGAGACCATCGGCGCTACTCCGGTGAGTCTGTATGTGTACTTCTCGGATGTCGACAAAGTTGTCGAAAAAGCGGTCGCGGAGGGAGCGAAAATCCAGAGACCGGTCGAAGACCAGTTCTATGGAGACCGCTCCGGCTTTATCCAGGACCCCTTCGGACATCTCTGGGGAATTGCAACTCACGTGGAAGACGTCTCCCCGAAAGAGATGTCCGAACGCGCCAGGAAAGCCATGCAAGCCGCCTGAGAACAGCTATTGGCTGTTAGCTCTTAGCCGTTGGCCGCGCCGAAGTCAGATTTGGCTGACGGCTAAGAGCTTGGTAGTTGCGACTCGCTGGGCGCACTCCTAACAATGCGGACACAAAATACGAAAGGAACTCCCCTAAATGCTTTCTGCTGGTAATCCCTTTCCCAATTTTTCTCTCCCCAATCAGGACGGCAAGACCGTTACGCTCTCCGACTTCGCCGGACAATGGCTCGTGATCTACTTCTATCCGAAAGACGATACGCCGGGCTGCACCATCCAGGCGAAATCGTTTACGGCGACCAAGGCTGATTTCGATGCTGCCGGGGTTAGAGTGATCGGCGTGAGCGGCGATGATGTTGCCTCGCATAAAAATTTCTGCAACAAGTTCGCCTTTACCATCGATTTGCTCTCGGACACCGGCGGCAGCCTGATGAAGTCGCTCGGCATTGGCCAGGCGGAGTGGAAAGGAATGAAGTTCTGGGAGCGCAGCAGTTTCGTGGTCGACCCCAAGGGTGTGATCCGCAAGGTGTACGAAAAAGTGAACCCTGAAGGCCACGAGAGAGTGCTGCTCCACGACATCGAGGGTATGAAGACGAAGGCGGCCTGATAGTTAGGGTAGAATCGCTCGCGTGTTACCGCTATTCTAGTGGAGCGACGGGCGTCTCGCCCGTCCAGCAGTTCGGTGGCCGGGCGGGGACGCCCGGCTCTCCACTAACAGTGCGGCGGCTTCTCCCGCCGCCATCTAATGACGCGCGCCCGCCGCTGCGGTCTGATCCCGCGGCAGGAGACGTGGAACGATTGGCGGCGATTCCGCGAATCCGCCAGCTCCCCGGTTACTGCAGCGTGGTGGCGCTGTTCAGGCCCTGATAGATAAACAGTCCCGCGATGACCAGGATCATGGCTCCCGACAAGGCGCCGAGCACCTTGACGATGGGCGTGATCTTTCTCATCTTGGCCAGAACTTCCACTTGATCTTTGTGCATCTGGGATTCAACCTCATGGAGGTCGATTGAATCGTCCTCGTGCATGGTGAGCGTGCTGCGATAGATCAAGAGGATAATGAGGATGCCGGTCAGAATACCCCACGCGACAAGCAGCCCGAACATTGGAGACATATGCCACCTCGGAGCCGAGATCGAGCCAATTCCCGAAGTTGCCATGTTTCGCCCCAGCGAACCTACACTGTATCCGCCGGCGTTCGGGTAACGGGCCCCTGCTGCGAACGATTATAGACCCGTTGGCAAGAGGGGGCGCGACTTCTTGTCTGCGCGAAGCATCTAAAGCTGTTACGGGAAGAAGTACCGGTTCCTGAAAAGGCTTGCCGAGCCGGCAGCAACGTTTGTTATAATAAGCAATTACAAGGAGATAAACAGATGGCGACCACCACCGCACCAGAAGTACAGCCGAAGACAGCGGCTCCAGTTCTGACCCCGAGCGCGATTGCCAAGGTCAAAGAAATTATGGCCTCGCAGGCGCCGGTTCCGTCGGGATTGCGATTGTCCGTGGTCGGCGGAGGTTGCTCCGGCTTTCAATACTCCATGGCCTTCGAGAACGGCGCCGGCATGATGGACAAGGTTTTCGACTTTGACGGTTTGAAGGTTTACGTGGATGCCACTTCCCTGATGTATCTTGGCGGAGCGCATGTCGATTACGTCGAGACCCTGGAAGGCGCCGGGTTCAAGTTCGAAAACCCGAATGTGAAGAGCACCTGCGGTTGCGGCTCTTCTTTTAACGTTTAAGCGTTAACCTTTAGTGCTCAAGGTTTAATAGTGCTCAAGGTTTAAGTTTCTGTTTTCACGGCAAGCCCCGCTTTCGATGCGGGGCTTTTCTGTTGCTGGAATACTGCTGGGAAGGTGAAAACTACTGTTCGGGTTCCGTCTGTCCTGGGCTTTGCACAGGTTGTTGCGGAAGGTTTTGGGGTTGGCTGGTGTTCGGCGACAGTCCTTGTACTTGACCTGGCAGCCCGCCAGCGACTCCAGGAGCGGCTCCGCCAAAGTTTCCTGTGGGACCATTGGGCGATACTGGCCCGGTCAGCAGGCCTCCCCGGTCGGCCTGCGGCACGTAAATGAAGAGCCAGTCGTTGTAGTGGTTCTTCTCGTAGAACACGCGAATAGTCTTCGCTTTGCTCGCGCTTGCAACACCGAGGATCGGCCCTCCGCCGAACGTCGGCCCGTTGAAGCCGGAGCCGGAATTGGAATTTGCATTTGAACCGGAGGGCGACGATCCGGCTGAATTCGAATTTCCCCCCGTATCCGATGCATCGCCGGAGGATGCATTACCGGAATCACCACTCGCGGGAGTCTGCGCGCCCGAGTTGCCGGTTTGCCGAAGCCCACCCGGTTGCGCTCCCAGGCCGCCGAGCCCGCCTAATCCTCCCTGTGCTCCGCCGAAGCTGCCTTGTCCCAGGCCACCTTGTCCCGGCAAGCTCTGCCCAGGGATTTGTCCCAAAACCGGTCCATTGTTCAAGCTGATGTCGGTCTGATGAAGGAGTTTGAAGTCCTTCTCCTGGCCCGTGGCCGGGTCCCTATTGATTGGATCCTTGTAGCGCTTGCGAAGGAAACGAAGGTTGTTGGTATTTTCCAACTCCTCGACGCGCATTGGATAACGCCCAAACTTCTTGTAGAAGTGTTGAATGGCGCGCATGTAGGCCGTGCCCCGATGTCTCATCTCCTCTTCGCGGTCGCGGCGGATCTGCTGGCCAATCTCGGGGAGCACGGTGAGCAGCCCAATCGTGATTAACGCCAGGGCGAGC
>Ga0193751_1002572_pt1 | contig 10945 bp, 4 predicted proteins | sample L1c2metaG_FD_143050 | JGI IMG/M metagenome (GOLD analysis project Ga0193751, IMG submission 143050) | Soil microbial communities from a riparian zone of the East river system, Colorado, United States - L1c2 | ecosystem: Environmental > Terrestrial > Soil > Riparian zone | place: USA: East River...
ACGCCGCCTTCGGTGACAACCAGCTCGCCCACAAACGGCGCTGCGGGCGTCGGCGTCAATGTCGCTCCGACTGTCAACTTCAGTGAGGCGATGAATGCCTCGACAGTAAGCGGCTCGACCATCACGCTCAAGCTCACCGCAACGAGCGCTGCGGTAGCGGGAACCGTGAGCTACAGCGTGGCGACAAAAACGGCGACGTTCACTCCATCCGTCGCACTGTCTGGGTCGACCGGTTATACGCTCACCGTCACGACTGGCGCACGCGATCTCGCCGGAAATGCGCTCGCGTCGCAGTTCACCGTTGCCTTCACCACGGCCGACATCACCGCTCCTGTCGTCTCATCCAGTGCCCCCGCAAACGGCGCTACCGACGTTCCTGTGACGAGCACCGTAAGGGTGACGTTCAGCGAGGCGATGAACGCATCGACCATCAGCGGATCGACAATCACGCTTCGCGTTACCGCGACCAGCGCAGCGGTTGCAGGTGCGGTGACCTACAACGCGGGGACGAATACCGCGACGTTCACACCAGGAGCGTCGCTGGCCGGTTCCACCGGTTACACGCTTGCCGTTACGACCGGGGCTAAGGACGTCGCAGGAAATTCGCTTGCGTCAGCTTTTGCAGCGAGCTTCACTACGGCGGATATAACACCTCCGGTGGTCGCGTCGACGTCTCCGGTATCTGGCTCTGTTGGTGTGCTGATCAACAGCGTCGTAACAGTGACGTTCAGCGAAGCGATGAACCCGGCGACGATAAACCTGAGCACGATCACTTTGAAACGCGGTCCGGCACCGGACGTCGAGGAAGGCGCCGTGTCGTACGACGCCGCCACCCGTACGGCGACCTTCACGCCGACTTACGAGCTCCTGTACAATTCGCCTTACACCATAACGGTCACCACCGGGGTGACCGATGTCGCTGGCAACCACCTCGCGTCAAACTCTACCGCGACCTTCCAGACGATTCAGTACGTGTTCAGCGTTCCTTACTTCCGGGGAACGAACGTCATCGCCGACGACAGCCAGCCACTGATCCATGTCCATCTCAAATTCTCGCAGGATGGTCATACTCTCGGAATTGCCAGTAACTGCGCACCACTCCCCGAGGCCAGTTGCGACCTTTTGCCTCGCAACGCGGCCGGCGAGACGGCAATCGGGCCGCTCGACGACACGAACGGTGGAACCGTTGGAATCGCCGCCACCGTGACTCAAATCACTGGAACGTTCACCGATCCCGGAATCTCGTTTACGATTACGCTTCAGAACGGGCGGACGTTCAGCTTCACCGGGACGGTCGAGAATTCACAAACGATGCACCTGACAATGACTGGCGCAACGCTGCCGGGGCCAATGTCAATTATCCTCGACCGGTTCGACCAGTAGCGCGCAGCAACGGCTAGCCTCCGTACCGCAGTGTGACCAGAAAGGTGCGTGGTTGAGTCGGACTGACGAATCCCGCAGCCCTCAGCTCTACCGCGCTACGGTCGAGAACATTCTGCACCCCAAGTCCAAGCGAAAAACCCTTTCTCAGAGGGACTGTCGTGCGGAAATGAACGAGAGTGTATGGTGACGTGCGAACGTCCGGTTCATTGATCGGTGTAAATGGTCCCGTGTATGCTGCCCACAGTGACCCTGCGACTCCGCGATTCTCGAAATCGACCCCGCTTTCCAGCGTGGAGCGCGCCACTCCGTAAACCGGCACACCGCGAAGGTCCTCTCCCTCCTCAGTTACGAGGTGAAGGTATTTCGCATCGTTGAAGGTTCCGTGCGCAAAGAGTGCGACGATTCGTGTGAGCCCGACTCTCGCATCCGCCTCGAGACCTCGGCGCCTGCTCTTTCCATTCGACGTGGTCGTCAGCGAAACAGGATCAAAGGTCTGCTCCCTTTCGACGCTCATGCTGTACGCGGCAATGGACGCTTCGTATCGCTGGCCCGTCCCGCGAAGCCCGATCTCGCTCGCCCATTCCCGACTCGGCGAAAGAGCCGGATCAGAGATTACTCCATCGGCCGCGCGGAATCCGCCGTTGAATGACGCGTAGGTGGCGAGCTGCGGCGTTAACCGATAGATCGCGCTCAACTTCGGTGTCGCGACAAGGTGAATATCCGACACCCTCGTTGTTTCTCCCTTTTCCTTCGAGCCGTAGCCGAGTGCATCCAGCCTCGCACCAATGCCAAGCGTGAACGCCTCTGAGAGATTCAGGTGAAGCTCGGCCACGGGCGCAACGTCGAAGAAGTCGGCATCGAGCCGGCGCTCTGTTGAATCACGCTGGCGCTTCGTCGTGAAGTAACGCTCGTACCCCGCCAGCGTCCCGCGATATTCGAGGCCGATTGCGACATCGTTTCGGCCAAGTGCGCGGTGGAGGTGCGTGTAACCACCGATCTCGGCGCGATTGTCGAGCTCTTCGGTTTGCGAGGGCGCACCTTCGCCGATACCGCCTTCAGGCGGGATGTTGAGGAAGATGTGCCAGCGACCGCCACGCGCATACAGCAGCGAGAGCAACGTTCCGCTCCCAGTCTCACGCTTGAGCGATCCACGCAGCGTGCCCATGCCCGTGTTGCCGCCGTCGGTAGCATCGACTGCGGCTCGAGTGTCGCCCTCATTGAATTGATCGAGGGTCAGGAACCCGGGCGAATCCCATTGAGACGCATATCCGGTAGCTCCAACGGATATTGAGTTGCCGAGTGAGTCGAGCCAGATGCGATTGAGCAAGGCGTGGCCTGACGCTGAGGCCATGTTTCGCCGCCAACCGTCTTCGCGCATTGCATCGGCCGCAACGACGAATCCCCCACCAGTCGCCGTGTTGCCCGTTACCACTGACGCTCGCGCGTCACCGAACGATCCACTTCGGAGTGCCCATCGCGTGCCTTGTGCGAGTGAAATGGTTTCGACCTCCACCTCACCGCCCATCCCGAAGTTACCGATCCACGGTGAGACGGGACCCTTGAGAACGCGAATCGTCGATATGGCTTCCGGCATCATCTCGTTCCAGTCCGCATAACCCTCGGAGTGTCCATTCACTGGTTGATTGATGGGGACGCCATCGATCATTAATGCGACGTCAGTCGAATGATCCGACGTGAATCCTCGAATGACTGCGTCGGAGGCGAAGCCCGGGCCCTGCCCCTGTTGGTGCACCTCGACACCAGCTGTCTGTCTCACGAGCTCGAACGCGTTCGATGCAGGCACACTGCGAATCGCCGCGGGTGTGACGACGACCGCACTGGCGGCTTCGGGTGCGTTCATTCTTCCTGCCGTGACGCGCACGGCCGGAAGCCAGCTGGTGACGGTGTCTTTTCGCGTGGAATCCTTTCGGGCAGTGTCCTTTGCAGGATCTTGCGCGTGCGCCATCGCTGGCGACGCAATCAGAACAGAGACGAGCGCAAAGCGCGTCGTCGCCGACCTTGTGGTGCTGAACATGATTTCCCCTCCGCGGGGTGAATGAGTTTACGAATGCCGGAACTCAGTCGAGATCGTTGATCACGACGTTTTGCGGTTCAGGCGCGCGGAGGTGGGCCGGTGGTAGGAGGTAGGAGAAGAGTGGCTGACGCGACAATGAGCCTGTCGCGAACGATCGATGCAGTGGCAGAGACCAGCCGAACACGCGGAGTGATTCGAACATCTGGTGTCGCCGGCGGCGCAACAGTACTGGCACACCCCTGGTCGGGGCATGTGCATCCGCGATGCGACGAGTGATTTGCCGGCGAACCGGTCTTCCCGAGCATCGCCGCGTGGCTCGTGTGCCCGGTTGGCGCGCCCGCCGCAAAATGGTGTACCGGACACTGGTCGATCATCTCCGGAACGACCAGTGAAGGGCCGAACCAGAATGTGAAGACCAACCAGAACGTGCGGCAAATTGCGGACGAGCGCATCCGGAATATTAGAGCGGGGATCTTCGCAATTGCAAGAAGTGTTATCGCGTCGGCGCGCTCGCGTCGCGAATCTCGCCTTTGAAATAACGCGCCAGGTAGGCGTCGTACGCTCCGTTAATCAGGCGGCGACTCGTCGCGTTGTAGGCAGCTCCGTGATGACCCGGAGGATAAAGCCTCACCTCCACGTCCTTCCCCGCATTCGCGAACGCCGTCAGCAGCTGCATCGTGTTGGCAGGATGGACGTTGTCGTCGAGCATTGAATGGATCAGCAGCAAGTGTCCCTTCAACTTCGCGGCGTTCAGGATTGGCGAGCTCTCGTCGTAGCCCTCCTTGTTGTCGCTCAGCAATCCCATGTAATGCTCGGTGTAAATGGAATCGTAGAGACGCCAGTCTCCAACGGCAGAATTCCCGATTCCGACCTCGAACACGTCGGGATAGAGCTCCATCGTGATCACGGCAGAGTATCCGCCGTAGCTGGTTCCCATGATCGCAGTGCGCCTGGGATCGACATACGGCTGCGTGTCGAGCCAGCGGGCAGCCTCAGCGAAATCTTTCGACTCGTATTTGCCGAGATGCCTGTAGGTGACCTTCATGAAATCGCTGCCGTAGTTGTTGGTCGCGCGGTTGTTGAGGCCGATTACGATGTATCCCTGCTGCGACAGCCATTGGTCGAATCCGTTCGTGGTGAACTGGTCATACACCTGCTGCGACCCGGGCCCTCCGTAAATGTCGAATACCACCGGATATTTCTTCGACGGATCGAAGGGAACCGGCTTGAGCATCGACCCGTCGATGTGGACTCCGTCCGACGTCGTGAAAGAAAAAATCTCCGTGGGCGAATACTCGTGCGTCGCGAGCCACGCCGTGACGGCTGCGTTGTCTTCGATCGTCCTCAGTTTTCCGCGTGAAGTCGACCAGAGCTCGACCTGCCTCGGCTTTTTCGTCGACGACCAGCGATCGATGAAGTACTCACCATTCGGCGACATGTCGAACTGATGACGACCGGCCGCCGTCGTTATGGCTCGCGTGCCGGTGCCATCGAATCCCACTGAGTACAGCTGTCTCTGAAGCGGTGATGCCTGCGTCGATGAGTAGAAAATGAGCTGACGTTTCGGATCGATCGCCTCGATGCGCGTCACGGTCCATTTTCCGTGGGTCACCTGGTTGAGCACCTTTCCCGAATAGTTGTAGCGATAGATGTGCTGGAATCCGTCACGATCGGAGATCCAGAAAAAATCGTTCGAGCCCGCGGGGAAGGAGATCATGTCCTGAATGCCCGCGTAGAAGTCGTAGACGTCGATCCACGTCTTCGACGTCTCGGTCATCACCAGCCGCCGTCCGCCGGTGTTCACGTCGAAAAAGAAAAGCTTCATCTCGTTTTGCGAGCGGTTGAGCGTCATCACCGCAAGAGTGTCAGGACGACTCGTCCAGTAAATCCGCGGAATGTAGAAATCGCCACGCTCGCCGGTGTCGAGCCACTGATTCTTTCCCGTCGCCGCGTCGACGACGCCGATGCGCACTTTCGGATTTGGATCGCCGACAAGCGGTACCGGAAGACGTTCCCACTCCGCATGCATGCCCGACAAATCGGACAGCTCTGTTATTGGCTCGGCGCTATCGTCGAGCTGCCAGTAGGCGATGCGGCGGCTGTCGCGTGACCAGACCCACGCCTGCGCGAGACCGAACTCTTCTTCATACACCCAGTCGAAGTGGCCGTTGTAGACGTGTTCAGTGGCGTCGTTCGTGAGCTGCTTCTCCTGATGGGTCGCGAGATCGGAGACGTACATGTTGCCGCCCTTCTCGAACCCGAGCGCCGCGCCATTCGGAGACAGCTCGGCAGTGCGTGCTCCTTTGGTCGCCAGCTGTAATCCGCGATCGGCGACCGAGTAGACGTAGAAGTCGGATACGCCGGAGCGCCGGTAGATCTGCTGGAAGTTCGACTGGAAGACGAGATGCTTCGAGTCCTGCGCCCACTGGAACGAGGCATAATCGAAGGCCTGGCTCGTTCCGGGAAATGTCAGTCCTTCCCCTGTAAACAGCACCGTGTCGCGGCCCGTTGCCGGATCGTATGTCTTGATCACGCTGCGATTGCTTCGCGCGTCGCGATCGATGAATGAGAATCTGTTGCCGCCCTCGATCCAGTTTACGCTGCGAGGTCCATTGCGACCGGAGAGAGAAGAGCCCGCGGCTAGAGCCTCATCGAGACTTGCGAACCTTTGCTTCTGCGATTGGGAGGTCGATGGCGAGAGAGCCGCGAGAGCGAGAACGAGTACTCGAATTGTTTTCATTGATTGAGACAGTGAGAACCGCGCAGGGAGGCAATGAGACAGTGAGAACTACGAAATAATGGGAAAACCACAACTACGGCAACCAACGACCCGTTTGGAATCGAGCGCAGTTACCCCAAAATCCGCTTTCTCACTGTCTCACCGTCTCCCTGCGTGGTTCTCCCGCGCTCGGCCATCTCTCAAGCTCAATAGCGGTCCCCGTGATCTCTTCGGTCGATGATTTCGTCTATGCTGACAGACTGCCCCGCCCGATCACGAACACGCTCGGCAAAGTCTACCGACACGCCGTGATCGCGGAGCCGAACAAGCTCCCGCATGCTGAGCCGCGTGTAGCCGATTCTCCGGAATCCGTCCGCGAAATCCGCTGTGACACCGTGGATTTCGCGATTGAGAAGCTGCTCTGTCGAGAGACGGCTGAACCCCGCCGTCGCCAGGGCGCGAATGTAATCCGGAGTGACGCCATGGTCGCGCAGGTCCCGAATGTCATCAGGAGAAAGCTTGTATCCCAACTCCGACATACCACTGATGTAGCTCGGTGTGATGCCATGATCGCGAAGATCGACGAGCTCATCCGCCGTGAGCCGTGCATAGCCTGACGAGCTCATGGTTGCGATGTAGTCCGGCGTCACTCCGTGATCGCGCATCTCGAGAAGCTTGTCGGCACTCAGATTTCGATAGCCAGAGGAGGCGAGTCCCGTGACGAAAGCCGGAGTCACGCCGTGGTCGCGGAGCTCGACGAGCTTGTCGGTATCCCGAAAGTGGTAGCCAAGAGATCCCATTCCGCGGACGTAATCGAATCTCACGCCATGCATCCCCATCGTCACGAGATCGTCGACCGACGGTCGAGTGTAGCCCTGTGTTCGCAGCTCGTCCACGAGCGCATAGCCGACGTCGTGCATCGCCAGCAGAAACTGCTGCTGTGCCGATGGCGACTGATATCCACGCTTGGCCATTTCCTGCGCAAACCGCGGATCAGGAGTGAACGTGAACGACCCGTTGCCGCGGCCCCGGTAAAGCTGGCCTACGAAGTTGAACGAGCCCGCGTCGCGGACGAGCCTGAATCGCACGGGACCTTCAGCACTCGCGAGCTGCGCCGCAGTCAGGCCCTGCAGGAGCGAGGGCGCTATGCCGAACGAAGTCTGTCCTCGATGGCCGAAGCGCTGGTCGTAATCCTCGAAGGTGAGCTGAACGCGCTCACCCCAGCGGTCGCTCGAGGGCTCGTAGCGGAGCTGCCATGCGCCGGTTTGAGCGGTCTGCGCGTTTGTAGCGGGCGCACTGGCGATGATCGCGGCAAGGGTCGCGGCGACGGCGAATGATCTGCGAGAGATTGGCATTGGCGGATAAGGTAAAGGTCGAGCGATTGGATACCTCGACTCGACCTTTGGTTTGAACCGGGCTCAGCAGACTTTCTCTATCCGCACTCCGAGTATCCGCAGACGTGGCATTTCGCGCATCCCTCTGCGAATTCCATGGATGAGCCGCAGTCGGGGCACGTGCCGATGAATGTCTCGCCCCCGGTCACCTTCTCGAATTCATACTGAGCCTGCGTGCCAGCGGTGCCGGGGGCTGATGAAGTTACCGGAGCGGAGACAACCGGCGTACCTTCCGGCGGCGTTTGCGCCCTGAGCAGCTCCTGCTGAATCCCCTGCTTCTCGCGCATCCAGTCCTCGAGTGCAATGCCGATTGCGTCGGGCACCGAAAGAACCTTGTTCGGGCCAAGTCCCACCGCGCGATCGGAGCTGATTCCGCGAAGCTGTCTGTGAATCGCCTGAATGGAAATTCCTGAGCGCAGTCCGAGCGAGATCAATCGTCCAATCGCCTCGACGTCGGCCATCGCCGCGCCGCCTGCCTTTCCAAGATTTATGAAAACCTCGAAGGGCTGGCCACGATCGTCTTCGGTGATGTGGACGAACATTGTTCCGAGCGGAGTCTCCTTTCGAATCGACGTTCCGCGCAGCGCATCCGGGCGCGCGCGCTTCTGTCTCCTCTGAAGATTCTCTGCCTCGACGTCGAACAGCTGCTTCTTCAATCGCTCGATCTCCGCATCAAGCTCGGCGATGGTCCCCTTGAGATCGCCCATCTCTCCGCGAGTCGTTGCGCCGGAAGCGTCGGCTCCACCTTCGCGCTCCGCTTTCGCCTTGTCCGTTGCGCCCGTAGACAGAACCTGATTGTCGCGCGACCCATCGCGATAGACCGTCACGCCCTTGCACTTGAGCTCGTACGCCAGCTCGTAGATCGCCCGAACGTCCTCCGGGCTCGCCGTATGCGGGAAGTTGGTCGTCTTGGAGATTGCAGAATCGCAATGCTCCTGGAAGGCAGCCTGCATTCTGACATGCCACTCGGGGCTGATGTCGTGTGCGGTGACGAACACGCGCTGCCACTTCGCCGGAACTTCGTCGAAGTGGATGTGGCCCTGCTTGGCGATCTTTTCGATCAGCTCGTCGGAATACCAGCCTTCGCGCTTCGCAATCGCGAGAAAATCTTCGTTCACGTCGGGCATCATCACGCCCGCCTGATTTCTCATGAACGCAACAGCAAAAAGCGGCTCGATGCCCGACGAGCATCCCGCGATGATGGAGATCGTTCCTGTCGGCGCGACTGTGTTGGCGGCCATTTCGTCTGGCCCCCAGATGGAACGAGCCCATTCAGGAAACGGTCCGCGCTCGTTGGCCAGTCGCTCGCTCTCGCGCTTCGACTCGACGTCGACGAATTCCTGCAGCTTGCTGCCGAACGCCACGCCCTCTTCGGTGTTGTACGGAATTCCGAGCTTCACCAACGCGTCGGCAAACCCCATCACGCCGAAGCCGATGCGACGAATTCGCTTCGACAGCGCATCGATCTCCGGAAGCGGATACTTGTTGACGTCGATGATGTTGTCGAGGAACCGAACAGAGAGATGGATGTCGCTGGCGAGCGCCGTCCAATCCAACACCCCGTCGTTCACATAGGCGCCAATGTTGATCGAGCCCAGGTTGCAAACGTCGTACGGCAGAAGCGGCTGCTCTCCGCACGGATTGGTCGCCTCGTAGCTGCCAACGTGCGGCACCGGATTGTAGCGATTCGCTTCGTCGATGAAGAAGCAGCCCGGCTCACCCGTACGCCATGCATCGTCGATCATCTTGTTCCAAACGGTGCGGGCGTCGAGCTGTCCCTGCGCCTGCCCCGTGGAAGGATCGATGAGATCGTACGAGGTTCCCGCCTTCACCGCCTCCATGAATTTCGTGGTCACTGCGACGGAGATGTTGAAGTTCGTCACCTGCGACAAGTCTTCCTTGCAGGCAATGAAATCCATGATGTCCGGATGATCGACGCGCAGAATTCCCATGTTCGCGCCGCGACGCGTTCCACCTTGCTTCACTGCATCTGTGGACGCGTCGTAAAGCTTCATGAACGAAACAGGTCCCGATGCAACGCCAGTTGTCGAGCGCACCATCGAGCCCTTGCCCCTAAGACGAGAAAAACCAAACCCCGTTCCGCCACCCGATTGATGGATGAGCGCCATCGCGCGCAGCGTGTCGTAGATCCCGTCGTGTCCGTTGGAAAGCGAATCTCCCACGGGAAGAACGAAACAGGCCGAGAGCTGTCCGAGTGGACGGCCGGCGTTCATCAGCGTCGGTGAGTTGGGCTCGAAGCGACGCTCCGTCATGAGCGCGTAGAACTCGCTCGCCAGCTCGGATACCGCGGTTTCACTCGCACCATAGCGGCGATCAGCCTCCGCGACGGTAGTCGCCACCCTCCAGAACATGTCCTCGGGTTGTTCAGTAGGCTTGCCCGTAGCGTCCTTTATCAGATAGCGCTTCTCGATGACGGTTCGCGCATTCTGATTGAGCTGGGCAGGCCCCGGGGACGGGCTGTCAGGTGTGTGCATTATTGGAACTCTCCGCTGCTGGTAACGAATGTCAATATATGATCACGAACTCATAACGACAGTGTATCGGAAGGACCGTGGGGGAAGCAGTCTACCCGCGTTTGGCGAGACACGCTAGTACCTATGTAAACTAATACACCGCAATCGTTTACGCTATCCACATCACGAAAGCGCTGGCTTGCTTTCACGTACCTATTTGCGACTAAATCAATTCTCTGATTTTCAGGCATCCATGTCCGAAGGTTCAATCGGATTCCGCGGATTCAGCGGATTATTTGGTACTCGTGCACGAGAGGCGGCCGCACCTCGTATCGCGATTTTTTTGTTGTTCAACACCAGAAAAACGACGCTCGGTTTCGCAGACGACTTGCTTTACGCCAGTACCAAACAATCTGCTCAATCCGCCGAATCCGGTTGAACCTTCGGACATGGATGCCGGATTTAGAAAGAAGATCCAAAAGTCAAATAGACGCTGATCGTTTTTGGTTTCGTCTGATCGCGCCCGGCAATTGGCGCCGCGACACCCATTCGGATGCGTGTCGGCAAGTCGTAATAAATCGCTGCGTCGAGATTCAGCTCCGCGCCCACCGACGCCATCCACGGATTGTTCGCATCCGACGCGACACAGACTGCAGCCGTACTCGATGCTGACGCCGGGCAATACGCTCGCCCCGCATCCGCGAAGGCTGCAGCCGAAACGCGATCGAACAACAATGGAATGAATGGAATGTGTCGCGACGGAGCTGCAATCGGCGCGCGATATTCGAGCGATCCCGCGAACGCCCTGATACCGCGCTCGGCGGATGGAGGAAATCCGCGCACGCCGAATGTGCGACGCTCACCACCGATGGAGTAGTCACTCACAATATCCAGCGACGTGCCGCTCAATCCGCCTGCTGAAAACGCGGAGATTGCGCGG
>Ga0193751_1002573_pt1 | contig 10943 bp, 8 predicted proteins | sample L1c2metaG_FD_143050 | JGI IMG/M metagenome (GOLD analysis project Ga0193751, IMG submission 143050) | Soil microbial communities from a riparian zone of the East river system, Colorado, United States - L1c2 | ecosystem: Environmental > Terrestrial > Soil > Riparian zone | place: USA: East River...
GAACCGGGTCCCGCAATATGCTGTCCGACCCGCTGTCGTTCGACATCCACGAATTCCAGGCGCTGCCGGTTAGTCGAACCGTGATACGCCCGGTAAAAATCCGCAGCCAGTTCGCCGCTGCCGACTACGAGAAAAGCGCGGTTCGCTGTCGAAGAAGCGACGAACCTCCTCATTAGTCGCCGGTAACCTAGTGAGAATGGAATGAACGCGATAAAGCTGACCAGCATGACGCCACGACTTGGCTTCATCGTTTGATCGTAGGCCGCGGCCGAATAAATCAGGAGTGAACTCACAGCCGCCGCCCCAATTACAGCAAGAATATGCTCCATTGCATACGCGAGACTGCGCGTCTCGGTATTGCGGTCATAGCCGCCGACGATGTATAGCGCTTGCAGCAAAACCCCGAGGGTGAGTAGATCGACCAGCACAAAGTCCAAGGGACTAACAAAAAATGCGTCCCGACGAACGTAACTAATCGCTCCGTAGAAGAACACCCAAGTCGCGATATCGGCGATCATGTAGGCGAATGCCGAAAACCATTCCTGCCGGGCCATCGAAAAAAGATGCCCACGTCGGGTCGTCTCGACAGTCTTTGCCGCCTTCGCCTCGTCCCAGGTAGGCTTCTCCAGCGAGCTTTCGACTAGAAGCTCGTTTCGCGCGGCGGAAGTTAGTGGATCCGTAATCATCAGTTGACACTCAGCGAAGTTCCGAGGCGCCGCTTTGCAAGAGATCGACAATGACGGCGTCCACCGAATTTCGAGAGAAGGGCGGAGTCTATTATAATCGCTACGCTCTGTCAGTACAAAAATCGGAGGTCGTTATTCTTTCACCTGTCCTGATGGCTCGAGCCGTTCGCGTTCGATGAGCAGCCGCAGCGAAAGCAGGATTTCCGCGATGGTGCGCTGGCAAACGTAAAACCAACCCCGCCATCCATCGAGAATTAGCCCGCGCACGAACAATAAATAAAAAAAGACTAACAGAGGTGCAAAATAGATCCGGCGACGCAGCCGATCCTGGATATTTAGTTCGCCGACAGGTGCAGTGAGAAGCTTGTTGCATTCAAGGCTGGCATACTTGTTCTGTGCCGACAACCACCTTCCCAAAGGCTTGCGATCATCGTGATACACCCACCCTGTTAGTTGTTTGGATACGCCCTTCACTCTGAGCCGCTCGCCATGGCCGTCCTCTATATATCGCCCAGAGTTAACGCGAAAAATCAATTCACGCGCCGGATAAAGCGAGGCGCGAAGGGGCCTTCCGTTAATGCAGTATTTGAAACGGGCAATGTAAGCGCTCACATCGGGTGCAGCCGTGAGTTGGCCAATTTCCGAGATGATTTCATCCGTTAGAAAGCAATCAGATCCAAGTACCATCACCCACTCGGTTGAGACGAGGGACACCCCATGGTTGATCTGAGAACTGAACGAGTCGAACTTTCGCTGCACCACATTGATGTTTGGAAAGCTGGCGCAAATTTCCAGCGTCCGATCTGTGCTGCCACTATCGACGGCGATGACTCGCGCGGCCCACGTCAGCTTTGGCAACGTACGATCGAGATTCGCCTCCTCATTGTAAGTGAGGATAACAGGTGTTACCTGGCGATGAAAACTCATGGCTCAAAAGACTAGGGACCGCTACTGAATCGTGTCTGGCTGGTGCCCAATGCCGAGCAGAAAACTATAAACCTCCCCCAACTGGCGCGCGGTATTATCCCATGAAAATTTGGAGCGAACCCATGCCCGCCCTTTGCGCCCCATTTCGCGCAGCCCCTTTCGATCCAAAGAAAGCGCCTCCGAGAGCGCCTTGCGCAGCGAGTCGCGCCCTGCGGGGACGCACCAGCCACACTGGCGCGATTTCACCTCGGTCCATGGCGTAGCTGTCGTGGTGATCACGGGCACGCCGCAACCGAGGGCTTCGGCCACCACCAGTCCAAAGTTTTCGCTGTAGCTGGGCAGCACGAACAAATCGCTCGCGGCATAGCAAGCCCATTTCTCGTCGTCACGAACAGCACCGATCAAACGACACTTGTCGCCTAGACCAGCGGCGCGTGCTGCGGCTGCTACCTTCGCCCCGTGGCCACTATGATCGTTCCCCGCGATCACTAACTCCCATCCGGGGGGACGGAGGTCGCTCCATGCGACGATCAGATCAAACAAACCCTTTTTGGGGTGGAGACGAGAGAGAAAGAGCGCACGGCGGGTCGGCGACTCGGCACGCGGCAAATCCTGGTCAGGCATTGAGACTCCGTTGGGAATTACTGCGATCCGTTGCCGGCAGCCCAGGCGACGCAGGTCCTCGGCTTCGCTGTGAGATGTCGCGTGTAGCAGAGTTGCTGAGGCAAGAGCCTGCTTCTGGTAGGCCCACCATGCCAGGCGCTTCGTCAGGCCATGGTGGCGGACTGCCCACTCCGTCAGCATTCCGCGCGGGCTAATCACCAGTGGTGTCGCAGTGGACGACGCAACTCTTGCGGCAATGTAATTCGTTCCGAGCCACATGCCATTGTCGTGCAAGACGACCGAATCAGAAGCCGCTGCGCAATTTCGCAGCGTGCGTGCGAAGGACCGGCAGTAGCGGGTCGCTTGGCAGGCGCGCGATTCGCAAGGGACAAGCGTGACCTGCACCGCGGGATTTTTGGGCAGCAAAGGTGGCCCAAAGCGTTGCCGAAAATCCAGCGCGACTACTCGCACGCGTTTGCCCTGCCCGGCAAGGGCATCCGCCAGAGCCGGAATGCTTCTTGACGGACCCCCGCTCTCGGGGACGAGCGCCGCTACAGTGAGCAGAATTTGCATTCGGCTCGGCTAAAACTCAAAGCCCCCTGAGCAGGTTAGCAGTCTGTACCACGAAGTGGTGCCACATCGGGGTTTTCTTACGGCGTCCATCTCCGGCTTGAGGTTGATACTGCCAAAGCGGCCCAATGAATGGGATTTTGGAATTCATCGATCTCCGAGTCAGCCCACTTTGTGAATAATGCGAAGCTTCTTGAGAATCTGCTCCGCTTTGGAAAAATACTCCGCTGGGCGCGGCATCGAGCCAATCCATTCAGCATACCGTCGAACGCCCTCGGCCACTGGCACGGTCGGTACCCACCCGATCGCCCGCAACCGCGAGTTGTCAGCGACGAGGTGGCGGTAGTCGAGGGCGCGAAACTCGCCCGGTATGACAGGATCAATTGCCACACCGTAGGCGTCCCGTAACATCCGCGCAAATTCGATCACGGACGTTGCGACCCCCGTGCCGACGTTGAGCACCTGCCCGTTCGCCGCATCGCTTTCGAGCACCTTCAGATTGGCCGCTGCGACGTCCTCGACGAAAATGAAATCGCGCGTCTGACGACCATCTTCGTAGATCACCGGCGGAAGCCCGTTGAGCAGACGTGTGGAAAAGATCGAACAAATCCCGGTGTAAGGATTGAAGATCGACTGGCGCGGGCCGTACGTCAGCATGTAGCGCAACGCGACGGTGGGAATGCCCCACTCCTTGCCGAGAGAAAGCGTGAGCCGCTCCTCAAAATACTTTGAAGTCGCGTACGCGCCGTTGACCTTTAGCGGAGCATCTTCATGGATGGGCACAGACTTGAGCGGCTTGCCGCAGCGCGGACACTTGTGCTCCCACTCGCCTCGCTGCATCTGTTGAATCGGCCGAAGCTCCGGATGAACATCGCCACACTGTGCGCAACGATATTTTCCCTCACCGAACACCGCTTGGGATGACGCCGTCACGACCTTTTTGACGTCGATACCCTTCGTGCGAATGATCTCGAAAATTCGCGCCGTACCGCAGGCGTTAACGTCGGTCGTCTTGGTCAGTTCCGGGGCGAATCCGCCGTAGGCCGCCTGGTGAATTATTGCGTCCATCCCAGTGACCGCTTTTTCGACATCTGCGAGGCTGCGCATATCGCCTTGGATGAACTCCGCGTCGTTCCGTGACCAAGGCGGACGCCCTTCCATATGCGTGGCCGGCTCGAGATTGTCCAAAACCCGAACCGTGTAGCCTTTTTTCAAAAGCAGATCGACGATGTGGGAGCCGATCAATCCGGCTCCGCCGGTAACGAGAACCTTTGACTTCATGCGAGGGTATCTGAGTCGGTCTGCACAGGAGGACAGTCTACGCAAACCTGCGCCACACGTTGCAGCTCCTCGTCTGTGATCTCCGCGAACATCGGCAGCGAAATCACCCGCGGGGCAAGCGATTCGGCGACTGGGAAACTACCGGAGCGATAGCCGAGGTCGCGATAGGCCTTCTGCAGATGGATGGGCGTCGGGTAATGGATACCGTACGAAATGTTCGCGGCATCGAGCGCTTTTTGCAGCCCTGCGCGGTCGGCGGTCTGAACCACGTAGAGGTGCCACACGGCGCTTGCCCATGGTGCTGCTTTTGGCAGTACCAATTTCGAATCAACGAGCAACTGACCGTAACGCATTGCCACTTCACGGCGCTGATCATTCCACTTCGCAAGATGCCGAAGTTTCACGCGCAAGACCGCCGCCTGCACGGTGTCCAGTCGCGAGTTGACCCCCTTGATCATGTGCGAGTATTTCACTTTTTGTCCGTGGTTGCGCAGAAGCGAAATCCTTTCCGCCAGTTCCGCGCTGCGCGTCACTACCGCGCCCCCGTCGCCATACGCGCCAAGGTTCTTGCTTGGATAGAAACTGAAACAACCGGCATCGCCCATCGTGCCGCAGAAATGGCCTTTGTAAGTAGCGCCATGCGCCTGAGCGGCATCTTCCACGACGAAAAGTTTCCGTTCTTTCGCGATCTGCAACAGCGGGTCCATGTCGGCCGGATGACCGTAGAGATGGACCGGCATCAGCGCCTTCGTCCGCGGAGTCAAGGCGCGTTCTGTTGCTCTTATCTCGATTTGAAAATAATCCGGCTCACAATCCACCAGCACCGGTTTCGCTCCGGTACTGGAGATTGCCAGCACGCTCGCGATGAAAGTATTTGCCGGAACAATAACTTCATCTCCTGCACCGATTCCCAAAGCGAGTAAGGCCAGATACAGCGCATCCGTTCCGTCGGCGACCCCGACGCAAAACGGTACCTCATTAAATGCCGCGAACTCTTTTTCGAACTCACGCGTGTCCTCCCCAAGGATAAAATCTCCACGGCCTATGGCACGCAGGATGGCCGCGTCCAGCTCCGGCTTGTGGTTGCGGTATTGGCGAATTAGATCAACGAATTCAACTCTAGAAGTACACATGGATATACATACCGGCCGATTGCTATCCAATTTGGAGATTCGCTCGGCTCTACCAACAAAGACCGCTGAGCTCGCTGAGAACGGTCAGTCCGCTTCGCATTCGACGTAAATTTCAGTGCACCACTCCGGTAGCTCGCGTCCAACTTGCCAGAAGGCGTCTAATAGTTTCTCGGGCCAGTCTTGAACTTGAGCATCTGAGAGCGGCTTCAAGAAAATACCATCCCAGTATACCGCACGAAGGCCAGCTGCGCGGATATCAGCTTCGAGAGTCGCTTTGCTGTAAACACGAAAGTGACCCACACGTCGATCGCGTTCCGTCAGTTCGTCGAGTCGCGAGATCATACCCATTGCACGGCCAATGCGTCGATTCAGCGAACAAGCGTTCGGAACAATAATGAATACCCGGGCCCCGGCGCCAAGCCAGCGGCGGATGCGCTGCAATAAAGGAACAGGATGTTCAATGTGTTCCAGAGTGCGCGACATGATGATGGAGTTAAACTGTATTTTTGGCTCGAACTCTTCAAACGTATTACAATGAAACACAACGTTATTCGTCGTTACAGCTCGCCGTGCTTTTTCAATTAATGCCTTTGAGCCGTCCACTGTGGTGACACGAGAAAACTTCTCCCCGAGCCATTTCGTCATGCCGCCTTCGCCGCAGCTTAACTCGAGTACATGCGGTCCACGTAAACGCGGCAAGAGCATTTTGACACCGTACCCTAGGAGATAATACTGCGCCGAAAGATCGCGGTCCCCGGCGGCTTTCATTGATGCAGCAATCTCGTCTAGTTTCTCTGTAAAATGTTCGGACATGACTGTCACATCAGCGGTTCGTCCAAAATCTAATCGCCTCCGAACTATATTGCCAATATTATTCAAAATGTCCCGATGAACGCGGAAATGCCGCTCGGCAACGTCAAGAATTACGCCGTCCAGATCGAAGAAAATTGCCGGGACTGTTTTCAAGCCGAAGCGTGTTCCCGAAACCATTCCACAGTGCGAAAAAGACCTTCCTTTAATTTCACCTGCGGGCGAAAACCCATCTGACGTCTGGCCTCGGATATGTCCATCACGATATTCGTCCGTGGCCTAGCGTGCGGAATATAGATTGGTGCGTGACTACTATCGGTTATACGAAGGATGGCTTCTGCTACTTCACGGACTGTACATACGCAACCCCCTCCGATGTTGAACGTCCCGGGCACCCGCCTCGCAAGGGCGAGCACGATCGCGGAAACGGCGTCTTCAACAAACAGGTAGTCGCGGCCGTCACTACCGTCGCCACGAATGACTAAAGGCTCGTCTCCCAATGCTGTGCGAATGAAATTTGGGATGGCTTTGCGGCTATTATCATGTGGCCCATATACCTGCGAAAGACGTAACACGGTGACAGGAACACAAAAGCGTTGACCGAAGACCTGCGTCACCGCTTCTGCGGCTAGCTTGCTTGCGCCATAGAAACTCGCGGGCAGCGTGGGATGGTGTTCCTTTATCGGACACAATTCTGGTACTCCGTAGACATCGATGGTGCTCACGTAGCACAGAAAAGCGATCGTCGATGGCAGGTAACTCAGCAAACGGGTCGTACCCTCAGCATTAATGCGCATAGTTTGCGGTCCTTCATCGGCGGCGATATCCGACGAGCGCAACACCAGTCCACCGAGATGCACGACGCTTCCAACTGTGCTCAGAGTTGTCCGATGCGGTTCAAACGTAGCTTCATCCGATAAGTCGCATTGCAAAAATCTCGTGCACGCAGCGGCAGGACCCGACGGCGGCGTACGCCCGGCAGCGATGACTTCGAAACCACGATCGAGAAGTCGCCCCAGAAGGTGGGATCCGATGAACCCGGTCGCACCGGTCACGAGAACACGCTTCGCTACGATGTCACGATCCAAGTCGCTCCCTCCGCCTTGCCAATTCTTGTTCGTCGCCTTCGATCCTTTTCAAGTCAGTCAGTACTGGCAGAAAATCCATGCCGCGAATCCACACCAAGCCAGAGGCTAGCGGATTTATTTTGCGAGGCAACGGCGGTAGTGGCTCCCCGAAGGCCAGCTTGACGAACAGATATGGCATGTTCAATCCTGCTCGCGCGAAAAATTCGTGGGTGGTAAAGAATCGTCCAATGTTGATTTCCGTCGGATTCGGCACGCCCTCTCGATCGTAGGTAAGGTCCACGGCGAAGATGCCGTTCGGGAGCGGATCCACGGCGCGGATTACCCGCTGGGCAATTTCATCAACCGTCGGATCAGCAACTGTGACGCCCGCGCCGGTGATGCCGGTAACACCGGACGGCGCACGATTGCTGAACTCCCAAAAGAGACGCTTGCGGCCCTGAGCGACAATCAGTTCGCCTTGTCGCCAAAGGGAGAGCCAGGTGACCGACTCAGAACTGAGGCATTGTGCAGCGGTGAAATTTCCCCACCCATCGTGGAAATCGATCCAAGCCACTGCGGCCTGGAGCGAATCGGCTCGCAACGATCCTTTACCGCCGCCCGGACTCACGACAGCGCGAATCCAGATGGGAGACCCGAACTGATCGAAAGAGCGATCGAGGTCAGCCTTATCACGAATCATCATGGTTTCGGGAACTTTCAAACCGGCGTTTTCCCAAGCACGAAATGATTCAAACTTATTCTGGCAGAGTTCTATGGTGCGGTGGTCCGGCAGAAAGGTTCGCGCGCCTAGGACATGACGGTCACGGGAGATGCGCAGGATTTCGGGATCAGGCTGGCTGTAAATCAACTCAGTGCGAGTCTCCGCGACAATGCTTTGGAGCACGCTGAGATAGTCTGGTTCATCGGCGAGAGGCACGAGATGCCGCTCGTCCGTTTCGGCGCGTTGCAGATAGTATTTGTCGCAATCGACTCCGATAAGATGGAATGTTTCACCAGATTCGCGCAGTGAACGGACAAAGTTAGTGGAAGGGGTGCCGCCGGCACCAGTGATAAGAATTCGCTTCAAAAGCTGGTTTTTGATCCGAGTTAAATGGAATGATTCGCTGGGGGGATTTGGCGCATCGCATTTTCAATCATCAGAAGAGTCCTAACGACACGCGTTCCAAACACACCGTCTGAGCGTGGCACCTTGCCGTCGTGTACCGCGCGGACGAAGGCGCTGTCCTGTGCCCGGAGCGGTTCGTCCGCTTGTACCTTCGGCAGTCGCACGTCGCCGTCTAACATCGAGAGGCGTAGAAACTCGCCATAGCCGGTTCCCTCGGGATTGGTTTGCACAGATTTCTCGTAAACGGCCACTGGATTGGACAATGCGAGATCGTCCCAAGTGATCATCCGTTTGCTTCCCACCAGCGTAAGGTGGCGGACTTTCTTTGGATCAAGCCAACTGCACTGAATCGAGACGAGGATGTTGCCCGGATATTTCATTGTGATGTTCGCTATGTCCTCGACGCCGGGCTGGATGAACGCCGCGCCCATCGCCTGTACCTCAACCGGTTCGGTGCCGAGCAGCCAGTTGAAGACCGCGACGTCGTGCGAAGCAAGATCCCACGCAACGTTCACATCGCTGCGGACGGGACCGAGATTTGTGCGAACGGCGGAAAGCGAACGCACAACGCCTATCTCGCCCGCATCTACCAGTTCCTTCACCTTGATGATGCCGGAGTTAAATAGAAAGATGTGCCCGACCATCAGTACCAGGCCTTTGCTTTTCGCCAAGGCGATAAGTTGCTCCCCTTCGGCGACGTCGGTGCATAGCGGCTTCTCACAGAGCACATGTTTTCCTGCACTGAGCGCGTCCCTCACGATATTGAAGTGGGTCTTGGTGGGCGTAACAACAACAACGGCGTCGGCACTCGCCTCGCGAAGCAGCGCGTGGTGATCGCTGAACCGGCGCACTTGTGGGAACATTTCACCAGCAGCGGCTAGACTTTTCTCATTCGCGTCGGCGATAGCGACGATAGCACAATCCTTGAGAGACGAGAAGACGCGAATATGGTTCGGCCCCCAGGAGCCGCAGCCGATGACACCGATTTTTATCATTGAAGGTTTTCGGGTTGGTTTATCCATTCTGCATAGCAACAAATTAGTCCGTCAAGTCCGCGATGTCGCGGTTCGACGCCGAAAAGCGCGCTTTGGTCCGGCAGCCTCATAAACTTCGAGGCGTCTAATCAAAACTTGTAAATTCCTATTGCTTCCGCCCTTATCGCCATCATCCATCGTCGGTCGACACAACTGTGACCTCCACGCTCGCTTTCCAAGGGCCTGAGCAAGTGCTGGCATGGCAGCACTTGGACCGCCGTGCTTTGCCGAAAGCGACGGTATGACATGAAGAACTCGGAGAGGTTTCAAGCGATCTGTTGGAGCCAGGTTTCAAAGATCGATATCGTCCACTTCTGATACCAGGAGTCCATTCGGAGACTGATCTCATTTTCGCCGTCAACTGTCACGCCATCAAACCATTCATCGGCGCGCCACTTTTGAAATGGAAGCAGGAACCCGCGCTTAGGCTGTTGCGGCGTCCACTGAGGCAGCTCGGGAATCGCATCGATCAGCAGGCGCTTTCTATTTCGGGTGCGGATGCGCGCCGGAATCGTCGCGACAGTTTCGAGCAAACAACGATCGACAAACGGCACCCGCAATTCGAGTTCGCGCGACATGCTCATCACGTCGCTGTCACGCAAGAGTTGGTTTCGCATGTAAAGCTCGATCTCCAGTTTACTGATTGCATCGCGAATCTCCATCTCGTCCAGGCGCACGGGCCTGTGCAACAACTCATCGCAAAGTTTTTCGTCGCGCATGATGAAACGACTAACAAGGTGATTTGCCTCATCCATTGTGAAGATGCCTCGAAAACTGCGATACGCAGAAAGTAAATCGCCCGGGCCGGCGAGAAATTCTGCGAAGCGTTGCCACCGATTATTTGATGGCGCCAATCTTATCAGGTTGCCGATGTTTCGTCCGAATGGCAGGCGATTTATCCATCGGCTTGCCTTGATCATTTTCGGCAAGCGCCTGAAGGATGGGTATCCGCCAAAAATTTCATCTGCGCCGAGTCCAGAAAGAACGACTTTCGTGTTTGCTTCGTGCGCGAGTTTGGAGACGGCGAAAGTATTGAAGCCGTCCACGGTGGGCTGATCGATCGATTGCAGAAATTGGTTGAACAATGGTCTGGCGGTTCGCGCATTGAGCATCAGTTCCGTGTGTTTGGTGCCGAAATGTTCTGCCGTGCGGCGTGCGAGACCTGCTTCATTGCGCGCTTCGTCATCGGTCCCGATCGAAAATGTGCGCAGCTCCCCTGTTTGTCCGGAAGCTCGCGCTAATGCAACCAAAGCCGTCGAGTCAACGCCGCCACTTAGAAAAATGCCGACCGGCACATCACTGACAAAATGGTGAGCCACAGAATCGAGCAAAGCTTCACGAGTCGCTGTGACGGCTTCGGAAGCGGAGCGTGAAATCTCTGGGTTTCGTTTGAAATCGAGCTGCCAGTATGGACTGCAAGTTAGATTTCCATCCTGCCAAATGGCTGTCGATCCAGCTTCAACACAGCGGACGTTGTCGATCAATGTGTACGGTTCGGGAACAGACCCGCTGCGGAAGAACCCGAAAAGACCGCGGGCACACAGATTCTTCGGAGCGAGCCCCGTTCGAAGAAGCGGTTTCAACTCCGAGGCGAACAGAAAACTTCGGCGCTGCGCGTCGCAAAAGTAATAGAGCGGTTTTATCCCAAGTGGATCACGTGCGAGAAAACATATTTTGTCTTTCGTGTCCCAGATCGCGAAAGCAAA
>Ga0193751_1002574_pt1 | contig 10941 bp, 7 predicted proteins | sample L1c2metaG_FD_143050 | JGI IMG/M metagenome (GOLD analysis project Ga0193751, IMG submission 143050) | Soil microbial communities from a riparian zone of the East river system, Colorado, United States - L1c2 | ecosystem: Environmental > Terrestrial > Soil > Riparian zone | place: USA: East River...
CTGCGACCGCGTGGCGGTCATGCATCGCGGCCGGATCGTCGCCCTTGGCACGCCGAACGAGCTGAAGGCCCGGGTCGGACCCGACGCAACGCTCGACGATGTCTTCACTCACTTCACCGGTACCGGGATGGACGAAGGAGGCGACCTGCGTGAGATCACTCGAACGCGCCGCACCGCGCGGCGCCTGGGCTGAGCCGCCGCCAATCGCGCGCTTCGTCGGCGACACGCTCACCATCGCCGACAGCGAGCTGCACAAGATCGTCCGGGATCCGCTCGAGCTGCTGACCCGTGCGGTGCAGCCCCTGCTGTGGCTCCTGGTCTTCGGCCAGGTGCTGGCGCGGGTGCGCGCCATCCCTACCGGCAACCTGGCCTACATGGACTTCCTGGCGCCCGGCGTCCTCGCTCAGAGCGCGCTCTTCATCGCCATCTTCTATGGCATCTCGGTCATCTGGGAGCGCGATCTGGGCGTGGTGCACAAGCTCCTGGTAAGCCCCGCGCCGCGCAGTGCCCTCGTCCTCGGCAAAGCCCTGTCCGGTGGCCTGCGGGCCCTGATCCAGGCGTTCTTGCTCTACGTCGTCACAGCCGTGGTCGGGATCCATCTCCGGCTCGAGCCACTGCCCATCCTCGGGGTGGCGCTCGCCTTGTTCCTGGGCTCGGCCCTCTTCGCGACCTTCTCCTTGGTCATCGCTTGCCTCGTCCGATCGCGTGAGCGGTTCATGGGCATCGGCCAGCTCCTCACCATGCCGCTCTTCTTCGCCAGCAGCGCGGTCTATCCGATCGCTCTGATGCCGGACTGGTTGAAGGTGGTGGCAGCGATCAACCCGCTCACCTACATGGTCGAGGCGGTGCGCTCGTTGATGGTCGTGGGCGGAACGACGGCGCACCCGCTGGCGATGGACCTAGGCGTGCTGGGCGGGGCGCTCGCAGTGCTGGTCATCATCGGGGCGTGGGTGTATCCGCGTCTCGGACAGTAGGGAGAACCGGCTCGAGCGGCCCGGTGGTTGGCTGGGGCGGAAGGATTCGAACCTTCGATCTCCTGATCCAGAGTCAGGCGCCTTACCGCTTGGCCACACCCCAGCGCGAGTGGCCGAATCATTCTACCAGCGGCCCGTTCGGAAGCCGCTAGTCGGCGCTCATCGGTGAGCTCGTCGCCATCGGCGCCGCGGCCCGTCCGGGCCGGCGAAGCCGCAGCCCTCGGAGCAGCTGCGCGTTGAGCGCGACCACGATCGTCGAGACGCTCATGACCAGTGCTCCCACGCTCATCGGCAGGATGAAGCCGATGGGTGCGAGCACGCCGGCCGCCACGGGTATCGCCAGGGCGTTGTAGCCGGCCGCCCAGACGAGGTTCTGGACCATCTTTCGATAGCTTGCCCGCGAGAGCTCGATTGCCGCCGCGACATCCCGGGGGTCGTCGCGGACGAGCACGATCCCCGCCGACTCGACGGCCACGTCCGTGCCGGCACCGATGGCGATCGCGACATCGGCCTGTGCCAACGCCGGCGCGTCGTTCACGCCGTCCCCGACCATGGCGACGCGCTTGCCGTCCTGCTGGAAGCGCCGCACCGCCCCCGCCTTGTCGGCGGGAAGGACCTGCGCCGCGACCTCGTCGATGCCGAGACGTGATGCGACCGAGTCGGCCACCGCACGGGAGTCGCCGGTGATCATGGCCACCCGCAGCCCCATCTGGTGCAGCCGCGCAACGGCTTCAGCGGACTCCGGGCGGATCTCGTCCTCCACCGCCAGCGCACCGAGCACGTCGGCGCCCTCCACGACGTAGAGGACGGTGCGCCCCTCTGAGGCCCACGCATCGGCGGCTGCTTCGACTGGAGTGGGCATCTCTGCGGCGGCATCGGTCAGCAGCTGAGGTCCGCCCACCGCGATCTTCCGACCCTCGACCTCGGCCCGCGCTCCTCGCCCGGGGAGCGCCTCGAAGGCCGACTGACGAGCGACGCGGACGCCCCGGGCCTCGGCTGCATGGCCGATCGCGCGGGCCAGCGGATGCTCGGAGTCGGCCTCCACGGCCGCCGCGAGAGCCAGCACCTCGTCCTCGCTTCGCCCGGCCGCCGGCACGATGCCAGCGACGCCGGGCTCTCCCCGCGTCAGGGTGCCGGTCTTGTCGAAAATCACGACCTGCACGTCCTTTGCCCGCTCGAGCGCAAGTCGATCCCTGACCAGCAGTCCATTACGCGCGCCAAGCGTGGTGCTGATGGCGATGACGAGCGGAATCGCCAGGCCAAGAGCGTGTGGGCAGGCGATGACGAGCACGGTAGCGGTGCGGATGAGCGCCTGCTCGGGCTGACCGATGGCGATCCAGACGGCGAGCGTGACGATCCCGCTTCCGAGGGCGACGAAGAACAGAAGCGCCGCCGCGCGATCGGCCAGGACCTGGGCGCGAGAGTTGGAGGACTGCGCTTCGGCGACGAGCCGCATGATCCCCGAGAGCGCGGTCTCGTCGCCGACCGCCGTGACGGTCACCCGCAGGCTGCCTCCCGCGGCGACCGTCCCGGCGACCACCTTTGATCCCGGCGACTTGGCGACAGGGGTGGATTCGCCGGTGACCATCGACTCGTCGACATCGGCCTCGCCTTCGACGACGATTCCGTCGGCTGGCACACGAGCTCCCGGTCGGACGAGCACGACGTCGCCGAGGGCCAACGCGTCGAGCGGGACACGTTCGGTGCCAGCGGCAGTGATGCGCTCGGCCGTGTCGGGGAGCAGCTCAGCGAGCGCCGAGAGAGCACCCTGCGCCTGCATGATCGAGTGCATCTCGAGCCAATGACCCAGGCTCATGACCGCGATGAGCGTTGCCAGCTCCCACCAGACGTCGACCGCGAAGAGGCCGATGGTGGCGGCCCAGCTGGCGACGAAGGCCACGATGATGGCCAGGCTGATGAGGGTCATCATCCCCGGCAGCCGTGCCGCCAGCTCGCTCCGGGCGCCGACCAGGAAGACCCGGCCGCCGTACGCGAAGACGATGGTGCCGAGCACCGCGGGGAGCAGGTTCGAGCCCGGGAAGGTCGGCGCGGTGTAGTGCAGCCATTGCTGCACCTCCGCGCTCCAGATGACGACCGGGACGGTCAGGACCAGGACGATCCAGAACTGGCGGCGGAAGACGTCGGGGTCGTGGCCGCCATGAGCCTCGTGACCGGCGTAGGCGTGCTGGGAGTGGTCCATCGCTGAGTGAGGATAGAGCGCGGACCCCTTCGGGCCATTCCGGCCTTCATGGGGATTTCAGGGACCGTGCGCGAAAATGCGCCGTTGCCGCGAGGTTCCAGGCGGCGAAAGGAGCAAGTAACGTGTTTGGCTATCCGTACCACCCGGGCGGCTTCTTCTGGTTCCCGCTCGTCAGCTGGGTGCTCGGAATCCTGCTGATCGCCTTGATCGTGTATCTCGTGATCCGCCTGCTGCGCCCCGGCGGGAGCTGGTCCGGCCCGAGCCACCACGCCGACGCCGCCGAGGAGATCCTCCATCGGCGCCTCGCGAACGGCGAGATCGACGTCGACGAATACGAGCGCCGGATGACGGCGCTTCGCGCACAGCGCCCGCCTCCTCGCTGACGGCGAATTCTGCCCGCCATTGGTAGGGGCCCCGATAGCCCGGACGAGCCGTGGCCGCCCGGGCTCTGCATCGGTATGGTCCGCTCAAGGACACGCCAGACGAGCGTGCACGTGGCAGTCAGCGGCCACGAGAGGAGCGAGCAAGACCGATGCATGGGGTCCAGGCGCGCGAGTGGCGGCGCTATGGGTACGGCGGTCCGCCGGAGCCGTGGGAGCACGATGCCGTGCGCGATCTCGACCGGCTCGCGACCTCGTACTACGTCGAGGTGCTCTCGCTCCGGCAGCGGGCGGCCGAGGCCACCGCGGATCCGGCCGCACTGCATCGCATCGAAGAACTGTTCGGCGCCGCGACCCGTCACAAGCAGGAGATCGATTTCACCCTCCGCCACTGGGCGACCCCGGTCGAGCGGGCCCGCGTCGACGACCGCCTTGGGCAGCTGATGCGGATCAGCCGCCGACTGCGTGCTTTCGTCGACGCTTCAACGCCGGACGACGATCCCGACCCCGCCGGCTCCTCGGCTGCGGTCGCCTAGCCCACACCCGTACACTCGCGGGGTGGCGCCCCGCCTCCCCGTCCCGAGCGACATCCTCGCCGCGCGGCGTCGCCTGCGCGGGATCGCCGTGGAGACGCCGCTCGAGCCGGCATCGGCCCTCGACGAGGTCTCCGGCGCCGCCGAGGTGCGCCTGAAGCTCGAGGCACTCCAGCCCACCGGCTCCTTCAAGACCCGCGGCGCCCACAACAAGCTTGCGCTGCTCGCCGGCGCGCGGGACGCCGGCGAGGGCGCCAACCTGCCGATCGTCACGGCGTCCTCCGGCAACCACGGCATCGCAGTCGCGCACGCGGCAGCCCGGTTCGGGTTTCGCGCGACGATCCTCGTCGGCCTCAACGCGTCCCCTGCCAAGCTCGAGCGCCTGCGCTCCCTCGAGACCGAGGCGATCACCGTGGAGCTCGTGGGCCGCGACAGCGACGACGCCGAGGCGGAGGCGCGGCGGCGCGACGACCTGGGGGCGGCGATGTACGTCTCGCCGTATAACGACCCTGATGTGGTGGCCGGTCAGGGGACCGTGGGTCTCGAGATCCTCCAGGCGTGGCCGTCGTGCGACGCCATCGTCGCCCCGGTTGGCGGAGGCGGGCTGGTCGCGGGGATCGGGGTCTGGGCCAAGGCGGTCAATCCCGGCCTGCGCCTCATCGGCGTGCAGCCGTCCGCCTCCCCGCCGATGTACGCGTACCTGGAGTCCGGATCCACCAAGCCGATGCCGATCGCCCCCACGCTCGCCGAGGGCGTGGCAGGCAATATCGAGCGCGGAAGCATCACCTGGACGCTCTGCCGGAAGCTCGTAGACGAGATCGTGCTGGTCGACGAGGACGAGATCGCCGCCGCGATGCGGTGGGCGATCGAGACGCCACACCTGCTCCTGGAGGGGAGCGGTGTCCTCGGGATCGCGGCGCTCCTCCAGCGGCGAGCAACCGGGCTCGAGGGACGCCGAGTCGCCGTGGTGTGCACCGGGCGCAACGTGGATCGCAGGATCCTCGAGCAGGCGCTCGCAATCGGTTGATGCTTGAGCGGTGAGCTAGGTCCAGTCGATCGAGACGACGTCGACCGGGGTGGCAAGGCCCTTCAGGTCCAGGGTCCGGCGGCCAGATTCAGCATATGAATGGCGCGCTGCGCTGAGCGTGGCGGCGCTGACGAGGATCTGACCCCCCTCGGCCGCCCCGCTGATGCGCGAGGCCTGGTTCACGCCGCCTCCGGCATAGTCGAGGCCAACGCGGTTCGCCTCCGCCTGGTGGAGGCCGATGCGCACCGTCGGAAGGAATCCCTGCGACTCGCGATGCGCGCTCAGCCGGCGCTGGATGCCCACAGCAGCCTCGAGCGCCTCGTCCGGATCGGCAAACGCCAGGAAGAAGCCATCACCGGTGGCCTTGACCTCCTCGCCGCCCTGCTCGGCGACGGCGTCGCGGAGCAGTCGATCATGCGTCCTCGTGACCTGGTCCCAGGCGGCGTCGCCCATCACCTCGGCGAGGCGCGTCGAATCGACGATGTCGGTGAACATGAAGACGCGAACCGTGCGGGCCGCGGCGGTGCCCAGCGGCTGAGACCCGGGAGCCGCGGCGAGCTGTTGGACGATGGCATCAGCCGCTCGAAGATCCGGCGCGGCGCCCAGTCGCTCGAAGGTGTCGCGCGCCGTGCGCGCCTCGATCGCCGCGTCGTCGGGCTGATCCTGGGCCAGGAAGGCGCGGGCAAGGATCATGCGCGCGCGAGCCATGTCGTATGGCGCATCGAGCTGAGTCCAGTGATCGATCGCCTCGCGCAGCCGCTTCTCGGCCGTCACCGCATCGCCTTCCGCCAGCAACAGGGAGCCAGACGCGGTCGCCGCCGCGGCCCTCGCTGCAGGCGTAGCAAACCGGTCGGCCAGCGAGCTCAGCTCATCGCCCGCTGCTCGTGCGCCAGGCAGATCTCCCGCGACGAGCAGGATCTCAACCTGAGCGGGCAGCACGCTGAGCCGATAGAGCGGGCTGTCTGTTGGTGCTCGCCACGACGACTTCCCGGTCTCGGTTGCCGCCCGCTTGATCGACTCCACGGCGGCCGCGACCTTGCCCTGGGCCAGACGAAGGAGGGAGAGCGCCGGCTCCGTGTCCTGCCCCAGGCCGTGCGCGCCCAGCAGCGCCTCCTCCGCCGCTGGCAGGTCGCCGCGACGCAGCTTGATCTCGCCAACCTGGTAGAGCGCCAATCCCGCCGCCGCGGGGATGAAGCCCCTCAGCTCGACCGACGCCAGGCGGGCCTCTGCTTCCGCTTCCGGCCACGCGCCGTGCAACCGCTTGAGGTCTGAACGGAAGAGGCGGCACATGCCCGGGTAGCCTTGAATCCCCTCACGGCGGCACCAGCGATCCTGTGCTTCGGTCCATTCGCTTGCTCGCCGCACGTCGCCGATCCCGGCGCACGCTTCGATGGTTGCGCAAAACACGCCGCCGGCGACGGATGGCTCGAGCTCCCCACTAATGGCAACCATTGCGGCCTCATCGGCCAGGGCCAGTCCCTCCTCGACATCCCCTCTGGCGAGGAGCGCACTCCCACGAGCGGCCAGGCCGAACGCCTCGAGGTCTCGTGCTCCGAGCCTCTTGCCGATCTCGTATGCGCGGGTCGCCTGGGCCAGCGATTCTTCGTTGTCGCCGATGAGCGAGGCGCGCATTGCGGTGACGCCTGCCAGCCAGCCGTGGCCGACGTTCTCCTCGACCCCCTCCAGCATCCGTTCGACGCGCTTCAGCCACGACTGCGAGACGTCGGTGGCCATCCGCATCAGGTTGTCGCGAGCCAGGTTGATGCCGGCGATCGCGGCACCTTCCAGATCCTCCAGCTTGATCGCGGCTGCGAACGCTCGCTCGCGCGCCTCGATGGCCACGGGCAGCTGTCCCGTCCACCATGCGGCCTGGGCCATGAGCTCCAGGCCCTCCGGATCCAGGCGATGCTCGGCGTCGGCCTGGGAGAGGGCGTCGAACGCGACGCGCCACTCGTGCCGCCCGAGGGCCGCCCTGGCCGTCTCGATCGGGGTCGTCTTCAGCTCGGATGCGTCTGCCATGTGGGTTGAGTCTCTGGCGAAGGCCCATTCTGCCATCCGGCAGCCAGCCGCCAGCTCGGGGGCACCTGTGCGCGGCGTGGTCGCGGTGGGCGACACCGCGCCACCCTGTACGCCGACGTCCGCGACCCGTAGGATCGGCGCGTGAACACCACGCCCTCCGCATCCGGCCCGGCAAACAGCGTCGAACCACGGCGAGGAAGCGGCAGCGCGGCGGTTCTCGGGGCACTGCTCATCCTCCTGGGCCTGGTCTTCCTGGCGGGTCAGTACCTCAATCTCGACATCGGTCGCTTTGGGTGGCCGGTCTATGTCATCGGTCCAGGACTGGCTCTCGTCGTCCTGGGCCTCACCCAGCGGCATGGCAGCGGACTGACGATCGCCGGCTGCGTGGTGACCATCACCGGCCTGATCCTCCTCTACCAGACCCTCACCGATCGCTGGGAGAGCTGGGCCTACGCGTGGGCGCTGGTGGGTCCCGGCGGCAGCGGCCTGGGCATGCTCGTGTACGGGACGCGTGCCAGGAACGCGGGGATGGCGCGCGCCGGGTTCATGCAGATCGTTGTTGCGCTCGCCCTGTTTGCCGCGGGATTCGTCTTCTTCGAGGGGATCCTGGGCATCAGCGGTCAGCGCTTCCCCCTCCCGGGCTGGGTAATGCCGATCGTCGTCATCGCGATTGGCCTCCTGCTCCTGGCGCGCGGCTTCACGGCGCGAGGCGATGCCCACCGGGATGAATCCGATGAGCCGCGGTGGCCCACCCACGACCATGCGGAGCAGCACGATCCAGAAACCGATCCGCCGCCATCCAGTCCGGAGGCCTAGCGCTCGTGGCGTCTCGCCGCTGAAGCCGTCCACGGGCTGAACGTTCGCGGCGGGCCGCCTATCCTTGCGGGGATGGCAGTTCGCGACGCCGACCCCGACCAGCTCCCCGACGACCTGAACCTCATCAACGCGGGGTACGTGGCCGACCTCTACGATCGCTACCTGGCCGATCCGGAATCGGTCGAACCAGAGTGGCGCGCCCGATTCGATGCCGGTTTCGGGGGCCTCGCGCCGGCGGCTTCAGGCAACGGGAGCGGCAACGGCAACGCCCCGGCGGTGCCGGCGGTGCCGGCGCCATCGGCTCCGCCGGAGCCTGCTCAGCTGCCAGCTGCTGCCATCCCCATCACCGGTCCGGCGGCGCGCCTGGTGCGCAACATGACCGCGTCGCTGGCGGTGCCGACAGCCACCACCTTCCGCGACATCGACGTCTCCGTCCTCGAGGCCCGGCGGCGCGAGCTCAATGAGCGCTTGTCACCGCGCAAGGTCAGCTTCACCCACCTCATCGGCTACGCGATCGTGCGGGCCGCGGCCGAGCAGCCGGTCATGACCCACGCCTTCGGCGAGGCCGACGGAGAGCCCTACCGGCTGGACCCCGGAGCGGTCAACCTCGGCCTAGCGGTGGATGTCGAGCGAGCCGATGGCGGCCACTTCCTGGTCGTGCCGGTGATCAAGGGCGCCGACCGGCTCGACTTTGCCTCCTTCGTGGCCCGCTACGAGGAGCTCGTCGACAAGGCCCGATCCGGCCGCCTCGCGGTGGACGACATGGCCAGCGGGACGATCACACTCACCAATCCCGGTACCCTTGGCACCACCGCGTCGGTACCTCGGCTGATGGCCAGCCAGGGCACGATCATCGCCACGGGCGCCATCCGCTCGGTGGGCGACCGGCGAGTGATGACGGTCACCAGCACCTACGACCACCGCATCATCCAGGGCGCGGAGTCGGGCCTCTTCCTGGGACGCATCGAGCGGTCGCTGACCGGGCAGGACGGCTTCCTCGAGGAGGTTGTCGAGTCGCTCGGCGGGGAGATCGGGGCGGCCGTTGCTGAAACGCCGGCGACCACGCCGGCCGAGCTGCCGATCGCGGAGGCGAGCCCATCGGCGTCCGCGGCCGCGGCGTCACCCGAAGAGCTGCGGAACGTGGCCGCCGCGATGTCCCTCGTCGACGCCTACCGGATCTTCGGGCACCTCGCCGCGCACCTCGACCCGCTCGGCAGCGAGCCTCCGGGTGACCCCTCGCTCGACCCGTCATTCCACGGCCTGGAACCCGGGTCGCTGGCGGCTATCCCGGCCGGCCCACTCGGCGTCCACGTGCCGGGCGCGACACTTGCCCAGGTCTTGCCGCATCTCCAGCAGACCTACAGCGGCACAATCGCGTACGAGGTGGAGCACCTCGCCAACCACCGCGAGCGCGCCTGGCTGCGGCGCGTGATCGAGTCGGGCGAGCACCGCCAGCCGATGGGCGCAAAGGCCAAGCGCCGACTTCTCGGCCGGCTGACCTCGGTCGAGGGCCTGGAGCGCTTCCTGCAGAAGGCCTACCTCGGCCAGAAGCGGTTCAGCATCGAAGGGCTCGACACCATGGTCCCGATGCTCGAGCTCGTGCTCGAGATGGCAGCCGCGCGTGGAACGGGGCGGGCGGTGATCGGGATGGCCCATCGCGGAAGGCTCAACGTGCTGGCCCATATCGTGGGGATGAGCTACGACGACATCCTCGCCGAGTTCGAGGCTGGACGGCCCGACGAGGCGGTCATCCCCGACGAGGCGGAGGCCGACGACGTCAAGTACCACCTCGGCGCCACGGGCAGGTTCGAGAGCCGGGCCGGCGACGTGGAGGTGGCAGTCATGCCGAACCCCTCGCATCTCGAGGCGGTCGACCCGGTGGTCGAGGGCCGCGCGCGAGCCGAGCAGACGGACCGCTCCGGCCCCGTCGCCCGCGTCGACACGAGCATCACCATCCCCATCCTCATCCACGGGGATGCGGCCTTTGCCGCCCAGGGAGTGGTGGCCGAGACCTTCAACCTCAGCCGCCTTCCGGGGTACGCCAACGGCGGCACGATCCACCTCATCGCGAACAACCAGGTCGGCTTCACCACCGCGGCCGATGAGGCCCGCTCGACCACCTACTCCTCGGATCTCGCCAAGGGCTTCGACCTGCCGATCATCCACGTCAACGCTGACGACCCGGAGGCCTGCCTGGCGGCCGTTCGCCTCGCCATGCTCTACCGCGCCGAGTTCGACGGCGACGTCGTCATCGACCTGGTCGGCTACCGACGCTATGGCCACAACGAGACCGATGAGCCGGCCTACACGCAGCCGGTCATGTACCGCCGCATCGGCGAGCACCCCAGCGTGCGCGAGCAGTACCTCGAGCGGCTCGTGGCCGACGGCGTGGTCGAGGCCGATGCCGCCGCAGACGACGCCAATGCCCTCGCCAAGGAGCTGGCCAAGCGGCAGGCATCGGTGCGGAAGAAGGCGAGCGAGCCGACGCTCGACCGGGGCAGCGACGCCCTGCCACGCGAGGCCGAGCCGGAGCCGGAGACGGCGGTCAACGCCGAATCGCTCCGGGAGCTGAACGGCGAGCTCTACCGATGGCCGCCCGATTTCGCCATCAATCCCAAGCTCGAGCGCCAGCTCGCCCGACGCCGCGAGGCGCTGACCGACGACGGCCTGATCGAGTGGGGCCACGCCGAGTCGCTGGCCTTTGCCTCGCTGCTCGCGGAAGGCATCCCGATCCGGCTCTCCGGCCAGGACACGGTTCGCGGCACGTTCAGCCAGCGCCATCAAACGCTCTACGACGCGCGCACCGGCGAGCCGTACACACCCATCCAGCAGCTGACCGAGGCGCGCGCCAGCTTCGAGCTGCACAATTCGCCACTCTCGGAGTACGCGCCGCTCGGCTTCGAGTACGGCTACGCGGTCACCGCGCCCGAGGCGCTCGTCCTGTGGGAGGCCCAGTACGGGGACTTCGCCAACGGGGCCGAGATCATCATCG
>Ga0193751_1002575_pt1 | contig 10940 bp, 10 predicted proteins | sample L1c2metaG_FD_143050 | JGI IMG/M metagenome (GOLD analysis project Ga0193751, IMG submission 143050) | Soil microbial communities from a riparian zone of the East river system, Colorado, United States - L1c2 | ecosystem: Environmental > Terrestrial > Soil > Riparian zone | place: USA: East River...
GTTTCGACGAAGGCGATATTGAGCGGCTCGAAGAGCAAAAGGAAGGAATCGATCGTCTACTCGCCAAATGGCCTGCTCGTTACACGCTCGCCGGCATGGACGCGAATGCCGTCGACAGTGCGTTTTTCAAGTTAACTCCGCTCAGTGACTATCACAGAGAGGATTGGCACCGTCTCCTGGATCTGGTTCGTGTAACCCAGGATGGCGCCCTCGGCACGTTGAAGAGATGTGGCAGTGGCAGGATTGAGTTGGTTCGGAAGTATGGGTGTGGTCGATGGTTCTATGCGGCGATGCCAAAACAGAGGTTTTGCACCCGAAAGTGCCATGATCGATATTGGGACGAAGTAAGGAGATCGGACGAGAAATTCAGGTCCTACCGACGGGTCTACCAGCAAAAATACTACAAGAAAAATTATACGAAGCCGTGACCCTGGGGGTCGGCATTATTTCGAAGAAGAGGGACGTTATCGTGTAGGTGCCTCCTTCGAATATCGCTCCCGACCTTCCTGGCCGATTCCCCAGATTGAGCACCCTGGAAGGTAGTGAACGTATTGACGATTTTGGTGAACCAGCCAGGATTCGAACCTGCAACGCGCTGTTCTCCGCAGATTTGTCATGTAGCTGATTCGTTTAGCCTCTTGCTGCGTCATGCGTCACAGTTTTGCACCGTCTTTGGCATGTTTTGTTCTCAATCTGTTCTCAGCTTTGCCGACTGCACCCCTTCAATGAGACAGATTCTTTGGGCACACTTGTAGCTTTTGAGTTTTTTTTCCTTGTCCCTAGTGAGACAGGAGATCTTGGGAAGGGGGCGACGTCGCCCCCTTCCCAAGAAAATTTTGCGTGAGTCTTCGTCATGCTCTAAAAAACGCTAGGGTTGCACTCGCTGAGGTTTCCACCGCTCCCGGAAATTCCGCTTGCTGTTCGAATTCTTCCGGGGAACGGTAGCCCAACGCCGAGTGCAGCCGTTGCCGATTGTAATACTGCTCGATGAATTCTTCGATGTTTACACGCATGTGCCCAAGATTTTCGTAGCGGTTCGCGTAGATTTCTTCTCGTTTCAAGGTTTTCATGAAGCTCTCGCAACTGGCATTGTCGTACGGATTTGCCGGTCGACTCATGCTGGGAATCATCTGGTGTTGGCGTAGCACCTTCACGTATTCGCCGGACGCGTACTGGAGACCACGATCCGAATGGTGCACCAAGCCTGGTCCTGGTTTTCTCTGCGTAAGAGCCTGATTGAGCGCTGCCAGCGCCAATCGCACCGCCAACGTCTTGTCCAACTCCCAGCCCACCACTTTCCGGGAAAAGGCGTCGAGCACCACGGCTAAGTACACAGACTCCCTCTTCAATCGGATGTAGGTGATATCCGCCACCCACAGCTGATTAATCCCCGTCAGCTTCATGCGCCCGGCCAGGTTCAGATGGATCTCGAATTCGTGACCGCTATTCGTGGTCACAACAAATGCTCGAGTTCGCACAGCCAGGAGATTAGCCACCACAGCTGCAACTCCTCGTCCTGACATGCATCCATGCGAGATTGCGTGTAGTTCGAGTCGTGGAACTTGGGATTCGCGCCAGAAGGATGCTGCCTGATTAGTTGACAATAAAAATGTGAGGCCTTGCGTTTCCAAAACCGTGGGTCAACTCCCAGACGATCATCGCCATTCGAACGGAATACGTATGCGAATTCCTAGTCTACGCATTCAGGGTTGAGGCCGCCTACTTTCACTGGATCAACAGAGGAAAACCGGATGGCGATGATCTGGCGGATTGGATCTGGGCGGAACATCTCATCAGCAGTCTGTCGGCAAAATAACAGATCAAGGTGGTGTATTGTATTGAGCCGCGTAATCAGACGATTCAGGGAAGTGTCAGGAACATTTCGAATAAACTTTTTACCACGGCGGGAATGAATGAGTTGCCGGAATTACCACGTCAACGCGGTCAGGGCTCCGACGTCGATCATACCCCAATTGGGAGTTGGTCTGCCGATAAGCCATTACGAATAGCTGCGACACCTTCCGAGAGCGCACGCTGCAGCAGCCACAGGTCACCAGAGAAGCCAATGCAATGAAAACCCTGATTGATGTATTGCAAGGCTTGCGCTGAATCACCGGCAAGGATGCCAATAGGTGTACCGTAAGATTTACAGGTACCGAGAATTGTGGTGATTGACTCTTGGAATCTGGGATGGCTGAATTCTCCAGGTATGCCTAGCGACACGGAAAGATCAAGGAATCCCAGCCAGACAAGGTCGATCCCAGGAACCGCCAGAATTTCGTTCAAATTCTTCACGCCGCGTTCTGACTCAATGAGGACCCCGCACAACACTGCTTCGTTAGCCGATTCTATTTTGGCCAAGACATCGCCCGGCATAAAATCATCGTGAGCAATTGAAAAAGACGCTCCACGGTGCCCTCGCGGGAAATATCTGCACGACTCGGCAACTTCGAATGCGTCGTCGGCGTTCTCAATCATTGGCGCAATAATACCCGTAGCTCCGATATCGAGCAGAGGAGCAATTAAGTGGTACTGCCCAGCGGGGGGTCGCACCAAGGCGGCCAAATTTAATGGCCGTGATAGTGCAATCAATGTGCGGACCGTGTCGATCCCAAAGCCACTGTGCTCCATGTCGTAGACGACAAAATCCACGCCGGTGCTTTTCAGTAGTCGCGGCAGACCGGGCGAATTGAATTCGTAGACCCACGTCCCGATAACAACTTTCCCTTGGTGCAACAGCGCCTTAATTTCGACTGTATTCAAATCCTAGCCTCTCTCAATCCATGTCCGCCCTCTCGCTGACTCGGGTCAAGCTCAGCGCGCGGAACCATCGCCTCGGGCAAGACTTATGAGGCTGACAACAGAACGGCACGTCTCAGCCGCTAGAACAAATTGGCGGCACCCTATGCCCCGTTCTTCCATAACAGTGAACCATCGCAATAACCGATATCAAGAATAGTTCGTACTGGCTCACATCCCGCATAAACCCAAATCATCGCCATAGGAATTTGAGATTCGTTCAGGAATCGGTGAGGACGGCCTCGAGGCACGAATGCAGTATCGCAATCGCTCAGTCGATACCTTTTGCCCATCACCTCGCAGATTGCTTGGCCCTTAATAATCGAAATGGATTCATCATATTCGTGAATATGACAAGGCAGCGAGCCGCCTGGGTTGAATTCGCCATAGCCACCACAGATCCCTACGGAACCAAAGCGACCCGCGAAGAGATCGCAAAATTGTGCACCATCCGCCAGCTTATACTTGTGTGCATCGGCAAACCGAACGATGTGTTCGGGATCGCCAGCAAACGGGCTGCCCAATCCCCGATCTTCTACCGCAAAACAATCTTCGAATAACTCACGGCTTGGGACGGGTGTTGCAAATGCCCAGTGCGCAACCAGCACCGCGTCCTCACCTGCGTTTTTCGCTTCGTGCGCCAAGCCTCCAGGAACATGGATGCAATCGAAAGGGCGCAGGAGATAACTCCGTCCTTCGACCGCTATCGAGGCCTGACCGACCAGAATCGTCACAGCTTCGCTGAAAGCGTGTTTGTGATAAGGTATCCGTGCTCTTGGCTCAAACGTAGCTGTGCCCGTACTCATGCCGGTGGCCCCGCACCTGGCAGACACAAATTCCCGAAGCGCTATCCGAGGCAAAGTCGCCGGTGACAGATCGCAATGGCCAGAGATTACACGCTCATCTGCAGATCGGGTCATATTGTTAAAGACTGCTTCATACTTTCGTCTTCTTCAAAACCCCGGGCGAGCAATAAGCCGGTCGACGAACCTCAGCGGAGAATCGCTGCGGCGATTTAACTCGAGCTATCCGACGATGCCAAGACCACCATATGCACCTCGGCTTGAGTGTTTTTGTTGGAACCGGGCGTGTCGAAACAGATCGATGTCATAGCTCGTACATTTTCCATCCAGCACAAGTTCGGCCATCACTCTGCCCACAGAAGGCCCAATCTTAAAACCGCTGCCGCTGAATCCGACTGCACAGTAGAAACCTTGCACTTCTGAGATCTGGTCCACAACGGGCTGCCAATCCGGCGTAACGTCATAAAGTCCGGCCCAGCCTCCCTGCGAACAACCCTCTTCCATTACCGGAAACCGCTTAAGAATTGCGGACGAAAACGTTTCAGTTTCTTGATAACTAGGAATGGTCGAATAGCCATCGATGTCCGCAGTGTCATCAGAATCCTGCATCGATCCAACCATCATTGCAGCGTTTCTCTCTGGTTTGAAATACCATCCCGTTATAAGATCGCACCAAACCGGGGTCGGCTTCCGCCAACTTGCGGGTTTCTGCAAAATGACAACCGGATGACGACTCACCTTGATAGGTATGTCCACTCCGGCCATCGCGGCGATCCTTCCGCCCCAAGGTCCCGCGACATTGATGACAATGTTCGTTGATATTTCCCCCTTGGAAGTGCGGACACCCGTAATTTTGCCTTGGTCAATTTTGAGACTGGTCACGAGAGTTTTTCTCATCACCTCAACGCCTTCGCGCTCGGCGGCTTCGCAAAAACTATTGGCAGCCAAAGCTGGATCCGCATAGCCCCCATCAAGTTCGAATGCGCCCCAAGCGATGTCGTCTGCATAGAGCCCTGGCTCCATCTTCTTCAATTCGTCCGCAGAGAGAAGATTTTCGCGAATGCCAATTCGCTGGTGCATGGCCACCGTGTTTCGAAGTACATCGGCGTCCTTTTCCCCTGCAAAGAAAATCACGCCACACTTCACGAAACCCGCATCTCCACCAACCTCTTCCACGAAGTTTTTCCAAGTGTTTACACCGTCTCTCGCCATTGCCGCTAAGGTCTCATGGGTATAATGTTGGCGCACGATACCGCTAGATCGACCCGTCGGGCCAGACGCGATGTGTCCTTTCTCGACGAGTACGACATTCTGCATCCCTCTTTTTGCAAGATAGTATGCGGTACAGCAGCCATTAATACCGCCTCCGATGATCACTGCATCTGCCGTCTTGTTCATCAGTATGTTCCTTCAGGCAACAGTCAGCGTATTGAGAAGTAGGGTTGACTGAGGCTGACATGGACCAATCCCAAGCTTCTCGATTTTGGCCCAAGAGAAATGACGCATGCAGCTCCCAAAAGCTTTGCAAACTCATGCATTTGAATCGTGAACTCTAAATTTGCGCGTCATTATCCGCGAGCAGTCCCATAAGGGACTCAGACGGGCCTGCTCATGGGCTGCGAAGCGAAACGACGTTGAGCGTCCAAGCCTTTCCTACTAGCTGAGCAGATCCGTCTTGCGGCCTCTTGAATCGCACTGTCCGACCCACCGAAGGGCAACCTTACATGAGAATTCGATACAAAGAACTCGCCGGGATCGGTAGGAACACCAAACTCCCTGAGGAGCCAACTGGAGAACTCCGTTCCCGACATTCCCAAGTCCGCCACATTCAAGAATAGAAAGGGCCCGCCTTGCGGAAAGACATAGCCAATTCTGTGAACGGACTGTAGCTCGGTTACCATAAGATCCCGGCTTCGCTGGAATCTCGCGGCAATCTCAGACATCCATTCCTGAGGGCCTTCGAGTGCTGCTTGTGCCGCCCGTTGGGACACATGGCTACAGCGAAGCACGCTCCATTCAAGTACTTTCTGGATGTATTCCATTAGATGAGAAGGAGCCAAGACAAACCCGACTCTCCAAGGTTGCATGGCAAAAGTTTTTGTACAGCTACAGACAGTGATCGTCCGATCTTTTATTTCCTCAAAAGACGCCAATCGAATATGCCGAGCCGTGTCAAACACCATATTGTCGTAGCTTTCGTCCGAGACCACAATGAGATCGTGCTTGCGTGCTATGTGAGCCACCGCTCTTAGATCCTCTTCGGTGGCCACATAACCAGTGGGATTAGTGGGTGTGTTGATCACGATCATCTTGGTTTTCGCAGAAATCGAGTCTTCCAAGGCCTTTGCGTCCCAGCGCCAGCCGCTTTCTTGACTCGTGTCAGCATAGACGGGGACTCCTCCAGCGAGTTCGATCAGCCCAAAGAAGAAAAAACTTGGACGGTACATAACTACTTCGGAACCCGGATCGAGCAGAGTCGTAAATACTAAAGACAGCGCATGCATTGCACCATTGGTAACGAGTATTTCGGATCGAGGATCTACCAGAATTCCTTCTCTCTCCATCCTGTCGGCAATGGCCTGTCGCAGTTCTGGAAAGCCTTTTGAAGGGGAGACTTGGTTCTCTACTGCAGCTCGTTGAGCAGCCTCTAGAACATGTCCGGGGGTGGGCCAATAAGGAGAGCCGTAAAGATTCACAATATCATTTCCTTGAGACCGGAGTGCCTCGATCGTGTCCGAAAGGTCGCATGGTTCGACGCGCTGTAGCGGCTTTACTATGCTCGCGATCCGATCTGGGAGTCGTTTCGTCACAAATGATTTCTATATTGAAATCTGATCGGTGGTCAAGATAATATGTTCACGTAGCAAACATACCTGGATGTTTTATTCGCTATGCGAAGATTGTGTCTACTTTTCAGAGAATCGAAGGTTACCAGGAGTGAAGGGCTTCTGATCCCGCCTACATTTGTTCTACCGTCCAACATCATTCGAACTTCGCTTGTCCTGCACATTCGAAAAATAGCTGCTAAAATGAGCCACCGCGTTTCATCGGTTTTCAGTGAGTTAGCTGGGAACAAAGTGAATTCGAGATACGAAACATGAAAGATAGACGTCGTTACTTCATCGGAGCCGCGGCCAAAACCCTAGATGTCTTGGAGAGCTTCACTGACAATGCCGAGCAATTGTCAATCACCGAGATCGCCAAGCGTGCCGAGCTGTCGATATTTGTTGGCTCCATCAAGGAAGCGATTTCGTGTTGGTTATGCTGCCCTTGGGAAAATTGCTTTCGCCAACGAGGTAACGCGAAGCATGCACGCTGCTGCTCGCCGACTTGGATTAGCGTTGCTTTTCGTAGACAACGAGGATAACCCAGCGAAAGCAATCGCAAATGCAGACAGCCTCTTGACAGAGGGCATTGATATTTTGATCGAATTTCATAGGCATGACGCCACCAATCACCTCATTGCCACTAAGTGTCATGCCGCAGGGGTGCCGGTAATCGCTATTAATTTCCCTTTGCCCGGAACTTATTATTTTGGCGCTGACGGTTACAAAACCGGTTGGTTGGCCGGTGTGTTCTTGCGCCAGTATGCGCAGAAGGAATGGAGCAATCGTTCAAGCACATGCTTGATTCTTCCCACGGAGGGTGTGGAGGCGACCCAGCACACTCGAACGGTGGGACTTCTGGAGGCTCTCAAAAAACAATCACCCAAGGGTTCGTTACCAGAGGTTAAAGTTGCTCCATGCGGAGTAACAATGCAGGATGGCTATCAGCTAACCAAACAATTCCTCCGCGAAAAGAATCGCCGTCCGTTGCGCCTATTGGTAGCTGCATTTTCAGACCCGCTGGGAATTGGGGCGAAACGCGCTTTGAAAGAGGCGGGTCTGGGGGAAAGCAGCGTAATTGCTAGTCAGGGGGGCACAATTGAAGCTCGTCGACACATACGTCGAGGCGGCACTCTAAAGGCTACAGTTGCTTACTTTCCAGAGAGCTACGGTGAAACGGTTCTCAAGCTGGCTATCAAGATACTTGAAGGCGAACACCCTCCTCTTACTACGCACACGGATCACATCCTGTTAACAGCAGATAATATTTCAGAGTTTTATAACGAGAAGAATGACGCGAAACTATAAACTGCGGGAGCTGGATCCAGGTGGAGCTGCCTGGGGTTCTTCCGACTACACTCGGCAATTGTCGTGCGTCGATATTCAAATTAACAGCTCGCTTGTTTCAAGCCGTGGTTGCTTTTTGATTGCGGCGACTTGGCATTGTAAGGTCGCCTAATGCTGTTGAATCGCTCCATGCGGGTCTATCACGAACTTTTTTGCTGCACCTTTGTCAAAGTCCCTATATCCGCGAGGAGCGTCGTCGAGTCGAATCACTTCCACATTGACGGCTTTCGCGATTCTAATCTTGTCGTGCAGAATCGCTTGCATTAGCTGTCGATTGTATTTCATCACCGGACACTGGCCGGTCATGAAGGAGTGTGATTTGGCCCAGCCCAGACCGATCCGAATGCTTAACCGCCCCACTTTTGCGTTTTCATCTATCCCTAGAGGATCGCCCGTAACGTAAAGTCCCGGAATTCCAATCGCCCCTGCTGCTCGAGTGATTTCCATCAAGGAGTTAAGAACCGTCGCAGGCGCTTCCGTCCCCGAATCGGGACCATGTCCTCGTGCCTCGAATCCAACACAATCCACCGCAGAGTCGACCTCAGGTACTCCAAGAATGGCTTCGATTTGTTCCGCGACGGACGACGTTCGCGATACGTCTACGATTTCGCAACCAAAACTTCGAGCCTGTTCGAGACGTTCTGGAATCAGATCTCCGACGATTACACATGCGGCTCCAAGTAAATGACAGGCCGAAGCGCAAGCCAAGCCCACCGGACCCGCACCTGCGACGTACACCGTCGAACCCGGCCCTACTCCGGCGCTAACGGCTCCGTGATAACCAGTGGGAAGGATGTCTGATAAACACGTCAGATCACGAATCTTCTCCATTGCGCGATCTTTGTCGGGAAATTTCAGCAGGTTAAAATCGGCGTAAGGCACCATGACATACTCGGCCTGACCTCCTATCCAGCCGCCCATGTCAACATATCCATAAGCCGCACCCGGCCGCGCCGGATTCACATTTAAACAAACGCCCGTGGCTCGATCCTTGCAGTTACGACATCGGCCGCATGCAATGTTGAATGGCACAGAGACAAGATCCCCGGTGTTGATGAACTCCACATCCCGACCGGCTTCGATCACTTCACCGGTGATTTCATGCCCCAAGACAATACCCTTTGGTGCTGTGGTACGGCCTCGGACCATGTGTTGATCGCTGCCACAAATGTTCGTTGAGACGATTTTGAGGATAACGCCATGGTTGCATTTGCGATTCCCGAGCATCAACTTAGGAAAATCGATGCTTTGAACCTCCACAGCACCGGGCTTTATGTACGCGACACCGCGATTGTTAGCCATGTGTCTCTCCTGACTATTAAGAAGATTTCAGAAAGCTGCTGCACCCGCCTCGGCAACGGCATGATCCTGATCACCTGAGCCACCGCTTACGCCGATGGCACCGACTACCTTGCCGGCTGTCTTCAACGGGATGCCTCCTGCGAAAATCATGATCTTTCCATCATTGGACGCGTGAATGCCGAAAAACTGCCCACCAGACTGTGCGTGGGTCGCGAGATCCTTCGTTGCAATGTCAAATGCGCGCGACGTGTAGGCCTTCTTGATCGAAATATCGGCGCTCCCCAGCCATGCTCCATCCATACGGATATGAGAGACGAGGTTCCCGCCTTCATCGGCGACAGCGATGTTCATCGGTTGCCCGATTTCCTGGGACTTCTTTTCGGCAGCAACGATCACTCTGCGTGCGTCTTCCAATTTCATGCTAGGTTTCCTCCGATTTAGGATTTACAGCTGTGTTTACATCAGGTCCGATAAACCTCCACAAAATCGCCGCGAAAAGTGCAAACACCCCGGCCAGGCTTAGAGCCGGTATCCATCCATAATGAACCGCAATCCATGGCGTCAGGATCGGTGCGATTACCCCACTGAGGCTTGCTCCCGTATTCATGGTCCCGGATACCGTCGCCGAGTGCTCAGGCAAAACGTCTAGCGCGGTCGAGAAGTACGAGCTGATAGCAAGATATAGCGAGCCCGCCCCTAACGAAAGGCAACCGATGGCAAAGTAAGAACTGGGAATCGTGGCACCGGCCGGTATGAGGAGTGCCGCGAAGACTAATCCTCCCATCGCAACTCGCCGACGAGCCAATGTTTTCCCGATTCGAGGAACGAGACGGTCGCTTAGCCACCCGCCAAAAGGAGCACTCGCGGCCATCATCAGAAAAGGCATAGCCGTGAAGAATGAGCTCCGTAGCAAAGAAATCTTTCGAATGTCGACTAAATACGGATAAAACCAGAAAAAGTAAACGTACGTTACATAGCTAAAGAAGAAAATCGATATCGTAAGCATCCAGACTTGTAGACTTCCGAGAATTTCCTTCCAAGGAGTATGCTGCCGTTCTTCGAAAACTCTGGGTTGATGCGAACCGCTGGAACTTCCCAGGCTCCCGTGTCTCGCTTGGAATTGGGCTTTATCGGGGGACTCTGGGGACCGCGGGGGCATCCAGAGATGGAGCGCAATCGCCAGCGCGAATCCAATAACTGCTGAAACCCGAAATGCCGAGCGCCAGCCCGAATGCAGAACGATCCAAGCGATAAATGGCGGGCTGAATGCTGAACCAATACCGATTCCCGCAAACATCACTCCGATCGCTCGCGCTCGTTGGTGGACATCGAACCAATCCCCGATGATACCGTTTCCGCACGGATAGGCTCCCGCTTCACCCATCCCGACAAGGAATCGCATGATCCAAAGTCCACCCAGTACACCGACAAGAGAAGTTAGCTGCCCCTGGCCGACCGAGGCCATCAGTCCGGTGAACACAGACCACCAAATCATGATTAAAACGAGACATTTCTTATGGCCGATGCGGTCCCCGAGCCAGCCCGCGGGAATCTGGAAGAGCATGTAGCCAACGACGAAAGCACTGAAAATCGTGCCCAGCCGAACATGATCGAACATGAATTCACGTTCGATCGCGGGACTTGCGATGGAAATATTTACGCGGTCGAGATACGTGACGATGCTAAGAGCAAAAAGAAATCCCAAGATCAACTTCCGATCGGTGTTACTACTGCCCATTCGATTCGCCTCCGAATTGGTGGCGTGCATCACCTTGATCCAAATGGAAGATTCGGGAACGGAAAGCTGAAGCGGTCCAACCAAAAATGTCCGTCCCTTCTCGATTGGTGGATGAGCGCAGGAGCA
>Ga0193751_1002576_pt1 | contig 10939 bp, 10 predicted proteins | sample L1c2metaG_FD_143050 | JGI IMG/M metagenome (GOLD analysis project Ga0193751, IMG submission 143050) | Soil microbial communities from a riparian zone of the East river system, Colorado, United States - L1c2 | ecosystem: Environmental > Terrestrial > Soil > Riparian zone | place: USA: East River...
GACGAGCCGCCGATCACCTTGCCGCGCGGATAATTGAGGCTGCGGCCGTTGAGGTCCTCTTCGGGCTCGGTCTTGAAACACCAGTCGGAGCGCGGATTGCCGATGGCGAACAGATAGCCCACCGGAATGTGAAACCAGATCCAATTGTCGCGGCCGCCCGCTTCGAGAATCAGCACGCGCTTGCCAGGGTCGGCGGAGAGCCGATTGGCCAGAATGCAGCCGGCCGAGCCGGCGCCGACGATGATGTAGTCGTATTCGCCTTCGATCGGCGTTGCCCCGGTCATCTGTCCTCGCTCCTGCAGGGGAAAGGATAGCATGGCTCCCGACGGTGACCACTTGGCGCGGCAACCCGCTTGTCGGCCCAAAACCTTCGGCTTATTGTCCGTCCGCGACCGACGGTGCGCTGAGCGCGCGCCGTAAATGCCCGGAACGACGGTTCCCCGAGGCGGTCGTATCGCTCTCACGGATCATGTGTTTGATCCGGCGCGCACAGTTGGCGCGCCAATAGCTGTTGGAGAACCGTCGTGCTCACCAGAATTGCCATCCTGGCGGCCGTTGCCGCGACAATCGTCATTGCGGCGGCGCCGCTCGCCGCCCGGGCGCAGGACAAATCCATCACCGTCTTCGCCGCCGCGTCGATGAAGAACGCGCTCGACGACGTCGATGCCGCCTTCACCAAGCAAAGCGGCATAAAAGTCGTCGCCAGCTATGACGCGAGCTCGGCGCTGATGAAGCAGATCGAAGGCGGCGCGCCGGCCGACGTGTTCGTTTCCGCCGACCTGAAATGGATGGACTACGGCTCACAGAAGAAGCTCATCGGGGACGACACGCGAGTGAATTTGCTCGGCAACACTCTGGTGCTGATCGCGCCCAAGGATTCCAAGATCGATCATGTGACGATCGCGCCGGGGTTTGATCTCGCAAAACTTGCCGGCGACGGCCGGATCGCAACCGGCGATGTGAAGGCGGTGCCGGTCGGGCTTTACGCCCAGGCCGCGTTGGAAAAGCTCGGCGTCTGGTCGTCAGTCGAGTCGAAAATGGCCATGACCGCGAATGTGCGCGCCGCTTTGGTGCTGGTTGCCCGCGGCGAGGCACCGCTCGGCATCGTTTACTCGACCGACGCCAAGGTCGAGCCGGGCGTGAAAATCGTCGGCGTGTTTCCCGATGAGTCCCACGATCCGATCATCTACCCGGTCGCGGCGACGGTGAGCGCCAAGCCCGAGGCGACGCGGTATCTGGCATTCCTGCGCTCGCAGGGGGCGAAGACCATATTCGAATCCTACGGCTTCGCTGTCCTGATGAAGCCGACGTCGTGAGCAGCGCTACACAGGCACGCCGTGTTCGACCTCACTCCCGCTGAATGGACTGCGGTCGCGCTGTCACTACGCATTGCCGTGGTTGCGACCGCGTGCGCGCTGCCGTTCGGCATCGCCATCGGCTGGCTGCTCGCCCGTACTAATTTCTGGGGCAAGAGCGTGCTCGATGGCATCGTCTTCCTGCCGCTGGTGATGCCGCCGGTCGTCACCGGCTATCTTCTGCTCATCTGGTTCGGCCGCAAGGCGCCGATCGGCGCCTTTCTGGACAGTCATTTCGGTATCGTCTTTTCGTTCCGCTGGACCGGCGCCGCGCTGGCTTGCGGCATCATGGGCTTTCCGTTGATGGTGCGGCCGATCCGGCTGGCGCTTGAGGCGATAGATCGCAAGCTCGAAGACGCCGCAGCGACGCTGGGCGCCAACCGGCCTTGGGTGTTCCTCACCGTCACGCTGCCGCTGGCCTTGCCGGGCATTATCGCCGGCGTGGTGCTGTGCTTTGCTCGCGCACTCGGCGAGTTCGGCGCGACGATCACCTTCGTATCGAACATTCCCGGCGAGACGCAGACGATTTCGTCATTGATCTACACTTTGACCCAAGTGCCCGGCGGCGACGCGGCCGCTGGGCGACTGGTCTTGATCGCGATCGTATTGGCGTTTGCAGCGCTGTTCGCCTCGGAATGGCTCGCCCGGCGCGCCACCGTCCGCTTCCACGGGGAATAATCGTGCTCACCGTCGACGTGGAGAAGCAACTTGGCGCGCTAAAACTTGCCGTGCGCTTCGATGCGGCGCGCGGCGTGACGGCGTTGTTCGGGCCTTCGGGTGCCGGCAAGACGTCGGTCGTCAATATGATCGCCGGCCGCCGCATCGACGTGCCGCCGCACCAGCGCCGCATCGGCTATGTGTTCCAGGAGGGCCGGCTGTTCCCGCATCTCAGCGTGCGGCAAAACCTCGACTATGGCCGGCGCATGAGCGGCCGGCCGCGCCAGGCTGCCGAATTCGAGCGCATCGTCGCGCTGCTCGATATCGGGCACTTGCTCGAGCGCCGGCCGCGTATGCTTTCCGGCGGCGAGCGCCAGCGCGTCGCCGTTGGGCGCGCCTTGTTGATGGGCCCGCGCCTGCTGTTGCTCGACGAGCCGCTGGCGTCGCTCGACGCCGGGCACAAGCGCGAAATTTTGCCCTATCTGGTGCGGCTGCGTGACGACGCCGGAATTCCGATGGTCTATGTCAGCCACACGGCTGCCGAAGTGCGCCGCATCGCTACCACGGTGGTGCGGCTGGACGCCGGGAAGGTCGTGGCCGCGGGCGGGCTCGATCTGCTCAAAGACGCCGACGTGGATGGATTGGATTGAATTCGGCTTCGCGTTTGGCGAAGCTGGCCTCGATTTTTCATGCGCTGTTTTCCAAAGCCGCAACGGACTATGATTTGCAGCTGAATGACCATTGCTCCATCCCTGGCAGCCAAACACGCGACAGCGTTGGGCGTGTTGTGCGGCGCCGGCTCGGCCTTGTTCTGGGCCTTCGGCTTTGTTGCCGCGCGCCACGGCATCCTCGTCGGACTATCGCCGCTGGTTCTGTCGCTGCACCGGTTCGTCTGGTCGGGCCTCATATTGCTCCCCTTCATGGCGGCCAGCGGATTGCGCGATCTCGGCGGCGTCGGCTGGCGGCACGGCATTCTGCTGACTGCATTCGGCGGCCTGCCGCTCGCGCTGTGGAGTTATTTTGGCTACGTGTTCGTGCCGCTCGGCCACGGCGCCATTATCCAGCCGTCCTGCGCCGCGGTCGGTGGGCTGATCCTGGCGCGGATCGTGCTCAAGGAGGCTTTGCCCTGGCGCCGCGTCGCCGGCGCGCTGACCATCGTGCTCGGGCTTTGCGTCATCGGCGTCGAAGCGTTGCACACCATGGGCGCGCAAGGCATCACCGGCGACCTGTTGTTTGTAGCGGCCGGCATGTCGTTTGCGATCTTCGGCATGCTGCTGCGGCGATTCTGTATCGCGCCGATGCGGGCGGCCGCTGTCACCAGCATCCTGTCGCTCGCCGGCCTGCCGCTGCTGCTGTTGTGCTTCGACAACATGGTGGCGGTCGGCTTTTGGGAAAATGTCATGCAGGCCGTGGTGCAGGGATTTTTCGCCGGTGCCGGCGGCATTTATCTGTTCACCCGCGCGGTGGAACTGCTCGGCGTCAGCCGCGCGGCGCTGTATCCGTCGCTGGTGCCGGTGTTTGCGCTCGTGGTCGGCGCCGTCACGGTGGGCGAACTGCCGAGCGTCTGGCAGCTCGTCGGACTTGCCATCGTCATCGCCGGCTTTCGGCTGACGCAGAGGGCTTAAGCCTCCGGCCCGGCATATTTTCCGGCGGTGTGCGGAAACATCGACTTCACGATCTTGAACCGCGAAATGTCGACGGTGGCGTCCATGTGCAAAAAGATCGCGGCGTCGCGGAAAATCTTCTCGACGCCGAAATCGAGCATGACGCCGTTGCCGCCGTGCAGCTCGAGCGCATGCTGCGCGACTTTGAGGATTTCCTCCGAGGCGAACACTTTTGCCATGTTGCACAAGGTGTCGGCGTCCGGCGCATTGTCGTCGACGGCTTTTGATGCCCGCGCCAGCAGCGCGCGCACGGCTTCGATGCGGGTCGCCATGTCGGCAAGCCGCAGCGCCACCGCCTGATGCTTGATCAGGATGCGGCCGCCCTGCACGTAGTTTTGCGTGTAATCGGCGGCGAGCTCGAAAGCGCGCACGCCGACGCCGAGATTTTTCGCCGCCTGGATGATCTTGCCGGGGCGGAAATAGACCGCGGCCTTGCCGAGCGCGTCGCCCTCGACCAACAGATGATCCGCCGGCACCCGCATGTCCTCGAACACCAGCTCGCCGTTGTTCATGAAGCGGCAGCCGACGGTCTCGTTGCAGCGCGCGATGGTCAGCCCCGGCGTGCCGCGCGGCACCAAAAAACTCGACGTGCCTTGCATCATGCCGACTTGCGGATTGGTGTTGGCATAGACCACGAACAGGCCGGCGTCGTAGCCATTGGAAATGAATTGCTTGCGGCCGTTGATCACCCATTCGCCGTTCTGTTTCACCGCACGCGTCTGCATCGCCGCTTCCGGCACGTTGTAGGGCAGCCAGCGGTCGGAGGCGCCGCGCGGTTCGGTCAGGCAATGAGCGAGCAGGAATTGCGGCTCGGCCATCAGCCGCTTGAACCATTTTTCCTGCAAGTGCGGCGGCGCCAGATTGCGCAACAGCACCGACACTTTCCAGTTCTGCACCAGCTTGTCGGCGAGGCCGGAATCGCCGCGCGCGATTTCTTCGGCGATCAGCGCAAAGGTCTGCACCTCGCTCGCCCGATCGAGCTCGATGCCGCCGAACTCTTCAGGCACGCCGAGCGTGCGGATGCCGACCTTCTCGGCGCCTTGCAGGATTTCCGGCGGCAGCCGGTCCTCCGGCGTCATCGACCATTCGCGCTGCCAATTGCCGCGGATGAAGGGGATGATGACGTCGTCGACAAAATCGCGGCAGCTCTGCCGCATCAGGCGCTGTTCTTCGGAGAGTTCAGACATTGAAACATCCTCGTCACGCCCGGCTTCATGCCGGGCATCCACGTCTTCATATCCGCAGAGCGTAAAGACGTGGACGGCCGGGACAAGCCCGGCCACGACGGTGAGGAAGGATCAAGCAGCCTTACGGCTGGTCAAAAACTGACCCATGCGGTCGAGCGCCTTGAGGATGTTTTCCGTCGAATTGGCGTAGGACACGCGCATATAGCCTTCGCCGAGCACGCCAAAATCCGGGCCGCCGATCAGCGCGACACCGGCGTCTTCGAGCAGCGCGTTGGCGAGCGGCTTTGCCTTCCAGCCGGTGCGCTTGATGTTCGGGAACGCATAGAACGCGCCCTTCGGCGTCGCGCAGGATGTGCCGGGAAGCTTGTTCAAGCCGGCGACGACGATTTTGCGGCGATTATCGAACTCGGCGACCATTTTCGCCGCTTCGTCTTGCGGGCCGGTGAGCGCTGCAAGGCCGGCATACTGCGCCGAGGCGTTGACGCAGGAGTGCAGGTTGACCGCGAGTTTTCGGGCATAGTCGTAAAGCTTTCCCGGCCAAATCGCGTAGCCGAGGCGCCAGCCGGTCATGGCGTAGGTTTTCGACCAGCCGTTGAGCAGGATCAGCCGGTCGCGGATCGACGGATACGACAACAGGCACACATGGGCCTCGCCGTCATAGACCATGTGGTCGTAGATCTCGTCCGACATGATGGCGACGTCGGGATACCGCTCCAGCCCGGCGATGAGCTTGTCGACCTCTGCCTTGGGCGTTACCCCGCCGGTCGGATTGGCCGGCGAGTTGAAGATGAGAAGCCGCGTCTGCGGCGTGATCAGGCTCAAGGTTTCTTCCGCGGAAAAAGCAAATTCATTTTCTTCGCGGATCGGCACCGGGATCGGCCGCGCGCCAGTGTATTCGATCATCGAGCGATAGATCGGGAAACCGGGGTCGGGATAAAGAATGTCCACGCCCGGCTCGCCGAACATCAGGATCGACATGAACATGGTCGGCTTGCCGCCCGGCATGATCATGACGGCATCGGGCGAGACGCTGACCTTGAATCGCTTGTGCAGGTCGGCGGCCACCGCTTCGCGCAACGGTGCAATGCCGACCGCGGGCGTATAGCCGTGATGGCCATCGCGCAACGCCTTGATCGCCGCCTCGACGATGAAATCCGGGGTGCGGAAATCGGGCTGGCCGATGCCGAGATTGATGATGTCGCGGCCCTGCGACATGAGCAGCATCGCCCGCGCCAATACGGCGAAGGCGTTCTCCTCGCCGATCCGATCGAAGGCTGCGATAGTCTTCAGCATGGCGTTCCCCCGCGCGTCTTGTAAGCGGGGGGAGTTCAACAAAATCGGCTGGCAAATGCAAACGCGACGGCGCCGGGCACAAAGCAAGAGCCCCGGACACATGTCCGGGGCTCTGCACATTTCAGCTTACGCCAAAAGCGACCAAGCTCAGTTTATGCCAGAAGGAACCGAGCGAACCACGTTGTCATCCGCGCCGGACTCGCGCGAATAAGCGCTGCCCGTACGGGTCGCGCCGTTCGGATAGGTACCGACATCGGTGGTGGGCGCGGGCGCGCCTGCGGCCGAGTTCTGCAGCCCCTGATACGAAGCCTGATGATGCTTCGCGGCAAAAGCCGGCGTGGCGAGCAAGGCAACGCCCAGCGCGGACAGGATCAGCTTGGTGCTGAGGGATTTCATTATTGAGTCTCCGATTACGGTCACCCTTGACCGTCTACGTACTCCGGATTTCGCGCTGCACAAGTCTCGAACAGTCACCAGCTTGTCACGATATTGTTAGCTGTATTCAGCTAGTTAACGGGAATATTACGGCCACACCGCGCTTGTTTATATTGCAGTGCAATAAGTGCAAAAACGAGGCGGAAAAAATCCTGAGTCGGGACAAAGGATTGCGCGCAAATCCGCAGCACTTGCCTTTATCTGAGGCGCACAACGCTCGCGCCGTCGTAAAATCGCTATATCTACCGAAGGGAAATTCCTGGATTTGCGAAAATCGCAATGCAGGCATTTGAGTGCCCTAGGGAATAAATCGCGGAGACGATGATGGCGAAAAATGGCAAGCCGCACGAACAGCAATCGCGCCGTCTGCGCTCGCAATTGTGGTTCGACAATCCGGACAATCCGGGCATGACCGCGCTCTATCTCGAGCGCTATCTCAATTACGGCCTCACCCGCGAGGAGCTCACCTCCGGCAAACCGATCATCGGCATCGCGCAGACCGGCTCCGATCTCAGCCCGTGCAACCGACATCATCTGCAGCTTGCCGAGCGCGTGCGCGAAGGCATCCGCACCGCCGGCGGTCTCGCGATGGAATTTCCGGTGCATCCAATTCAGGAGACCGGCAAGCGCCCGACCGCGGCGCTTGACCGCAACCTCGCTTATCTCGGCCTGGTCGAAGTGCTGTATGGCTATCCGCTCGACGGCGTCGTGCTGATGACCGGCTGCGACAAGACGACACCGGCTTGTCTGATGGCGGCCGCAACGGTCAATACGCCCGCCATCGTGCTGTCCGGCGGGCCGATGCTCGACGGCTATCACAACGGCAAGCTCGCCGGTTCCGGCACCGTGCTTTGGCAAGCACGCCAGGACGTTGCGGCCGGCAAGATCGACTACGACGAATTCATCGATATCGCCGCCTCCTCCGCGCCGTCGATCGGCCACTGCAACACTATGGGGACTGCCTCGACCATGAACGCGCTGGCGGAAGCGCTCGGCATGTCGCTGCCCGGCTGCGCCGCGATCCCGGCGCCCTATCGGGAGCGCGCCCGCATCGCCTATGAGACCGGGGTGCGCGCGGTGGAGATCGTGCGCGAGGATCTCAAACCGTCCGATATCTTGACGCGCGCCGCCTTCGAGAACGCCATCGTCGCCTGCTCGGCGATCGGCGGCTCGACCAATGCGCCGATTCACATCAGTGCCATCGCCCGGCATGTCGGCGTCGAGCTCAAGATCGAGGATTGGGAAAAAATAGGCTACGACGTACCGCTCCTGGTCAACATGCAGCCGGCCGGAGAGTATCTCGGCGAGGAATATTTTCGCGCCGGCGGATTGCCCGCGGTGATGCACGAATTGCTGCAAGCTAAGCGCCTGCACGGCGACGCGCTCACCATCAACGGCAAGACCTATGCGGAGAACGTGGCGCGGGCGAAATCGAGCGACGCCGACGTCATCCGGCCCTATGCCAAGCCGTTAAAACCCCATGCCGGCTTCAAGGTGCTGCACGGCAATCTGTTCGATTCCGCGATTATGAAGACGAGCGTGATCTCGGACGAGTTTCGCCTGCGCTACCTGAGCAACGTCAAAGACCCGAATGCGTTCGAGGGCCGCGCCATCGTGTTCGACGGTCCGGAGGATTATCACCACCGCATCGACGATCCGGCGCTGGGCATCGACGAGCACAGCGTTCTCTTCATGCGCGGCGCCGGCCCCATCGGCTATCCAGGCTCGGCCGAGGTGGTGAACATGCAGCCGCCCGCCGCGCTGATCAAAAAGGGCGTCACGTCGCTTGCCTGCATCGGCGACGGCCGGCAATCGGGAACATCGGGCTCGCCGTCGATCCTCAACGCTTCGCCGGAGGCGGCGGCGGGTGGCGGGCTGGCGCTGCTCAAGACCGGCGACCGGGTGCGCATCGATCTCAACAAGGGCACCGCGGATATTCTGATCTCGGACCCGGAACTGACGTCGCGGCGCGCGGCGCTGCAGAAAGACGGCGGCTATCGCTATCCGGCGAGCCAGACGCCATGGCAGGAAATCCAGCGCGCCATGGTCGATCAGCTCGCAGACGGCATGGTGTTGGAGCCGGCGGTGAAGTATCAACGCGTGGCCCAAAAATTTATACCTCGGGACAATCACTAGTCCGCTACCTTGGGAGGGCGGGGCATGAGCAGGCTTTACGGTCCAAATCATCGCGCGCTGCAGGACCGCTTCGACCAGCGCCGGCTGGCCGACAATGTCGAAAAACGCGTGCTCGTCACCGAGATCACGGCGGAGCACAAGGCGTTCATCGAGAGCCGCGACATGTTCTGGCTCGCTACCATCGACCACCAGGGCCGGCCGACGGTCTCCTACAAAGGCGGCGAACCGGGTTTTGTGCGCGTGCTCGACGGCACGACGCTGGCGTTCCCCTTCTACGACGGCAACGGCATGTTCTATTCGATGGGCAATCTTGTCGGTAACGACAAGGTCGGCCTGTTGTTTCTCAATTTCGAACGGCCGCATCGCATTCGCGTGCAGGGTATCGCAAGCGTGGACGACAACGATCCGCTGCTGACCGACTATGCCGAAGCGCAACTGGTCGTGCGTGTCGCGGTGACTGAAATCTTTCGCAACTGTCCGCGTTACGTCCATCGTTACCGCAAGGTCGCCGAGTCCGAATACGTGCCGCATCAGGGCTCGCGTGCGCCGCTGGCGGCGTGGAAACGCGTCGATGACGTGCAAGCCTCGCTGTCGAAACGCGACCAGGACCGCGTCGCCCGCGAAGGCGGCCTGATCACGCGCGCGGAATATGAGAAATATCTTGCGCATGTCGCCGACAGCGACAAAGGCTGATCGACCGATTTGGCAAATGCGCTTTTCAGCCGCGCCGCCATGGCAGGCTCGGCCGGCTGCAACATCACGGAGATTCCCATGCCGGTCTCTCGTCCATCTACCGCCGACAAGCGCAAGACTTTTCGCAAGCTGCATGAGAGCGGGTGCTTCGTCATTCCCAATCCGTGGAACGTCGGCAGCGCGCGCTACCTGCAAGGCTTAGGCTTCAAGGCGCTGGCGACGACCAGCGCCGGCCATGCCCACGCGCAGGGTTTTGCCGACGGCGCCCAAAGCCGCGACGACGTGCTGGCGCACTACCGCGAATTGGCGGCGGCGACCGACGTTCCGCTCAACGCCGATTTCGAGAACGGCTTTGCCGACGATCCGGCCGGCGTGGCCGACAGCGTGACGCGTTGCATCGAGACCGGCGTCGCCGGATTATCGATCGAGGACTCGCCGAACAATTCCGCCACGCCGCTCTACGACTTCGATCTTTCGGTGGCGCGCGTCAAAGCGGCGCGCGCGGCGGTCGACCGCGCCGGCGGCGACGTGGTGTTCACCGCGCGGGCGGAAAATTTCATCCGCGGCGTGCCCGATCTCGACGACGCTATCCGCCGGCTCAAAGCCTATGCGGCGGTCGGCGCCGACTGCCTCTATGCGCCGGGCATCAAGACCCGCGAGCAGATCGAGGCGGTGGTCAAGGCGGTGGCCCCGAAACCGGTGAACTTCCTCAACAGCGGTGCGTTCGGCTTCACGGTCGACGACCTTGCGGCCATGGGCGTGCGCCGCATCAGCGTCGGCGGCTCGCTCGCCCGCGTGGCGATGCACGCCTTCATCCGTGTCGCCACTGAGATCGCCAAGGACGGCAAGTTCGACGGCTTCGCCGGGCTGATCACCAATCCCGAGCTGAACAAGTTCTTCAGCGAGGATCGCAAGAAGCTTTCGTCATGACAGTTTCGGAACCGCATCCGCGAACCGGCCAGCCCGTCGGGTTGCCGGTCGACGACCCGACGCCTGCACCGCGGCCGGGCCCGGTGACCTTGAAGGGCCGCTATGGCCGCCTCGAGAAGCTCACCCCTGCGCACACCAAGGACTTGTGGGCGGTGTTCGCCGGGCACGACCAAGTCTGGACTTATATCGGGGCCGATGGGCCGTTCGCGACAGCCGCTGAATTTGTTCCATGCATCGAGAGACGCGCGGCGGCGGATGATCCCTATGCCTACGCGATCATCGACCCGTCCGATCGCGCCGTCGGCTATGTGACCCTGATGCGAATCGAGCCGGAAATGCGGGTGATCGAGGTCGGTCACGTGCTTTATTCGCCGGCCCTGCAGCGCACGCCGCTGGGTACCGAAACCCAATACCTGTTGGCGCGTTACGTCTTCGAGACGCTCGGCTATCGGCGCTACGAATGGAAATGCGATGCCCTCAACGCCCCGTCACGGCGCGCCGCGTTGCGCTACAGCTTTGTCTACGAAGGCACGTTCCGCCAAAACATGATTGCCAAGGGCCGCAACCGCGATAACGCTTGGTTCTCCAT
>Ga0193751_1002577_pt1 | contig 10937 bp, 10 predicted proteins | sample L1c2metaG_FD_143050 | JGI IMG/M metagenome (GOLD analysis project Ga0193751, IMG submission 143050) | Soil microbial communities from a riparian zone of the East river system, Colorado, United States - L1c2 | ecosystem: Environmental > Terrestrial > Soil > Riparian zone | place: USA: East River...
CCGGCAATCTGATATCCGGTCTCCACGCCGACGACCGTGCGCTGTTTGCTGCGGTCAAAGCGCGGTTGAGATCAAGTACCGGCTTTGGCGGGTAGATGGCTTCCTGCTCCATCGAAGCTGTCAAAGTGTTCGAATCCTTTTCGCCTGATGGGTCTGGCGCGCTGAAGTGGGACAAGGATCCTCCGCCGGCGGAATGGGATCATGCCCTCGCCGCGCTGTCCGGCCATCCCTTGCAGTCATGCCTGTGGGGCGATGCGCGTCGTACGGTGGACGGCATCGTGCAGCACCGCTGGCTGGCGCGATGCAACGGCGAACCGGTCTGGATGATCCGGGTGGAGGAACGCAAAGTTCCGGGCGGCAAGATCGCCTGGGCACCGCGGGGCCCGACTGGGCGCACGGCGGACATGAGCTTGTCCGTGCCGCCCGGATTCGACGAGCGTCTCAGGGCCGAAGGCTTTGCGCTGCTCATCTGCGATCCCTGGGTTGAAGACCCTGAAACGGCACAGCGTCACGCCAAGGCGGCTCGCACGAAACCGCAAACGATTTGGATCGACCTTTCGGCGGGCAAAGACGCCGTATTCGGCAACTTGCATAAACACGTGCGCAACGGCGTGCGGCGCGCGGCAAAAATTGGCGTCAGCGTCGAGACGACATGCGATCCGGACCGAATAGGCGAATTCGTGAGCCTATGTAGCAGCATCAGCATCCGAAAAGGCTTCGAGCTTCGCGCAACCTCGGATTTCGTCAACGCCCTCTTAAAGGACTCAAGAAATAATAGGGATGCCGAGGCGGTGCTGTTCGTGGCGCTGAAGGGCGGCAAACTCGGAGCCGGCCTTATCGCTCTCCGGGTCGGCCAAAGCGTGCACATGATTTTTGCCGGCACCAATCGCGATATGCGCCAGGAGCGTGTCGGCGAGGCTTGTCAATGGGCCGTCATGGAGTGGGCCATCACACGCGGCTGCACGCGATACGACCTGGAGGGCATCGACCCGGCCAATAACGCTTCGGTTTACGAGTTCAAGAAGCGTTTGGGCGGCGAAGAGATTACATTGCGCGGCCATGTCCACCTCCCGTTTAACTTTTCAGGGCGAGCGATGTCTTGGCTAGTCCGGCTCGGCGCCGAGTTCCGGAATTGATCGGCATTACGTCCTGCGCCGCGGGCCGTTCGTTGGTGAGCTGAGAAAAGTTTGAACATTCTCATTGTTGGCGAGGCCGGCACGTGGTTCGACCGCCATGTGACGGCGAGTTTGCGGGACATCGGCCATCACGTGTCCGTTTTCCATTACGGCAACGCCGTGGGCGAGTACTACCCGCGTGCGCGCCGGTCCGAACGGGAGAGGAAAAATCGCGACCTCCTGAGGCAAGCGACGGAGCTCAAGGCGGACCAAAGTCTGGATCTCATCTTCTGCTACGTTTACGACGATTTTCTTCTTCCCGATGTCGCGGCGGCGCTCGGCGCGCTCGGCGCGCCGATGCTCAACTACAACGTCGACATGACCAATCAATGGTATCGGCAATCTCGGACCGCGCGCTACTTCACGGCCATGCTGTGTGCGCAGCGCGTGCACATGAATGATCTCGCCGGCTACGGCGCGCCAGTGTACCACTTCCCCATGGCTGCCCGCGCACCGACCCTCGTGGACGACCGGGGAATTGACGTTCAAGCGCCCGTCACCTTCGTCGGCACGCCGATGACATACCGCATTGCCGTACTCAACAGTCTCATCGATGCCGGAGTGCCGCTGGCGATATACGGGAAGTTCTGGAACGAGGGACTGGTCGCGTTTCCCGATCGCAATGTTGAGAAGACTTTCGACGACATCCGCGCCTATGGCTTGGCTCGATTGCGGGCCGAAGGCAGCGGAGCGCTGTGGGCGGCATTGGCGTCGCGGCTTGGCGGCGACCGGCACAATGGCGGGCAACGGAAGATCGACGCATTGCTGCTTCGCGGCTTTGTGCCCGATACCGACCTTGCGGCGCTGTTTTGGCATTCGAAAATAAATCTCGGTTTCACCCGGATGGCAGGAGATGATCCGGTCCAGGCCGGCACGACCCAAATAAAACTGCGCGACTTCGAAGTGCCGGCATGCGGCGGGTTTTACCTAGTCGAACACGCACCCGATTACGCCGATTTCTTCATCCCGGGCCACGAAGTGGAAAGCTGGCGCACCGTCGGCGAATTGATCGAAAAAATCCGCTATTACCTCGCTCATGAAAGCGAACGCGCCGCCATAGCCGCCGCGGGCCAGCGCCGTGCGCTTCGGGAGCATCTCTGGACGCACCGCTTTTCCGAGCTGTTTGCCAAATTGGGCATCGGGTGAGAAGCGTTGCCGTTCTTACGCCGTGGTTTCCGAACCGGCCGGGCGACCGAGCCGGCGCATTCGTCGCCGACTCGGCGCTGGCGGTGACGCGGGCCGGCTGGCGGGCCGGCGTCTTGGTCGTGCGGCCGTGGTTGCCGCGCTGGGGCCGGCAGTTTGCCCATGAAATGATCAGCGGCGACGTCTGCGCCCCGGCGTTCGCGCTGGCGGCATTGCGAATGTTGCGCGTTCCAACACTGCCGCGCCAGATGCTGCGGCGAATGACCGACAGCATGTCGGACAGGATGATCGCGAACGCTCTCGAAAATATCGCGCGCGCGATTGCCGCCGATGTGATCCACGTGCAAACGGAAGGACTTGTCCCAATTGCGGCGCAGGTTGCCGGCAAGCTCCGCCTGCCATTGGTGGTGACCCTCCACGGCGCCAATGTGCATCCACGCTATCTGGACAGCCGCTATCAGCAGCGCCGGCTGCGGCCCACCTTGGCTTCGGCCGACCGCATCATCCTCGTTGGCGAACCGCTGCGTGACTTTTTCAGAAGCTACATCGGATCCGACGACAATTTTCAGGTCGTGTCGAACGGCATCAATCTGCCGCCCGAGAGGTCCGAGCGGGCGATTTTCGATCACGGACCGCGGCGATTGGTCTGTGTTGCAAATCTGCATGAAGGCAAAGGTATCGACCTCGCCCTTCATGCCCTCGCGCGGCTGAAATGCGAAGGGGTTTCCGACTGGACCTATCGGATTATCGGCGAAGGGAGAGAACGGGCGGCTTTGCTTAAACTGACGGCGGAGCTGGGGCTGAGCAACAAGGTCACCTTCGTCGGGGCGATCCGCCACGCGGAGATATTCGACGCCTTGGCCAGCGAAGACATATTTGTGTTGCCTTCCTACCGCGAGGCCTTCGGCATCGCTTATCTTGAGGCGATGGCGGTGGGTTTACTGACCATCGGCGTGACGGGACAGGGGCCGTCGCAGTTCATCAGGGGTGGGGAAAATGGAATCCTTTTGCCCCCGCGCGATGTCGAGGCCCTGGTCGAGGCGCTGCGCGATGTTCTGACGGGCGATGGCGAGCATTGGCGAAAAATCGCGGGCGAAGGCCAGCGCACGGCGCGAAATGCCTATACGTGGGACCATCATGCGCGTCAGCTCGTCTCGGTCTATGAGCAAGCCATCATGGAGAAGATAAGCCGGTGAGGCCGTTCCGAGTTGTGATGGTCTATATCGAGCCGACGCCGTACATCGTCGCGTTAATCGACAGGCTCCGTCTTGTTGGGGGCAGTTCGATCGAGGCGTATTACATAACAACCGATCTATCTCAGCTCTGGGAATTGCGACTGGAGAGTGGACATGAGCGCGTGCTGCCCCGAGGATTTCTCGCCAGGATACAAGCGCTCCGCCGGGCGCTGACGCGTGACCGTGAATCCACAATCTTGCACCTGGCCGGCTGGGGGCATCCGGTGCTCCTCGGCGCCTTGCTGATGGCAAGATCGCTCGCGATACCGGTGGCCGTGGAATCGGATACGGCGGAAGGACGGCCGGATCGTTCTTGGCGCCACTTCTGGCGCCACTGGGTGAAAAAGCTGCTTTATCCGCCCCTGTTCCGGTTGCCGAGTCGTTTTCTTCCCGGCGGCACACGACAAGCCCGCTATCTGGGGCAATATGGCGTGAAGCAGGAACGAATAACAATCGCGCAAATGACGGTCGATGTCTGCGCCATTCGCCGATTTTGCTCGCAGGACCGGGAAGCTGCGCGTGCGGCTGCGCGGGCGCGGTGGGGCATGTCGGCTGACGCGCGCATTGTTCTCTTTGTCGGCCGTCTGGAAGCCGCCAAGGGCTTGCAGGAGTTGCTGTCGGCATTTGCCCGCGCCGTGGTAGAAGAGAATAATTTATGTTTGGCGATCGCGGGTGACGGCAGCCTGCGTGCCCACGTCGAAGCGATTGCCGCGAAGCCCGATTGCCGCGTCACTTATCTCGGGCGTCTTTCGGGCGATGACGTGCTGCACAGCTACCTCGCGGCAGATCTATTGGTGCTGCCGTCGCTATTCGAGCCATGGGGATTGGTGATCAATGAGGCGATGGCTTGCGGCCTGCCGGTGATAGTGTCCGACCGGGTAGGTTGCGCCGATGATCTCGTTCGGCCGGGCGAGACCGGACTCATCGTCGGCGCGGGCCGCGAAATCGATTTGGCCTCGGCTATACGGCAGCTCGCCCGCGATGAGCCTGCCCGCCGCCATATAGGGCAAGCCGCCGAGCGCCTGATATCGAAGTGGACGCTCGGTAACGAAGCGCGCAATATTGTATCCGCTTGGCACGAGATTGCCCGATGATTCTCCGGATACCGCGGAATTTCCTGTTTCCACTGACGACCTTGGCCTTTGTCGCGATTCCGATCGACTACGCGAACATCGTGTTCACGACAACAACGCGATGGATTTTCCTCGTGGTGTTGACGATTTATCTGCTGTTCAAAGGGCGACTTCTGGCCGGATTTCAATCGCTCTTCGGTGTGGCGCTTCTCATCTATTGCGCCTGGTGCATGACCACGTATTCGTGGTCGGAGGTGCCACAGCTTTCAATCGAGAAAGCCGTGGCGTTTTCGCTCGTCGCAGTGGCATTCGTGTGCGCGGGACAGGATTGGGTGCGTGAAAGAGGTAGCTTCAAGGCTATCGCCTGTCTCATACCGGTGGCAGCGATAGCGTTGCTCGCCGCCATCATGGGACGAGTTGGAGGTGGAGTTCCGACAAAGCAACAAAGCATGGCACTTTATCAAGGCCTTACTGATAATCCAAATATGCTCGGCAGTCTCATCGTAATGGCGTTGCCGGTATTGCTTTGGACCGCGTATTACTACCGGGCTAGGCCGCAAATAAGATGGCTATGGTTCGCGCTATTGGCGCTCGCTGTCATATTGCTTGCCAGGACATATTCGCGGTCGGCCATTCTCAGTGCGGGCGTGCTTGGAATCGGATTTTGTTTGTCGCTCAAGTTGAGCAAAACCGGTTTCGTTCTGGTTCTCATTGCCGCCGCGCTATTGTTTGTCGGTGCGATAAGTTCGGCGGTCCTCGATACGACATATAAGGACTACATCCTCAAGGGAGGCACTCAAGAGCAAGGAATCTTTTTCTCGCGCGGCGAGGTATGGCGGCTATCCTATGAGAACGCACAGCAGGGCGGCTGGTTTGGCGCCGGCTACGGCATAACCGTCGGCCAAACGGATTTCCGGGGTGGGGCAACGGCGGTCGGATACGGCAGGGAGAAAGGCAACACGCAGTTGGCTATTGTCGAGGAAACCGGCATTGTTGGATTGGGACTCTATTCTATTCTGCTCTTTGCCCTCTTCGTGCGTCTTGTCCGCGGCCACCTTCGCGAAAAAAATACCGATATCAAGGTAATGCTGGGGATTGTCATCGGCGCGCTCGCCGGATTGATAATCATGTCGGTCTTCGAGGCCTGGTGGGTGGCCCCCGGCTCGGCTGAATCCGCCTATTTCTGGAGCCTCGCCGGCATCGGCCTCGGCCTCACGCAGAGTTTGGCTTTCGCGCCCAGAACATCGAGTCCTCCGCCGATGGCGCAGGGAGCAATTTTCCGTCCCGCGAGGCTGGCGCCGCAGAGGAGAGTGAAAGGCTGATTGATGCGGGGACGAATCGCGTGGAAACGCCGCATCGGCCAACTCTATGCATTCATGCGCGCGCGCGATGCGCAGCGAAAGCTGATCCTGCTTTACCATTCGGTCGGCGACAGCATCGAGGCCACGGCGAAGGATGCCTTTCGCGATCAGCTCGGCGTCATCGCCGCGATGGGGCAGCTTCTGCCTCTCCATGAGCTCCTTGGCTCAGCACCGAACCAAAGCATCGCCGTTGCGGTAACGTTCGACGACGGCTATGCCACGCTGCGGGATCACGCCGCGACGATTTTGACGGAATTCGGTGGCGCTGCGACGGTCTTCCTGAACGCCGGTGAAATCGCGGACGACGAGCGGCGCGCATCGCGGGCCGCGGATGGCTACTATCCCCACGAGCAGTTCCTCGCCTGGCGCGATGTGGATGCGCTCGTTGCGTCGGGCTGGCATATCGGCTCGCACGGCGTTCACCACGTCGATCTGGTGCGCGCCGACACCGCAACCTCAAAGCACGAGGTTTCTGCCTCCAAGCAGGCGATCGAGCGGCGTCTCGGTACGCCGTGCGATATGTTCGCGTATCCGTGGGGCCGGAACGGTCCGGGGCTTCGCGCGCAAGTCCGCGCGGCCGGCTATCGCTATGGCTTTGCCGGCGATCACTCCCCCCTGACGGCGACGTCCGACCCGTTCGCGCTGCCGAGGATCAATGTGGCCAATGAATACTCGCGCGACGATCTCGCCGCCATCCTTCGCGGGGATTGGGATTATCTCTATTGGCTGTCGCGGGCGAAAGCGGTGACGGGGTGAAGGTCCTCGTCAATGCCGCTTCGGTGAAAGAGGGTGGCCCGCTTGTTGTGCTCGATCAGCTCTTGCAAAACATGCCTCTGGTCCGCCCCGACATCGAGTGGGCGATCGCGGCGCATTCGAGCGTTCGGCGGCCATGGAACGAGCAAAGTAATTTCGCTCAGGTCGATGTCGGCCATATGGATGCTCATCCGTTCGGCGTGCTGCACTGGTACGAAGTTGGTCTGCCTGCGGCCGTCAAGCGCATGAAGCCTGATCTGGTCTTTTCGCTCACCAATTATCTGCCACTGCGCCGGCTGCCGGTTCCCACGGTGCTTCTCGTTCAACACGCCGGCCACTTCTCGCAACAGTTCGATGAGCTCACCCGCCGGCATTTGCAACGACTCGACCGGGTTGCGGCGTGGGCGATCAAAACACGTTGGGTCGAACGGTCGGTTCGAACGGCAAGCGAGGTTACGGTGCAAACCGCGGCGCTTGCCGATGCGGTCGCTGCAAAAACCGGGCGTCCGCGTGGGCGCATCCATGCCATCCCGCATGGTCCCGGCGCGATGCTGGCGGCGCCTCCAGTGCGGCGAAATCCAACCGGCAGGCCAGTCAGGATCGGCTACGTAACGAAGTGGGGCGTGCAGAAGAATTTCGAGGTTTTGTTCGCGGCGGTCGCACGCTTGATCGGCGAGCGACGGGACATCCGGATCGTTCTGACGCTCGCGGCGGACTTGCCGGAAAATATGCGCATCATGCGCCGCGCCGAGGCGGCCGGCCTGGGCGAGATACTCGAAAACGTCGGGGAAATCGACGCCGCGGGCGTCTCGGCACTCTACGACTCACTCGACATATTCGCGTTCCCATCGCTCGTGGAGTCGTTCGGCTTCCCGCTGGTCGAGGCTATGGCCAAGGGATTGCCGGTCGCGATCGCCGATACGCCGAGCAACCGTGAGATCGCGGCAGACGCCGGGCTGTTCTTCCCGGCGGCGGATGCACAGGCGCTTGCCGCAATTCTCGGCGAACTCATCGATAACGCCGCGCTGCGCGAGGCGAAAGCCACCGCGGCGCTCGGGCGCGCGCAGGATTTCTCGTGGCAGCTGGCGGCCAAACGTACCCTGGCGTTGTTCGACACCGCCTTGCGCGCGGCGTCGCATCACGATGCAACGCCCAACCGGGAATGATGGCGTTGGATACCACCCTTCAGAACCGCACGGAGCAGCACTACGACAGCCATCCGTTCGACGCGATCACGCCCGAGGATGAGCACGCGCCAAGAACTATCCAGCCAAAGCCGTTCATCGAATTTTGCGAGCGCTATTTACGACGCAAAACGACGGTCGCGGAGATCGGCTGCGGTCCCGGACGCGGGACGATGTATCTTGCCGCGCTTGGAACCGATGTAACGGCCGTCGACATCAGTGCCGCCTCGTTGGCGCGCGCCCGCAAGCGCGCTCCCAAGGCCGGTTTCGTGCGCGCAACGGCGATGATGCTGCCGTTTTCCGACGCGTGCTTCGATGCCGTGGTCTCGGACGGGGTCATTCATCACACGCCGAATGCGCGCGCAGCGTTCGCGGAAAGCGTGCGCGTTCTGCGTCCCGGCGGCTACCTCTATCTGGGACTCTATAACCGGCGACGGCACTACTATTACATCTATACCTATGCCGGACCGCCGATCCGCTGGCTGGACAAATCGGCGGCAGGCCGCGCAGCGCTCGGCATGACGCTCATTCCGCTCTACTATCTTGTCCATCTGGTAAAATCGCGCGGCAGACGGCGCTGGGCGGGCGCGAGGAATTTTTTCTACGATTACATCATCACGCCGCAAGCCACGTTTTACACGTGCGAAGAAATAACGACATGGGGTGGCGAGCTTGGTCTCGATTTGACCAAATACGATCCCTCACTCGGCAATGTACATGTCTTCGTTTTCCGAAAATCCCCGATTGGCCGAAACGATCATGGGAATTCAGAATGAGTTTATGCGCAGGCCGATGCGAGTTGGAACGCATGAGATCGACTTTCCTTTGACGAGGAAATTACCGCAACGACGTGCTCATCCCGGTCATCGCGTTGATGCCTGAAGCCGAAAACCACACCCAGCCGGCGAGCAAGTGCTGGCGGCGCGCCATGATCGGACTTGCAATAGTCGCGCTGGCGGTCGGCGCTGCATGGCTGGAGCATGAGCCGATCCTCCGGCATATCGCCGGCTGGTGGGACGTTTCCGACGAATTGGCCCATGCCGATGCCATCGTGGTGCTGGGCGGCGATATCGATGTGCGCCCGTTTGCCGCTGCGGCTCTCTACAAGCAAGGCTATGCCGCTAAAATTCTGCTCTCGAATATACAATCCGGCAAGGCCGAACGTCTCGGGCTGATACCCTCCAACACCGAACTGAACCGCGATGTTCTCCGAAAGCTCGGCGTTCCCGAAACGGCAATTGTCATTATTGGCGAAAATAATTCGAGCACGCAGCAGGAAGCTGCAGCGGTACGCGAATGGGCGGTGCAATCCCAGGCAAAGCGCATCATAGTTCCGACGGAACTGTTTGCCGCGCGACGGACCCGCTGGATTTTCGATCGGGAGCTCAGTCCGGTCGGAGTTGAAGTCTTTGTCCACGCTTTTCCGTCGCCCGGCTATACGCTTGCCGACTGGTGGCGACATCGCCATGGCCTGGTCGATTTCAACAACGAAGTGCTGAAATATTTGTACTACCGCGCGAAATACTGAAGCAGAAGTAGGCTGCGGATTTGCCCGGCTGCGGAGTTGACGTTTGCTGTTCTACCTGTCGCAAGTGCTTTGGGCTGTTGACGAACCTTCGCGAATTTTGGCGCTGGCAATCGCTGCGGCCTGTTGTCTGTCGATAACCGGCACGGGGCGGCTGCGAATATTATCGGCGGCGACGGTCGGTTTGCTGGTATTCGTCGTTATTGCCCCGGTCGGGTACTGGCTCCTGGTGCCGCTTGAGGCTCGGTTCCCCGCCTGGGACTCAACATTGTCGCCGCCGCCCTACGGAATTGTCGCGCTGGGCGGCGATAGCGGCCGTCGGCTTGACGCCCTGGCGCATCTCAGCCGGCAGTTTCCCGAGGCCCGCCTCGTCTATAGCGGGCGCGGCGATCGGGACGCCGCGGCATTCGAAATGCGTGAGGAGCACATCGATCCGGCACGCGTCATCCTCGAAACAAGTTCGCGAAACACGTTCGAGAACGCGGTCGAGAGCGCTCAAATCGTCAAGCCGCAAGCGGACGAGCGATGGTTGCTCATTACGTCGGCCGCGCATATGCCGAGGGCGGTCGGGTGTTTTCGCCGTGCCGGGTTTAGCATCGTCGCTTATCCCGTCGATTTGGTAACGCAAGGTGGGTCGGGCCCGGCGCCAATCGGCGAGCGGCGCCTATCGCAGCTTGACGATGCCGCAAAAGAATGGATTGGACTTCTCGTCTACCGGCTCGTCGGCAACACGAATACCTTATTTCCCAGTCCATGATATTTGTTACTGTTGACGAAATGTGCCGCGAGCATCAGCCGGAGTGAATTTGTCATGCCGCTCGTGGATGTCATAATCCTAACGCATCAGGAAGAATTGAATCTGCCCCATGCGTTGCGAAGCCTGAAGGGCCTTGACTGCGCAGTCTTTGTCGTTGATTCGGGAAGTACCGATCAAACCGTGCAGATTGCCCAGGCCTCCGGCGCACGGGTTGTGGCCCACGAATTTGAAAGCCAGGCGCGCCAGCTCAATTGGGCGCTCGATATCCTGCCCTTGACGGCAACGTGGACGCTTCGTCTCGATGCCGACGAGCATCTCACCGATGATCTGGTGCGGGAGATCGGGCGTGTGCTCTCGAACGCACCTGCCGACGTCGCGGGTTATCTGATCAAACGAAGGGTCTATTTCTGGGGGCGCTGGATTCGCTTTGGCGGCTATTATCCTACATGGCTGCTACGACTGTGGCGAACCGGCAACGCTCGGTCCGAAGACACCTGGATGGACGAGCACATGGTCGTGACCGGCGGCTCGATCGGCCGCCTGAAGCACGATTTCATCGACGAGAACCACAAGGGACTGACGTTCTGGATCGACAAGCACAACCGCTATTCGGATCGCGAAATTATGGCGATCAACGCGCCATCGGAACAAGGCGCGCGGCAGCACGTTGGGGATGCGGTCGTGCGGAGGCGATTCCTAAAGCACACGATTTATGGCCGATCGCCGCTGTT
>Ga0193751_1002578_pt1 | contig 10937 bp, 10 predicted proteins | sample L1c2metaG_FD_143050 | JGI IMG/M metagenome (GOLD analysis project Ga0193751, IMG submission 143050) | Soil microbial communities from a riparian zone of the East river system, Colorado, United States - L1c2 | ecosystem: Environmental > Terrestrial > Soil > Riparian zone | place: USA: East River...
CCCATTCGCTACGAGACCACCGATTCGATTGCCCGCGCCCTCGCTGCGCTCACGATCTACGGTCTTCCGAACGACTACTTCGACAGCTATCGCGCGAACATCCGGCGTGTGTCCGCGATGGATGTGCTGCACGCCGCGGACAAGCATCTGCATCCGGATCGGCTGCAGCTCGTCGTGGTGGGCGATTCGTCGGTGATCGCCGCGCCGCTGGCCGCGCTCGATGCGGGGCCCGTGAGCGTCTACGATGCTGAAGGGCGGCCAGAGCGGTGACGCCGCCGGAGAGTCCCGGAAAGCTCAGCAGCCGACGCGAGTACACGGGACGCGTGATCAACCTGGACATCGACCGGGTGCGCTTTCCGAACGGGAAGGTTGGAGAGCTCGAGATCATTCGGCACTCGGGCGCGAGTGCCGTGATTCCATTCCTGGGCGATCCCGGGAGCGACGATCCGGCGATCCTTCTCATTCGACAGTACCGCTACGCGGCGGACGGGTTCATCTACGAGATCCCCGCCGGGCGCCTCGAGGCCGGCGAGCCGCCCGAGCAGTGCGCGGTTCGGGAGCTGCGCGAGGAGACGGGATGTACCGCCGAGAAGATCGAGCACCTGTACACTTTCTATACGACGCCCGGCTTCACGGACGAGAAGATCCACCTCTTCGTAGCGACCGGACTCGTACGGGGCGACAGTGAGCTCGAGGCGGATGAGTTCGTAGAGCTGGTGCCGACGCAGATGTCGGCGGCGCTGAAAATGATCAAGGACGGCGCGATAAACGATTCGAAGACGGCGCTGAGCATTCTCTACGTCGCGGGCTTTTTCCTTGGCCGCTGAGCTCGTTTACTCTGCGTAGGAGTGTCCCCGGAACCTGCATTTAGGCCGTCCACCAAAGTAGACAGATCCATCTGGCGATGGTATGATTCGTAACGTCACTTCCGGTGCAAATTATTGACTGTGAGTGACTTAGCCGGATTTTCTCCGACGTGGAACAACGGGGCACGACCTCTGCCTTTCATTCGGCACGTGGGAAGCAGCAGCTATCGCAGCCAACTGCTTCCAGATCGGTCTGGCGTATTCATTTGTACTCGGGGGAAACCCAAGATGGCCAACGTGGCGGTGGAAGCGAGGGCGGTCGTGCCGGGGTCGGTTCGTGCCCAGCTGCAGACGCTCGAAGATGCCGAGCTGGTTGCTTCGTTCCTGGCTGGCGAGGAGCGCGCGTTCCAGGAAATCGTAGAGCGCTATCAGACGCGGCTGCTCAACTTCATCTATCGCACGATCGGTGACCGGGAGCGGGGCGAGGATCTCGTGCAAGAGGTCTTCATTCGGGTGTACCGGCACATGGCTCGCTTCGACCGCTCGAAGAAGTTCTCGACGTGGATCTACACGATCGCGTCGAATCTCGCCAAGAACGAGCTTCGCAACCGCTCGCGCAATCCGCTGGTCTTCTTTCAGACGATCCGCAAGAACTGGCAGGACGACGATCGTCCGCTGCAGTTCGAGGACACGAACTCGCGTCCCGACGATCTGTATCGCCGCCGCCATCTGCGCTCACTCGTCGAGGCGTCCGTTGCCCGGCTTCCCGAGCATCATCGGCAGGTGTTCATCCTGCGCGAGCTCGAGGGGAAGTCGTACGAGGAGATCGCCGAGATCACGAACTGCAACCTGGGGACGGTGAAGTCGCGGCTCAACCGCGCCCGGAATGCGTTCGCGCAGATTATCGAGCCGGGGCTGCGTTAGACGCCCCGACTTGCTGGCGGAGGCGTGATCCCGCGCACATCATTCGGAACCCGACCGACTCCGGCGGGTAGACTGGTTGGACTCACCGAAGTGATGTAGCCAGAATGGATTGCCTCGAATTTCGTAATCAGTACCTCGCCTTCGCAGACCAGACGCTTCCGCCCGAGGCGCAGTCGGCTGCAGACATGCATCTGGCAATGTGCAGCATGTGTGCGCGCCACGATCTGGCTATGCGGCGCGGACTACTGGTGCTGCGAAACCTCCCTTCGGTCGAGCCGTCGTCCGACTTCTACGTCCGGCTGACGACGACGCTGCATCGGATGGAGCGCGCGGAAGCGCATGCGTCGCGCTACCGGGGTCCCGGGTTGCGATCGTTCGCCGCCGCCGCGGCCGGCGTTGTTGGGATCGGCTTTCTCGCGGCAGTGCTCTTCAACTGGACCGCGCAGGCGCGCAATCTTGCTCTCGCTCCGGTGGTCGCTCGCACTCCCGCTGTAGTTCCCTATCCGGTGACCAACTCCAGCTTCGTCGCGAGTGCCAGCGCGGGGCTCCCCATCTGGCCTGCCGCGATGCTCGTCGATCAGGCGCCGGTGCGCTTCGCCAGCGAACAGCTGCTCGGCCGCTAGATCAGTGCTGGGCTGGTAGCCCTCGACCGGGCCCTCGCATCGCCTGCATGAGCTCTGGCAGGTGTGCCGATATGTAATCGATGTTTGCCATGACCACCGGCGGCACCTTCATCGCGTTCAGCTTCCCCGTCTGCTTGAGTTGATAGCCGTGGATCGCCTGTTGTAGCGCGATCGTCGTGAGCATGAAGGTGTGCCCGTCCGTGTGCGCCTGCCTCAGCGCATTCCCCAGCTTCGGCTCCGCCTCGAGGCGCGCACCCATCTCTCCGATACCGCTCGGCGCGCCCTCGGCCCTCAATCGCTTCACGATATCCGGATCCGTCGCGGTGATGGAATCAAGACTCTGCTTCGCCAGGTTCCAGCGCTGGACCACCTCTGGCGTCAACGCGAAGCTGTCGACCTCGCGAAGCGCGGTATCGTGCGTTGCGGGAAGCGGCTGCAATCCCAGTCCGGACGCTCCCTCCGGCGTTTGCGGGCCCTTGGCCGTCGTGCCGGGCTTGTCGCTATAGCACGCGAGAGCCGATCCGATGCTCAAGGCCACGCAGAACGTGGCGAGACGGCGCGAAGCGAAAGACTGCAGCGACATGGCGATGGGGATCGGGGATGAACAAGCCGGGCGAGGCGAGAAATAGCATGTGCCACGTGTGCTGGCAACCGAGCGACGGCAGTGATCACCGCCGCGCCGCGGCGCACCACTAAAGGTATATTCACGTCATGCCTGCGCTCCTCGATCGCGCCTTCGACAAGTCGCTCAAGCGCGGCGAGTTCGAGCGCGTCTACTACTTTCACGGCGACGACGATTTCCTGAAGGAGCGAGCCGTGCGCAGACTCGTCGGTGCCGCCGTCGATGCGTCGACGCGCGACTTCAATCTCGACATCCGCGCCGCCGCCGAGCTCGATGCCGAAACACTCGGTAGCCTTCTAGGCACGCCGCCGATGATGGCCGAGCGTCGGGCGATCGTGGTGCGCGATGTCGCCGCGCTGCGCAAGGACGCGCGCGCGGAGCTCGATCGGTATCTCGTTTCTCCGGCCGCCGACGTCGTGCTCGCGCTGGTCGCTGTCGCGGGCGAGAAGGCGAAAGTCGACAAGGCACTCGAAAGCCGTGCCGCAACGCTCGAGTTCAAGCCGCTGAGTGGCGATCGCGTGCCGAAGTGGATCGCGCATCACGTCGAAAGTGAGCTGGGAGCGACGATCAGCCCGGAGGCGGCGGAGCTGTTGCAGCAGGCCGTGGGAAACGAGCTGGCGGAGCTTGCCGCGGAGCTCGAGAAGCTCGCGAGCTATTCCGGCGGTCGAGCGATCGACGAGGCCGCCGTGGCGGATGTCGTCGGCGTGCGCCGCGGCGAGACACTCGGCGACTTCCTCGACCGTGTTGCCGCGCGCGACGCGGCAGGCGCGCTCGCGCTGCTGCCGCACATCCTCGCGCAGCCGAAGACGAGCGCCGTCTCGCTCGTGATGGCACTCACCACGCAGATGTTGGCGATCGGATGGGGGATCACGCGCAACGGGCGCGCCGACTACTTCGAGTTGCTCAAGACGGGGAAGGCCTTTCCCATGCGCCCATGGGCCGAGGCCGCGCGCGCCTGGAGCGCGGCGGAGCGGCACTGGACCGACGAGTCGATCGACGGCGCACTCGACGCGCTCCTTGCCGCCGATATCGCTCTCAAGGAGACTCGTATCTCTTCGGATACGCAGCTGCTCTCCACGCTCGTGCTCACGCTCTGCGGCACTCGGCGCTCGATCGATGCCGCGCGCCTCCTCCTTGCCGCTGTACCGGCATGACGCGTTCCCTTCGCACACCGCTCATGACTCGATATCTCGCACCACTGGCCGCGCTTCTGATCGGTGCCTTGCCTCTCAGCGCGCAAGCGACTCCCCCGCTGGCGCCCGCAGCCGACTCCGCGCCGAGCGACACGCTCTTTCTCCGCGCGCAGCGCATGGCCGCCGAAGGGCAGGGCGACGCCGCGCGAGCACTCGTGCAGCACGAGATCGACACGGCGTCCGCCGGCTCCCCGCGCTACGTCGACGCGCTCTACTGGCGCGCAGTTGTCGCGGCGACAGCGGCGGACGCAGAGAGGGATTTGCGGCGCATCATCATCGAGTTCCCGCTGTCGCCGCGCAACGAGGATGCGCTGCTTCGGCTGGCGCAGCTCGAGATGACGCGGGGCGAGAACGATCAGGCGCTCTCGCATCTGCAACGGCTCGTGATCGATCACCCTACGAGCCCGTCGCGCGCGCGCGCGTCGTTCTGGATGGCTCGGGTGTATTTCGACAAGAACCAGACGCCGGCGGCGTGCAGGAGCCTCGCCGATGCCGCGCACAACACAGCGCCCAGCCAGGTGGAGCAGCACAACCAGATCGGCTTCTGGATGCAGCGGTGCCACGGGATGGACACCGCTGCGGTTGCATCCACCACGGTTGCATCGGCGCCAGCGGATAGCACGTCGCCAGCATCGACTGCCGCGGGCGCGGCGCCACCGCCGCGCGAGACAGCGCCGGCACCGCCGCCGCCTCCCGCGTCGGCGACGACTTCGAATCGAGCGCCATCCACCTCTACCCAAACGTCCGCGACATCGCGCGCACCGTCCGGCACCGGGAAGTACACCGTGCAGGTAGGTGCCTACCCAACGCGCGACGCCGCGGACGCGATGCGCAGGAGTCTCACCGCACGGGGCTACGCCGCGCGTATCGTCGGCACGACGAAGTTGTTCCGCGTGCGAGTGGGCTTCTACGACACGCGGGCCAAGGCCGATGCCGCGGCGCAGCAGATGAAGGCGAAGCAGATCACCGTGTATGTCACGGAGGCCGAGCCGAGGTGAGTCACGATACGCCGCTGATGGAGCACTGGCGCGAGATGAAGTCGCGCAATCCCGGCGCGATCCTGCTCTACCGGCTCGGCGAGTTCTACGAGACGTTCTACGAGGACGCCGAGATCGCATCGCGGGTGCTCGGGCTCACGCTCACGTCGCGCAACAACGGCGGTGCGGCGGATGTGCCGCTCGCAGGCGTGCCCGCGAAGGCGATGAGCGGGTACCTGCGGCAGCTGGTCTCGCAGGGGTACCGCGTCGCGATCTGCGAGCAGATGGAGGACGCGAAGAATGCGAAGGGCGTCGTTCGCCGCGAGGTCGTGGAGACGATCACTCCGGGCGCCGCGTTCGCGGACGATCTGCTCGACCACGCGCGAAACAACTTTCTCTGTGCGCTGGTCGTGTCCGGAGCGCAGGCGGGAATCGCCGCGGCCGATCTCTCCACCGGCGAGCTTCGGCTCATCGTGTGCGACGCCGCGGATCTCGAGCCGGTTCTCGCGCGCCTCGCGCCGAGCGAGATGGTGCTGGTGCGTGGCGAAAGCGCACCGTCGCCGCGGGGACCGACGGGTGAAGGCCCACTGGTCACCGAGCGTGAGCGATGGGAGTTCGATCCCGCGCTCGCGACCGATGCGCTGCGGCAGCAGTTCGGCGTCGCGTCGCTCGAGGCGTTCGGCATTGTCGCGGCCGATGCGCCGGCGGTAGGCGCGGCCGGCGCATTGTTGCGCTATCTGCACGAGCTGCAGCCACAGGGGATTCCGCACCTCGCGCGACCGGTGGTGGAGCGCGCGGGGAGCGCGATGCCGCTCGATGAGATGACCAGGCGCAATCTCGAGCTCATAGAGTCGCTGCGTGGCGGCGATCGCGGCGGCACGCTCATCGATGTGCTCGATCGTACCGCGACACCGATGGGCGCGCGGCTGCTCCGTTCGTGGATTTTGACTCCGCTCACGGAGCGCGCGCCCATCGATGCGCGGCTCGATGCGGTGGGCGCGCTGCTCGACGATGCGCTCGCGCGGGAGACGCTGCGCACGGCGCTCGATGGCGTGCGCGACGTCGAGCGCCTCGCGAGCAAGGCCGCCGCCGGCCGGGCCACTCCGCGCGAGCTCGGCGCGCTCGGCGTATCGCTCGCGCGGCTTCCGGCCGTGTGCGCGGCGGCGCGACGGGTCGGCGAGGCGGGCGTCGTGAGGGAGCTGGTCGCGAAGTGGGATGACTGCGCGGAGTTGGGCGTGGAGCTCGCGCGCGGGCTCGTCGACCGGCCGCCCGCTGCGATCGGCGAGGAGGAGGCGATCCGCGCGGGCTTCGACGCGGAGCTCGACGAGATGCGCGCGCTGCAGCGCGGCAGCCGCGACGCGATCGCGCGCATCCAGACCGCGGAGCGCGCGCGCACCGGCATCGCCTCGCTCAAGGTTGGCTACAACAAGGTGTTCGGCTACTTCATCGAGATCACGAACGCCAACAAGGCGCTCGTGCCGGCGGACTATCAGCGCCGGCAGACGCTTGCCGGCGCCGAGCGCTACGTGACACCGGAGCTCAAGGAGTACGAGGAAAAGGTGCTCACCGCCGGCGAGCGCATCGAGCTTCGCGAGCGCGCGCTGTTCGAGTCGCTGCGCGCGCTCGCCGGCGCGGCGATCGGGCGGCTGCAGTGCGCGGCATCGATCCTCGCGCAGCTCGACGTGCTGGCCGCGCTGGCGGAGGTCGCGGCGCGAGAGGGGTACGCTCGCCCCGACATCAGCGACGAGTTCGCGCTCGATATCGTCGGCGGGCGGCATCCGGTGGTCGAGCGCATGATGCCGCGCGACAAGTTCATCCCGAACGATGTGTCGCTCACGTCCGATGCGCGGATGATCATTCTCACCGGGCCGAACATGGCGGGGAAGTCGACCATCCTGCGGCAGATCGGCCTGATCGTCCTCATGGCGCAGATCGGGAGCTTCGTTCCCGCCACGCGCGCGCGAATCGGCATCGTCGACCGCGTGTTCACACGCGTGGGCGCGAGCGACAATCTCGTGCGCGGGCAGTCGACGTTCATGGTCGAGATGTCAGAAACCAGCGCGATCCTGCACACGGCCACGCGACGCAGCCTCGTGCTGCTCGATGAGATCGGACGCGGCACGTCGACGTACGACGGCGTGTCGATCGCGTGGGCGGTGAGCGAGCATCTGCACGATGCCGTCGGCTGCAAAACCGTCTTCGCGACGCACTATCACGAGCTTACGCAGCTCGCGGAGGAGCGGGCCGCCGTGCGCAATTACACAGTGGCGGTGCGCGAGGTGGGAGATGAGGTGCTCTTCCTCCACACACTCATCGCCGGCGGCGCCGACCGGTCGTACGGCATCGAGGTTGGCCGGCTCGCCGGGCTGCCGCCGTCGGTGGTGAGTCGCGCGCGCGTGATGTTGAAGCTGCTCGAGGCGGAGCACCACGTGGTGCAGCCGGCAGCAGCGACGCGCGACGTGAAGGCGGTCGAACAGCTCGCGCTGTTCGCGACTCTGCCGCATCCGGTGGTGGAAAAGCTACGCGGAGTGGATCTCGACAATCTCACTCCGCTCAAGGCGCTGCAGCTGCTCGCGGAGCTGCAGAGGGACGCCAACGGCTGAGCCCCCGGGCTCAGTCCATCGCAAACTCGCGCGCGAACGCGACGACGAACGAGAAGGTCTTCGCCTTGCTCCGCGTTTCCATCGCGTCGGAGATGCGCTCGAGCCGCTTCGGAATGCCGAGGATTTTCTCCTGCGCCTGGCGGCCCGTCGCGTCGAGTCCCTCGAGTGCCTCAATCGCCCACTGCTTGATCTGCTCCTCCACGATCCGCAGGTAGTCACGCGGACCATAGATGCCCGCGCGCCGAATGACGTCCGCCATCTCGCGAAAGTTCGGCATCGTCACGCCGGGCATGTCGATCGACGGCATGACCGCGGCGGCTGACACGAGTGCCCGGTTCGGATCTCGATCCAGCACTTCCTTGAATATCTGCCGGTAGAACACGTAGTGCCGGGCCTCTTCCTTGGCGACGTTCGCGAGCACCACGCCGATCGTCGGCTCGTACTCGCCCGCGAGCTTGCCCGTGTTCGCGTGGCTCACCTGCGTCGCGCGCTCCTGCAGCGTGGTGTAGACGAAGACGCGGTATGGATCCTTGTCCCACGCCGGCTCGAAGCCCGCGCGGAGGTACTCGAACTGCATGCGCTCGAGCTCCGGGTTGTCGAGGAGCTGGCTGTCGCGGGTGTAGTCGTGAAGCACCGCGCCGTGCCGGTCTTCCTCAGCCGTCCAGAGGTTGGTCCACTTGGACCAGAAGCTGGTGCTTCCGAGGTAGACGGCGAGGAGCCGGTGAAAGTGCGGTAGTCCCTCTTCGGTGAGCAGGTTGAGGGCAAGGGCGACGCGTAGCGGGGTGCTGATGCCGCGGGTGCGCTCGCGCAGATCGGCGATATGCTGCCCGGGATCGGTCTCGGGGGGCGGCGCGAGAAGCTCGCTCGGGAACCAAAGGATGCGCTTCGCCTCGTGCACGACCATCAATTCCCGAACTTCCTCTTCGAGATCGGCGAGTACTTCGACCTTCGCCAGCATCTCCATTTCCGACACGGTCATGAGACAGCCATGGAATGAGCATCGAGGATGAGCGCGCGATCGCGCGGAGGTCTGCACCCTCGAAGGTTCGGACCAGCGATGATCGTCATCGAGCAAATGTACGAAAATGCCGAGCCAGGCAGGCGTGGGAGGGTGACTGGACCCGCCAGGGAGCGCATAACGCAGGAAACCGGCCGGAAGTACTCATTCATACTATGTAGCGGGCGCCGGGCCGCAACACCGAGTTCGGCTGTATCGTCCGAATCTCTCGCTCGATGCACTCTGCGCGCGAGCGCTATCGCGCCATCATGTATGCGAGCACATCGCTGCGCGTGACGATCCCGCCCACGCCGCCGTTCGCGCGCACGAGCAGCGCCGGATTCGACTTCGAGAGCAACTTCACCACGCTCTCGACCGTCTGCGCGCCATCGATGACCGGAAAAGGCGCCTCCATCACCTCGCTCACCGGCACGTCGAGCACCTTTCGGTTCTCGAGCGCCTTCGCCGACAGGACGCTCTCGGACACGGATCCGACGCAGCTCTCTCCATCCATCACCGGCAGCTGCGACACGTCATGGAGCGACATGAGGCCGAGCGCCTGGCGCACGCTCGCGGCCGGGGCAACGCTCACGACTCTCGGCGTTCCGTCCGACTTTCCCTGCAGCAGCTGGCCGATCGGCATCCTGTCGGAATCGAGCAGCTGGTTCTCGCGCATCCACTCGTCGCTGTAAAGCTTCGAGAGGTATCGCTCGCCCGTGTCGCACAGGAAGGTCACGACGTACGCCTTTGGATCGTTCACTTCGCGCGCCACCTGCATTGCGACGTGTGCGATGAGCCCACTCGATCCGCCCACGAACAGCCCCTCCTCGCGCGTGAGCCGGCGCGCCATCGCGAACGATTCGCGATCCGTGACCGTGCGATAGTCATCGATCACGGACATGTCGATCGTTCCCGGAATCTTGTCCTGTCCCACGCCCTCGATCTTGTATGGCACGCCTTCCGGCGTTCGCTCCCCCCTGCTCCGCCAGAATTCGGCGAGGATCGATCCCACCGGATCGCCGGAGATGACTCTGATCGCGGGATTCTTTTCCTTGAGGTACTTGCCAACGCCGCTGATCGTGCCGCCCGTGCCGGCTGCGGCGACGAAGTGCGTGATCCGTCCCTCGGTCTGCTCCCACAGCTCCGGCCCCGTCGTCGCGTAGTGCGTCTCGGGATTCGCGGGATTGTAGAACTGATTCGCGAGGATCGCGTTCGGCGTCTCCTTCGCGATTCGCGCCGCCATCATTACGTAGTTGTCGGGGTGGTCTGGAGGCACCGCCGTCGGCGTGATGATCACTTCGGCGCCGAAGGCCTTGAGCAGACGCACTTTCTCCTGCGACATCTTGTCCGGCATCGTGAAGATGCACCGGTAGCCCTTGAGCGCCGCCGCGATCGCGAGCCCAACGCCCGTGTTTCCGCTCGTTCCCTCGACGATCGTACCGCCCGGCTTCAGCTCCCCCGATCGCTCGGCGCGCTCGATGATCGGAAGCCCGATGCGATCCTTGACGCTCCCACCGGGATTGAAAAACTCCGCCTTCGCGTACACGGGCGTGACGACACCGCGCGTGACGCGGGTCAGGCGGATGAGTGGCGTCCAGCCAATGGTGTCGAGAACGCTGTCGTACGGGCGGGTGTTGCGCGGGAGATTGCTCATGGTGCGGGCTTGGTGCTGGGTGACCGGAGGATGGTGTCGCCGGCGAGCGGCTTTCCGTTGGGGTGACGGAAGAACACGGGGAGCTTGAGCGACACGCCAACCGGACGTCCCTTCGTCTTCGCCGGTTCGAATCGAAGCTCGCGCGAACCGGCGACGGCGGAGGAATCGAGACCCGTATAGCCAGACGACTCGACGACGCTGGTCGATTCGGGCCAGACGATTCCGATGCTGTCGATGTGGATGTGCAGCGTCACGTTCCCCTGTACCATCTTCGCGTACAACGCCGGCGGGTATCGAAAGGGCAGCTCCCGGTTCAGCATGACGGGCATGACGTCCGGCTTCGCGCCGTCGCTCTGCACGGCATCGATCGCCTTGGCCGCCTGGTCACGATCGATGCAGGCTGAGGCCGCCAGTAGCGCGACGCACGAAAGGAGCTTCAGTGTCGGTTGCATGATACGGAATGTACTCGGCGACTACGGGCTCGCGGGAGACTACACGCGCAATGCGGTTTCGGTACATTGTGCACATGAATGTCACG
>Ga0193751_1002579_pt1 | contig 10928 bp, 9 predicted proteins | sample L1c2metaG_FD_143050 | JGI IMG/M metagenome (GOLD analysis project Ga0193751, IMG submission 143050) | Soil microbial communities from a riparian zone of the East river system, Colorado, United States - L1c2 | ecosystem: Environmental > Terrestrial > Soil > Riparian zone | place: USA: East River...
GGGCGCTGTGACCGGTTTGCCTTTCACCACGATCCGGCCGGCTTCGGTCGGCAGAAATCCACCGACCAGATAAAGCAGCGTGGATTTGCCGCAACCGGAGGGGCCGAGCAGCGCCAGGAATTCGCGGGGGCGCACGTCAAGCGAAACGTCGGACAGCGCCAGCACAGGTCGGCCGCGCGGCGGCCGATAGGTATGGTTCACCCGTTCGATGATGATTTGGCTTTGGCCGTCCATGCCTGCCGCCTGCGCTGCTGCGGTGCGTGGCCGCTCCCCGCGGGCGGCACCCTAACTGGAGCCGTGCAGGAGACCAAGCACTGCGAGACTAAGCAGTGCGAGACTAAGCATCGCGGTGATTTGTGGTCCGGCGGGAAGTTTGCTGCGCTTTGCGAAAAGCAGCTATATGTCGGTTAAAGACAAGCCCCGGAAACCAGGCATGGAACGCTCCTTCAGCAAAGAAGTCGAGGCGCTGCGGCTCGGCGCCGGCGCGACATTCCGGGGCGAAGGCATCCTGGCGGTCACCAAGGCGCTGCTGCAATCCGGCGTGAGCTATGTCGGCGGTTACCAAGGCGCGCCGGTTTCGCATCTGCTGGACGTGATGGTCGACGCCAAGGACCTGCTCGACGAGCTCGGCGTGCATGTCGAGACCTGTACCAACGAAGCCGCTGCCGCGGCCATGCTCGGCGCCTCGATCAATTATCCGCTGCGCGGCGCGGTGACCTGGAAATCGATCGTCGGCACCAATGTCGCCGCCGACGCGCTGTCCAATCTCGCATCGCCGGGCGTGATCGGCGGCGCGCTGATCGTGCTCGGTGAAGATTACGGCGAGGGCGCGAGCGTGATTCAGGAGCGGTCCTATGCTTATGCAATGAAATCGTCGATCTGGCTGCTCGACCCTCGGCCCGATCTGCCGACGATTGTGCATATGGTGGAAAAAGGTTTTGAGCTCTCCGAGGCAAGCCACGCGCCCGTCATGATCGATCTGCGGGTGCGCGCCTGTCATGTCACCGGGGAGTTTGCCGCTAAAGACAACAAACGCGGCCTCTATAATGCGCATCGCCCCTTGGCCGGCCCGCCGCGTTTCGAATATGGCCGGCTCGCGCATCCGCCGGTGATCTTCACGCAGGAACGGCTGAAAATCGAACAGCGCCTGCCGGCTTATCGCAGGCGAGACTGAAGAGATCGGCGTCGTTGTTCTCGGCGGGCTGACCAATGGATTGCTGCGCGCGTTCGAGCGGCTTGATCTCGCCGATCTCTACGGCGCCTCGCGCATTCCAATTTACGTCCTCAACGTCGCTTATCCGCTGCTGCCGGAAGAGGTGCGGGAATTCTGTGCCGGCAAACGCGCCGTGCTCGTCGTGGAGGAGGGCGCGCCGGACTACGTCGAGCAACAGATCAACGTAATCTTGCGCGGTGCCGGCGCCGACACGCGCGTCTATGGCAAAGGTTCTCTGCCGGCGAGCGGCGACTACACATCGGAGATCCTGCTGCGCGGCATCGCCGCTTTCCTTGCCGCGGCTCGTCCGGCCGGAATCGACGCGGAGGAAATTTCACGCCGCGTCGAACACATGCTCGCGCATCGCTCTGGCGTACTTGCCGCGGTCGGCGACATTCCGGCGCGGCCGCCGAACTTTTGCACCGGCTGTCCGGAGCGGCCGGTCTTTGCTGCCATCAAGCTCGCGCAACGCGAAGTCGGACCGGTCCATATCAGCGCCGATATCGGTTGCCATTCATTCGCGACTTTCGCGCCGTTTTCGCTCGGCAACTCCATTCTGGGCTACGGCATGTCGCTCGCCAGCGCAGCGGCTGTCGCTCCGAATATGGCCAAGCGCCCGATCGCGGTCATGGGCGACGGCGGCTTCTGGCACAACGGGCTGATTACCGGCGTTGCCTCTAACATGTTCAACAAGGGTGACGGCGTGCTCGTGATCATGCAAAACGGCTACGCTTCTGCGACCGGCCAGCAATATCTGCCGTCGAGCAACGCGCATCGCGCCGGCGCACCGACCGGGATCAGCATCGAAAAAACGCTGCGCGCGCTCGGCGTGGAATGGCTGCGCACGGTGCACAGCTATAGCGTCGCCAAGATGGCGGCGACGCTGAAACAGGCAATTCAGAGCGCCGAACGCGGGCTCAAAGTTATCATTGCCGACGGCGAATGCATGCTGGTGCGCCAGCGCCGCATCCGCGTCGCGCAGGCCGAGCAACTTAAGCGCGGCGCGCGTGTCGTGAAGACGCGCTATGGCGTCGACGATGAGCTGTGCACCGGCGACCATTCCTGCATTCGGCTATCCGGCTGCCCATCATTAACGGTGAAGCCTAATCCCGATCCGCTGCGCAGCGATCCAGTCGCTACCGTGATCGAAAGCTGCGTCGGCTGCGGCTTGTGCGGCGAGGTCGCCCATGCCGCAGTGCTGTGCCCGTCGTTCTATCGCGCCGACATCGTCACCAATCCGAATTGGTGGGATCGGACGCTCGCCGCAATTCGAAATCGAGTGATTGCCTGGCTGAGACGCGGCAGCACATTTGCCTCGCTGCAGGGCACGTCGGTTGGCGAAGACTCTCCTTCGCAACGGCGGGGAGAGGTTCAGTTCGCCAAGGGCGATCAGGGCTCTTCAGGGCGGCCGATCGCCAAACCGATCTCGATCCTGATCGCGGCACTGGGCGGCGAAGGCGGCGGCGTGCTTACCGACTGGATCGTCGCCGCGGCGGCGAGCCAAGGATTCCCAGTCCAATCCACATCGATTCCGGGTGTCGCGCAGCGGACCGGCGCGACCACCTATCATGTCGAGATGGTGCCGGTGCCGATGTCCTCCGGCGATGTCGAATCGAACCGGAGGCCAATCCTGGCGCTGGCGCCGGGCATCGGCGACGTCGATCTTCTTATTGCCAGCGAACTCTTGGAAGCCGGCCGCGCCGTCGCCAGCGGCTACATCACCGCCGATCGCACCACCGCCATCGCGTCGACCAGCCGCTCGTACCTCGTGGTCGAAAAGATGGCGATGAGCGACGGCCGCTACGATCCGCAGCGGCTGATCTCGGCGGTAGAGAAGAATTCGCGTCAGGCGCTATTGCTCGATCTCGAAGCAATCGCCCGCGAAGCAGGCGCCATGATCAATGCAGTCATGTTGGGCGCGATCGCCGGCGCGCGGGCATTGCCGATTTCAGCTGACGCTTTTGAGGCAGCGATCCGGGCCGACGGCAAGGCCGTGGACGCCAACCTGCGCGGCTTCCGCGCTGGATTTGCCGCCGCCGCCGGGTCGCGCCTACCTCAACAATCAGCCAAGCGCCAGCATGCCGCGTCACCTACTGTTGCCGATCTGGAAGCCGATATCGCCGGCATGCCACTGGCGGCTCATACGGTGATGACTGAGGGCGTGCGCCGCTTGGCTATCTACCAGGACCGCGCCTATGCGCGGCTTTACCTGGATCGGCTCGAGCCGATTTGCGACGCCGATATCAAAGCCGCGAGCGGTGGCCGGTTGCTGGCTGCAACGGCCCGTCAACTGGCGCTGCGGATGTCCTATGAGGACGTTATCCGCGTAGCCCAGGCCAAGATCGATCCGGCGCGGATTGCGCGCATCACGCGCGAGCTTGGCGTCAAACCGGAGCAAACATTCAGCGTGACCGAATTCTTGAAGCCCGGCATCGATGAGTTCTGTTCAATCCTGCCGACTTCGCTAGCCGGCGCCATGTTGCGCCTCGCACGCCGTTATCCCGCGCTCGGTCGCGCCCATTACGCCATGGCAGTCAATAGCCGGTCGATTTCCGGTTACTTGCGCTTTGCTATCCTTGCCAAGCTGCGTCCGTTCCGGCGCAAGACATTCCGCTTTCGCCAGGAGCAAGAGGCGATCGAGGCTTGGTTGCGGCTAACCGTGCAGGCGGCATCGCTTTCCGCCGAGTTCGCCGTCGAGATCGCCGAATGTGCCGGGCTGATCAAAGGCTATGGCGACACGCATCGCCGCGGCAGCGCCAACTACAACGCGATCGCCGCGCAGGCGATCGCGCCGGCTTTGGCAGGCGCCATGCCCGCGCGACAGGCCATCGATGCCGTTGCCAGCGCGCGCACGGCGGCACTGGTCGACCCGGAAGGCGAGGCTCTGGCGAAGTGTCTTGCTGGTCTCGCAAGCGCACCAGCTCACGCCATTGCCGCGGAATAGAGACGAAGAAAGGGACCAGCTGGAACAGCGCCGCGCCGGCAGTGGTTGTTTCCTTATCCGCTTGATCCCAAGTGCGTGCAGCGAGGTCCCTGGTCATGGCGCAAAACTCCGCTCGAAAATCCGCGCGGCGACCGGCGCTGGTCGGCGCGCGTCACCCGTGAAAGCGATGCGCTCGATCTCCAACACCGCGTTTTCACCGGGCGCGATCCGAAGAAGATTGCCGCCTCGCTAAAGCGTTCGGCGGAACGCAGCCGCCGGCGCAAGGCCGATCCGTTCCGCTCCGCGCTGTCGATGTTGACCTTCTATATCAATCGCGCCGGCAAGAACCTGCCGGCCAGCAGGCGCAAAACGTTGCAGCGCGCCAAGGGCGAGCTGCGCAGGCAGTTTGGCCGCGACTGAACACCCCGCGGCCTGTCCGTCTCCTTGCTGCTGGCAGCGGGGCTTCGCTATGCTGGGCGCGGCGCGGGCGTAGTTCAGTGGTAGAACGACAGCTTCCCAAGCTGTATGTCGAGGGTTCGATTCCCTTCGCCCGCTCCAAATTACTTGAGCGCGGGGGCTCTACCGCTGTTCGCTAAGTGTTCCCCACTATAATCAAAATCAAATGCTGGTTTTGGCAAAATGGCTCCTAAGAAAATAAGAAAATAATCCTATATTCCCGGCAAATAAAAAAAACGGCCTAGGCCGCCCGTCTCTCGATCATGGATTCCGACCTGGCGGCAATCGATCCCTGATCGCTATGGCTTCGTCAAATCCACGTGCCTCCTGGTCATTTGCGTTCGCGACTATAAGTAAAATGCTATGGCAGGACAGAAAGGTCGCAGTGGCAGTGGGGGAAAGCGCAAAGGCGCTGGCCGTCCAGTGGGCGCGGTCGATGCGCAGCCGCGGTTTCGCATTGCCAAATCACTGGCATTGCAGAAGTGGGAATTCGCCAAAAAGGCGCTGCCGTACGCTGATAGAATGCTCGACGTTTTGGTCGCGGTCGCGAACAATGTTGAAGCGCCGGAAGCAGCACGGGTCTCGGCTGCAGACAAAGTTTTAGATCGCGCCTTAGGCAAGGCGCCGGAGCATGGCGACGTCTCGGCCTTGCATCACACCGAGATCGTGTACCGGTCGGCCGCGCAGATCAGACGGGAGCTGATCAACCGCGGTGTGCCGGAAATTTTATTGGACTACTCGTCGAAGGATTCGAACGATACGTGATGCTGCAGCAAGTGGCTCGTTGAGGCGAGCGGTACCGGCTTTTTCCGATCGCGAGCAGCCGATCCCGGCTAGGTCAAACCGATCGAGCCGCTCAGATCGCGATCGGTTACGGCGGTCGCAATGATCTCCCGTCAACCCACCTTCACCTGCATTGGCGATTGGCGGCAACCGAACGATTTTCGGCGCACTCCGAACCAGAGTGCGGGCTAATCCTTTTTCCTTTGGCGCTTGCGCAGCCGCACTCCGGGGCCGCCACCGTTCTCGTCGATGAACTCAATGCCCGCAGACTCCAAAGCCGAGCGGATTTTGGCCCCGGTCTCATCACGACCGCCTAACGGGCCGTCCTGAGCTTCCAGGCGTTTGATCGTTGGGATCGAGACGTCGGCAGCAGCTGCCAATTGCTCTTGCGCCCAGGCCAAAAGTGAGCGCGCAGCTTTAACCTGCCTAATTGATACTTTTGGTATTGACGACGCGGCCATTCTTGTGCGATACTTTTAGTATTGAATGGTGCTTTCTGAGGAACCCTTAATGTCTCAAGCATTCATGAAATCAGTCAATGTCCGTGACCGCCGCTATTTCATTGGCGGCTCGGACGCGCGGATCATCATGGGCAATGACGAGCCTGCGCTTCTCAGGCTGTGGCGAGAAAAGCGGGGCGAAGTTGAGCCGGAGGACCTGTCAGGCAATTTGATTGTCCAGCTTGGGCTGGCCACCGAGGAGCTGAACCGGCGCTGGTATGAGGCCAATACCGGCCAGGTGATCACCGACGTCCAACGTAAGATGCGCCACCCGGTACTGCGCTGGATGGGCGCGACTCTCGACGGCCGGGTGCAGGGCAGTGATGCGGTGTTTGAAGCTAAGTTCATGCTGCCCTGGGCGTTCTCGGAGGAGGCGGCGGCCGAGAAATACATGCCGCAGCTGCAGCACAATATGTGGGTGGTGGCGGCACGGACCGCGGTCCTGTCGGTGATCACCGGCGGCGGCAAATGGGTCGAGATTTTGGCCCATGCCGACCCGCTGTATCAGCATCTCATCGTCACCGCGGAGCGCAAATTCTGGCGCTGCGTTGAGAGCGGCGAGCAACCGAAGCTGTTTGGGGTCGAGCCGCCGAAGCCTCGGCTCGAAGCTATTCGCGTTGTGGACATGACATCCTCCAATGCCTGGGCCGAGTTTGCCGGCATCTTTGCCCGGACCCGCCCCGCTTACTTGGAACACGAGCAGGCCAAGGCCGAGCTCAAAGGCCTGATGCCGGAGGATGCCAAGGAAGCGATTGGCCATGGCCTCCTCGCCAAGCGCTCAAAATCCGGTGCGATTAGCTTTGACCTCTTAAGGAAGACGGAGGCGAGCGATGCAGCGCTCTAGTCCGTCGATTGCTGCGCTGGCGACGGCACTAGCGAAAGCGCAGATCGAACTCACCAATCCTGAGAAATCGCTCATCGGCACGATCGAGCCGCAACGCGGGGAGGGCGGTGCACGCCAATTCCGCTATGCGCCGCTGTCGAGCGGGCTTGAAATCGTGCGCAAGACTCTGGGCCAGCATGAGATCGCGACGGTGCAGACTACCGCGATCGACCAGGCTGCCGGGATCGTCAATCTGACGACGGTGCTTGCCCATTCCTCGGGAGAATGGATCGCCTCGGATTGGCCGGTCTGCCCGATTGCCGAGACCGAAAGGCCGCATCGGATGGGCTCGGCGCTGACGTATGCCCGGCGCTATGCATTGTTCACGTTGGTCGGCATTGCCGGCGAGGACGATCTCGATGCCCCGGACCTCACGGATCCCGCTCCGGAAAGCGACAAGCTCGACACCAACAGCAGGAGCGACGTCAATGGCGGTCAGCCAAGCGCGTCCGAGCGGCGAGCAACTCGCAGCAGAGTAAAGTCTGGTTCGGATTCGCCCCGGCGTGAGCTTTCGGCGACTCTGTCGGAGAGTTTACGAACCGAATTGCTTCGCGAAATCGAAGGCTTCGGCTCGGCTGACGATGCAGCACTGTGGGCGCAGCGAAGGTTGGTGGCAAAGAACCAGTTATCCGCAGCCGATGCCCAGCTGGTGGAGGAGGCGTTCGTCGCCAAATTAGAGTCAATCCATCCACGAAACGCTTCGGTTGGTGATCACGGCATCACCGAGAAGACCGGGATATCAGAGATCGATAAAAGCATTCTCGCGTTCCCCGAACCGCGTCGCATTCGCGACCGCGACCACATCCGACACGTAATTAAACAGCCCTGCCTGATTTGCGGTCGGCGGCCGTCGGATCCTCACCATTTGCGCTTCGCGCAATCTCGTGCGCTCAGTCGCAAGGTGAGCGATGAGTTCACGGTGCCGCTATGCCGCACGCACCATCGTGAGATCCATCGCTGCGGCGATGAAGGATTGTGGTGGCAGAACACTGGAACAGATCCGCTTGCGGCCGCCCGCACGCTCTGGCTTGAAACCCATCCGCTGCTGAGAGCGGAAGCCACCGCGGCGAATACGACGACTCCTGAACGCTGACACGACCGCTCTTAGCTTCTCGCGATTTTTCACCGAATCGGTGACCATGCGAATTTTAGGCAACAGAGTGCCTTGCCAACAATTTCGATTTCGCTGAGCGTGACTTCTTCAGCAGCATGCTTGGGATTATCTGAAATAACCTTGACCCGACCCGGCTGCGTCGCACGCAACAACTGCAGACGGCGAATGATCACAGTGACGCCGCGGGCTCGAACCGCAGCACAGCCAAGGAAGCGACCATGGAATTAATTGCGACCCAGGCGAGGCGAGCCGAACTCATCAGCCAGCTCGAACTTAGGGTCGTATCAGACCGCGAGGTCGGAGAGGGCTTTCACGATTAGGCCTCGATGTTCATCAACCATTCTTAAGCAGCCGCTTTTGCTTCACCGTCTCGGCGTGCTGGCAACGCGAGCAAGGACCAACACGAAATGTGGCTAGCCAACCTTAAACTTCGAAACGCTTCGTGCCGTCCGTAAGCCGAAAGGCAAGTGCCGAGGTGACGCGCCGTTTGCGCCCGCTATTCGAGATTTTGGCTCGGAGGGAAGTCGCGTGAGAACACCGGCTGCTCAATAAATTTCTTGGGGTCATATGTCCAGAACTGACTCACCTGCGGATACGTCTTTACGATCGTGTTGGTGAGTCTGCCCTCGACGCGCGCTACCTTGCGAATGTGAATGTCCAGGATCGGCGTTCCGTATTCGTCGAGTCGCACCGGGCCAATCGGGCCATGTGTCAGTCGGACGTCGTGCATGGCTTTGAGGAACGCCGCGTCGTCGTCAGTCTTTCCACCGGTCGTCTTGAGCGCTTCCTCAATGATGAGAAGGGCGGTGTAGGGACCGGCGGTGTAAAATCCGGGATCGTGCTTGTATGCGGCATTGATGCCGGCGACGAATTTCTTGTTGTCCGGCGTCTCGAGACCAGCGGCATACCAGCCCGCTGTATAAACCCCCACCGCTTCATCCCCCATGACCTTGAGAATGCCCTCGTCGGTGCTCGTGGTATTGCCGAGCACGGCAACTTTGTCCTTCAGCCCAAAATCGTTGAACTGCTTAAGAAATCGCACCGGATTGCTACCGGCAAAGCCCATATAGATCGCGTCAACGTCCGGTTTGATCTGCGCAAGATAAGGCGCGTATTCGGGTGTGTTGAGCGGAGGCCAGAGCTTCTGCACGATCTTGCCGCCAGCAGCCTCGAACCCAAGATGAAAGCCGCCGGCCCCTTCATGGCCATAAGTGAAATCCTCGGCGACGATGGCGACCTTCTTGTAGCCGAGTGTCTTGGCGGCGTAATCGCCGAGTGGATAGGTCACTTGAGGTGCCGTACCAAAGGCGTGCAACACCCACGGATTTACTGCGTGGCTTTTGAGGTCGACTGTCGCCGCTGAGGTGGTCGTGATCAACGGCACCTTGGTTTCACGAATATAGCCGTCCATCGCGATTGCTTCGTTTGTCGCCAGCGGGCCGATCATGACCGGGACCTTATGGCGCTCGACCAATTCCTGCGTTTTTGTTTTGGCTAATGCCGGATTCCCGCCCGTATCTTGGGTGATCAACTCGACCTTTCGGCCGGCGATCATCCCATCCCGTTCGCTGAGGAAAAACCCAGCGCCTTCCGTCTGCTGTTGGCCACCGGCGGCAAGCGGCCCGGTAAGAACCGTCAGGAAGCCGATTCTCAGAGGGTCCAGAGTTTGTGCGAGGAGCCGCGGCGCGGAATAGACGCTGATGAATGCGCCCGCCTTGAGCGCCATACGCCGTGAGATTCCAGATAAGCTCTTCCTCGCCGACATCCGTTGTTTCTCCCTGTGCGTGTCTGACGTTTGCCTTTTGCGCTGAAATAGATGGACCGTGAGCGTGCTGCGAGCGGACGTGATAGCCGTCGTGCCCCTATTATCGTCGCCGACTGCATGCCATAGCAAGATCGAGACATTTACAACCCATCAGAAGACGGGAACATTCGGCAAATCACATCATAAAAAGTGGTCGTGACTGCTGATAAGGCGTCTTTGCGCGCCAACGGCATCTGCAACACGCGCGGGCGCGACGCGATCTCTCCCTTCGTGGTGGACTACCTGATGGTGAATTACGGGTTGCCCGGCGATGGTCTGGCTGATGATCAGTCTGCTGCTGGTGCAGATCCTCGCGGCCTATTTTTGGGGCGTGGAGCCGGCGCGCCAGCCGCTCGACGGATTGGATCCGAAGTCGGGACGAATATGAGACACGGCGGCAAACCATTTATCGGCCGCCAGCCGACGGTTAGCGGGTTTGATCTCCCGCAACGCTCTGTCCCTGTGGTTTGTAGTTGCCGTCGACGCGGATAAATTCGCCCGGCGCCAGATTGAAGGCCTGCACCAGGAAACCGGTCACACGGCCCAAATCCTCAACATGGTCATCAGGATTGGCGGCTTTGGTTCTGATTATTTCCACCGCCTGATCCGCTTTGGAAACGGCGACGATGTAGAGAATCGGGCTGCGATCGCGGTGATGTACGGTTTTTCGAATTAGCCGTGCGTTCGGCAAGTCAAAGAACGATGCAAGTCTGGCGTCACCTAAACCACCACGCCGAATGTCCAAAGTGCATCTCCCCTCGCAGCCAGCCAAGCGCTCCGGCATAATCAGCATAGTGAAACCGGCGGCCCCATCTATTCAGCCGGGTGGGCTAATTGTCCTCATAGGCGCAGTCGGAGTGGCGCCCTCCGGATTTTGTCTAAATAAATCTGTCTAGATGAACGTGGCGCCTATCTCGTTGGCGCGTCGCCACACGGTACGGACTCGATGTCCTTGAGCATGCTTTGAGAACAAGAGCGTAAACGTCGCAGGAATTTTCGCCGCGAACGGCAGCGAGAGGCGAACGCCCGCGCTGGAAACGTCAACGATCTTGCACTCCCTTGTGGCAAAGCCGCCATCCAGCCGAATCCACGCCGCGGCATTGACGATTCTGCGCGGTGCCTGTGGTCTGTCGTTGCGGTCTACCCCAAGGTCCCGTCGCGAATTATCGAAGTTTACGGCAATCTGCTTCGGCGTTTTCCACGTAACGCGACATACATGAGTGAAAGCGTCGGCCTCGATAGCAAGGGTGAA
>Ga0193751_1002580_pt1 | contig 10925 bp, 6 predicted proteins | sample L1c2metaG_FD_143050 | JGI IMG/M metagenome (GOLD analysis project Ga0193751, IMG submission 143050) | Soil microbial communities from a riparian zone of the East river system, Colorado, United States - L1c2 | ecosystem: Environmental > Terrestrial > Soil > Riparian zone | place: USA: East River...
CGTCGCAGCGGCGAGTGCTTGCGCTCTACACCGAGGCCGCGAAAGCAAAAGGCGGCGTGGTTGTGGTGCACGGTCTCGGCGTGCATCCGGACTGGGGACTGATCGGCGCATTGCGCACGGGGCTCGCCGACGCGGGCTTCTCGACCCTGTCCGTGCAGATGCCGGTGCTTGCCGCCGATGCGCTGCGAGAGGATTACAACGCGCTTATTCCGCAAGCCGCCGAGCGGATCGCAGTCGCCATCGCCTGGCTCAGGCGTCGCGGCATCGAGCGCATCGCGATCGTCGCGCACAGTCTCGGCGCCGCAATGGGCAATGCTTATCTCGGCTCCCCAGCCGCGGAGAAAATCGACGCCTTGGTCGTGATCGGCATGGGCGTCGATTTCGCCACGGTGCCGCGGCAGCCGATCCTGGACGTCGAGGCGCAGTTCGACTTTCCACAAGTGCGCCAGTCGGCGCTGTTGCGCGCGGCCAAGCTGCCGCGAGATTCATGCTCGAGGCACGTCGTCATCGCGGGCACGGACCACACCATGGAAAACCGGGAGAAAGAACTGGTCGCCGCGATCGTGCCTTTCCTCGACCAGGCCTTCGCTCGTCGCTGTTTGTAGTTGGAAATCATTCCGGCCGCCGGCTACTCGAATACGCCGCGCGACGAATCCATACCGCATGGACGAAGGCACCGTCAGCCGCGGTGTGCCGCTCGCCGCAGCCGATCGTCGATCGCGATCCACTCGGAGCCGTCGGGAGGCGCCTCGACCCAAATCTCGTCCGCATCGGACGCGTCGAGCGCGCGCAAGTTGGCGTAGAGGTCGTGCGCATAGGCGGTGCTATCGGCAGCTGCGTCGATCCATGGTCCGTCGAAGGACGCCGGTTTCGCGATCGAATGCGCCAGTACTGCAATTTTCAAAGTGGTGTTGACTCGCCCAAGTGCGGAAAGCAGTTCGGACTGAAACATCATGCGCGTTATCGTCGACGGCGAGTAATGAGAATCCAGCGTTCCCGACGCGCGAGGGGATGCGGTGGATGCTGCGCGCAGCTTCGTGCCCAGCGAACGTTCGATCTGCAGGGCGGTGATCGCACCCGGTCGCAAGATCGCCGGTTCATCGCCGGTCAAGTCGACGATGGTCGATTCGATCCCGTGGCGGGTCGCACCGTCGTCGAGGATCAGCGCGATCTCATCGGCAAATTCTTCGACGACATGCTCGGCGCGCGTCGCGCTGATTCGTCCGAAGCGATTGGCCGAGGGCGCCGCGATGCCGTCGCCGCCGCGCTCCGCAAACTTGGCCAGCAATGCCCGCGCAACGGGATGTCCCGGAACGCGGACGCCGACGCTATCCTGTCCGCCGGTGACGATATCCGAAACGCCGGCAGCGCGCCGCAGGATCAAGGTCAAGGGGCCCGGCCAGAAAGCCGCGCCAAGCGCACGCGCGGCGGACGGAATGTCGCGCGCCCATCGCGGCAGGACGGAGATCCCCTCGATATGCACGATTAGGGGATGTTGCGGGGGCCGTCCCTTGATGGCGAAGATTCGCTGCACGGCTTCGACGTTGCGTGCGTCGGCGCCGAGTCCGTACACCGTTTCGGTGGGAAACGCGACCAGGCCGCCTTCGCGCAAACGCCGAGCGGCGAGGGCGATGTTCTCGGGCGTGGCGGAAACGATCAAACTCGAGGGCCTTCCAGACGTGAGCCGGGGAGGCAAAATTTGATAGAATCGAAGTCTTTGCCTTCGCCGCGGAGGATGTTTCGCCGGCGAGCTTTCACGCGAACAATCAGGGAGCGGAGATGAGCGAGTTTCTTTTCACGTCCGAGTCGGTCTCGGAGGGTCATCCGGACAAAGTCGCGGATCAGATTTCCGATGCCGTCCTCGATGCGATTCTAACGCTGGATCCGCACGGCCGGGTGGCTGCCGAGACGCTGGTATCGACCGGGCTCGTCGTGATGACGGGCGAGATCACCACCGATCACAAGCACGATTACGCGCGCATCGCCCGCAACACCATCCACAAGATCGGCTATACCGATCCGCTACTGCGATTCGACGCCGAAGGATGCGCGGTGCTGGTGTGCTACGGGCGCCAGTCGCCCGATATCGCCCGCGGCGTCGATCGCACGTCCGAGGAGTACATGAACCAGGGCGCGGGCGATCAGGGCTTGATGTTCGGATACGCGTGTGACGAGACCCCGGCGCTGATGCCTTTTCCGATCTATTACGCGCACCGCCTCGTGCAGCGCCAAAGCGAAGTGCGCCGCGACGGCCGCCTGCCATGGCTGCGCCCCGATGCGAAGTCGCAGGTGACCGTTCGATATGTCGATGGACGCCCCAAGAGCGTCGACACGGTGGTTCTCTCGACGCAGCACCACCCCGACATGAACGGCAAGCAAAAGGAGCTTGCCGACGCGGTGATCGAGGAGATCATCAAACCGGTGTTTCCGAAGCAAATGCTCCTGAACACCAAATATCTCGTCAATCCGACCGGCCGTTTCGAAATCGGCGGTCCGCACGGCGACGCAGGGCTCACCGGACGCAAGATCATCGTCGATACCTACGGCGGCGCAGCGCCGCATGGAGGCGGAGCGTTTTCGGGCAAAGATCCCTCGAAGGTGGACCGTTCGGCTGCGTACGCTGCGCGCTATGTCGCCAAGAACATCGTTGCCGCCGGCATCGCGAGGCAATGCCAGGTGCAGCTTTCCTACGCGATCGGCGTTGCACAGCCCATCAACGTCACCGTCTACACCGAGGGCACGGGCAAGATTTCAGACGACAGGATCGCCGCGCTGGTGACGTCGCATTTCGACTTGCGGCCGAAGGGCATCATCCAGATGCTGGATCTGTTGCGCCCGATCTATCTCAAGACCGCGGCGTACGGACACTTCGGTCGTGACGAGCCCGAGTTCAGTTGGGAAGCGACCGACAGGGCGGACGCCTTGCGCGAAGCGGCCGGCCTCGCGACAACCCGCAAGAGCTCGGCGGAAGTAAGTTAGCCCGACCGCGGTCGCGCCGGAGATCGAGGCTCCTCCGGCAAGGGGATGAACTCCGTTTCTCCGGGAACGCGCGCGAACGCCTGCTCGCGCCAACGCGCGCTGGCCTCGTCGATGAGCTCGCGCGAGCTCGCCACGAAGTTCCACCAGATGAGCCGGTCTCCGTCCATCTTGCTGCCGCCGAGAAGGACCAGCAGCGCGGCCGTGTCGGCTTCGATGCGCACCGTCGTCCACGGCTCGAGCACCGTCATGTGGTGTACCGGCAGGCGCTCGGATGCGACGCGTATCTCGCCCTCGATCGCGTACACGCCGCGCTCCTCGTGTTCCGGATGCATGTCGAATGTCGCGCCCGCATCCATTTCCACGGCAACGTAAAAGATCGGCGAAAACGTCGGTGTCGGCGCGCGCTCACCGAACGCGGTGCCGGCAATGAGGCGCATCCGGACGCCCGGCAATACGACTTGCGGGAGCGAGGCCTTGCCGTGGTGCGAAAACGCCGGATCCGCCTGCTCGTGCGACTTGGGCAGCGCGACCCATGTCTGGAGCCCGTGCAGGCGCCCACCTGCGACGCGCTCCTCTGACGCGGTGCGCTCCGAGTGCACAATGCCCTTGCCCGCGGTCATCCAGTTGACATCGCCGGGTTCGATGCGCTGCACGGTGCCGAGGCTGTCGCGATGGACGATCGCGCCTTCGAATAGATAGGTGACGGTCGCAAGGCCGATATGCGGGTGCGGCCGGACATCGATGCCGTGGCCCGCGGAAAATGCCGCCGGACCGAAGTGGTCGAAAAAAATGAAGGGCCCGACCATCTTCGTGGGAAAGGCCGGCAGCAGGCGTTGAACCTGGAATCCACCGAGGTCTTTGACGTGCGGCGTGAGCAACGCGATTTGCGAGGACATAGATAGGGTTTCCTTCGAAGACTTGCGGATATGTTAGCGCGACAACCGTATCAGAGCGCGCCGTGCCGCAGCCGATGGATGGCGAACCTGCCCGGATCGACCGCATGCCCAAGCGAGCGTTCCAGCGGCGAGGGTTCGCCCTCGAGCTCGCACGCGAGCCATTCCGCGGCAAGCGCACACCATGCGAGCCCGCGCGAGGCGTACGCGAATGCGCCGAACAAACCGGGGATGCGCGGCAGCTCGCGAAGGTGCGCGCCGGATAACTCGCTCGCACGCATGCGAGCCACGGCAAGGTCGGCGATCGCGCCCAGCAACGGCAGCCGGTCCGGCGCAACGCAACGAAAGCCGACCTGACTGCGCAGGCACGCCTGGTCGACGCACGCGCTGCTCCCTGGAAGAAGACGGTCGAGGCGCGCAAGGTTTGCGGCCGTCGCGGCGCCGCCGGGGGCAGGATCCGCGTTGCCGGGCTCGTAGCTTGCGCCAACGACCGCATAGCCATCGCTCGCGGGCAGCACGTAGCCGTTGCCGCACACGACGCATTGCGGCGCCGGGAACGGCGGCGCCGGAACCTCGGTGAGCTGACCGCGGACCGGTTGCAAGTAGGCGGGGCCGAGGTCCGTGAGCCGCGCGGCGTCGTGCGCATTGGCGAGAATGAGGACAGCCGCCTCGGCGATCGCCTCCCCATCGCCATCGAGCGCCTGCCACCGCTCACCCCTGCGGCGCAAGGACGCGACTTCGCGGCCGAAGTGCGTATTGAGCGTCGTGCCGCAATGGCTTTGCGCTGCAGCGAGCTGCGAACGGGCGAACGCCGCCGGCTCCGTCCAGGAAGCGGCCGGGAACCACCACCCGCCTCTATCGAGAACGTGCCCGGCGAGCATGGCGGCGTCCGCTCGCGCTCGGTATTGCGCATATTCCTGCGGATACCCGAGCTGCAAAAGCGTTTCCGCCATGCGCGAATCCTGTGCGGCGTCGCCGGCAAGCTGCAACACGCCGCATCGATTGGAAGCCGAGGACGGGAGCGGGGCCAGGTTCATGCAGTGTTCCCGCGCATACAAAAAGCCTGCACGAGTCAATCGCGACAGAATCGAATCGTCGCGCGATACGTGCGGTTGCAACACGCCCGCGATCATCCCCGAGCCCTCTCGTGCCGGCGCCGGATGGCGCTCAACGACGTCGAGGCTCCAGCCGCGCGCGCACAATCGCTCGGCAAGGCTCGCGCCGGCAAGGCCGGCGCCGACGATGATCGCGCTTTTTTCCGACACAGCGTGCGTGCGGTGAACCGGGTGTCGAATCGGCCAGCGCGGCGCAAAACGGCCGGCCAGCATTTCGCGCTTTGGGCCGAATCCTGCACGCTTTTCCGTTGCGAAGCCCGCGCCGGCAAGCGCATCGCGGACCGCGCGCGCCGTGCTGTAGCTTGTGAGCGTCGCACCGGGCGCCGCGAGACGACCGAGCGCCTTCATGAGCTCTGGCGTCCACATGTCCGGATTGCGGTCCGGCGCGAATCCGTCCAGATAGAACGCATCTGCGGCGAGGACGAGCTCGGGGACGGTTTCGTTCGCGTCGCCGAAGCAAACCGTGAGCGCAACGCCGCCGCGATCGAAATGCAGACGATGCATTCCGGGCACTGCGACGGGCCACGCCGCACACAGTGCCGCCGAGGCGCTTGCGAATTCCGGGTAGCGCGCGTGCAGCGATGCCAGATCCCGACGCGTAAAAGGGTGTTTCTCGATCGCCACATAGTGCAGGCGGTCGCATCGCTCGCGATCTTCCCGCCATGCGCCCCACGTCGCCAAGAAATTGAGTCCGATGCCGAAACCCATCTCGACGATGGTGAACAGGCGTGCTCGCGCCCAGCGTGCAGGCAAATCGTTGCCGTACAAGAACACATGGCGCGACTGGCCCGGGCCCGACGCCGCGCTGTGATAGACGTCGGCGAACTTCTGCGAAAACGGGATGCCTGAGGAATCGAATGCCGGCGCGGCCGGGCGGATCACGACGGGCATGGTGGAACCTCTGCATAAGTCCCGCGTGGTCGCGACGGAGGCTCGCCGGGATGAGATGCACGAAGCGGCGCGAAGCCAATGGTAGGTCCCATTGGCGAGCGGCGCGACACAGCAGATCGCCTGGCCAGCCCCGTCCCATCCGGGTTTCGCCGCAATGGCCTCATCTGCGTTGTTGCGCGGTTTGGCGATACGGATGAACTATTCGCTTCGCCCTCAGTTGGCAAGTGAGGCCTAGCATCTGAAGCCATTGCGACAGAAACGCGACTCATGTGGGGCTTTTGCAGAGGTTCCTCACTATCACCGCGGCCGCCGGCGGACGTCAAGCGACGCTCGCTTTTCCACGCGGATTCTTGTCCGGCGCGCGTTCTCGCGGCGGACTTGATAGACTCTGCAGAGGTTCCCACCCGCATGCCATTCGCCTACTACGACAAACTCTCCGCGGCCCGGCAGCACATTTACCGCAAGAGCGATTCGATCCAGACGCTTGGCATTCCTCCAGGGCTGGCGCTGCGCGTGCTGATTACGCAAATCGGCGATGCACTGAAGAGCGAGAATCGAACCGCGACACAATCCGCCTGCCAGCGTCTGGTAGATGCGCTATTGCAGGGGTATCGCGTGCCGCCGGTGCGCGTGCGCGTCTTGACACGGCGCCCCGCGGATGGCTACGGCGAGCTGCACGGACTCTACGAACCCGAAGAGGGGAAGGCGCTCGCGCTCATCACGGTATGGATGCGGACCGCGCAGCGCAAGCAGGTCGTCGCGTTCAAGACATTTCTGCGCACGCTCATTCACGAGGTTTGCCACCATCTCGACTACGAGCTGTTCGCGCTCGAGGAAACTCTTCACACCGAGGGCTTTTACAAGCGCGAATCGACCCTGGTCGCCGCACTTCTGGCCCAACTCGCAGCGCACGAGGAAGAGCGCTCGTAGGGCCGAATTCATTCGGCCGCGGTCAGAATCCCCGGCAGCGTGTGCGAATAAATTCGCACCTACGACGCGGCAGCGTTCCAGCCGCCGCCCAGCGCCTTGATCAACACCACGCTGGCGTCGAGGCGCCGTCCGAGGACGGTAAGCGCCGTGCGTTCGTTTGCCAGCGCCGTCGCCTGCACGACCACCACGGCAAGATAGTTGGCGGTGCCCGCGCGGTATTGATTCAAGGTGATCGTGACCGTCTCACGGGCCGACTTGACCGCATCGTCCTGCACCACCGCCTCCTGCTCGAGGATCCGCAGCGCCGCGAGGTTGTCCTCCACTTCCTGGAAACCCGCGAGAACGGTCTGGCGGTAGTTGGCCACGTTCTCGTCGTAGGTCGCGATCGCCTGATCGGTTTGCGCACGGCGCAAGCCGGCGTCGAAAATCGTCTGCGCAATCGCCGTCCCGATCGACCAGTAGCGGTTCGGCAGCGAAATGAGCTGCGACAGCATCGAGCTCTGGAAACCCCCGGTCGCCGATAGCGTGAGCGACGGAAAGAACGCGGCCTCGGCGACGCCGACCTGAGCGTTGGCTGCGGCCGCGCGGCGCTCCGCGGCCGCTATGTCCGGACGGCGCTCGAGAAGCTCCGAGGGAACGCCCAACGGGATGTCCGGGAATCCGGCGGGTACGTCTGCGACAGCAATCGAGACTTCGGCGGGCGGCTTGCCGATCAGAACCGCGATGGCGTGCTCGAGCTGGGCACGCTGAATCGCCGCGTCGATCGCCTGCGCCCGCGTCGAGCTCAACTGGGTCTCCGCTTGCGCAACGTCGACCCGTCCTGCGACGCCTACGGCGTATTGATTGCGGGTCAATTGCAGTGACTTCTCGTATGCGGCCACAGTATCGTTGAGCAGACGGATCTGCGCGTCCTGTACGCGCAGCAGGAAATAGTCCTCGGCGAGCGTCGCTTGTGCCGAGAGCTTTGCGGCTTCGAGATCGGCGGTACTCGCCTGTGCTGTCGCTTCACTTGCCTCGACCGTGCGCCGTATGCGGCCCCAAAGATCGATCTCCCAGTTGACGTCGAGCGCGAGATTGTAGTTGTTGCTGACACCGCCGCGAGCGCCACCCTGCCCGCTGCTCGCACCGGCGGTCGCGGCGCCTGCGCCTCTGCCGCTGCGCGACACGTCCGCGTTCGCGCTGACGACCGGGAAGAATGCCGCGCGCGCGGCCCGGGTCAGCGCCTGAGCCTCGCGGACGCGCGCTTCCGCGGCTTTGAGCGTCTGGTTGCTGACGTCGACCTGGCTCACCAGCGACGAGAGCTGCGGATCGTTGAAGACCTCCCACCAGTTGCCTCGCGGCTGATGGTCTTTCGGCTCGGCGACTTTCCAATCCTGCGCTTCCTTGTAGGCCGCCGGCGCTTCGGCCGCGGGGCGCACGTAGTTCGGCCCTACCGAGCAGCCCGCCATTGCAACCGTCGCGCAGACGATGGCCGCCCGCCATCCGCCGCGCGATATCGTTTCCATGGCGTGCCCCATGACGCTTAGTCCGCCAACCGCGGTGCAGCGTTCGCCACCGGGGGTCGCCGCTTGCGCAGCCTCCGCGTCCACAAGCTGAATCGATCGAGGTACAGATACACGACCGGCGTGGTGAACAGCGTCAGTATCTGGCTGACGATAAGCCCGCCGACGATGGAGATGCCGAGAGGCTGACGAAATTCCGCACCATCCCCGGTGCCGAGCGCGAGCGGCACCGCGGCCAGCAGCGCCGCCATGGTGGTCATCATGATCGGACGGAAGCGCAAGAGGCAGGCCCCAAAAATTGCGTCGCGCGAGTTCTTGTTATGGTTGCGTTCTGCTTCGAGCGCAAAATCGATCATCATGATCGCGTTCTTCTTGACGATACCGATGAGAAGAATGACACCGATCAGAGCGATGACGCTGAACTCCGTGTGAAACAGCTTCAGTGCAAGCAATGCACCGACGCCTGCCGACGGCAGGGTCGACAGGATCGTGATCGGATGGACGTAGCTCTCGTAGAGCACGCCCAGGACGATATAGACGGTGAGCAGCGCGGCGAGAATGAGCCACGGCTGGCTGTTGAGCGAATCCTGGAAGGCCCGCGCAGTGCCCTGAAAACTCCCGCGTATGGTTGCCGGAACGCCTATCCGCGAGAGGGCATCTTCGATCGCCAGCGTCGCTTGCCCAAGGGAAGTGCCTTCCGGCAAATTGAACGAGATGGTGGACGCCACGAATTGCGATTGGTGATTCACGCCGAGCGAGGTGTTGGTACGGGTGTAGCGCGCGAATGCGGAGAGCGGAACCTGCGCTCCCTTGGAGGTGCTCACGTATACGTGATCGAGAGAGGAGGCGGACTGCCAGTATTCCGGCGCGGCCTCCATGACTACGTGATACTGGTTCAGCGCAGAATAGATAGTCGAAACCTGTCGCTGACCGAACGCGTCGTTGAGGGTGCTGTCGATCAGCTGCGGCGAGACGCCCAGCCGCGCCGCGGTGTCGCGATCGATGACCAGCGATGTCTGCAGGCCCTTGTCCTGCTGATCGGTGTTGACGTCGACCAGTTGCGGCAACTGGCTCATCGCCTGACGGATGCGCGGCTCCCAGCTGCGCAACTCTTCCAGATCGTCTGCCTGCAAGGTGTACTGATAGGTCGCGTTAGCCTGCCTTCCGCCGACCCGGATGTCCTGCACCGGATTGAGGAAAAGGTTGGCGCCGGGCTCGTTGGCGAGCTTGATCCGCAGCCGCGCAATGACCTTGTCGGCCGACTCCTTGCGTTCGGCCAGCGGCTTCAGCTGGACGAACATCCTCCCGGTATTTCGTTGCGAGCCACCGGTGAATGCGACCACGTTTTCGACCGCGGGGTCGGCACGGACGATGTCGACGAAGCTCGCCAACTTCGGCTGCATCGCCTGAAACGATATGCTCTGGTCCGCCTGGATGAATCCAGTGAGCCGGCCGGTATCCTGCTGCGGGAAAAACCCCTTGGGAATATCGATGTACAGATAGACGTTCAGGCACACGACCGCGAGAAGAATCACCGTCGTGACCAGCCCGTGGTCGAGCGACCAGGTGAGGCTTCGTTCATACCCGCGATGCATGGCGTCGAACGCGCGCTCGCTCCACGCATGAAAGCGGCCGTGGCGTTGCTCCTTTTCCGGGCGCAGCAGACGCGAGCACATCATCGGCGTCATGGTCAGCGAAAGCACCAGCGAAATGAGGACCGCAACCGACAGCGTCACCGCGAACTCGCGAAAATAACGGCCGACGATCCCTCCCATCAGCAGGATGGGAATGAAGACGGCAATCAGCGACACGCTCATCGACAGCACGGTGAAGCCGACCTCACGCGCGCCCTGCAGCGATGCCTTCATCGGAGACATTCCCTCCTCGATGTGACGCGAAACGTTCTCGAGCACGACGATGGCATCGTCGACGACGAAGCCGGTGGCGACGATCAGCGCCATCAAGGAGAGATTGTTCAAGCTGAAGCCGCACAGATACATGACGCCGAACGTCGCGACCAGCGATACCGGCACCGCGACGCTGGGAATCAGCGTTGCCCGCCAGTTGCGAAGGAACACGAAGACGACCAGGACGACCAGGCAAACCGCCACCACCAGCGTCCGCTCGACATCGCGCAATGATGCGCGGATGGTCGTCGTGCGCTCCATCACCACGTCGACCTTGATCGCGCTTGGAATGGATGCGCGAAGCTGCGGCAGCATGGCGGTGATGCTGTCGACGGTTTCGATAATGTTGGCGTTCGGCTGCCGGGTGATGATGATCAGGACCGAAGGCTTGCCATTGGAAGAGCCCGAGTTGCGGAGATCCTGCACCGAGTCCACGACATCGCCGAGGTCGGTGAGCTTGACCGCCGAGCCGTTGCGGTAGGCAATGATCAACGGCAGATAGTCGACCGCCTTCTTGGCCTGGTCGTTGGCGTAAATCTGCCAGTGGCGATCGCCTGCCTCCAGCGACCCTTTCGGCCGGTTGGCGTTGGTGGCGGCGAGAACCGTGCGCACATTCTCGAAGCCGATGCCGTACTTGTTGAGCGTCTGCGGGTTGAGCTCCACTCGCACCGCTGGCAGGGAGCTTCCTCCGACCTGCACCTGTCCAAC
>Ga0193751_1002581_pt1 | contig 10925 bp, 6 predicted proteins | sample L1c2metaG_FD_143050 | JGI IMG/M metagenome (GOLD analysis project Ga0193751, IMG submission 143050) | Soil microbial communities from a riparian zone of the East river system, Colorado, United States - L1c2 | ecosystem: Environmental > Terrestrial > Soil > Riparian zone | place: USA: East River...
GTCACCGACCCGGCGACCGGGGGCCAAGCTATCAACCTCCCAATCGATGTGGTCTCTTCGGTTCAGGTGATTTCCAATCCCTATGATCCCGAGTATGGAAAGTTTACTGGAGCCGTCTCGAGCGTTGAAACCCGTACCAGTAACTTCGACAAATTTCACTTCTCTATCCAAAACCTGGTTCCGCGTGCCAGAGACCGCGATGGATCCATTGTCGGAATTGGAGCTTTCACTCCGCGCACCACCATCACCGGTCCGCTAATAAAGGATCGGCTCGCTTTCACGCAGTCTTTGGAATACCGCTTCGTTCGCACGCCTGTTGAGAGTCTTCCTCCGCTGCAACGTGACACCAAGATCGAGAGCCTCGATTCCTTCAGTCAATTTGATTTGAAGATTAACGACAGACAGACTGCAACTCTGTCCGTTGCTGTGTTCCCCCAAAAATTTGACTACCTTGGGTTGAATACGTTCACTCCGCAGCCTTCAACCACAGACTTACACCAGCGTGGATATCAGATTTCCGCACAACACAGCTTCGTTCGGAAATCGGGCGCCCTGCTTTCCTCGCGGTTTGCATACGAAGAGTTCGACGCGGACACTTTCCCAAACAGCCAAGATCCCTACCGTTTGTTAGTTGAGACGACGGAGGGTGGATTCTTCAACCGGCAAAATCGCGACACGGATCGCCTGCAATGGCAAGAGATCTATCAGTCCAGCCCGAAGCATTTTTACGGTGACCATCAGCTGAAGGTTGGCTTCGATTTCTCCCATAGCTCTTACGACGGCCGCCAGCAGTTCCTCCCCGTGGACATTGTTGGTGTGGCAGGAACGACACTTCAGCGAATTGAATTCGGTGCGCCGACTACTTTTTTCGTCCACCAAAACGAGTTCGCATGGTTTGGCGGAGATCAATGGACGGTCGGGTCTCGTCTTACTGTGAACGTCGGCCTGCGCTTTGATAATGACTCGATAACCGATTCGATCCACGCCGCGCCCCGCGTGGGCTTGACGCTGGCGTTGACAAAGGACCGCCGCACTCTGCTGAAGGCTGGCAGTGGATTGTTTTACGATCGGGTTCCCTTAAATGCTCGCGCGTTCCCCCTGTTCCCTGATCGCACCCTTGTAACTTTCGAGGCAACAGGAGAAGTGGCTTCTTCCGTTCCGTATTCCAACGTCATCACCGGCGGATTGAAAAATCCACGCAGCGAAACCTGGAACGTTGAAATTGATCGTCAGGTGATAGAGAAATTGCTGGTTCGGGTTGCCTACCAACAAAGGAATACTGTCCATGACCTGATTCTCAACCCGGAAGCAACAGCAAGCGGCAACCTCTTGTCCCTGGCGAACAGCGGGCGAGAGTTTTACCGCGAGTTTCAAATTACCGGCCGTTATCAGATAGGACGTCAGACGCTGAACGCCTCCTACGTGAGATCGAAGGCCACGGGCGATCTGAACGACTTAAACCAGTACTTTGGAAACGATCCGCAGCCGGTGATCCAGGCGAATGCTCGTGGCCCGCTGACATTCGACGCGCCCAACCGCTTTCTGGCGTGGGGTGAGTTCAGCGCGCCGTGGAAGGTGACGCTAATGCCGGTCCTGGATATTCACACCGGATTCCCCTACTCCACCGTCAACGAGCTGCGTGAATTTGTCGGTCCGCGCAACGAGCAGCACTTTCGACAATTCAATTCGTTCGACCTTCAGGTGCTCAGGGAATTCAGAGTGCCGTTCCGCGGCAAGGAGCGCAGCGTAAAGGTCGGGTTCAGCGTGTTCAACCTGTTCAATCACTTCAATCCACGAGACGTGCAAAACGACCTGGACAGCCGGCGTTTCGGTGACTTCTTCAACGGACCGCCGCGCACGTTCAGAGGGAAATTTGTTTTCGGATTCTAGTCAGGAGCAAATGTTGTCACCCAACAAGGTGGACTATGAAAAAAGTAGATCAATGTCTTATTCTCGCCGCCGGTAACGGGACGCGCATCCGGTCGGTGTCGGCAGGGCTCCCCAAGCCACTCGTTGACTTTCGCGGCAAACCGATCATCGAGCACATCGTTCAACGCGCGCACCGGGCCGGCATCGAAAGATTCGTGATTGTCGTGGGATATCGCTCGGACTTGATCCGTAACTGGTTTGAAGGCCGGTCGCTCGGTGTATCTGTGACATTTGTGGAGAACCCGGACTACCACAAAGCTAACGGCGTCTCCGCTCTGAAAGCCAGAAACGCAATCCACGAGAATTTCTTGCTGCTCATGGCGGATCATCTCTTCGACCCGGAAACGACTGAGACACTCATACAGCAACCACTCGGGTCCGACGAAGTAATTCTCGCCGTAGATCCCAACATCGATCGCGTTTTTGACCTGGACGATGCCACCAAAGTTCTCAGGAACGGCGACCGGATTGTGGACATTGGCAAGGAGATAGCTCATTACGACGCCTTAGATACCGGAATGTTCCTTTGTAGTCCAGCTGTGTTTGACCGGCTCGAATTGGCAACCAAAGAAGGCAACTGCTCTCTTTCCGACGGCATGCGGCAGTTGATTGCGGAAGGGCGCTTGCGCGCTCTTGAGATCGGCGAGGGACGATGGCAGGACCTGGACACACCGGAAGCATTAGCACATGCCGAAGCCGTGTTTGATCCGTATCTCCACCACGAACCGAGTCACGAGAGCGTGGCCCGTGTCTAGGACTTGGGCGGCAAGAGCGCGACTCCCTCTCCGCATGCTCGGAGCCATCCTTGGCATTCTGCTCTTCATCCATCTGATCCATCGGACCGGTCCCGCCAAGCTCCTCGCAAGTATGGTCGCTTTGGGTTGGGGACTGGCGTTAGTAATCGCCTGGGGTGGGGTCGCCCACATTCTTAAGACTTGGGCTTGGCGGCTTACCCTGCTCAATGGGAAGCATCAGGTATCCTTCGCGCGCATGCTTGGGTTGCGTCTCACCTCTGAGGCGGTCGGGCAGTTTGGCGGCCTCGCACAGTTGTTTGGCGAAGGTCTGCGCGTGTCGCTGCTGGGCCCGGCAATTCCACTCAAACACAGTATTGCTTCAGTGACGATTGACCGTGCGCTCTTCGTCGTCAGCGCTGCCGTCGTGACCTTACTCGGGCTCTCGGCGGTCCTAATTGTGTTGCCCCTGCCTCATAAGCTCATTCTCTATGCAATTGTCTTTGGGTGCCTTCTTCTGGGCTTTGTTCTTCTAAGTGCGATTGCCATCAGAAGCCGCTGGCCGTTGTTTTCGCGAACCGGTGAGTTCGCAGGTCGGATTCGCTACCTTAAACCGTTGATCGACCGTGAGCGCCTACTGATTCACTCGGTCGAGGAGACTCTTTTCGACTTCTATCACCGTACGCCCAAAGTGTTTTGGGCAAGCCTCCTGCTGAACCTTGCATGCCACGCCGCCGCGATCGTCGAGGTCTATCTGATTGTGTGGCTCATGGGCACCAAACTCACCTTGTTCGGCGCACTCGCAATTGAGGCCTTGACCAAGTTGGTGAACATTGCTGGCACATTCAATCCAGGGAATATCGGAACCTATGAGGGCGGGAACATGCTTATTACGAAAATGTTCGGCCTCACAGCCGCGGCGGGTTTGACGCTGGCTTTTGCTCGTCGACTGCGCGCTCTATTCTGGGCTGGTGTGGGTATTCTCTGCCTGATCAGCTTGTCGAACCGTACAAAACGAGAAAAGCGTAGTGGAACTAACGAGGACATTATGCAGGTTGCACCCGAACAGATTTCTTCAGAGGAGCTTCAGAGTACCTCTACGTCTACGTCTCAGCGCCCCTCTCACCTGGCCGTTGTTCTTGCCAACGATTCGGGCTTCGACTCTCCGCTGCCCCAGGTCGGCTCCGTACCAATTTTGCTTCGAAGCATCCTGGGAGCAGCAAAAGCCGGCGCTGCGCGAATCGTAGTTGTTATTGATCGTGTGAAGGGTCTGCCGGTACGGCAAGAGCTGCTGAAGACCGGGCGTGTGCCCAATCATGTTGAGTGGTGTGGAGTGACTTCCGGGGAGGATTCTGTTCCGTCCCTGATCGGGCAGCTCGCTTCCGAGATTGATGGACATCTCGTTCTGATCGCCGGCGACGGGGTCTACCAGCCTTCATTGCATAAGCGAGTCGCTGAATGGGATGGGACAGGGGATGCCCTAACGTTGATGACTGACTGCGAAACAGTGGGCATCTGTTCGCTGTCCCGAAAGGCATCGAGCGACCTTGCACGCCGTTACCCCACAGTTGCCGGATCTCCCGAGGATATCCTGTCCGGGCTGAGCATGGCTCATTACATGGAGTCCGAAGAGGTAACCGAGGAAAAATGGCAGCGGGTTGGCAACGAGCAGCAACGTCGATTGGCTGAACGAAAATTAGATGGCTGGCTATTCAAGCCCACCGACGGGATTTTTGCGAGAACGAACCGCCGAATTTCCATACCAATCAGCCGCCAGCTCATCCCCTACCCCATCACGCCGAACATGGTCAGCCTGTTCACGCTGGGAGTCAGCTTTGCAGCAGGCGTTTTCCTCGCTCTAGGTGGTTACTGGAACATGCTAACGGGTGCGGTGTTGTCCTGGTTTTCCAGCGTTCTGGATGGATGCGACGGAGAGGTCGCCCGTTTGAAACTTCAGGAATCCGCGTTCGGTTGTTGGCTGGAGACGATATGCGACAACCTATATTACTTGTTCATCTTCGGAGGCTTGACGATTGGACTGGTCAGAACCTCAGGCAACCGAAGCTACCTGGTATGGGGTGGTGTCCTGGTTTTTGGTGCGATCGCGAGTTTTCTCACGACCGGACTGCAGCGTCATCAGTTGGCCAGCGCGCATCCAGAACAGTATCTGAAAATATGGCACAACAAAGCTGACAATCGCAGCTCGAACCCTTTCTTGTACCTGGGGCGGCATACTGAGTTCATCATCCGGCGTTGCTTCTTGCCTTACGTCTTCTTGTTTTTTGCTCTTTTCGACATTATGAACTGGCTCTTGATTGGGGCGACAGTAGGTGCGAATGTGGTTTGGATGATTGCTCTTTATTCCTGCCTTACGTTTGCGCCGGGCCGAGTCTCGACTTTCCCGAGCCCTGCCGTTTAATTGAAAAAGCGTTCGATCCACTGGTTACCCGGAATGAAGAATGTCGGTTTCCCAGTCCGTCTTGCCAGCTACAGTATCAATGTGGCAACGCGAGAAATCGTTACCGGCAACTTCGCACCGATAAAGTGGTTGATCTGGCCGCCCAGTTCGCTGGGAATTGTCGACTGGAACATCGACCGCGGCCAGCAACTGCAAGGCGTGATAGATTTCCTCGCCAGCACAAATGCAGACATTCTGATCCTGCAGGAAGTGGATCTCAACGCGCGCCGCACGCGCCGCTTGAATATCGCGGAAGAGATCGCCCGCAAGCTGCAGATGAACTATGTGTTTGGGCGCGAGTTTCAGGAACTTGTGCAGGGGTCCGAAGCGTCTCCCGCATACCATGGGCAAGCTACTCTTTCGCGGTGGCCGATCTCGAATCCACGCTTGATCCGCTTCTCGCGGCAGTCTCACTTCTGGCAGCCGCGCTGGTTCCTGCCGCGGATCGAGCCCTTTCAGGAGAGGCTTGGAGGAAGAATCGCGTTGGTTGCCGAGATCGATGTAAATGGCGCCAAACTTCTTACCTACAACCTTCATCTCGAAAGCCGCGGAAGCGATGAACTGCGCCTTTCTCAAGTCGAGGAAGTCCTGTCGGATGCCGCGCGCCAGGACCCCGAGTCTCCCGTACTTGTTGCCGGCGACTTCAACCTGGACGCTGCGAAAAACGCGGTGGCTTCCGCGTTCGCAAGGGCTGGCTTTCAGGATGCCCTAGAGTCCTCGCGCACACTGACAACTCCCTCGCGTGGCCTGTTCGAACCCGGACGCCGCATTGATTGGGCATTTGTTCGCGGACCGATACGGGCCGGTTCGGGCCAGGTACATAACCAGGTAAGAGCATCGGACCACTATCCGATCTCCTTCATGCTGACTAGATAAACCTTGTACGAAGCCGATACCTTCCGAGCAAAGCATTTGGCGACACAGTTGCTCTCAGATTTGAATCCGAAGCGAGGGGCCGCAGCCCCTGTCCACCGGCGCCCCTCCCAAAAACGCGCCTGCGGCCCCGCGCTTAGGGTTCTGTCATTCGGCGATGAAGAACCGCCGCAAAAAAGGGAGAGACATTATGGCTTCGTTTGCCGTAGCTAGAAAGACCAACATGAGCTTGATCTCGGCTATACGTAATCTGGTCTGTCCGCTCTGCGGAGCAAGCATGATGGGGTTTCGATGTCTCGGTCACTGTCGCAGCGACTGGCGTCAGGAGTGGGAGTGGGCGATGTACGCTGGATCAACGAGTGCAGAACCGCGTTCTGGGAAATCGTGCGCAAAGCATCGAGTGTAAACAAAGCGGCTTGCGCCGACGGAACTTTCGGATCTCGTGATCAACGAGTTTCGTTCACCTGTTGTGCGATTTTCGCAATCGCAATATCCGGCGGGCTCTCTGCTGACACCACGCAAGGCTCGTATCAGCTTCCGTCGAACACACAGGTCGTTGGATACCTCCTGCAATCGGTGAACTGGTACCGCCATGTGTACACCGAACGGCAGGTTGCAAGCGATCCGGGAGATCTTTATTTTTTGAATGACAATCAAGCCATTGAAAGCCAGATTGCAAAGCTCTCGTTCGAATTCGCCAAGGCGGATGTGGCCTTGGCAAAGACGGCCACGTCTGCGCACGACGCGCCCGCGACAGTGGCAGGCCCCGCTTCTGCGGACCTTGCGCACTTTATCGAGTTGAAGAATCGAAATGACCAGGTAACTCAGCAAACAAGTGAGGACATCGGAAAGCTGAACGAGAAAATTGCTTCGGCTCGCAAAGCCGATCGCAAGAAGCTGAAAGCCGCTCTCGACGATGCTCAGAGCCGATTGGAACTTTTGCAGGCTGTTTCGCAGGCGGTCAATGATCTAATCCAGTTCGTACAGACTGCCAGGACGGCGCAAGCCAACACTGCAACTCTCGATTTGACCATTGACGACCTTGCACAATCCATACCAGAGCTGAGCAGCCCGGCAACTCCCTTGTCGAAATTGCCAGCACAAGACTCAGATTCCAGAACCAGCAATAGCTGGCGAGAGACCGGCCTCCTCGGGCTGGGGTCAGAAGTCTCTGCACTAAGCCGCAAGCTTCGCGTGGTTGACGAGAAGATTCGTCTCACTGACAACTTTTTGCTCTCCGTGAAGGATATCCGGACTCCAATGAGCGGCATCATCACTCGGGTTCTTCAGAGGGCCGCCACAAGCAATTTGCAAACTAGCGATCTTTCATTATTGCGCGAACGGAAGTCCCAGCTCGATGCGCTTACATTCGAACTCAAGGCCTTTTCTCCCACCATCGTGGCGCTTGATAAGCAAAAGGCGTTGCTTGAAGAGTACGAGTCACACCTGCTGCCCTGGCGAACAGCGGTAGCCAGCCAATACAGGCAGGCATGGAAAAAATTGGTGGTCCGCCTACTCATCGTTGTGCTGATTGTCGGTCTGCTATTTGGAATGGGCGAGATTTCGCGTCGGCTGGCACTCGGCCGTATCCAGGACCCAAACCGACGACGGGTCATAAGCATGGTCCACCGACTTCTGACACTGTTTGCCATAGCCGTCGTCGCCTTGTTCAGCGTTGCCTCAGACTTGAGTTCGTTGGCAACGTACTTTGGGCTTCTCACGGCCGGAATGGCGGTTGCTCTGCAAAATGTAATTCTCGCGAGCCTCGGCTATCTCGTATTGATGGGGAAGCGTGGAATCAGAATTGGAGACCGAATACAGGTGTCCAGCATTACCGGGGATGTCATCAATATGGGGATGCTGCAATTCCAACTAAGAGAATTTGATGTGCTAAAGCAGCGCTTCACAGGCCACGTAGCGACTTTTTCGAATTCCCTCGTTTTCGTAGCTCCCGCCACTGGTCTGCTGAAGTTCAATTCTGCTCCTGGGAAGGCTGCCAAGGCTGCGGCGAACGACAACGGAACACAGCGGGATGCGGAGGAGCACTGCACCAGTGCCGGAGGCCAGAGGTAAGGACTAATTGTCAACGCCGAACGTCGGGCCCGGAAGGCGTAGTGCGTCACTCTGTTGACTTCCGCTTTCCTGTCACGGTAATGACACAGGTCATTTCCAGCCAACCGTTGATTGCTTAGATTTGTTCGGAAACTATTGCCTCCTAAATGCAAGCTCAATCGGGACTTTAAATGCCGCGCTACTGTTCAGCAACAGTACTGTGAGATGGCAACGAGCTTGCCAGTATGCAGGTACCGTTGCCAATGGGTGACATGTGGGTCGATGTTCCCACAGAGGCTCAAGGGTAAATGTCCAGGGAGGTCTCAGGTTTGCGCCGCGGCCCCCCTAGCCTTCACTTGTGGCTTCGACAGTTTCGTTTGACACTTTCAACATTTTCAACACCAAGGCCCTTCCCTGTCTATCCAGTCGGCCCTGTGTATGCAGCCAATTAGGAGTCCACAGCCCTTAACTCCGCTTTGGCATGGCGGTTGCATATGGGTAAGGCACCGGAGGCCAAAACACAATGACTCCACAAATCAGCCAGACTACAGACGACAATCTCCAGGCCGAAATCGATCGCCTTACTTATTCCGCCTATCTGTTGACGCTCGATCCGGGCAAGGCCTTTTCGGCGGTGGTGAGAGCCATCGATGGATCACTCGAGGAAATCACAGTTAACTCCGATCTCCTTGAACGAACGGTGGAACTCGCGCTAGAAGAGGTACTCTGCGAAACCGGAACAAGCTGGGATGGTGAGTTATCAGCCTGTGATGTGGTGCTCTACGGACATTTCGCGGCGATCAACTCAAAGGCATTTCAATCGCTGCAGGATCTGAGCGGCAGCCCCATCCTTCTGCTCGATTCGACTTCCCGCATAGCGTTCGCTCTCCATCACCTGCTGGGATACAAGATTGGTGACGCCGCCGCAAAGGCAGGGCTGACCGAAAAACAATATCGTGCGCAGTTGCGGCGAGCGTACGTCCAGTTAGCCTCATTTCGGTTACAAGATGGCACTCCGGCAAGTCATGGTGTGGAGCAGTCCGCGCCGACCTGGGAACGAAAGTATGAACTGGTTGAAATGGATTCTTGCTTACTTGTTTGATTGCGTTCATCTACACACGACATGGCCGCACCGTGATCGAACTGGATTCGCATACATCTGCTGCCTGGATTGCGGCAGAGAGCTGCCCTACTCACTGGAGCGCATGAGGATCGTGACCAGAGGAGAGCTTTTGGCAGATCGACACTTGGAGGCAGCTTCGGCGAATGGAATTGCCGTGCCGGGCACAATAACGTGATCAACAGCGGGTGGTTTAGATGGGCTGGCGTTGGCAATCGGATTGCATTTGATGATGGAAGAAGTTGTTCCAACGAAGTGCTGGAATGCGATTGACGCTGCAAACGCTGAGTAGAAGGAGACCAGGATGGACAGCAACTATGTGTTTCTTTGCGGAGTCATGTGGTGCAAGTTCGGACAGAAAGACGCAGGCAACGAACTACTCAGGGCTGCCGATTCTGGGGATCACGATATGAAAGCACTGGCCTGGGCGATGTTTGCGAAAGGAGTCCGTCGCTTGAAAGAGTTGGAAAAACGGATGCAACCTTCTTCCCGCGCGATCCTTGGGGAGGGGCTATTTCGATGAGATCATGCACTGCCTGTACGGCGCTTTTGCACAAGCTCCGGTTGTGCGATTCCGTGCGTTGTCCATGCGGATGGATTTGGTAGACCGATTGGAAGTTGAACGCGGATGGGAGTCTGGCCGACAGAAAGGAATGAGATCGAGGAGGTTGTCATGGCAAAAGTAATTGAGTTTTATGTACCGAAGAACTTTCGGAAACCGTTGAAGTGGGCCCCTGCGGTGCAGTGCGGAACGATCATTGAGTTCTGCTCGCCGACTAAGAAGTCAGCCTAGCCCCAACAAGTCAGCGAATCGCTCACTAATGGCCGTATAGTGACGATTCACGATTGAACGCTGCCACCTGAATCCGCGGATCGTGCGCGGTGGCGATAAACGCGCCAAGTGAACCCAACAGTGCTTTTTCGTTTACGAACGTAAACGTCCGCACGCCCACGAACCTTATCGCAAAGCAAAGCCGCTCAACCAAAAAACAATTTTACGCGGCAGCATACTTGGCCACTGAATCGAAAAAGGCATTCAGGATCACGCCTGTGAGTCGGCGACTCGGCAACTATCGCAGCGGACACCGGGTTGGGACGGATTGTTTCCGAATACCCCGTAATCCGCCCAGATCGATGTGAAGCGCGGAGATCACTTCCTACAAGCCGACTTGAACTAAGCCGCTTTGCGGCGGACGCTTTCGCGTGTTGCTGAACCAACAGTCGAAGTGATCTGAGCTAGTTTGTGTCGCAGAGGAGGAACTCTCTGTGACCCATCTACGCCAGATCATGCTTGAAGAACTACGGCGCCGCAACTACGCCGAGTCCACCATCCACGCTTACATTCACACGGTCGAGCATTTCAGCCGGCACTTCCATCGTTCACCCGATCAGCTTGGTCCCGAGCACATTCGCGAGTATCAGGCCGCGCTGTTCACGCGCTGGAAGCTGGCTCCGAACACCGTAACGCAGCGCTTGGCCGCTTTGCGCTTCTTCTATGTACAGGTGTTGAAGCGCGGCTGGAGCGTTGCCGAGACGCCGTATCCGAAGAAGGTCCTGCATTTACCGCAGGTGCTCAGCCAGGAAGAAGTCGCACGTCTGATCGACGCGACGGAGTTTCCGTTTCATCGCATCCTGCTGATGACGCTGTATGCCACGGGTGCGCGTCGCGCAGAAGTGGCCCACCTCAAGATCAGCGACATCGACAGCCAACGCATGGTCATTCATATCCGGGGAGGCAAGGGGCGCAAGGACCGCGATGTGA
>Ga0193751_1002582_pt1 | contig 10924 bp, 7 predicted proteins | sample L1c2metaG_FD_143050 | JGI IMG/M metagenome (GOLD analysis project Ga0193751, IMG submission 143050) | Soil microbial communities from a riparian zone of the East river system, Colorado, United States - L1c2 | ecosystem: Environmental > Terrestrial > Soil > Riparian zone | place: USA: East River...
GGCGCTGGCAAAAAACTATCCGACTCCCCCAGCCACAGCCGGCATTGTCTTCAACGACGATTGGGGCCAGTTGTCGGAGACGGCTTTTCTGCACGACTTTGCGGGCGACCTGCCGCCGGAGGAGGCGCGCGTTCTCTACGCGGTTCAGCAGCCGTTCAAGAAAACGCTGACGACCGAAAGGACGACGAATGCCGCTTGGCGCACCAAGCCGTCCTTTTATGCCGTGTCCGCCCAAGACCGGACGATCAATCCCGACCTGGAGCGCTTCATGGCCAAGCGGATGGGCGCGCAGACGATCGAGATCAATGCGAGCCACCTGGGGCTGATCTCACAACCCGATGCGATCACGAACCTGATTACGAAGGCACTCGCCGTCTGAGAAGCCGCGTCGAAGTTTGTTCCCATCAACCTGACGGCGCGCGGCGCAGCGAACCGATCCAACGCACCAGCACGTAAAACACCGGCGTAAACAGCAGTCCGAACATGGTCACACCGAGCATGCCGAAGAACACGGCGGTGCCGAGAGCCTGGCGCATCTCCGCGCCGGCCCCCGTCGCCAGCGCCAGCGGCACCACGCCGAAGATGAAAGCGAACGACGTCATCAGAATGGGCCGCAGCCTGGTCCTAGCCGCCTGCACCGCCGCATCGAAGCGGTCGGCGCCGCGCTCCTCGGCCTGCTTGGCGAACTCGACGATCAGAATTGCGTTCTTCGCGGCAAGACCGATCAACACCACGAAGCCGATCTGGGTCAGGATATTGTTGTCCATGCCGCGCAGCAAAACGCCGCTGATCGCCGCAAACAAGCACATCGGCACGATCAAGATCACCGCGAGCGGAAGCAGCACGCTCTCGTACTGTGCGGCGAGCAGCAGGAACACGAACACGACGGCCAGACTGAACGCCACGATGGCGGTATTGCCGGCGACCTTCTCTTGGAGCGCAATCTCGGTCCATTCGTAGCCGAAACCCGACGGCAAGTTTTCCGCGGCAATGCGCTCCATCGCGGCGATGGCCTGGCCGGTCGAGAAGCCCGGCAAAGTCGAGCCCTGCACTTCCGCCGCCGGGAACAGGTTATAGCGCGGCACGCGGTATGGGCCGGTGACGTCCTGGAAAGTGGCGACCGCCCCCAGCGGCACCATGTCGCCGGACGTCGAGCGGGTTCGCAAATTCTCGACGTCCCGTAACGACAGCCGATAGGCGTTGTCGGCTTGAGCGATGACGCGGAAGGTCCGCCCGAGGATGTTGAACTCGTTGACAAAGGTCGAGCCCATATAGGTCGACAAGGTGTCGAAGAAGCGCGTGATCGGCACGCCGAGCATCTCGGCCCTGGTCCGGTCGATATCGGCATAGACCTGCGGCGTCGACGTATTGAAAAGCGTGAAGACCTGGGTCAGGCCGGGCGTCCGGTTGGCCGGCCCCGTGACCGAGGCGACAGCCTGTTCGAGTGCATGCGGGCCGCGATCGGCGCGGTCCTGCACGTACAGTTTGAAGCCGCCGCCGGTGCCGATGCCCGGGACGGAAGGCGGCGGCAGGATGAGGATCGAGGCTTCGCGCAAGACCTGCATGTGGCTGCGCAAGTCGTTGAGGATCGTCGCCGTCGCGAGGCCGGCTTTGACCCGCTCCTCGAACGGTTTCAAGGTGACGAAAATGACGCCCAAATTGGGCGCGTTGGTAAAAGTCGCGCCATCGAAGCCGGCAAACATCACGGTATTGGCGACGCCGGGCCGCGACAACAGAATGTCCGACGCCTCGCGTACGACGCGATCGGTGCGGTCCAGGCTCGATCCTGGAGGCAAAGAAAACACCGCGATGAAGTAGGCGCGATCGAGCTGCGGAATGAAGCCTGACGGCGCCCGGGAAAACCCGAAATAGGTCAACCCGATCAACACGCCATAGAGCACCAGCATCAGCCCCGATACGCGCAGCACCCGCCGCGTCAATCCGGCATAGGACGAGGCGAGCTTCTCAAAACCTTTGTTGAAGCCCGCGAAAAATACGTCGAACGGCAAACTGACCGTTCTCCAAAAGCCGCGCCTTGGCTCGTGGTCATGGGGCCGCAAAAACAGCGCCGCCAGCGCCGGCGACAATGTCAACGATAGAATGACGGAAATGATCGTCGAAGCGGTGATCGTCAGCGCAAACTGCCGATAGAACGCGCCGGAAATGCCGGTGATAAAGGCGGTCGGAATGAAGACCGCGCAGAGCACCAGCCCGATCGCGATCAGCGCGCTGCCGACCTCATCCATGGTCTTGTGCGCGGCGTCGCGCGGGCTGAGGCCTTGGCGCAGATAGCGCTCGACGTTTTCGACAACTACGATGGCGTCGTCGACGACGATGCCGATAGCGAGAACCAATCCGAACAAAGTCAAATTGTTGATCGAGAAGCCGAATGCCTCCAGGACGAAAAAACTACCGACGATCGAGACTGGAATGGCGACGATGGGTATAATCGCCGCGCGCCACGACTGCAGAAACAGAACAATGACGATCACGACCAGGAGCACCGCTTCAAACAGCGTCTTGATCACCTCATTGACCGATTGCTGTATGAATTCCGTCGTATTGTAGGCAACCCGATACTGCAGTCCTGGCGGAAAGTTCTTGGACAGCTCTTCCATCGTTCGCAGCACGTTATTGGCCGTGGCCAGCGCGTTCGATCCGGGGCGCTGAAAAATGCCGATGGCGGTGGCGACCTGGTTGTTGAGATAGGCGTTCACCGTGTAGTCCTGCGAGCCGAGCTCGACGCGGGCAATGTCGCGCAGATGGGTGACGCTGCCGTTCGGGTCAGTCGCAACGACGATGTCTTCGAACTGCGCCGGGGTCGAAAGCCGACCAAGGGTCTGGACGGCGATTTGAAACCCGCCGGGAGATTTGGCCGGCGGTTGATTGATAGCGCCGGCGGCGACCTGGACATTGGCGGCTTGTAGTGCCGCGACGGCGTCGCTGGCGGTAAGGCCGCGGATCTGCAGCTTCGCCGGATCGAGCCATATGCGCATCGCGTAGTCGCGGGCGCCGAACACGAGGGTATCACCGACGCCGTCGACGCGGGCGATGACGTCCTTGATGTTGACCGTGGCGTAATTGGAAATGTACTGCTGATCGAGCGTCTTGTCGGGCGAGATCAAATGAACGACGAGCAGCAAGTCCGGCGATTTCTTGCGAACGGTCACGCCGACGTGCTGCACCTCCTCGGGCAATCGCGGCAGCGCGATGGAGACGCGATTTTGCACCAGAACCTGGGCCTGATCGACGTCGGTGCCGGGCTTGAACACGGCGTCGATCGACACCGCGCCGTCGCCGGTCGCTTGCGAAACCAGATAGATCATGTTGTCGACGCCGTTGATCTCCTGCTCGATCGGCGTCGCGACGGTTTGTGAAACCACCTCGGCGGACGCGCCGGCGAATGTGGCGGTCACTTCCACGGTGGGCGGCGCGATCTCCGGATATTCGCTGATCGGCAGCGCGCGGAACGATATGGCGCCGACCAGCGTCAGGATGATCGCGATGACGGCGGCGAAAATCGGCCGGTCGATGAAGAAATGCGAAAGCCGCATGGTGATTGATCCTGTTGCCGCGGTGTCGCGTTTGGCGAAGCTACCTGTGAGCTATGGCGCCGCCGCTTTGATGGCGCCGTCCTCGGCCGTGACCTTCTGCCCCGGCCGGGCCCGCGGCAGCCCATCGATGACAATGCGGTCGGTGGGCGCAAGTCCAGAGCGAACAACGCGCAGGCCGTCAATGATGGGGCCGAGCTCGACGCGCTTGGTGCCGACCGTACCGTCTTCGGCCACCGTCAAAACGATCTTGTTCGCCTGATCGGACGCAATCGCGCCGTCGGGAATCAATAGAGCGTCGTGGGTGCCGCCAAACAGCCGCAGCCGCCCGAAGAAGCCCGGCGTCAGAAAGCCATCCTTGTTGTCGAAAATGGCGCGGCCGCGGATGGTGCCGGTCTTGGGATTAATCGTGTTATCGACGAAATCCATGCGCCCCATATGGGTGAATTCCGTCTCGTCGGCGAGGCGCACTGCCACGGGATTCGGCGCGTCCCGAGACGACGGTCGCGTCCCGGCAGCGGCAAGACGAAGATAGTGCAAAAAGTCCGTTTCGCTGCCGTCGAACACGAAGTGGATGGGATCGATCGATACAATCACACTCAACAGCGTCGCGCCGGTCTGGCCGCCGGTAATGAGGTTGCCGGCATCGACGCGTTTGTCGGAGATACGCCCCGCGATCGGCGCACGGACTTCGGTCCATTCGAGATTGAGCTCGGCCTGTTTTAGGGCAGCCTTGGCGGCGGCGAGCTGGCCTGAGGCGTCGCGCTGGATCGATTTTCGGGTATCGAATTCTCGTTCGGTCAGCGTCTGGCTTTGCAGCAACGGTGTCGCGCGATTGACGTCCTGCGTAGCGATGTCCAGCTTCGCCTGCGCCCGTTCGATATCGGCCTTCGCCTGCTCGACGGCGATTTGGTATGGACGCTGGTCGATGACGAACAGCAGGTCATCTCTCTTGACGATCTGCCCTTCGTGGAAATGAACAGAGTCGATGAAGCCGGAGACCCTGGCGCGGATTTCGACGGTCTCCAATGGGGTGAAGCGGCCGGTATATTCGTCCCACTCGGTAATGCTCTTCTGCAGCGGATGCGACACGGTAACGGCCGGTGCCGGGGCCGAACTCGGAGTCGGCTTGCTGTCGCAGCTGGCCAGCACATTGGCAGCCAGTATCAGAGAGCCCAAAAGCACAATGCGGATCATGGGATCATTTCTCCAACACGTTGCGATCTGACTTGGTCCGCTCACACGTCGCAATCGGGCGGGCAGCAAGCACACTTATACCAGTTTATCGTATGCAACCCGACTGTTAACATCTGAAGCTGCAAGGAAGCCATGCAGCGCCGCTCCGCGAACAGGCGGGGCCGGCCGATGCAGCCATATATAGTTGACTATCTCCCGATATGCGCCAGAACAGATACCCCAATAAAGGCCGGAGGAACGAGTATGCGCACCATTACTCTGGAAGAGCATTTTGCGACCCCGGAATTTTTCGATGGACCCGCACGTTTTGTCAAAGAGCGCGCCGAAAAGATCGGTGGCCGCTACGCCGAGGTTATGGACAGGCTTTGCGACCTCGGCACCAAACGGTTGGGGGAAATGGATTCGGCCGGCATCGATATGCAGGTCTTGTCGCTGTCGGCGCCCGGTGTGGAACAGATGGAGCCGGCGGATGCCATTGCGATGGCGCGCGACACCAACGATTACCTCGCTGACGCGGTGAAGAAGTACCCGACGCGCTTTGCCGGCTTGGCGGCCGTGCCGACCGGAGCGCCAAACCAGGCCATTGCAGAAATGGAACGCCGTGTCCGCCACGATGGCTTCAAAGGTCTCGTCATAAATGGTCACAATCGCGGGCGATATCTCGATGATCAATTCTACTGGCCCATTTTGGAATGCGCCGAGGCTCTCAATGTTCCCATCTATCTCCATCCAACCCCGCCGCCGCAGCCGGTGATCGACATCTCATACGGCGGCTTTGCACCGATGGTCACCGACATGCTCGCCGGCGGCGCCTGGGGGTGGCACATCGAAACCGCGGTTCATATGATTCGAATCATATGTGGCGGCGTGTTCGACCGCTTTCCGAAATTGCAATTCGTGATCGGCCACATGGGTGAGGGTCTGCCGTTCTTCTTCCAACGGTTGGACATCATTCCCATGGCGGTGACAAAACTGAAACGGCCGATCCTGTCCTATCTGAAAGAAAACGTTCACTACACTTTCTCGGGCATGAATTTTCCACCGACTTTTCTCGATCTGCTGCTCGAGCTCGGCGGCGTCGACCGGATCATGTTCTCGGCCGACTATCCGTATCAATCCATGCCGTGGGCGCGCGCATTCCTGGAGCAAATTCCCGTCAGTGCCGCCGACAAGGAGCGCATCGCGCACGGCAACGCAGAGCGGCTTTTTCGGCTCTGAGGAGTCGCAGCTTGACTAAGCTGGCTGCTGAATTCCAGTGTGGTGTTCAAATCTCTGTAAGCGATTGGGGAAGATGCATGAGACTATTGTGGGCATTGGTTCTCGTTTTGGCGGCCTCGGCAAACGCGCTGGCGCAAGATTATCCGACGCGAAACGTCATCTTCATTGTGCCAACGGGCGCCGGCGCCGCCACCGATCTGTTGGCGCGAATTCTTGCGCCTCAGCTTGGCGATCGGTTAGGCAAGCCGTTCGTGGTGGAAGATCGGCCCGGCGCAGGCACGTTGACGGCATCGAATGCGGTCGCGAAGGCTACTCCCGACGGCTACACCATTCTGATGGGAACAAGCACGCCGCTCGCGATCAACGCCACATTGTACAAGCATCTACCGTACGATCCGGTGAAAGATTTCGCACCGCTTGCGTTGATTGCAACGATCCCATTCGTCCTGGTAGTCAACAACGATCTACCGGTGCGTTCCGTGGGCGAGCTTATCGCATACGCAAAAGCGCATCCTGGCGAATTATCCTATGGTTCGACGGGCCCCGGGACGCCGTTCCACCTGAATGCCGAATTGTTCAGCGCCATGACCGGCATCCAAATGGTGCACGTGCCCTACAAGGGGGTGGTGGATGCTCAGGTCGATCTGATGGGCGGCCGGATACAAGTCATGTTCACGGACTTTACGTCCTCGGTGTCGCTTATCGAGGCCGGTAAAATGCGGGCGCTTGGCGTTACAACGAAGACGCGCGCGGCAGCCATGCCTGACCTCGCGCCGATCGCGGATGTTGGCGTGCCGGGCTTCAATGCTGCGGCGTGGCAGATGGTGGTTGCACCGGGAGCGACACCAAGACCCATCGTCGACAAATTGCATGCCGAACTCGAAGCCATCATGGCACTGCCGGGAACGCGGAACGCCATCACCCGCATTGGTCTCGTTCCGGCTGACAATAGCTCGATCGAGGAATTGCAGGCGTTCGTTCGCTCGGAAATCGTTCGCTGGGGCGAGATCGTCAAACGCTCTGGCGCAACGGTCGATTGAGCCGCTTTGCTGACCTAACGCGACAAGAAAAGCAGGGACTATGTGACTGGTATGGACACGGAAGTTCTCATCGTCGGGGCCGGCCCCGTCGGCCTCACGCTCAGCATCGATCTCGGCAAGCGCGGTATCCGCTGCATCGTGATTGAGAAGAACGATGCGCCGCTCGGCTACCCAAAGATGGAGCGCTGCAATCCGCGGACGATGGAGATTTTCCGTCGCCTCGGTCTCGCCGATACCGTGCGCGCAGCGGGATATCCGCCGGACTGGCCGATGGACACCTATCTGGTGTTCGATCTCATGCGGCCGCCGTTGCTCAAGATGGCCCATCCCACGGTGGCGCAATCCAAAGCGCGGCGGGATGCCACCACGGACGGCTCAATGCCGCTCGAACCTTATCAAATCATTTCCCAATACACGCTCGAGCCTTTGCTCAAATCTGTGGCGGAACGGATTCCAAATCTGGCGGTGAGATTTGGCCATGAATTGCTGTCGTGCACGGAAGTGCCGGGCGGTATTGCGGCACACGTCAGAAAAACAAGCGGCGAGACCGTTACGATCCGTGCCCAATACCTGGTCGGCTGTGATGGCGGCTCGAGCGTGGTTCGCAAGCAACTGGGCTTCAAAATGGAAGGTGAGCCGCACCTTTTGGAGATGCGCCAAGCACTGTTCCACTGCCCGGAGCTTTACGACAAGGTGCGCGCGCCGCGTGCCCGGCACTATCATCGTATCGACGATCATTGGACTTTGATGATCGTCCAAGACTCACGCCAGCACTTCACGCTTCATGCGGTCGTTGAGAAGGACGAGGACATAGCGGCGCTGTTCGAGGCCATCGTCGGCACGCCGGTGAAATTCGAGATGGTGCATTGCGCCAAATGGGTGCAGCGGCTGCTGCTGGCGGAGCATTATCAGCAAGATCGCGTGTTCATTGCCGGCGACGCCGCCCATCTTGTCATTCCGACCGGCGGCCTCGGCATGAATACCGGCGTCGGCGATGCAATCGACATCTCCTGGAAGCTTGCCGCGACGCTGCGAGGATGGGGCGGTTCGAAACTGCTGCAATCCTATGAAGCCGAGCGGCGACCGATTGGCGCAATCAATGTCAAAGCCTCCGGAGGCGGCACGGCCGGCCGGATGAAATGGCGCGCCGCCTATCGTCCGGACATTGAACTGCTGACGATTGCGAGGGAGGAGGCGCCAAAATCATTCCGCGTCATCGGTGCTGAGCTCGGCTATCGCTATGCCGGCTCGCCCGTGATTTGCGACGAGCCCGGCGGGCCCGCGCCGAACATCGAGGACTATGTGCCGACAAGCTGGCCGGGGGCGCGATTGCCGCATGTTTGGCTCGTGCCGGGCGAGACCTCGGTGCACGACCGGATTGCCGACGGGTTTACGCTTTTGCGGCTCGGTCGGAACAGAGAAGATGCCTCGGGTTTGCGAAAAGCCTTCAGCGCGATCGGTGCCCCTTTATCTGTTCTCGATATCGATAGCGAAACGGCGCGTTGCGTCTATGGTTTCGATTATCTTCTGGTCAGGCCGGATTTGCACGTGGTCTGGCGCGGCAACGCGTTGCCGAAGGACCCGGACAGAGTCGCGCGCGTTGTGACTGGGCATTAGAGCAAAAACGGCGCGTGGGATCGTTGTCGGAGGCGTCTCGTCAGTTCGCAACCGAATCCAATTTCGCCGACGTCCCGGAAACCATGGTGTTCGGATAGATCTCCTTGAGCCGAGGATAAACTTCACGCGCGAACATGCGGATGCCGTGCACGGTATCGTCGTGCTCGAGGAAGCCCGCCTGTCCCATGATGAGCAGGTGGCCGTAGCCGCCAACATAGTCCCAATGTTTTTTGATCTGCTTGAAGACCTGATCGGGCGTTCCGGCGAACATCGTGCCGGCCTCGATCGCGCCTTCGACAGTGGCTTGCTTGGTGCCGAAGGCGCTGACCACGTTGTGCGCGCCCCGCGCCAATTGCACGTTCATCGCCACCGGCACATAGCCGGGCGGATTTGAAAAGTGCGGCGGCACCTTGTTGGCGGTGATGTACCATAGCAATTTTTCCGCGCCGGCACGCGCCTTCGCCTCGGTTTCGCCGACATAGATCAGCGCCGCATAGGCCAGCCGGTCGATCGGCACATCTTGGCCGCGGCCGGCTTCGCGCCAACCGCGGCGATAGCCTTCGTAGATGCGCTTGGTGGTGTCGAAGCCGGTCAAAAACGTCGCCTGAATGTAACCGTGCGCGCCAACCTGTGCGGCGCCGCCCGTGCTCGTCGTGCTGACCCAGATCGGCGGATGCGGCTGCTGAATCGGGCGCGGCCAAATATTGATCGCGCGGTGATGGAAGAAGCGGCCCTCGTGGCTGAACGGGCCGTCGTGATGGGTCCAACATTTGACGATGAGATCGAGCGCCTCCCAATGACGCTCGTTCATCCGCACCGGATTGCTGTTCGCCGGCAAGATCTCGTAGGGCACGCCGCGGACGAAGCCTGCCTCCAGGCGGCCGTGCGAGAGCACGTCGACCATCGCCATCTCCTCGGCAACGCGCACCGGCTGCCGCCGATTGGCGATCGGATTGCCGAGGATCAGGAGACGCGCCGTCTTGCTCAGGCGGGCGAGCGCCGCCAGCATCAGCGGCGCGGCTGGATCGACGCAGGTCGCGGTCTGATGATGCTCGTTGAGCATGATCTCCACGCCTTCCTCTTCGGCGATCAGCCATTCGTCGATGTAGCGGTCGTACAGCGCCGCGCCCTTGGCGGGATCGTAGATGCGATTGGGCAGCGACACCCGGATCGACGGATAGCTGTCCACCGGCGGCAGGTAGGGATAAGCAGTCTCGCTGAAGTGCCACGCGCGCATGCTACTCTCCAAGAAAATTCAGGACGGCGGCAACAAAGGCCGCAGGCTGCTCCAGCTGCGGCACGTGTCCGGCGGCTTTGATCGTCATCGTGCGCGCGTTCGGCAGCAAGCGGGCATAGGCGTCGAGATAGGCTTCCGACACGAGTCCATCGCTTTCGCCGCGGATAAAGAGCGCTGGAGCCGCGACGCGGTGCAGACGCCGCTTGAGCTTCGGATTGTGCATCCACGGCTCCCACGTCAACAGCGCCAGTGTCTCGCGCGCGCGGAACATGGCGGCGAGCTCGTCATCCGACATTTTTGCGGTATCGCGCTTCATCCGCTCGGGGTCGTGAAAGGTCAATTTCAGCGCATCCCCCTCCGGCATGGCGAAGATGTCGGGGATATCGAGCTTGTCGGCCGGTCCGACCTTGATGCCCACCGGCCCGCAGAAGACGATGCGGCGAAAACGCTCCGGCGATTTGGTCGCCATTTCGGCGGCGATCCAGCCGCCGATCGAACAGCCGACGAGGTCGATGCCGTCGAGCTTCAGAATATCCATCAATTCGAGATAGAGATGGGCGATATCGTCAACGCTGTCGAGCCAATCCGGCAGGGTCGAGATGCCGAAACCCGGATGCGTCGGTGCGATAAAGCGGCGCTTTTCCGACAGCGGCGCCACGAATGGTTGCTGCGGACTGAAACCTCCGCCGCCATGCAGGAACAGAACGGGACGCGCCCCTTGACCGGTATCGAGCAATTCAAGCTCGACGTCTGCGACCTTCAGCTTTGTCGATTGCACGCGAATGCCTCCCGTGGCGAGACCCTTTGAAGTCCAACGGCGGTCGGGATCGCCTTGTGCGGCAAGCGTTGCATATCGACATCGCGAAAGGAATGCCGCCGCGGGAATGGCTGCATCGCGCCTGCGCCCTACACGCTCAAATAATTGCGCAGCACGAACTCGTTGTTTTCAAGCTCCGCCGCGCTGCCGGAAAAGCAGATTTCGCCTTTGTTCAAGACGTGGTGGCGGTCGCCGACCGCAAACGCGGTGCGCAAACTCTGCTCGACCAGGAGGATGGCCAGGCCCT
>Ga0193751_1002583_pt1 | contig 10919 bp, 23 predicted proteins | sample L1c2metaG_FD_143050 | JGI IMG/M metagenome (GOLD analysis project Ga0193751, IMG submission 143050) | Soil microbial communities from a riparian zone of the East river system, Colorado, United States - L1c2 | ecosystem: Environmental > Terrestrial > Soil > Riparian zone | place: USA: East River...
GTCGACGGCTCGCCCGCTTTGTAATAAAAGGCCCCCCTCCCCCTCCTCTTTTGCGCGCGTGGTGGTTTTCACCGCTGTCGCAGCCATTCCTCAACCGTCATCGCGATCGTCTCAACAGTGGATGGTAGCCGTGTTGAGTCCCAGGTTACATCAGCCTTCAGTCGGGGAGATGGCAGGAGAAGCAACTTCTCGACATAATCACTCTCACCACGAGCGAGCCGATAGCCGTCCGTCAGTCGTTGCTCTAGTCGTTGTTTGCGTATCGAATCGGGAGCAGTACACATGACGCGGAAGATCGACCGATCCTCGAAGAGCACGAAGTCATTGCTATGCAGCCCACTTGTCTCGACAACACACGGCGAATACGCATCGGTGAAGTTCTCCAGCGCAACCCACGCGGCTAAGTCATCGCTCGGCCAGTTCTCATTATTGCCGAGCAAGCGTAAGCGTTCTTCATCAATGCTATCAGTTGGCAAGCCGAGGTGTTGATCGAGCGCGGCACGCAGATACGACTTGCCTGTCGCGGGGGCACCGACGATCGAGACGACGAAGGACGAAGGACGGCGCGACAAGTCACGCTCACGAGCGGCGAACTGAGGATTCGGGAAGTAGCCGCGTGGGCCGTTCACGCTTTGGTCAGCGAAAGGATGGCGACGCGCGGTGAGTTGACTGTGGTGCTGACCGCAGAGAGGAATCAACTGATAGCGCCGATGATCGCGTCCCAAGGTCGGATAGTCGGGATCGTGGTGGAGATGATTGGCGACTGCGCTGCACGTTGGAATCGAGCACGCTTGCCCTTTGAGTCGTTCGGCGCGGAGCTTCTGCCAGTCGCGGTCGTACCCACGCGCGGATGAACTCGGGCGGCTGGTCGGCGCCAGTGATTGAATGGCGCGTTGCTTCTCCTTGGCGTGGTCAGAGCAGCGGCCGAAGGACACGGCGCGCGCGGGGCAGCCGCGGACGAGGCAGGGCGAGAGAGGTTTAGTTGGAGACATCGCTCTGCAAGATTGGCTTGCTCTCTCTTTGAGGTAACCGCCACTCACGAGCCAAGCCACCACCACGCGATTCGCAGCGCATATTTTCCAGAGCCTCCTTGATTCTGTTATTCCGTCCATTCATTAAGGACGTGGCAAGACGTATCCGTTGCCGCTCTTCATTCGGCGTAGCACGATTTCCCATTCGACGCCTTCCTTACTGAGCCAAGTCTCCATTTTGTGTTCTCGCGTCATGTCCTTATCTCCTCTTTGTGCGCCGATGAACCGCTGTCAGGGCGACAGCGAGCCAATAGTAGTCGTCACTTTACTCACGCGATGGCTCTCACGACAGACACGTCTGGAGATCGACGACCTGAACGAGCGCGTCGCCCCAGGTCAATACGCAAAGATTCTGGTCGCGGTAGACGCGGAAGGTGCCATCGGCGGTCTTTGTCACTGACATCAGCACTCCGAAGCCGATTAACAAGCCTAAGAGGATGCGTGGTAAAATAGAGGGGCGCATTAATGACCCCGCGCTGTTAGTAGCAGCCGGGGCCGTGGCACCGAAGGAGTGTCTCCGATGCAGCGTAAGTCTACCACTCTCACGCCTGGCCTCATCGCTCGTTTCTGGCAATACGTCGACAAAACCACAAATCCTAACGGCTGTTGGCTGTGGACTGCCTCGAAAAACCAATGGGGGTATGGGCGAATGAGTGCGGCGGCACCTGAGAAGGGGATGCGCCAATCCCATCGAGTGTCGTACCTCATTCATTTTGGTGATATCCCCGATAACCTTTCTGTTCTTCACCGGTGCGACAATCCGCCTTGCGTGAACCCCGAGCACCTTTGGTTGGGAAGCACTGCCGACAATATCCACGATATGTATAACAAGGGTCGCCAAGCGCCAATTCCTAGGCCGTATGGAGACCTTCACTGGACTCACCTGCATCCAGAAGTGTGTGCCAGAGGCGAAAAGAACGGAACACATACGCGCCCCGAAACGGTCCATAGGGGCGAAAAGAACGGGCGTGCGAAGTTGACTGAAACCGATGTTCGATACATTCGTTCTGAAGTGGCGCACGGCAGATCGTACCAATCGCTGGCCGATCAGTTTGATATGGGCAAGAGCAGCGTTGCGAGGATCGTCCACAAGACACAATGGATTTACGTTCGTTAATTCCCCTTCGCGATCGGCGCTCACGGCGTCGTCTCCTTGGTCCACGGCTGCAAACACGCGATGACGTGCTCGATCCAGGTATCAATCGCCGCGCCAACGGTCGGCATCACCGGTAGCGTGACCTGAGAACACGAGCAGACAACCTGATCAGTCCGTGCTTCGTGGTCGCACAGAACCTGAACAGGCCAGTGGTCGAGGAGAACGACCCGAAGGCCGTCGAGTAGTTCGTTTGGCGTGTACTGATAACGGTTGCCGAAATTGAAGTCGGTTAGTTTGATGACCGGAGCGCCACAGGTGAAACATCGCTGCTCGGAGTCGCTCACGTCGTCGTCTCCTTGAGCAGCGCGGCTAATCGGCAATCAGGCTTGTGGCCCTCAGAACGCCCCCGCTCACAATAAAAACAACTCGGCCCAAAGCTGCCCTCAAAGTAATTAGAGACTTCCCACTCAGCTTCTCTGAGCAGCGCCCGTGCAGCCGCGAGGTCGGCGGTGAGGCGATCACATTCGGTGCCGAAATTGGCGATGCTGTCGTGCAGCCTGATAATTTCCCTCTCGTAGACTTCGGCGTTCTTGGCGAGGTCGGCGCGAGCCTGGTCGCGCTCGTTCAAGGCTTTCCCCAACGCGTCTTGAGTCGTCGCGAAGTCAGCCCTGGCCGCCGTCAGAGCGTTATAGAGCTTGGCGTGATAATGATCAAGACCGCTCACGGCGCGTCCTTGAGCAGCGCGGCGATGCTTTCCAGTATCCACGGAGGACTTGAAGCATCCTCCAGGATGGTCAAGAGCAAGAGTCGGGCAGCCGCGAGGTTGAATTCGTAAGACTGCAATTTGATGCGCGTCTCGGCAAGTTCGAGCAACAGACCTTCGATGGAGATTGGCGCATCAAACATCGCTGGCCCCCTGGGCAGCGCGCGCGGCCAGGAGGGCCTTTGTCGCAGCACGCCATTTATCGTTAATAGTTTGAACGTACTCAATACCTGCATCGCCAACACGGGCGATACTGTCAAACTCTATGCTGGCCTCGACCACGGCCCGCTCGGCCTCGGTCAGCGTGGGCGGGGCGTAGGTATGGATTGGATACGACCCGCCGCTTGTTCCAAATAGCGTGCTCTTCTCGTCACGAACAATCGGCCACTCAAGGGCCTTCATCTCAACAGTTACCGGTGCCCCGCACGTCGGGCAGGTCGTCGCGGTCACGTCTTCTCCATCGGTCCGTAGTAGGACCGTCCCTCGGCCGCTCTCTGGAGCAGATCCCGCTCGACTCCCAGCCGCGCGACGAGGACCTGTAAACGCTCGATCTCGGCCAGACACTCGTCAAACACCGCATGCGCCGACACTGGCCGCGCGCCATCGAAGAGTCCGAGAACGCGGCAGAGGCGTCGCACATCCTCATAGCAGGCGGCGTAGTCCGCCTGGTCCGACGTGGTGATCGCTTGCAACCGTTCGACCTCGGCCGCGAGCGCGTCGACGTCAGACCACAAGGGCATGCGACCAGTGACGCGACCAAGCGCCGATCGTAGTTTGATGGCGGACATGTCGAGGGTCATGCGGCCTCCAATATCTTCACGATCTGGTCCCAATCCGCGGGCCTCCAGATATAACATTCGACGCCTGGGCAAACGCGCAGGACATCGTGCCAGTCGCATTGTGCGGTGCTCACCTTCCCCCGCTCGGTCTTCAGTTCGGCGAACACCACGCGGGGAGCTCGTACTAACACAAGGTCAGGGAATCCAGGATTGGAGCGGATCGACAGATAGGTATGATAAATCCGCCAGCGATACACACGCGCCAGATCAAGGACAGTCACGGCAAAGTCACGCTCGCTCACGAGGTGCGTCGAGTCTGTCCTGGCCGCGCGCCTCACAGTAGCTCCCCCTGCTCCGCGCGCGCGCCCGCGGGGGCCAGCGGGAGCATGGGCGTCACGCCCGCGAGCCGCGTGATGGCCGCGTCGGCGTAGGACGCGCTGAGATCGACGTAAATCGAGCGCCGACCGAGCTGTCTCGCGGTGACGGCGCTAGTTCCCGACCCGCTGAACGGATCGAGAACCGTGGCGGGGACGACGGGAGCATCAGCGTGAGAGCACGTCGGGCGGAAGCCGAGCGTTTGTCCAGCACGATAACCACGACTAGACTTGACCTTGAAATTACCTTTCTCTAAGCGTTCGTCTTCTCTCTCATTCCATCCGTGGCCTATGGTTCCCCCAAGTGACTCCGATACCTCACGTTCCCACGGCGCCCCACACTCCCCACACACTCCGTACTCGCTCGACCCCGCCCGAATCGCAAAGCTCGGAATCGTCCTGCCGCCCACGAATGTCGCGTAGTGCTTGCTTGTCCCGTTGCTCGGCTCGGGCGACACCAGCATCCACGAGCGCGGGTTGCGGCCGGATGGTACATATCGTTTGCCGTGCCACGTGCTATTAGCTCGAACTTCTGACGCCGATCCGTCCATCTTCGGGCCAACGTACTCAGGATCGCGGTAGGAGTAACCGCGCTCAAGACTCGATTCTTGCAACGATTCCTTGACCGCCTCCGCGTCCCAAAAGTACCTCGGCCTCTTACTGAACAGGTACAGGTACTCGTGCGCCTGCGTGGTCCGATCGCGGACCGACTCGGGCATCGGGCTGGTCTTGCACAGGTGGATCGTGTCCCGCCAATACCAGCCCGACGATTGCATCCCGAGCGCGAACCGTTCAGGAATCCCCGATCGCTGCTTGTCGGCGTACCCATCTGAAATATTGACCCAGCAACTACCGTCGTCACGTAACACTTTCCAAACCGCCGCGAACACGGCGAGCATCTTGCAGATGTAGCAAACGTCGCACCGCTCACCCCGAGCCCATCCGAGACAATCGGCGGTATCTTCGCTTCCAAGTTCCAATTCTTTATCTGGATGGTCAGCATCGAGATAACTGCGAAGATTGTGGTATGGAGGGCTCGTAACCACCGTATGCACCGACTTCTCAGGCAGACTCGCCAGGACCGCGCGCGCGTCGGCGACGTAGTACGTGCAATCGGGGTCCTGGTGGTAGGGCGTCACGGAGTCTTTGCGCTTTGCAGCAACCTAATGACCATGTCAATCTCCTCGGGCAGAAGATCGATCGACGCAAAACTCTTGCCTCCCTCGGAGACAATCAGGACCAGCGGATGGCCAGGCGTCGTGACAGTCGCCAATGACGCGGACGACGCCAGCCGCAAGCGGTGCTCGGTCGCGGGCGCGGTGGCGGTCATCCGCGTACCCACTCGGGGCCAAGGTTGCGATGCTTCAGAAACGTCAGGGTCAGGCCACACGTCGGGCAGCCAATGTACGCCGTCGACTGTCCATGAGGTCGCGGGGGTCTTCCGGAAGCCCGTAGTAAACTTCGCCATTTTCCACGAGAGTCATGTCTTCCTCGCAAGCATCACGTCGATTTGGTGCGCAATCTCTTCTTGCTTGTTGGCGAACGCTAAGAGCATGACGCTCATCTCCAGGCGCTCTGGCCCATCGTCCATTAAGGCAATCTTGCCCTTCAGGACGACCATCTGTTTTTCCATGTTCGCGTGCAGGTCTTGGAGTCCGAGGACGGTTAGCTCCGAGTTGTCGCGAACGGCGGCAGTACCGTGTTGCCGCATCCGTCGCCGCGTCGGTTTACCAGTTCTTGAGAGTTGCACGGCGCGCCTCGGCTTCGGCTGCGACTTTCTTGGAAATCTCAGGTGGCTTACCCAATGGCTCGGCGTCGGTCATGTCAGGCGCGTCGTCGTTCGTTGCTTTGTGCTGGATGATCCGCGCGCGGCCATTCGCCTTCCGCTTGTTTTCCACGGCAACCGTCAGGTAATCGAGCGGGTCATCCACGCCGTTCCATTGCGGAGCGCATGAATAAATCAACTTCAACATTTCGCCAGCACTTCCGCCGGCCATCTTGCCAATCCGGCTAAACGCTTGACATTCAATGCCATAGAACGCTGACACAGCTTCGGCCAGGATCGCCGACGTATTCGCTTTTGGTTCCTGCAATCGATTGAGGAAATGACGAAAACTTGCGGGCGTCAGCGCGCGTGATTCGTGAGAATCACGTATCTCCGGTTGGGTACGGTTGGGTACGGTTGGGTTGGGTACGGTGCCAACGGTTGTTTGTCGGTCGTCCTTCGGTTGACCAGCGGTCGCTTTTGCTGCCTCCGCTCGGCGTTGGCGTGACCGTTCGCGTTCGGCTAATCGCTGTTCCAAAAGACGCCCGGCATAGAGCGGCCAGTTGTGGAGCGCGCGCCCCTCGACGTCTTGATCCAGGTAATGGACTGCTACAAGGGCATCGGTAAATCTGTCAGGATCACCCCGCCACTGTGCCGCGATGGCAAGAACACGCGGACTGACCGCTCCCAAAAACCCGGACGAGGGGGCATTATCGAGCCCCCATTGCCACAGTAAACTCAGATGACCGACCACGTAGACCGGCTCCAGGTCCAGTAAATCCGCTAACGCCAGTGTCTTGCGGTGACTCGCGACCGACTGATGAAGCTCGATCCACGCCACAAATTTGCCTCCTAAAAATACCCAAAATGGTCGACCGTCGGTCGACCAACGGTCGCGCTAGCCAAGCTCCCGAGCATATTTCTTCGGGTTGATGACATCGCGCTGGAGATAACCCATCTTGAACGATGACGAAACGTCGATGATTTGCTCGTCGACTTGCCCCGGATATTCCCGAACCCGCTCGAGGAGATTCGTCTTTTCGTAGACCTTGCAACCGGCGGCGTGCGCCTGTTGCTCGAGGTGCTCGGTCCACGCGCGCGGTGGCCGAAACTCGGGCGTCGAGGTCGATCGACTCGCGCCGCCAAGAACGACCCACTGGAAGAGACCCAGGTCGGAAAAGGTCAAGTCCTCGAGGAGCGGCTCGCACGACAGCCACTTGACGGCTCGGTCAGATTCAATCGCTCAAAAATAGCCGTGCCGCGCGCTGAGTCGAGGCGGTGTAATCCTCCTTTTGTCCATTCGGGATACTTCGGCCAATTGGTGCCCACAAGAAACGACCATTGCCACCGCCCCTCCGGTTCGCGGATCAGCCAGAAACGTTTTTTGATCGTCGTGAGCCGCTCGAGCAAGGTCGCGCGCTGATAGACGCGCCGATCCCACTTGACCGCCGTGGCCGGCAGATAGATCACGAATTCCGTGAGATGAAGCTGCGGGAGACCACTCAGCTCGGCAAGGAGATCAAAATGGGGGACGCCGTTTTCATCGTTGAAAACCACGCCGTAATTTTTCGGCCCCAGGGCTCGGCACCACGCCGGAGCGATATCTCGATTGTCGCCATGGCGCACGGCCACGAGTACCGGATCAATCGCGCCGCGCGCGCTCAAATCGGCGACCGACCGGCGTAGCGATGCCCACTCCAATTCCTCTCGTTCACACAAGAGGGCGTGCCAATACGCGAAGTTCTCGCTCACGAGGGGGAGCGCGCGTAGCGGCGAGCCGTAGAACGTGTGGCCATTCCCTGTATAGACGCCCGGACCAGCGGTGAGGTCGGCATAGATGTAGTGCCCACCGTGGGCCGCGATGACCCCCGCCGCCATCCGCGTATGCCATCGCATAAACGACTCGAACGCCTGATGCTTTCGTTCGGTGTCATCACTAAATCCAACGCTGCCGGATACAGGCATTAGAACGGCGCTTCTTCAGCCTGCTTCGCCTCCGCGGGCTTACCTAGCGCCGCTTGCTTCTCTTCGACCTCTCGCACCGCCTTGCGAAGTTCTTTGCCCGCCTCCAGGAATTCGTCTTGCGTCCATTTTGGGTTAAAGCCCTTGGCCGGGATGTCGAGCAGGTCAGCCTTGTCGACGAGCTCCCGGTAACGGTCCTCCATTGCTTTGGCTAGACCACTCTTCGATTTGCCATTGTCGGGTTGAGTCGGCTCGGGCTCGTGGGGTACGGTCTTCGGTTGCGGCAACCTCGCCGGCTGACTCATCTCGCCCGTCGTCGTATTGACGTTGGCCTGCTGAGCATCGGGGATTGTCTCGATTTCCGTCTCGTCTAACATTCCGAGGCCAACAATGGAGAGCGTCACGCGCCTCTTTGCCTTGGTTTCCGCCTTCATCAGCGCGTTCGCCAACGCCTCCCCGGCCAACCCCTTGAGACTCACCGCTCCGATGGATTCGTCACTCCGACCGTCCGCAGTCGTCGCGCTTGCCGTGACCACGTAAACATCGTCGAGCTTTTCCCGGACTAGTTTCGTAATGCTGACTTTGTTGATCTTACGGAGTTGGTCGGTCGCGTCCCGCTTGGCGTAGAGTGTCAGCCGTCCACTTAACGTAATGTATTGGAAGGGGCCAGTCAGCGGATTCAAGCCCAGCGAGCGGCAGACACTCTCGTAATATTTGAGACGGTCGGCCGGCGATAGCTTGCTCAGGTCGCCCGTCACCATCACCTGCTCCAGGGCGGCGACGGTTAATTCAGTCGAACGCTTTTCCTCAGTCATGTCTTCTCCATCCACCACGTTTGCTTCTCTTCAAGGGCCGCAACGCGCCTTCCGCGATATTTGTGAATCTCTCTGAGTTGAGATGCGATCGGCCAATGTGCAGCCTCGGCCCGATCCACCCGCAAGCCCGCGAGAATCTGGTCGAGGCGGCTATCTCCTAGTTGTTGATCTAAACGTCGAAGAACGAACGGCCCAACGAGGCGATACCAACACGACGCGATGAGTCGCCCCACCGTGGCACGCGGTGTCGAAAGTCTTTGCAGGGGTCCCTTAATGATCGTCTTCCCATATGGGGTTTCGACGCGGGGGATCTTGATATCCCTCATTGATCCCCCATCTTTGGAAAGTTCAGCAACGCGAAATCTCCAAATATCACAAGGGCCATCGCGTCGTAAGCACGGGCGGCGTCCTCAGCCGTTGCGTACAGACCTAGATAGTGCTGCTGTTGCTTGACCGTGATATAGGCCTGCCATTGACGCCTCCTGATATGGTAAGAACACCCTTTGTAACCAGATGTTGACCTCGTTAGTGATCGGTTGTACGTGTTCTGCTCGAACGAACAGACCCGCAGGTTTGCGCGCCGATTATCGAGACCGTCCCGATTTTTATGGTCGACCTGGAACCCTGGAGTTGGATCCATAATTGAGCGATGCATTGCTATCGTGTGGGAGTGCTTTTCAGGGTCATGGCGGTGGGCATAGAACGTGTTACGACTTCTAAAAGCCTGCCAGCGAACTTGATTGAGCGTGTCGTAGTCCTCATCGTCGACTAAAGCGACTTTCCCTCTGGTTAGCGGAATCTCTTTCATCGATGGCTATCGCGATGGGATGTCATTCGATCAGATACCTCCGCCGTGGAATCTTCATCCGCGTCAGGAGCTGGTGGACGAGCTGCCGCGTCACACCGTACTCATCGGCCACGGCCTGCATTGATAGTCCCGCCTTGTATTTCTCCGCGATCTCGAGGTTGCGCTCGGTCTTGCGGCTTGGCCGATCTCGCCCTCCCCTGGGCAGAGGGTGCCCCATCTGTCGCGCGATGTGGCACACCTGTTGCGGTGACAGGCCAAACCGCGCGGCAACGTCGACGGTATGGGCCCCGCCCGCCAGCAGCGCCATGATGTCCTCGTTTCGGCCGGACAGGACCGGTCTAGACATCAGCGCGCTTCGCGTTGCTCCGGATGACAAGGAGCGTTGCGAGGTGGTCACGCACCGTGCGCCTCCAATTCCAGCAAGGCGTCGACAGCCGCGTCCCGCGCCCGCGCTGCCTTCGACCAGCGCTCGAGCGCGCGGTCAAATGCCGAACCCGTCGTCTTGACGCGATCGATCGCCAACGCGGCGCGGCGCTCTTGCTTGGCGGCGTTGACCACGGCGAGCTGGGCGCTTGCCAGCGTCACGAGTGACTCGACGTCGGAGGTGGTTAGATAGGTCATCGTGTCACCGCCCGCGCGTTCCGCAGGATGATCTTCAGCGCGTCATCGCTGACCGCGCGGGCCTCGCGCCAGGTATACCCATCGGGAATCCCGGTGCCGGGCAGGTTGCGCTCGTGGAGCAACTGGGCCGCGGTCGCGCGCGAGATACGTGGGTCAAAGGAGATACCGAACAGAGCGAGACAACGGCCCTGGGCGTCGGAATAGTCGTGGCTCATCGGTTGGCCTTCCGTTCGAGCGTCTCCCGCAGTTGCAATAAAAGGAACCAATCAGACCGGCTGTGATCGATTGGGCGGAACACGGGCGGCGGCGTTGTGGCGGGTTGACGACGTGGCTTGCGTTGTGCGATAGTCATGGCAACAGGTTCCTTTCGTTTAAGGCCGTCCCCACCAACGGGACGGCCTTCTTATTTGGTGGCTAGTTCAGTCCCGGCTTCCGCAATTCGGCTTCGAGGCGGAGGGTCGCCTCCCGGTACTCAAACCACGATGTTCTGCCATTAGTAAAGGCGTCGGCGTAAGCATCACGATCAATCTGTAGCCGATCGATCTGCTTCGCGCTCGGACTCGCGTTCCCTGGCAGATTCGAGACGCGTCTGACGATTAAGTTATTCATGGCGATCTCCTCTTAAATCTTCTGAGCTATTGCGACGCCACATCCATCGTGGCGCACCTGACCGTCAACAAAATCGAATGGCTGCTGGCACAATCGGCACGTCCGCGTCTTCCCGGCCTCAAGGTCCGTCAAAAGTCCGACCAGGATCGTGCGTACAACGGCCGAGACTCTTGTGAGCCTTTCGTCCCGTGTCACTTAGCGTCGTCCGGCGGACGCGAGAGCGCCAGTAGTCCCATTAGACTTACGGACGAGGGGTTGACCGAACAACTCTGACTCAGGGCGACCGAGAACCAGGG
>Ga0193751_1002584_pt1 | contig 10918 bp, 6 predicted proteins | sample L1c2metaG_FD_143050 | JGI IMG/M metagenome (GOLD analysis project Ga0193751, IMG submission 143050) | Soil microbial communities from a riparian zone of the East river system, Colorado, United States - L1c2 | ecosystem: Environmental > Terrestrial > Soil > Riparian zone | place: USA: East River...
GTATCCGCCGGTATCGACTGCGGATCCCTCCGGTTTTTACAACGAGACCATGCCGCCCTCGCTGTACGCGATCGTCCCTCCCGCGCCGCCGTGGCTCAACAACAATATCGCCATCAGCCGAGGGTATTTGGACGACGCCTGCGACGGTTTCGTGGATGTTGGTTTGACACTGAAAGACGGAACACGCCTGGAAGCGTCTGCGAGGATTTGCGCAGGCGCGCCGGTGGTGGTGCCGGACTCGCTCTTCGTGCGTAACCTGGCAGATGATCTCGAGCAGATCATCGAGGGACCGACGGTGACGACCGACGAGCCGTACGAGGTCACGCGGGCGAAAGCCGAGGACATCATCCGGCGCGCATATGAGACAGTGCGCTTCCTCAATGTCGCAGTGATGAATGGCAATCCCCCGCAGGGCCGGCCGCCGTTGCAGTTCGACACGATGCCCGCCGGAGAAGCGTTCGCCACCGACAGAATGGAACGGCCAGTGATGGCGCCGGCGACAGTGGACACCCTCGCGATCCTTGCGCTTCATCAGCAGGTATTTACGGCACTGCGCAGCGGCGCGATGCCTTGGTTTTTACGTCTCGTCCGACTTCCGGAGGAGGCCGCGGACTTCACCGACGAGGGCCGACGAAAGATGCCGGCACTGATGTGCGGCGCGGACAGCAATTACCTCGCGCTGACACGCCGCCAGATCGACACCATTCGCGCAGCCTCGGATGTTATGGCATTCACACCTGATCTGAAGTGGGGCGCGAACGGTAACACCGAAAGCACCCCGCCGCTGACGCCGCGAAACCGAACCGCGCACATGAACTACGCGGCTGCGGGCAATCCCATCAGTTCGCGCCCGGTTAATGCGATCGCAAACTGCTGTCCCGGGCTCGAAGTGGATTTTCGCGCGGTGTGGAGGCGGATCTTCGAGGGGCTTGTCATGCGAGAGTACGACAGCTTGGTGATTGACGTCGATCCGCAGCAGGATGATCCCGGAAAGCTGAAGCTGAAAGGTCACCGTTTGCTGCGCGTCAACGGCGTAAAGATGATGGCCCAGGCGATAGGCCCAGATCCCTCCGACAGATTCGGCTCGGTGGTGCTGGCCATGGAAGGCGACGAGGATGCCGTGCAGCCGCTCGAATGGTCGAACCTGCTTGCGCCAATCCTGCACAAGAATGCCGGAGGCACGGTGACCTGCGACTTCACCGCGGATGAAGTATGGGATTATCAGCCGTGGTGGGACGACAAGGAGCCACCCCCGCATGTCACCTTCACTTTCAAGCTACGGCCGTTCTTCGACGGTGAGACAGCGGTCATTTCGCGAGCGCTGGCCGAGCCAGGCGAGCTGACGCAGGGGCTCTGTTCGCCGTGGCAGAATGACTACCGCGAATGCTCGTGCTACTACTGGGCGGCGGCCCGTCCCGACTACGTAAACGTCGAGCCCTCTTCCAACGGCCTGAGTCACGGTGACAACTGGCTGCAAAAAGAGCACACCGGGCAGTACGTGCCGGACGATTACGTGGACTCGCGCATGGTGCTCTACGACGATCTGTTTAAGGCGTGGGAGAAGTGGCTGAGAACCGTGGTTCGTGGACGCGATGTGCACGATACGACTGAGGGCAAGTCTTGAGCGTCACCGCTGTTGACGCACTCCGCACCGATGCCCGCTACTACATGACGGCCTCGGCGCCGCGCTCGCGCGAGGTCCATCTGATCGAAAGCGCCCTGGGCCGCCATCTGTTCATCGCCGACGGCAGCCGCTTGTTTGACGCCGACGCCAAATTATTTGCGCAGTTCGAGGCCGCCATAAGCGAGGGCAGCGCCGGCAAACTGCTTGATCGTCTCGGATTAAGCGGTGCGCCGTTCATCGACGATACCCCGCTGAGTTCGCCGCCGATTCATGCGTTATCGCTCGCCATCGCACAGAAGTGCAATCTGGGCTGCTCCTATTGCTACGCCCAGCAGGGGGAGTTCGGCGGCACGGCAAAAAACATGTCAGCAGAAACGGCGAATGAGGCCGTCGATCTGCTGATCGCCGGTGCGGCGCCGGGCGCTCGACTGAATCTTTCGTTTCTTGGCGGCGAGCCGCTTGTCAACCGTTCGGTGCTGCAGTCGGCAACGCGGCGAGCGGCCGAGTTGGCGGAGCGGCGCGGTGTCAAGCTGACATTTTCCATCACCACCAATGGCACCCTGCTCAGCCCCGCAGACGCGGATTTCTTCGAGGCTTTCGGATTCGCGGTTACCGTGAGTCTCGACGGTCCGCGGGAAGTCCACGACGCGCTTCGCATGTACAAAGATGGCCGTGGCAGCTTTGACCGCATCATGCAGAACCTGCAGCCCTTGCTCTCGCGGCAGCAGCGGATGCAGGTGTCAGCACGGGTGACGGTGACGCCGAAAAATCTCTCGCTAGGTCGCGCGCTCGATGACTTCATTAACGCAGGTTTTCACAGCGTTGGGTTTTCACCGATGCTCAGCGCGCCGAATGGACAAGGCGAGATGCAGGCTGATGACCTTGAAGTGATGCTTGGCGAAATGGTCGATTGCGGGCGCGAGTTCGAGCGCCACACGCAGGCCGGGGAGCGTTATCCCTTCGCGAACATGCTCAATGCCATGCGCGAGATCGAAAAGGGCACGCATCGTCCCTATCCCTGCGGCGCCGGCGCAGGATACTTCGGCGTGTCCGCCGACGGTGATCTGGCGGCGTGCCATCGCTTCGTCGGCGACAACGACGGTGCCATGGGCACGCTTTCCACTGGCGTTGATGCGAAGCGGCAGTCGAATTGGCTGGCCGATCGGCACGTGCATCGGCAGCAGCCGTGCCGCGACTGCTGGGCGCGATACCTGTGCGGCGGCGGCTGTCACCACGAGGTTATTCGGCGTGGGCGTCCAGCCTGCGATTACATTCGCGGATGGCTGCACTATAGTTTGCAGGCCTATTTGCGTATGTCGGCAAGCCATGTTCGTCAGTGACATTTGCATCATCGGCGCCGGACCGGCTGGCAGCACGCTCGCGGCGAGAATGGCCGCGTTCGGCCATCGCGTTTGCCTAATCGAGCGCGCGACGTTTCCCCGCGCTCACCTGGGCGAGTCGTTAAGTCCCGGCGTTCTCCCGCTGCTGGAGGTGACGGGCGTATGCGCCGCCGTCAAAGCGGCGGGCTTTTTTCGCGTGAGCGAAGTACGCGTGCAGTGGACCCAGGGTCCGCACTGGCGCCGTGATCCTCGACAACAGGGCCTGCTGGTTGATCGCGGACGATTCGACGCGCTGCTGCTGGATCGCGCGAAGGCGCTGGGCGCGCACGTTCTGCAGCCTGCGATTGTGCGTGAATGGCGATGGGACGGAGACGAATGGCATCTCTGCATCCAGACAGCCGCAGGCATGGTCGAGTCGAGAACCAAATTTCTGGCTGACGCGAGCGGTCGGGCCGCCGTTCTGCCTGCACGGAGGCGGCGCACCGGATGCCGAACGCTCGCCCTCTACGCCTACTGGCGCGGCGGACCTATTCCTGTTGAGCCGCGCATCGAAGCGCGCTCCGACGCGTGGTACTGGGGTGTACCGCTTCCTGACGGCAGATATAATACCCAGGTTTTCGTCGATGTCGAACACTTCCGGAGCGCGCCACGAGTGTCAGTGTCCGACCGATTCCACGAGCTTATTGCTGGATCGAGGCTCATGGAAGGGTGCCAGGATGCACATGCGGGGCCCGTCTTGACCGCCGATGCCACGCCCTACGTCGACGAGACTTGCGTCACGTCCTGCAGTATTAAAGTGGGTGACGCAGCGCTCGCGATCGATCCACTCTCATCGAGCGGTGTCCAGAAAGCAATTCAGAATGCGCTGGCGGGCGCTGTGGTCGTGAACACCTTATTGCGTAAGCCTGAGGCGAGCGCGGCAGCTCTCCGCTTTTTCCACGAGAGCGTCAACATGGCATCGGACTCGCACTGCCGCTGGGCTGCAGGGCACTACCTCGAGGTGGCGCAACGCGGCGGAGGATCGTTCTGGCAGAACCGCGCGGCCACGGCCATCACTCCCAGGACGTCCCCTATGTCATTTGATGAAGGACTCCGTCCTCACGCGATCCTCAACGTCTCGCCTCAGCTCGAATTCGTCGATCTGCCGTGCATCGATGGCCAGTTCGTCACGATGAAAACTGCGCTAAGCCATCCTGGTCTTGACGGACCGGTCGCATTCCTGGGCGGCTGGGAAATGGCACCGCTGCTGAAGCATCTGCGCAACGGCCTGACACTAGTTCAGGTGGCGCGTTCATGGTCCGCCCGGATTCCGCTGGAGTCCAGCGTCGCGCTAGTCAGTTGGCTGATTCGTCGTGGCATCCTCGGGCAGGAGGTATTCGCCACTCCGGATGACGGGAAGTTTAATGAGCGATACAGCGGCGACGCCTTTGATTTTGACAAAAAGTTATCAGCACTCAGAACACGTCAATGAAATCACGAGATTTCGGGAACTATTCGTCTAAGCCCTGCAAATTCCTCTGTATTCATTGACGTGCGCGCTTTACGAGCGGTAAGATTCGTTTACTGCAGTGATCGGTCAAACCATCTCGCACTACCGAATTGTGGACAACCTCGGCGGTGGCGGGATGGGTGTGGTGTACAAAGCCGAGGACTTGCACCTCGAGCGCTTCGTCGCGCTGAAGTTCCTGCCTGAAGACGTTGCCCAGGATCGCCAAGCTTTGGAGCGATTCCGGCGCGAGGCCAAAGCCGCCTCGGCGCTGAACCATCCCAATATCTGCACAATTTACGACATCGGCGAGGAAAGCGGCACGGCCTTCATCGCGATGGAGTTTTTGGAAGGCGTGACGTTGAGCCACCGTATCGCCGGCCGTCCAATCGAGACTGAACAGATTCTCTCATTGGGCGTGCAAATCGCCGATGCACTCGACGCGGCGCATGCAAAAGGAATCGTTCATCGCGACATCAAGCCGGCGAACATTTTCGTGACCGCGCGCGGACATGCCAAGATTCTGGACTTCGGTCTGGCGAAGGTCGCGCCTGCGGCAATTTCATCAAGCCGGATTGCTTCTGCCAACACGCAGACGCGTACCATCGACGAACATCTGACCAGTCCAGGAACGGCTGTGGGAACGATTGCCTACATGTCACCAGAACAAGTCCGTGCCAAGGAACTGGACGCGCGCACTGACCTGTTCTCATTTGGCACCGTGCTCTACGAGATGGCGACAGGAGCGTTGCCCTTCCGCGGCGAAAGCTCGGGAGTCATTTTTCATGCGATTCTGGAGCGCCCGCCTGCATCTGCGGTGCGGCTGAATCCCGATCTCCCGGTCGAACTGGAAAGGATTATCAATAAGTGTTTGGAGAAAGACAGGAGCCTTCGATACCAGCACGCCGCCGATATCCGCACCGACCTTCAACGGCTGAAGCGCGACAGCGAATCCACCAAAATACTGACATCCGAAGCACCTAACCGAATTCTCAGATTTCGCAAACCCGCCGTCATTCTAATCGCTTGCCTCGCCCTAATCGGACTATTCGCGGGTGGCGTTTGGTACCTGCGATCAACATCGCAGATAAATTCCATTGCGGTCATGCCTTTCACCAATGGAGGTGGAGATGCCAATACCGACTATCTCAGCGACGGCATAACTGAATCCCTGATCGACAACCTGGCCCATGTTCCCCAGCTTAAGGTGAAGTCGCGTAACTCGGTCTTCCACTACAAAGGGAAGGATCTTGATGTGCAGAAGGCCGGCGGTGAACTGGGTGTATCGGCGCTAGTGATCGGGCGAGTGGTGCCGCGTGGGGACGGCATCGAAGTGAGCGCCGAGCTTACCGATGTTCGAGACAGCACCGAAATTTGGGGACAGCACTACAGCGGCACGAGCGCCGACATTATCTCGTTGCAGCAGCAGATTGCGGGTGACATCGCAGAGAAATTGCGCTCAAAACTTAGCACTTCGGAGAAGCAGCAGGTTACGAAGCAGGGCACGCAAAATCCAGAGGCGTATCAGTTATATTTGAAAGGCCGTTACGCCTGGAATAAACGGACAACTGCAGACCTTGCAGCGGCAATCTCCTACTTCAATCAAGCAATCGCCAAGGATCCTGGGTATTCCTTGGCATACCTTGGTCTGGCGGATACCTATACCGTATTGCCCAGTTATGGGGGCTCTCCCGGCGAAGACTATCCGAAATCGAATGCCGCCGCCCGCAAGGCGCTGGAACTGGATCCAACCTTAGCTCGTCCGCATGCAGTTCTGGGCAGCAACGAGTTCGAGTACGACTGGGATTTTGCAGGAGGACAAGCTGAGTACAAGAAGGCTTTGGAACTGGATCCCAACGATGGCACACTACGCGAGTGGTACGCATGCGACATCGGCATAATTGGTGGCCGGGAGCAGGAAGCCCTTGCTGAAGTCAATCGCGCCCACCGGCTCGATCCGCTGTCGCCGGTCTTCAGTACCTATGTCGGAATCGTTCATGTCTTTGGACTACAGTATGACGATGCCCTCACTGCCTGTAAGCAGGTGGCAGATGAGGATCCGGCATTTGCCCTATCACACTACTGTTTAGCCCAAGCGTATTGGGGCAAGCGCATGTACCCGCAGGTGATTGAGGAATGGAAGGCCTATGGCAAGCTCGCCGACGACTCAAACGAATCTGAATTCGCTTCTGCTCTGGAGCAAGGATTTCGTTCAGCGGGCTGGAAGAATGCTCTCACCGAAGGCATCAAAATCCGTCAAGCACAGCGAAAGACCGGGTACTCCTCTGCGTCCGCAATCGCCGCCCTTTATGCCGACCTGGGAGACAAAGATCACGCCTTCCAGTGGCTCAATACTGCTTATCAGGAGCGCGACTATTGGCTGGTTGGTTTGAGGACTAATTTTTTATTCGATCCACTACGGTCCGATCCGAGGTTTGCTGAAATGGTGCACAGAGTCGGAATTCCGCAGTAGCGAACGCTTTCCGAGCTTTTCCCACGCTCTGAAGATGACCACGCTAACATCAGCAATATCGCCTACAAGAATCCCGAAGACCTGATCTTTTCCAGAATTTCACCCGACTGACGGGGTTCCTGTTGCGGCGCCCGGGATGAATGCCACTTGCCAGCATTGGATGCCAACCGTATCCAAAAAGGAATTGATGAGTTTGCCCGGGGTTGGCGCACCTTGACCCGCACCAAATATCAACTGAGGCGGGATCGGGTGCGGTTGCAGAGTCAACTGGAGAGTCTTCTGGAAGAGTGTCAAATCAAACTGTCCAGCGTGGTCAGCGATCTACTGGGAGCCAGTGGCCAACGTATTCTGCGCGCCATCGCAGCTGGTGAAACGGATCCGGCACGGCTCAGAGGATTGGGCGATAGACGGTTGCACGCGACGGATGAGGAACTGAGGGATGCCCTCAACGGGCAGCCTCTGCCTCTGCACCGAAAGCTGTTGACGCTGTATCTGCAGCGCTTGGATCTGATCGAAGGGCAAATCGCCGAGCTGGAGAGCATGATCGCGGAAGCCATGAAGGCACATCAAGACGCCGTAGTTCGGCTTTCACAGCTGCCCGGTTTAGGCGTTGACTCGGCGCAGCAAATCATCGCCGAGATCGGTCCTCGTGCGGAGAGCTTTCCGTCAGCTGGGCAACTGGCGTCATGGGTGGGAGTGTGCCCCGGACTCCAGGAGAGCGCGGGTGAGTCCAGCAGCAACCGGTCCGCTAAAGGGAACCGTGCGATGCGCCGCCTGCTGAACCAATTAGCCCACGCCGCCGTGCGCAAGCGAGACTGTTACCTGCAAATCGTGTTCAAACGCTTATCTCCTCGTCTAGGTTATGCGAAGGCAGTCTGGGCAATCGCTCACCGCTTATGTCGATTGATCTGGAAGGTACTACACGAAGCTGTCCAGTATGTTGAGTACGGGCCCGCGGTGAGCGCTCTCACGGTGAAACGGCGGAAGCAAAGGCTCGTCACGCAATTGGCGAAGCTCGGATATTCGGTTCAGCTAACCCCGATCCTAGCGAGAGCAGGTTCGTAGCCGAGGTTTTTTCGAGGGTGTGGCAGGGGAGGCGGGGCGACCCGTCCCCCTATGCCGATTGCTGATGATTTACAAACTGCCGCGCCTCAAGCTGCTTCGGCAAGCGGTTGTATGTGCCCAAGCTGAGTCAACAGCGTGTATTGATCGTAGTAGCAACCGCCCGATACAATCCGCCCTTGTTGGTCGAAGTGGCAGATTTCGCAGAACGGCAGAGACATCTTTCCCCCGGTAGGCTGCAACGAGCCCAATGGCCCGTCGTTTGTGCCTTCGGCGGTAAAGCGGGCGACGACAATGTCTCCCGCGTCAATGTACTCGGGGTTGGTGATTCGGCCATCCGAGAAAGCCTTAGCCCATGCTTCGGTCCACTCCCGGAACTTGTCCGGACCGTTCAGGTTAAGACTCCGGGCATTATCGGTGTAAGAAAGACTCTCCGCCGAGTTGCGGACTACGCCCGCGAAGTCGCGGCGGTTCCAGCTCTCGTGCGCAGCACGGAGCGTTTCCACGTTTTTGGAGGCCATAGTGCTCCTTTTCTCAGAAGTTGAAAGCAGGCGAGTCGTTACCCTCGCCATGGCTGTTTGAAAGCATCCACTTACCTCAGGCAGCTTTGCCTGGGGCGATCCTGTGGGTGGTCGAGGTATGGACGTCAAACGTCCGGATGACTGGTTCGGTCTCGATAAAGGGTTTCAGCATTTCTTGGATCTTAGGGTACTGCTCCCGGTGGTAGCGTTCGGCATCCTCTTTGCTATTCCAAAAGCTCAATCCCAAAATCCGGGACGATTCCGTGTCCGACACCAGAACGGTCTCGTCCACGAATCCAGTCTGTTTCTTCAGAATCGGCACTACTTTTTCGTTGATGGTGTTTGAGAGTTCCTTTGCTTTGCCTGATTTGCTGGTGAGTTCAACTACGCGGGTGAACATGTGCGCTCCTTTCGTTTCGCTAGAGGGTGAAAGGAACCCGTCGTCGTGGAGACGACGAGGACTTGCTTATTCTTATACGGTATGCCTCCCCGCACCGCCGGGTCAATCGCTCGATTATGAACACACGTGCTTCTCAGGATCGGTGCATCAAGTCGAACGACGGATCGCCCGAAAATCGACTGGCCTCAGAGAATATAGAAATGCCACTATGCGGAGGCTCATCGGGAGCCTCCCGCTCTCTTTCTTTTTGCTCGCAATTCTGAGATCTCATCGCTGCATACTGCGCACCCAGCTTTCAGTAGCATTTCGCTGCCTGCCTGACAAACTTCAAGTCGCGGCTACCTTAGCCTCATTGAAGAAAGGCCGTACCAGGAAATTGCAGAGGCGCTCGGTAGGGATACGCGTCGTAGGCGGCTGATCCTGCAACTCCGCTGCCCTCAAGCGGCTTGTGCGTAAGTTCGTTGGAAATTTGGCGTAGATACTCTCCGCCAGCCGATCGTAACTTTTGCAATCGGTTTGTGATGTTGTCGTTCTTCGATGGCTACAAGCAAACTCACCATTGGCAATGGCAAGGTCTGCGGGGTTGTCCGAGGGCGGCTCAGTCCCGTGCCGGAAGTTTCGTCGCAGGTTTGAAGAGCACGATGCGAGCAAGAGCACGCTTATTTCGCACACTTGGACGAATGTCGATCACCGTCCCACCCGTCGGACCTCTGTGGACCGTTTGATCTCATTGATCTAGGCCATGGTGGACTTGCCGAGGTTGTCTGGAAAACCCGAGAAAAAGGCCACTGCCCATATGCCTTTCACTTATGCACCACCGTAACTCGATCCAATACCATCTCGGAACTAGATTCGAAATTGTCATGCGAGTGAAGCCCCCCCTTCCACGCAGGAGTTTCGTCCCTCCCGATGAGGCTCCGATTCTCCGTTATGCTGTCGCCATTCTGAGTGTCGACCTTATTCTGGCGCTGATTCCCGCTTTTTTGCTTTCGGATGTCGTCGTCGAAAGCCGGCTTGTTGTATTTTCCGTTGCGATTATGGTGAGCGCCTGGTACGGAGGCTGGAAGCCCGGCCTCGTGGCGACTGCCTTTGCTTCCATTGTCAGCGCGTACTTTTCCCTGGCCGGCCTACATTCCTCGTCTGACTATCGCAAGGCACTCATACATCTCGTGCTATTTGTCTTTGTGGCGCTGCTGATCTGTTCATTCAATGCGGCGCTGCGTTCCGCCCAAGAAGGATTGCGCCGGTCAGAGATCAACTTTCGATCGTTAGTTACAAACGCGCCCTACGGCATATGTCGCTGCGACTCAGCCGGAAACCTTCTGGACGTCAATCCAGCGTTGATCAGCATTTTAGGCTACGAATTCGCCACGGAGCTCCTGGGCCGCAATTTGGCGGGCTTCTACCCAGATTCTCAACAATGGTTCACCGTGGCAGATAACTTCCGACTTATGCGTCCATTCAACGGCCTGCTGGCTGAGTGGTCGCGCAAACAAGGAACACTGGTCGGCGTGCGTCTTTCTGGACGTTCAATTCGCGGGGATCGCGACGCCCTCTTTTACGAGCTCTACGCGGAAGATGTCACCGAACAACGCGCTTTGGAGCAGCAGCTTCGCCAGTCCCAAAAGATGGAGGCTGTCGGCCGGCTTGCTGGCGGTATCGCTCATGACTTCAACAATCTTTTGATGGTGATCTCGGGATACTGTGAGTTCCTGCTGGAACGTGCCGGTTCAGACCCGCAGCTTAGAGGACCAGCGCAAGAGATCGCCAACGCCGCCAATCGGGCTACCGGCCTCACCCGCCAGCTTCTTGCTTTCAGCAGGAAGCAAATACTTACTCCCAAGGTCGTTGATCTGAACGCAATCGTAACTGAGAACTTCCGGATGCTAGATCGCGTCATCGGTGAGGACGTTGAGCTGGCGATGGTCCCAGGTGCGGATCTCGGCATGGTCAAAGCTGACCCGGGCCAGATCGAACAAGTCATCATGAATTTGGAGGTCAATGCTCGCGAT
>Ga0193751_1002585_pt1 | contig 10912 bp, 7 predicted proteins | sample L1c2metaG_FD_143050 | JGI IMG/M metagenome (GOLD analysis project Ga0193751, IMG submission 143050) | Soil microbial communities from a riparian zone of the East river system, Colorado, United States - L1c2 | ecosystem: Environmental > Terrestrial > Soil > Riparian zone | place: USA: East River...
CCAGGTGGCTGACGGCCACGGAGATGGCCGCGACCCGGCAGCGCATCGAACTGCTGCTCGAGCACCAGGTGCATCCCTACCCGCCGGAGGACTGGCCCGCCGTCCCGTGGCCGCCCATCTAGGCACCGGCGAGGCACCGCTCGCTCAGCGGCCGCCGCCGCGCTCGCCCCGGTCACCGCGACGGCGCAGGTAGCGCTCGAACTCGCGGGCGATGGCGTCGCCGCTGGCCTCGGGCAGGTCCGTCGCGTCCTTCGCCTCCTCGAGCGTCCGCACGTAGTCGGCCACCTCGGAGTCCTGCTCGGCGAGCTCATCGACGCCGCGCTCCCAGGCGCGCGCCTCGTCCGGCAGCTCAGCCAGCGGCAGCGAGATATCCAGGATGTCCTCGACGCCGCGCAGCAGCGCCAGGGTCGCCTTCGGGCTCGGCGGCTGCGCCACGTAGTGCGGCACCGCCGCCCAGAGCGACACCGACGGGATGCCCGCCGCCGAGCAGGCCTGCTGCAGGACGCCGACGATCCCGGTCGGGCCCTTGTAGTCGACGGGCTCGACATGCAGCTCCGCGGCCAGATCCGGATCGGACGCGGCCGCGGTGACCGGCACCGGCCTGGTGTGCGGCGAGTCCGCGAGCAGCGCGCCGAGCAGGATCACCATCTCCACGCCCAGCTCGGTGAACGCGCTGACCAGTTCGGCGTTGAAGCCGCGCCAGCGCATGTTGGGCTCGATGCCGTGCACCAGGATCAGGTCGCGGCGAAATCCCGGCGGCCTGGCCAGCATGAGGCGGGTGGTCGGCCAGACAAGCTGCTCCGTCCGGCCCTCTGACACCTCCATGACCGGCCGGGTGACCTGAAAGTCGTAGAAGTCCTCGGGATCGATCTCGCCGATCTGGGCGGCATCCCAGGCCGACCCCAGATGGCCGATCGCCCCGCTGGCCGCCTCGCCCGCGTCGTTCCACCCCTCGAAGGCGGCGATAAGGGCCGGTGCGCTGAGCTTGCCGACGCCGTCGAGCTCGATCTTCCGCCACCTCCTCCCGCGCCGAAGGCCCCCTGCCGACGGCTCCAGACTACGCGCCAGCCGGCGGCCCTTTAGGACAGGCCCATTAGGATAGGGCCATCATGTCGCGCACCGCTTCGTCTCCGCTCCCGCAGCTCCGCGCCGCCCTCGGGCGGCGCGTCGTCATAGCTGACGGAGCCATGGGCTCCATGCTGCAGGGCAGCGCGGCCACGCTCGACGACTTCGCCGGGCATGAGGGCTGCAACGAGATCCTGAACATCACCCGCCCGGACATCGTCCGCTCCATTCACGACGGCTACCTGAGCGCGGGCGTGGACTGCATCAGCACGAACACATTCGGTGCCAATCTCGGCAATCTCGGCGAGTACGGGATCGCTGACCGGATCTCGGAACTGGCCGAGGCGGGCGCGCGGATCGCGCGGCAGGCCGCCGATGACTGGTCCCGCCCGGATCGCCCGCGCTGGGTGCTTGGCTCGATCGGGCCGGGGACCAAGCTGCCGACGCTCGGTCACGTCGGCTTCGCCGAGCTCAGGGACACCTATCAGGTCAATGCCGCCGGCCTGCTCAGCGGCGGCGCGGACGCGCTGATCGTGGAGACCTGCCAGGACCTGCTCCAGGCGAAGGCCGCGATCATCGGCGCGAAGCGGGCCATAGCGGCCGCCACGGCGGCGAATCAGGGTGCCGACATCCTGCTGATCGTCCAGGTCACCATCGAGATGACCGGCGCGATGCTGCTCGGCAGCGAGATCGGCGCGGCGCTCACCGCGCTCGAGCCGCTCGGCATCGACCTGATCGGGCTGAACTGCGCGACCGGACCGGCCGAGATGAGCGAGCACCTGCGCTACCTGGCCGCGCACTCCCGGGTGCCCCTGTCCTGCATGCCGAACGCGGGCCTGCCCCAGCTCACCTCGGACGGCGCGTACTACCCGGTCACGCCCGAGCAGCTCGCCGACGCGCATGACGGCTTCACCGCCGAGTTCGGGCTCGCGCTGGTCGGCGGCTGCTGCGGCACCACCCCCGAGCACATGGCCCTGGTGACCGAGCGGCTGCGCGACCGGCCGCTGGCCCATCGCAGGCCGAGACATGAAGCCGGAGTGGCGTCGCTGTACCAGCACGTGCCGTTCCGCCAGGACACCGCGTTCCTGGCGATCGGCGAGCGGACCAACGCCAACGGATCCAAGGCGTTCCGCGATGCGATGCTGGCCGGGCGGCTCGATGACTGCATCGAGATCGCGCGGGCCCAGACCAGGGACGGCGCGCACCTGCTGGATGTCTGCGTGGACTACGTCGGCCGGGACGGCGCCGCCGACATGCGCGAGATCGTCGGGCGGCTGGCCACCGCGTCGACGCTGCCGCTCGTGCTCGACTCCACCGAGCCCGAGGTGATCAGGGCGGGCCTGGAGCTGCTCGGCGGCCGGGCCGTGGTGAACTCGGTCAACTACGAGGACGGCGACGGCCCCGGCTCGCGCCTGGCCAGGGTGATGCCGCTGATCCGCGAGCACGGCGCGGCGGTCATCGCGCTCACCATCGACGAGCAGGGCCAGGCCAGGACGGCGGACTGGAAGGTGGCCGTCGCCGCCCGGCTGATCGAGGATCTCACGGTCAACTGGGGCATGCAGGTCGGCGACATCATCGTCGACTGCCTGACGTTCCCCATCGCGACCGGCCAGGAGGAGACCAGGCGGGACGCGATCGAGACCATCGACGCGATCGGCGAGCTCAAGCGGCGCTACCCGCAGGTGCAGACGACGCTGGGCGTCTCCAACGTGTCCTTCGGCCTCAACCCGGCGGCTCGGGCCGTGCTGAACTCGGTCTTCCTGGCCGAGTGCGTGCGGGCCGGCCTCGACTCCGCGATCGTGCACGCGTCCCGGATCATGCCGATCGCCCGGATACCGCAGGAGCAGCTGCAGGTCGCCCTCGACCTTGTCTACGACCGCCGCAGCGACGGCTACGATCCGCTGACCAGGCTGCTCGAGCTTTTTGACGGGGTCGACGCGGCCGCGGTGAAGGCCACCAGGGCAGCGGAGCTGGCCGGCCTGCCGCTCTGGGAGCGGCTCAAGCGGCGGATCATCGATGGCGAGCGGGTCGGCCTGGAGGGCGACCTGGAGGAGGCGCTCGGCAAGCGCCCCGCCCTGGAGATCGTCAACGACGTGCTGCTCGACGGGATGAAGACGGTCGGCGACCTGTTCGGCTCCGGCCAGATGCAGCTGCCGTTCGTGCTCCAGTCCGCCGAGGTGATGAAGAACGCCGTCGCCTACCTGGAGCCGCATATGGAGCGCTCCGGGGAGGACGGCAAGGGCCGGATCGTCCTGGCGACGGTCAAGGGCGACGTGCACGACATCGGCAAGAACCTGGTGGACATCATCCTGTCCAATAACGGCTACGACGTCGTCAATCTCGGTATCAAGCAGCCGATCTCGGCCATCCTGGAGGCCGCCGACGAGCATGATGCCGACGTGATCGGCATGTCCGGCCTGCTGGTCAAGTCCACCGTGGTGATGCGGGACAACCTGGCCGAGCTGAACTCGCGGCACCTGGCCGGCCGGTGGCCGGTGCTGCTCGGCGGCGCGGCCCTGACCCGCGCCTACGTCGAGCAGGACCTGGCGGCCCTGTTCGACGGCGAGGTCAGGTACGCCCGCGACGCATTCGAGGGCCTGCGGCTGATGGACGCGTTCATAGCGGTGAAGCGGGGCGTGGCCGGAGCCCAGCTGCCGGCGCTGCGGGAGCGGCGGGTGCGGGCGGCCGCGCCGGCCGGTGACCGGCCGGGCGACGGCGAGCCGCGGGCGTCAGGCCGTTCCGATGTATCCAGCACAGTCCCCGTCCCCGAGCCGCCGTTCTGGGGCAGCCGCGCCGTCAGGGGAATCGCGCTCGCGGACTACGCGAGCTTCCTGGACGAGCGGGCGCTGTTCATCGGCCAGTGGGGGCTCAAGCCCTCCCGCGGGCCCGGCGGCCCGACGCATCAGGAGCTGGCCGAGACCGAGGGCAGGCCGCATCTGCGGATGTGGCTGGAGCGCGCGCAGACCGAGGGACTGCTGCAGGCCGGCGTGGTGTACGGCTACTTCCCGTGCGTCAGCGAGGGCAACGACCTGATCGTGCTGGACGAGGCGGGCGCCGAGCGCGAGCGGTTCCGCTTCCCGCGCCAGCGCCGGGACCGCCAGCTCTGCCTGGCGGACTTCTTCCGGCCGCAGTCCGGCGGCGAGACCGACGTAGTGGCTTTCCAGCTGGTCACGGTCGGGTCGCGGATCAGCGAGGCCACGGCCGAGCTGTTCGCCAAGAACGCCTACCGCGACTACCTGGAGCTGCACGGCCTGTCGGTGCAGCTGGCCGAGGCACTGGCGGAGTACTGGCACTCGCGGGTCCGTGACGCGCTGGGCATCAGCGGGGCCGACCCGGCCAGCCTGGACGGCATCCTGCGGGTCGGATACCAGGGCTGCCGCTATTCGTTCGGCTACCCGGCCTGCCCGGACCTGGAGGACAGGGCCAAGGTGATGCGGCTGCTGCAGCCCGATCGCATCGGCGTGAGCCTGTCGGAGGAATTCCAGCTGGCACCCGAGCAGTCCACCGACGCACTGATCGCGCATCATCCAGAAGCGAAATACTTCAGTACCTGATCATGCAGCCGCTGCCCACCGAGTCCGCCGTGCCCGCAGGCGGTGCGCTCCAGGCGGTCCTGTTCGACATGGACGGGCTGCTGGTCGACTCCGAGCCGCTCTGGTTCGAGGTGGAGAGCCACGTCATGGCCCGGCTCGGCGGGCAGTGGAGCGAGGCCGACCAGGAGTCGCTCATCGGCGGATCGCTGCCGCGGACGGTCTCCTACCTGCTGGCGCGGGCAGCACGGCCCGCCAGCCCGGATGATGTCGGCCGGTGGCTGGTCGACGGGATGATCGCGCTGCTGGGCACACGCGAGCTGAGGGTCCTGCCGGGAGCTCGCGAGCTGCTCGCCGAGGTGGCATCGGCCGGCATCCCGTACGCGCTGGTTACCTCCTCGGAGCGAGAGATCATGGACGTGGTCATCGCCCGGATCGGTGTCTCGTTTTGCGTCACCGTGTGCGCGGAGGATGTGCGCAGGAGCAAGCCGGACCCCGAGCCGTATCTGCTCGCCGCGATGCGGCTGCGGGCCGACCCGCGGCAGTGCGTAGTGCTTGAGGACTCGCCGAACGGGGTAGCCGCCGCTGAGGCCGCGGGCTGCCGGCTGGTCGTCGTCCCCAGCATGATGCCGATCCCGGCCCGGCCAGGGCGGGTCATCGCGGCCTCCCTGAGCCAGATCGATCTGGCCCGCCTGCGCGATCTGGTCTCGGCCCGGTAGCCCCGCGCGCCGCCGCGAGGTGGCATCGGCCGCGACATGTGCGACGATGAACAAAAGCCACGACCCAGCCGTGCGGCCGCCGTGCGGCCGCCCAGTGAGGGGAGCCGGGAATGACCGTCTGGGACCAGATCGCCTGGGCTCCTATCTGCATCGGGCTGACCGCCGTGGGCCTGGTCGCCAGCTGGCTCCTCTGGCGCCGTAAGGGGCCGGCCCGCGGCCTGCGTGCGGGGGCCTGGTCGCTGCTACCGCTGGCCGCCTATCTCACCGGCGGGATCGTGCTGATCGGCCGGATCGGCTCCGCGGTGGTGCGTTTCGCCGCCGGATTCGCGTTCTCGCCCAAGTCGTGGGCCGGCGTGATCCTCTTCGGCGGCTCGGCGCTGCTCTTCCTGGCCACCGGCGGGCTGCCGCTGCTCCGGTGGCGCAAGTCCAGGGGGAAGGGCAAGAAGGAGACCGCAGCGGCCACCGGCCCGGCTGCGGCGCCCGCTGTCACAGGGAAGGGCAAGAAGGCCGTCGCGGTGCCCGCGACCGGGGGCCCGCAGCTGCCGGCCGCCGCGGGCCAGGCCAAGCAGGCCGCGGCGGTGCAGGCTGACGATGACTTCGGCGACGTTCAGGAGATCCTGCGCCGTCGCGGGATCCATTGATACCGGACAACCGGATCCGGCGCATGCGTTCCGCGCGCGTCGCGAAATGATCTTCATTCCGTCACAATAGGGCCACGACCGGCCTCATAGTCTGGCGCTGGCCGACAAGCTTGGTAGACCCTCCCCTTAAGGGTCGTGCATCCTTTGGCATATCTGATTTGGCCAGGCTGGTAGCCAGGGACATGCCGGGCTCTTTGGGAGAGTAGCCAATGACTGCACCGATCGAGGTCACGCCGACCGCCGTCGACGCTGCGCCGGAAGCGATGCTCGCGGGCATGGGCGGCAAGGCCATCGAGGGCCGCTCCCTCGGCCAGATCGCGTGGATGCGGCTGCGCCGCGACAAGGTCGCGATGGGCGGCGGCATCTTCATAGTCTTCCTGATCCTGGTCGCGGTCATCGGGCCGCACCTGGTGCAGGACCCGAACACGTACCACTCGAACCTCATCAACGCGACCTTCAGCAGGCCGAACGGCCCATTTGGAGGGATCAGCGCCGCGCATCCGCTTGGCGTCGAGCCGATCAACGGACGTGACATGCTCAGCCGGATCGTCAACGGGGCCAAGTACTCACTGCTCATCGCCTTCCTCGCCACCACCCTCGCGGTAGGCCTCGGCGTGCTCATGGGCGTCATCTCCGGCTATTTCGGCGGCTGGGTGGACACGGTGATCGCCCGCTCCATGGACATCTTCCTCGCCTTCCCGCTGCTGGTCTTCGCGCTGGCACTGGTCGGCGTCATTCCGTCGAAGGCATTCGGCCTGAGCGGCAACTCGCTTCGGATAGCCCTGCTCATCTTCGTGATCGGGTTCTTCGCCTGGCCGTACATGGGCCGGATCATCCGCGGCCAGACCCTGTCCCTGCGGGAGCGGGAATTCGTGGACGCGGCGCGCAGCCTGGGCGCGCGGGGACCGTACATCCTGTTCCGTGAGCTGCTGCCGAACCTGGTGGCCCCGATTCTCGTCTACTCCACCCTGCTGATCCCCACGAACATCCTGTTCGAGGCGGCGCTCTCCTACCTCGGGGTCGGCCTGTTCCCGCCGACGCCGACCTGGGGGGGCATGCTCTCCGACGCCGTCAACAACGGCTTTTACTCGATCGATCCCATGTTCATGATCATCCCTGGCCTGGCGATCTTCCTGACCGTCATGGCCTTCAACCTCTTCGGTGACGGCTTGCGCGACGCGCTCGATCCGAGAAGCCGATAGAGCCATGCAGCTTCCCCTCACAGCGAATCACGACAGGAGGCGTTTCACCCCATGAAGAGACGCAGGACCACAGGGCTGGCCGCGCTCGGCGCGACCGCCGCGCTCGTGCTGGCCGCTTGCGGCAGCAGCGGCGGCAGCAGCAGCAGCGGCGGCGCGAGTAGCAACGCCAAGTACGGCGCGGCCATCACGAGCGTCGTCAATCCTTCCACGCACAAGGGCGGGACGCTCACGTTCGGCCTCAGCAGCACGCCGGACTCCACCGACCCGGGCAACACCTACTACGCGTTCATGTGGAACTTCACCCGGCTGTACACGATGCCGCTGATGACCTACAAGTCCTGCCCGGGCCAGTGCGGCCTGCAGGTCGTGCCCGACCTGGCGACAGCACCCGGCACGGTCAGCGCGAACGGGCTGACCTGGACCTACCACATCCAGAGTGGCGTGAAGTTCGAGGACGGGTCCGCCGTCACCTCGGCGGACGTCAAGTACGCGGTCGAGCGCACCTACGACAGGACAACCTTCCCGAACGGCCCGAGCTACTTCCCGCTGCTGCTCAAGGACCCGAAGTACCCTGGCCCCTACAAGGACAAGACGCCGGGCCACATGGGCCTTACCTCGGTGACGACGCCGGACCCGACCACGGTCGTCTTCCACCTGGCCAAGCCATTCGCGGACTTCAACTACGTGGTCGCCATCCCGCAGACGGCCCCTGTACCGCCGAGTGCGGACCTCGGCAAGACCGGCGGAGCGAACTACCAGCTGCACCCGATGTCGACCGGCCCCTACAAGTTCCAGAGCTACCAGCTGAACAAGACGATCACCATGGTCCCGAATACCAACTGGAACCCGGCGACGGACCCGAACGCGAAGCAGCTCGCCAGCAAGATCGTCGTCAACTTGAACGTCAATGCCAACGACATCGACAACCGGCTGATGGCCGGCGACCTGGACGTCGACATGGCCGGAAGCGGGGTGCAGGCGGCGGCGCGGGCCAAGATCCTGGCCTCGCCCGCGCTCATGAAGCAGGCCGATGACCCGATCAGCGGGTTCCTCTGGTTCGCCTACATCAACACCAAGGTGGCGCCGCTGAACAACGTGGCCTGCCGTCAGGCGATCGAGTACGCCGCCAACAAGACCAACCTGCAGACCGCATACGGCGGCCCCGTCGCAGGCGGCGCGGTCGCCAGCACCGTGGCGCCGCCGAACATCATCGGCCAGAAGCCATTCGACCTGTACGAGGCCATCACGAAGCCGGGCGGCGACGTGGCGAAGGCGAAGGCGGCGCTCAAGACATGCGGTCACCCGAGCGGCTTCACCACCAGCATCGCCTTCCGCTCCGACCGGCCCAAGGAGGTCTCGGCCGCCACGGCGCTGCAGCAGGCCCTGTCCCAGGTCGGGATCAAGACCCAGCTGCACGGTTACCCGGCCGGCACCTATTACGCCAACTTCGCCGGAGTGCCCCGGTTCGTGCACCAGCACGACCTGGGGATCGACTTCGGCGGCTGGGCACCTGACTGGCCGGACGGCTACGGGTTCTTCGACTTCATCACCGCCGGCAACACGATCGGCGCTGCCGGGAACACCAACATCGAAGAGCTCAACGACCCGATCGTGAACAACCTGCTCGCCAAGTACGGCACCACGACCGACGCGGCGACCAGGAACTCCTACACGGCGCAGATTGACATGCAGGTCATGAAGGACGCGGCGATCCTGCCGGAGGTCTACGCCAAGTCGCTGCTCTACCGCAACCCGAACCTGACCAACGTGTACGTCCAGGCGTATTACGGCATGTACAACTACGCGGTGCTCGGGCTCAAGTAGATCCGGCATAGCAGTTCCGCACGCTAGAAGAGAGCAGGTGAGGGTGCCGGCGCCCGGCCGGGACGTCCCGGCCGGGCGCCGGCACCGCACACAGTGATCGCATTCATCATCCGGCGCATGATCGCCACGGTCCTCCTGCTGGTCGTGGTCAGCATGATCACGTTTCTCATTTTCTTCCTGCTGCCGCGGCTGGCCGGGCAGAACAACTACCAGCTCGCCACGCAGTACGTGGGCCGCAACCCGACTCCGGCGGCGGTCCATGACGTCGAGGTGAAGCTCGGCTTCAACTCGCCGCTCTACCTGCAGTACGGGAGGTTCCTGAAGGGGATCGTGTTCGGTGCCCACTACAACAACGGCCCGAGCACCACCTACTGCCCGCCGCCGTGCTTCGGCTACTCCTTCAAGACCCAGCAGCCGGTCTGGCCGCAGCTGACAAGCGACGCGCCAGTGACGCTCTCGCTCGGCATCGGGGCGGCTGTGCTCTGGCTGACCGGCGGGGTGGCCATCGGGGTGCTCTCCGCGCTCAGGCGCGGCACGTTCTTCGACCGCGCGGCCATGGCGATCGCGCTGGCCGGGGTGTCCCTGCCGATCTTCTTCACCGGACTGGTCTCGCTGACGCTCTTCAGCTACAAGTGGCCAATCTTCCCGAATGTACAATATGTCCCGATAACCCAGAATCCGCTGCTGTGGGCGCGGAACCTGGTGCTGCCCTGGATCATCCTGGCGTTCCTCTATGCGGCGCTGTATGCCAGGCTCACCAGGGCTGGCATGCTGGAGACGATGAACGAGGACTACATCCGCACCGCCCGCGCCAAGGGCCTCAACGAGCGGACGGTGATCGTTAAGCACGGCCTGCGGGCGGCCCTGACCCCGATCGTGACGATCTTCGGCCTGGACCTGGGCCTGCTGCTCGGCGGCGCCATCATCACCGAGGTCACCTTCGGGCTGCACGGGCTCGGCAGCTTCACCGTGCAGGCGATCCAGCAGCAGGACCTGCCCGAGATCCTGGGGGTCACCATGCTGGCCGCGTTCTTCATCGTGATCGCCAACCTGGTCGTGGACGTCCTGTATGCGGTGGTCGATCCGAGGGTGAGGTTCTGATGGCGACCGGCGGCAGCCGCCGAGGCGACACCGGCAGCCGGGCTCAGGGACTCACCGATCAGGTCAGCTTCACCAGCGGCCCCGCCTCCAGCTCCCTGCTCGAGCTGCGGGACCTGCGAATCCATTTCCCGACCGACGACGGCCTGGTGAAGGCCGTGGACGGCGTCTCCTTCAGGCTCGAGCGGGGCAGGACGCTGGGCATCGTCGGGGAGTCCGGGTCCGGCAAGAGCGTCACCAGCCTCGGCATCATGGGCCTGCATCACGGGACCAGCGCAAGGATCGAGGGCCATATCTGGCTGGATGGTGAGGACCTCGTCACCGCGGCCCCCTCTCGGGTGCGCGAGCTCAGGGGCAGCAAGATGGCGATGATCTTCCAGGATCCGCTGTCGGCGATGCACCCCTTCTACACGGTGGGCGCCCAGATCAGCGAGGCTTACCTGGTCCACAACAACGTCAGCAAGAAGGTGGCCCGCAAGCATGCGATCGAGTTGCTCAACCGGGTGGGCATACCGCAGGCGGCCAGCCGGGTGGACGACTACCCGCATCAGTTCTCCGGCGGTATGCGGCAGCGCGCCATGATCGCCATGGCGCTGTCCTGCGACCCTGAGCTGCTGATCGCGGACGAGCCCACCACCGCGCTGGATGTCACGGTGCAGGCGCAGATCCTGGACCTGATCTCGGACCTGCAGGAGGAGTACGGCTCCGCGGTCATCATGATCACCCACGACCTGGGCGTGGTAGCCGAGCTCTCCGACGACATTCTGGTGATGTACGCCGGGAAGCCGGCCGAGTACGGCTCCGCCGAGGACATCTTCAGCCGCGCGCGGCAC
>Ga0193751_1002586_pt1 | contig 10909 bp, 8 predicted proteins | sample L1c2metaG_FD_143050 | JGI IMG/M metagenome (GOLD analysis project Ga0193751, IMG submission 143050) | Soil microbial communities from a riparian zone of the East river system, Colorado, United States - L1c2 | ecosystem: Environmental > Terrestrial > Soil > Riparian zone | place: USA: East River...
GTGATCGGAGAGCACCAGGCGGGAGAAGCGTCGCCGGCCGCCGCCGGGATGCTGGCCCCATCGGTCGAGAGGGCGGCCGGGCCCGCGCACGATTTTGCCGTCGCAGCCCGCGATCGATTCCCTGATTATCTCGCGCTGCTCGCCGAGCTAACCGGCATTGAAGTGCCGCTCAACAGACTCGGAATTCTCCAGGTGGCGTTGAGCGGGAAAGGCATCAAAGGATTGAAGAAGACAGCGCTCCCAACAAGTCGTTGGCTCGACGCCGGCGAGCTGCGAGACCTGGAGCCGGCGCTCGCGCACGCGGCGGGCGCCATGTACAACCCCGACGACGGCGCTGTCGACAACACCAAGCTTCTCTCAGCGCTGCAGCGGTACGCGCTCACGAGTCAGCACATAATTACAGTCGACGAAACAGTGCTCGAGGTCGACCCACTGAAGTCAGGAGCAACGCTCAAAACGAGATCCGGAGCGTCGCACACGGCTACCCACATAGTGATCGCTGCCGGCGCGTGGGTCGGACAGATCCGGGGCGCTCGACTCGCGCACGCCGTGGAGCCCGCGCGCGGCCAGCTCGTTTCGTATCCGATCGCCCCACTTCGTCACGTCGCCTACGGTCCGCGGGGTTATCTCGTGCCGCGCGGCGATTCGACAATCGGCGGCAGCACCATGGAGAGCGTTGGCTTCGATTCGGCGATCACCCTTGACGGCATCACCAAGGTCAGATCGGCAGCAGAGGAGATTTGCCCGGCGCTATCGTCGAGTGGGAGCGTTCATGCTTGGGCTGGCCTTCGACCCGTTACTCCGGACATGCTCCCACTCATTGGAAGGGACCCCGAGCACCATTCGCTCATCTACGCATGCGGACATTCCCGCAACGGAGTTCTGCTGGCCCCCCTGACGGGGGATTTAATCGCCGATCTCGTGACAGGAACACCACTTAGCTACGACTTGTCACAATTTCGCCCCGACCGTTTTTGATGTAGATTGCCATTGCTCAGGGGATCCTTCATCCCACGAGCCCCAAACGATGCCAGATACCCTCTATCAAATCATGGGGCGCCACCGCGCGGATCCGCTCCCGGAGCGGAAGCCGTCGTGGCTCAAGGTCAGAGCACCCGGCGGCCCCAACTACATACGCCTCAAGAGCTTGATGCGCGAGCTCGACCTCCATTCTGTCTGCGAGGAAGCCCACTGTCCGAACGTCGGCGAATGCTGGGAGCACGGCACCGCGACTTTCATGATTCTGGGCGACGTCTGTACCCGAAACTGCGCCTATTGCGCGGTTGCTCACGGACGTCCGCCGAAATACGACATTGCGGAGCCAAATCGTGTCGCGCAGGCGATCGCCGAAATGGGACTCCAGCACGCCGTCATCACCTCGGTCGATCGCGATGATCTTCCCGACTTTGGCGCATACATCTTCGCCGAAACCATCCGGCAAATTCACGAGCGCATTCCGGGATGCTCAGTGGAAGTTCTCGTTCCCGATTTTCAGGGCAACGAAGACAGCATTCGCACAGTGCTCGAGGCGCGACCGGAGATCTACAATCACAACACCGAGACCGTCCCCCGCCTCTACAAGAAGGCACGACCTGGGGGACGCTATCCCAGAGTCATGGAAATCTTCCGCTATGCGAAGCGCATCGCTCCCGATATTCCGACAAAAACCGGCATGATTCTCGGCATGGGCGAGACAATCGAGGAAGTCATCACGGTCATGCGCGACCTGCGCGACGTCGACGTCGACATCCTGACCCTCGGTCAGTACCTCCGGCCATCGGACGCGCACATCGCTCTCGATCGCTACTATACTCCGCAGGAATTCAGAAGGCTTTACGAGATAGGAATGGAGATGGGATTCAGGCACGTCGAATCGGGTCCGCTCGTTCGCTCGAGCTACCACGCGTGGGAGCAGGTGCAGGCGGCGGGCGTATGAGAACCGAAGCCAAGCGTCCAGCGGCGCCCAAGGGAAAGGACAATGTTCCCGCAGGAGACAACCGCGCCTCTGGCAACGGCGCGGGCGGTTCCCCACCTCCTGCCGAGATGCAGGGCACGACCGTCGAGCAACGCCGGGAACTTCTGAAATCAATGCTCACCCAGCGACGCTTCGAGGAGCGTTGCGCAGAAGCCTACGCACTTGGAAAGATCGGGGGATTCTGCCACCTATATATAGGCCAGGAAGCGATCTCGACGGGCGTGATGTCGATGCTTCGCCCCGACGACTACGTCATCACAGCCTACCGCGATCACGGACAGGCGCTCGCGCGCGGGATTGCTCCGCGAGCAGTCATGGCGGAGCTGTTCGGGCGCGTCGATGGATGCTCCGGCGGCAAGGGCGGCTCCATGCACCTCTTCGACGCCAAAACCAATTTCCTCGGCGGCCACGGCATTGTCGGTAGTCACGTTCCGATCGCGGCTGGTGTCGCGTTCGGGATCAAATACAAGCGCGGCAACCAGGTGTGCGTCTGCTTTTTCGGAGAGGCAGCGGTGAACATCGGCGCTTTTCACGAAGCGCTGAACATGGCATCGCTGTGGAATCTGCCTGTGATATTCATCATCGAGAACAATCGCTACGGAATGGGAACGGCGATCTCACGCTCGACGGCAAACGAAGACGTGATCGTGCGCGCGAAAGGCTATCGCATGGACGGAGAGACGGTGGACGGCCAGGATGTCTTCGCCGTGCGCGAGTGTATGTCGCGCGCCATCGAGAAGGCGCGGAAGGAAAAGCGCCCGACGCTCATCGAAATGAGAACCTATCGCTTCATGGGCCACTCGATGTCCGACGCGGTCAGTGGCACCTACCGCACGAAGGACGAGCTGGAAGAAAACATGAAGCGGGATCCGATCCTCCTCTTGCACAACAAGATGTTCGAGGCGGGGGAGCTCACCGAAGGCGAGATGCACAAGATGGACGACGAGGCGAAAGCCGTCGCGCAGGACGCCTGGGATTTCGCCGATGCGAGCCCGGAGCCGCCGCTCGAGAATCTGTACAAAGATGTTCTCGCGGATACGACGTCCTGATGCCAGTAATTACCTACCGTGACGCGCTGACGCAGGGGCTCCGCGAAGAGCTCCAGCGCGACGAAACTGTCTTCCTCATGGGAGAGGAAGTCGCGCAGTACAACGGCGCGTACAAAGTCTCGAAGGGACTACTCGACGAATTCGGCCCGATGAGAATCGTGGACACTCCGATCACCGAGCTTGGGTTCGCAGGCATCGGAGTCGGGGCCGCGATGGTTGGACTGCGTCCGATCGTCGAGTTCATGACGTGGAACTTCGCGTTGCTCGCGCTCGACGAAGTCGTGAACGCCGCGGCGAAGATGCTTTATATGTCCGGCGGCCAGTACAAGATGCCGATGGTTTTCCGCGGACCCAACGGGGCCGCGCTCCAGCTGGGGGCGCAGCACTCGCAGGCGTGGGAGAGCTGGCTCGCTCACATCCCGGGCCTCAAGGTGTGCACGCCCGGAACACCGGCCGATGCGAAGGGACTGCTCAAGTCAGCAATCCGCGACGACAATCCGGTGGTGTTTCTCGAGGGCGAGATGCTCTATAACGTCAAGGGCGAAGTTCCCGACGGCGAGCACATCATCCCGATGGGCGTCGCCGAGCTCAAGCGCGAGGGAGATCACTGCTCAGTGATCACTCACGGAAAAATGGTGCTCGTCGCTATGCGCGTCGGCGACGATCTCGCCAAGGAAGGGATCAACATCGACGTCGTGGATCTTCGCACAGTCCGGCCGATGGATGTCGAAGCCATTGCGCGCTCGGTGCAGAAAACCAATCGCGCGGTGGTACTCGAAGAAGGATGGGAGATCTGCGGAATGGGATCGCAGGTCGTCGATTTCATCCAGCGCGAGTGCTTCGACGATCTCGATGCGCCGGTGCTGCGCGTGCACCAGGAAGATGTCCCAATGCCGTACGCGAAGAATCTCGAGCGCGCGGCAAAGCCGGACGCCGGAAAGACCGTCGCGGCAATCAAGAAAGTCATGTACCTCGACTAATCACCTATGGCAACGAAAGTGGTGATGGAGGCGCTCTCGCCGACGATGGAAGAGGGACGTCTCGTCAAATGGAACAAGAACGAAGGCGACGCCATCAAGAATGGCGACGTGTTGGCCGAGGTCGAGACGGACAAAGCCGTGATGGAGCTGGTCGCCCGCGGCGACGGAGTTCTCCGCAAGCGCCTGGCGAATGAAGGCGATGCGTCGCCCGTCGGCACTTTGCTCGCCGTGATCGCGGCGCCAGACGAGAACATCGATTCCATCATCGGTGCCGCGACCTCCTCGCCCGCGCCGGCGCAAGCGGCTCAGGGGGCAAACGCGGCACCGGCAGCGAGCTCAGCGAACCAGGCAGTCGCAGACACCAAGGAGTCAGCCGGAAAAAATCCGGTTCCACAATCGCCCGCGCAATCGCAGGGTGAGGCTTCGACGCCACCGCAACAGAAAACCACAGCTGGCGCCGGCGCCCCGCCCGCTCCACGACCAGCGCCTCCGCGACCCGCGTCTCCACCGCCGCCGCCACAGCAGAAGGGCAACGGCGCTCATCCGCCTGGCCCCGCGAGTGCAGGCGGCCGACAGCGCTCATCGCCGCTCGCGCGACGACTCGCCACTGAGAAAGGAATCCAGCTAGGCGCGATACAAGGCTCCGGGCCCGGCGGACGGATCGTCAAGCGCGACATCGAGAACGCCAAAGCGACGGCGGGATCCGCTCGCTCGGCCGCGGCGGAGCGACTCGCCGCCGAAGGCGATTTCAAGGACGTGCCGTTGACGCAAATCCGAAAGACGATCGCGCGACGTCTGGCGGAATCGAACGGACCCGTTCCAACGTTCTTCCTCACGGCGGAATTCGACGTCACGCGCGCAGCAGAGATGCGTACGCAACTCTCCGAGATGGGCGCCGAGTACAAGGCTTCGTTCAATGACATCGTGATCAAAGCCGTGGCGCTGGCCCTGACTGAGCATCCGGAAGTGAACGCGCACTGGCTCACTGACAAGATCCGCCACTTCAACCGCATCCACGTCGCAATGGCGGTCGCGGTGGAAGACGGTCTCATCACACCGGTGCTGTTCGACGCGGACAGGATGTCGCTGTGGGACATCTCCGCCAAGGCGCGCGAGCTCGCCGGCCGAGCCCGCGAGCGCAAACTGATGCCAGAGGAGTACACGGGATCGACATTCTCCGTCTCCAACCTCGGCATGTTCGGCATCGACCAGTTCACCGCCATCATCAATCCGCCCGAGGCTGGCATTCTCGCGATCGGTGGCGTCGAAGAAAAACCGCTGGTCGAGGACGGACAGCTGGTGGTGCGCCAGCGCATGCGCGTCACCATGAGCTGCGACCATCGCGTCATCGATGGCGCGACTGGCGCCAAGTTCCTTCAGACAGTCAGACGCTACATCGAGAATCCTCTGTCCCTCGTGATCTAGTTCGCGTAGATAGTTTGGCGAACTACGGCCACAACACTACGGCTGCCGGCTGACTCGCTGCCGGCGGCCGGCGGCCGGCAAAGGTCAAAGGCAACTGCAGCCAACGACGCGTTGCGAGTGACCAGAAGCCGAGTGGCCCGTTCCCAGCCAGCGTTCGGCTGGAAGCAACTGGCATCTGGTATCTCGGCTTCTGGCAACTCGCAACACGTAGTTCCCTTCACACTAGATTTATGATTTACTCAACACTTTCCATCGAGAAATGGCCTCTTACGATGTGATCTTCATAGGCGGCGGCCCAGCAGGCTACGTCGGCGCCATCCGCGCTGCTCAGCTCGGAATGTCCGTCGCCGTGGTCGAGAGAGACGGACTCGGCGGCACCTGCGTCCTGTGGGGCTGCATCCCCGCCAAAGCTCTGCTAGAGTCAGCCTCCCTGGCGACCAGAGTCTCCCACGCCAAGGATTTCGGTATCAACGTCGGCGACGTCCAGCTCGACTTTGGCGTGGCGATGAAGCGATCTCGCGCTGTCAGCACCCAGAACTCGAAGGGCGTCGAGTTCCTCTTCAAGAAAAACAAGATCACCTGGATCAAGGGCGTCGGAAAAATCACGGCCAAGAACTCCGTCACTGTCAAAGCAGATGGCAAGGATGAGAAGCACGAGGCGAAGAAAGCGATCGTGATCTCGACAGGCTCGCGTGTGAAAGGCTTGCCACAGATCGGGCTCGAGCTCAACAAGACCACCGTCATCTCCTCGGACGAAGCGCTCATCCTCGAGAAGGCGCCGAAGACGATGGCAATCATCGGCGCCGGCGCGGTCGGCTGCGAGTTCGCCGACGTCTTCACCGCTTTTGGAACTCAGGTGGCGTTGATCGAAGTCCTCCCGGGCATTCTCCCGCTTGAAGACGCCGACTGCAGCACCGAGCTCACCCGCAGCTTCAAGAAGCGGAAAATCGATATTCTGTCCGGCGCCAAAGTCAGCAACGTCAAAGTCGGCAAGAATTCCGTCAGCATGAGCATCGACGTCGGCGGCAAGAAGCAGGATCTCGAGGTCGAGAAGGTCCTCGTCGCCGCGGGCCGCGCTCCAGTCATCGAAGACATCGGCATCAAGGAGCTCGGCGTTCAGCTCACAGATCGTGGCTTCGTCAAGATCAACGAGCGCATGGAGACTTCAGTCAAAGGCATCTACGCCATAGGTGATGTCGCCGGCCCGCCGATGCTCGCCCACAAAGGCCAACGCGAAGGCGTTGTGTTTGCTGAGTTCCTCGCTGGCCAACAGCACGTCCACAAGGTCAATTACGGCAACATTCCGAACGCCACCTACTGTCATCCCGAGGTCGCATCTATTGGAATGACTGAAGCCCAGGTGAAGGAAAAGAAGATTGATTACAAGGTCGGGAAGTTCCCCTTCTCTGCCAACGGCCGCGCACGTACCTCCGGCGAGACCGAGGGGTTCGTCAAGATCATCCGCGACGCGAAGTATGGCGAGATTCTTGGCGCGCATATCATCGGCGCGCACGCCACGGAGATGATCCACGAGCTGGCGGTCGCGCGCGAGAATGAGTACACCGTCGAAGAAATCGACCTGGCAATCCACGCGCACCCGACTATGTCCGAAGCAATCGCTCAGGCTGCGCTCGATTCGATGGGTAAGGTTCTGGACGCGTGACTATGGTGACGGCTGATGGCTGACCGAGAGTTATGGACCGTTCCTCTGGGACGGATGGCCTACGCCGAAGCCCTGGAGCTGCAGCGCCAGATCGCGCGCGATCGGATCTCGGGCGCAATTCCACAGGACATTCTCCTCCTCGTCGAGCACCCGCCCGTAGTCACACTCGGCAGAGCCTCGAAGCAAAAGCATCTGATTGCTTCGCCGGAATTCCTGGAGAGCAAAGGAATCGAGCTGTTCGAGGTCGAGCGCGGCGGCGACGTCACGTTTCACGGGCTGGGTCAGCTGGTTGGCTATCCGATCATCGACCTCAAGCGCCACCGTCTGGATCTGCACTGGTATCTGCGCAAGATAGAAGAAGCGCTCATCAACACTCTCGCCGATTTCGGGATTCCGGGTGAGCGAAATACGGCCTATACGGGCGTATGGACTCGCGGAAAGAAGATCGCATCGATTGGAGTGCACGCGCGCGAGTGGGTGACCTGGCACGGCTTCGCGCTCAACGTCAACACCGACCTGTCGTACTTCGATCTCATTGTGCCCTGCGGAATAGACGGCGTAGTGATGACGTCGCTGGCCCGGGAACTCGGCCTGGAGAACGTCTCGATTCAGGACGTCAGAGATCGCGTGTCCGTAAAGTTTGCTGAAGCATTCGACCTGACGGCGGTGGTCACCTCGCGGTCTCTGCTCCTCGAGACAGTTGCGTGACCGAGACGCTGAAGGTTTATCCAGCCCGCGAGCGCCTCGAGATCGCTGGCAACGCTCGCGACTTTGCATCTGAGCTGAATCCGGAGCAGGCTGCCGCCGCGACCCATGGCGACGGTCCTCTTCTCATAATTGCCGGCGCCGGAACGGGAAAGACTCGCACCCTGGTTTACCGCGTCGCGCATTTGATCGAGCGCGGTGTGAAAGCCGAGCGAATTCTTCTGCTCACGTTTACGCGACGGGCCGCGCAGGAGATGCTGTCGCGCGCCGAGCGACTCGTAGGAAGCAACAGCAAACGCGTTCACGGTGGGACTTTCCACGCGACCGCGCATCGCTTGCTTCGCCGATATGGCCCTGCGGCGGGATTGGCGAAGGATTTCACCATCATGGATCAAGGCGATTCGGCCGATCTCATGCAACTCTCCCGCGCCCAGCTCGGCTACGCCACCAAAAGCAAAAGATTTCCGAAGAAAGAGACGCTCCAGTACGTCTATTCCCGCCACATCAATACCGGAATTCCGGTCGATGAAATAATCCGCGAGGAGTACTCGCAGTTCGTGGATTACCTCGAGGACTTCGCCAAGATCTACGCCGACTACATTCGGCGTAAGCAGGAGCGAAATCTCGTCGACTACGACGACCTGCTTTTGTTTTGGGCGCTGATGCTCGAGGCTTCGCCGGAGCTGGCGAAGAAGATCGGCGGGATGTACGACCACGTCCTCGTCGACGAGTACCAGGACACGAATGTCTTGCAGGCTCGAATCCTTCGCGGCATGTGCAACGCCCACAGCAACATGACTGTAGTGGGCGACGACGCGCAGAGCATTTACTCGTTCCGCGGCGCCAACTTTAGAAACATCCTCGATTTCCCAAAGCAGTTCGCGGGCGCTACGACCGTTACGCTCGAGCAAAATTATCGCTCCACGCAGCCGATACTGAGTGTTACCAACACGCTCATCTCGCGCGCGGCTGAGCGTTTCACCAAGAATCTGTGGACGGCGAGAACTGGTGGAGAGATGCCGTGGCTCGTTGCAGCACGTGACGAGCAGCAGCAGACCCAGTTCGTCGTCGATCGCATCCTCGAGCTACACGAAGAGGGGACGCCTCTCCGCGAGATCGCCGTGCTGTTTCGCGCCGGCTACATGTCCGCCGATCTAGAGATCGAGCTCACCAATCGGAAGATTCCATTCGAGAAATGGGGTGGACTCAAGTTCCTCGAGGCTGCACACGTCAAGGACGTCCTCGCCTTCCTGCGGATTCTCGAGAATCCACGCGACGAAGTCAGTTGGTACAGACTATTGCTGCTCCTTCCCGGTATTGGTGATGCCACGGCCCGTGCCGCGATCGATTCGATGGCAGCAGCGGCGTGGGAATCGGCGGCGTTTGGCCGCTACAATCCCCCGCCACGTGCGCGTGCTGCACACTCGGCGCTCGTAACACTGCTCGACGGCCTGCGATCCGCACCGGTGCTGGACGAAGCGCAGGTCGCGATCGACATCGCGCGCGTTAGACAGCTCTACGACAACATCCTGCGCGAGCGTTACGACCGGGTCGAGCCGCGGCTGGCTGATCTCGATCAGCTGCAGACTATTGCCGCCGGTTATCCGGACCGCGCGACGTTTCTTTCCGCGCTCGCGCTCGAGCCGCCGCAAGCGACCCAGGACCTTGCAACGGGAACTCGCGAAGACAATGACTGTCTCATCCTCAGCACCGCCCACTCGGCGAAGGGCAAAGAATGGGATGCGGTCTTCGTGATCTGGGCGGTGGACGGCTGGTTTCCGTCGGCGCGCTGTCTTAACAACGAGGAAGAGACGGAAGAAGAGAGGCGGCTGATGTACGTCGCACTGACGCGCGCACGCAATCACCTGAGCGTCTCGTACCCGCTCAATGCGTATTCATCGCGGCGTGGAGCGGACTATTCCCTCGACCAGCTTTGCCGGTTCATCGATCGCGGAGTCCGCGACAACATGCAGCGCGTAGCGCTGGCGAGCGACAGTTCACCGTCGGTTGAGCAACCACTCAGCAAACAGCCGTTGCTCGACCTGCGCGCGCTGTTGAGAGGTCGGTTTGGCGCGTAGCGCGTCGCGTCTGAAGTTTTACTAGCGCACCCGCGAGCGGGGCACTATCGTTGCCGTGATACGTGCAATGCGCACGGAGGTCCGAATGCGGCACGCCCGGCTCGTAACGATGTTCATGGCTGCGTGTTATCTCGCGACGTCATATGCGTGTGCCTCAGGCCAAGGCCGCAGAGGCGATGAGAATGGGTCCCGGTTCGGCGACCTTGTCATCACATCGGAGCAAATCGACGCGCAGCATTCGGCGAATGCGTGGGAGCTGTTGCGCCAACTCGTCCCCAGATACACGTACGTTGAGGATAGAACGGGACGCGCGGTGTCGATTCACGGACACAGGGGCCGCAGCAGCATCGCCCTGGCCAGTTCCGATTCGCCAATCGTGATCGTAGATGGAGCGCGTCTCGCGGCGTTCGATGTCCTGCAGCAGATGCCTACCGATGCAATCGATAGAATCGAGTTGCGTGGCGCATCGCGGGGAACGAGCACAGAGGGTACCGGCGCTGGCGGCGGCGTGATTTACATTCACACCCGGTCGGGGTCCTAGCCGATCAGATCGAGCGAATAATGCAACGAGGCGCCAAAAATCATCCTGGCGCCTCGTTTCTTTTGTCGAGCTGTGTTTCCGAAGCGTCGTGCTATGCTTCGTTCTGCTTGCAGGAACCAGGCGTGTAGCTCGGGTTATTTTGCTCACGTTGCGGGACGGGTGAGTTGACGTCCGTGCCGTACGTACCACCCTTGAAATAAGGCCCCGTGGGGAACACCGTCTCCGCCCCACGCCCATACTGACGAATCAACCGACGCACATCGCCGAGGCGGTGTGAGGTTAGAAACAACCAATACGCGCGCTCCTTGAAAAGCTGATTCACTTGGGCGCCCGTCGTTGCTTGTAGTGTGAGTGGCGGCAAAGAGCCTGCTGGATACCCACGCAATGTGAGAAGCGCAGCGTTGCTCCGCAGTCCATTCAAGATCCCGAGAGCCGCGACGGGATCCGTTTGGAGCGCCGCCTCTGCCTCGATCAAACGAGCCTCTACGCCGTC
>Ga0193751_1002587_pt1 | contig 10909 bp, 13 predicted proteins | sample L1c2metaG_FD_143050 | JGI IMG/M metagenome (GOLD analysis project Ga0193751, IMG submission 143050) | Soil microbial communities from a riparian zone of the East river system, Colorado, United States - L1c2 | ecosystem: Environmental > Terrestrial > Soil > Riparian zone | place: USA: East River...
GCGGTATTCCCGCTGGGGTTTTTAATTTCATTGGCGGTCACGCGCGCGCTGAAATCCGGAAGTGGATTTGCGCGCTACGTTCTGGGGCTCACAGGCGTGCTGTTATTTGTGTCACCAGGCTGGATATTTTTTTCGAAGGCACATGTTCGAGGCCCGCTGGTATCACTTTACATTATTGCGGCGACCGTAGGTGGTTTGATTGTTATTGGGGCAGCAGCGCTACGGCGGGCGCGTGCCGGGATAATTTTTTCTGTGGTGCTGGTGCTGTTCCTACTTAATTTAGTTTATGTGTCACTCGGTAAGTTGGATCCACAGCTTTCCGCGCGGTTTTGTGCCAGGCAGATTGGCGTGGAACGAGCGACTAACACTTATTCTTTTAAGCTGCAACGCTCGTGGCAGTACCAGCTCAATTTTTATTTGCATCGCGAAATCGTCGAATGGAGCGCGAGTGTTGCGGGCGAGGCCGTGGTGGTGACCAGCGAGAAAAATCTTGCAGAACTGATGCAGAGCGCGCAAATCGTCGCGGTAATTTCCGAGCGGTCGCCGCAGGCGGAGGTTGTGTTGGTCAAGCCGCGATTTTCAACGAGGCCGCCGCTTTAACGCGGCCCATGCGCGGTGGCCGGCAGATGAGATACAAAAAACGATACCACGCGATTTTCGTAGGCGCGCTTGTTGTCATCATTCATGGCCACAAAATTCCCTAGCCCGATTATCGCTTGTTCGCGGGGCCCAGAGGCTTTCATAAACATATTACGAGCGATGCTCGCGAGTTCGGGGTCATCCGAAGCCTGAATAAAAAGTATGGAAACGTTTGCCACGGTGTTTAGCCGCGCGGACAAAGGCGGCTCTTTGCGAAAAGGCAAATTGAGCAGGTCGAAACTGAGCTCCGCCGAACGAACCATGAAGGGAAATCCGGCGAGGCCAGTGCGTTCGACGCCAATCTTCACCATTTCCGCGGGTGTGTCGTACACGGAGTCGAGAACCAAGGCGCGAATGCGTGGATCGCGCTCGGCCTCACGCAGCGCCGCATAGGCGCCGAGGTTGTAACCCCACACACCGAAAGTATGAGGATCGACGTCATTGCGCGCGGCCAGCGCATCGAGGGCGGAATGCAATTCATCGGCTTCGCGATAGCCGAAGGTGGTCGCGCCGGAATTGCCGCCATGCCCGGCGAAATCAAACAGGAAGACGTTGTATTGATGGTCCTGCAAGGCGGAGACCAAGGTGAGCAACTCACCACGGCTGGAACCGTAGCCATGGCAAAGCACGATGGTGGGCGCACCGCGAAGCCCGGGAAAGAACCAGCCTTCGCGAGGCTGGTTCTTCAACACGGTGAATTGCACTGCATCAGGGCGGCCGGGAAAACTCTGCAAATTAATTTCGGAGCTGGTGCGTTCCGGCTCGACGATGCGATAGACGAGGAAGCCGGCGACGCCTGCGGTGGCCAGAACGGCAAAAAAGAGGAGTGCCAAAATAGCGGTGAGAAGTTTGGTATACCAGCGTGTCGGGTAACGTAGTTCAGAGAGAATGGACATGCGTGATCTGCGCAAGGTGGAGCTGTAGAGCGCCGTTTTTTCAGTTCCTCACAGTAAAAAATAGAACAAGTTGATAATTCACATGCTAGCACACGGTTGCGGCGGGCACTTTCGCCGCCTGCTCTCTGTGTGTCGCATTTATATCGCGCAATGATGCTGGGTCGGAGGGCACACGAGCCGAACATTGAAGCCTGTCGCGACATCCCTAACGCCGCGCGGTTCATTTTTGTAGTGGCCAGCCTTGGTCGTGCGCGATTGCAGCCAAGTCCGCACCAGACTGGGCGCCATGCCACAGGCATGCAGGCATTCCCGCGGTATTACACGAATCGGCTATCATAGGAATGTGCGGCGGGGCCGCTCGCCTCCCTATTCACCCATGAACATTGTCGATTTGCGACAGACCACAGTTCGGCAGCTGGAATCCCTTCTTGAAGAAGAATCTCGCCACTGGCGCAAGGAATTGCACTGGGATTATCGCGGGGCGCTGGAATTAATCAAACGTTTTCTGGAGGCGCGCGCTTTAGCGGGCAGCGTGGCGTTTGAAAATGGAAATGCGGCGGGATATTCGTTTTATGTGATGGAAGAACAAAAAGGCTTGATCGGCGGGCTGTATGTTTCGGCGCAATTCCCGCAATCCGTTATCGCGCAGCGGTTGCTGGAGGAGACGCTTTTTTCCATGCGCGCCATCCCGCACCTGGAGCGCATTGAGGCGCAGCTGATGCCTTTCAGCGGTCCCATCGACACGCCGTTGCGCGATCAAGGGTTTAGTTTATATACGCGGCAATTCATGCTGCTGGACTTGCAGAAAACGGCGAAGGCCAATTCCAACAATTCCGGCGGGCTGCGGATTGATCGCTGGAACGATCGATACTTTGAACCGTGCGCCAAGTTGATTTATTTGTCGTACGCCGATCATGTGGATGGGGAGATTAACGATCAGTATCGCAGCATGACCGGCGCGTTGCGCTTTCTGAAAAATATTATTTTGCTTCCGGGTTGCGGGCAGTTCGTTCCGGCGGCGTCCTTCGTTTTGCGGCAGCCCGGCAGCGATGAACTGGTTGCCGCGGTGCTGACCAGCGAAGTGTCGCCGGGAGTTGGGCACACCACGCAGATTTGTGTGGTTCCGGGATTTCAGGGGAACGGGCTCGGGCGCATGCTGATGCAGAAATCGAGTGATGCGCTGCGCGCTTTAAAGTTTAAGGAATTGACGTTGACAGTCACTTCGGAGAACCGCACCGCGGTGCAGCTTTACGATCGGTTGGGGTTTCATACGATTAAATCGTTTACAGCCGGGGTGTGGCCGCGCTAAAAATTTGAATTGCTCCCGCAGGCGTCGGACTTGAGAGTCCTGTTATAGTCGCGGTCATGAAACGTCCCATACCTGTGACGATCCTGGGCTGCTTATTTATCGTTGCAGGTTTAGCAGGTTTGGCTTACCACCTCTCGGAACGACCACTGGACCGGTGGGTCGCGCTCATTTCCTTGATTCGAGTAATTGCAGTTGTGGGTGGAGTGTTCCTGCTGAAGGGGCGCAACTGGGCGCGCTGGTTGATGCTCGCATGGCTGGCCTTTCACGTGGCGGTGAGCGCGTTCCACTCGCTGTCAGACTGTGCAGCGCACGCGGTGCTGTTTCTGGTAGTGGCTTATTTTTTGCTTACGCCGCCTGATTCGAAATATTTTCAGGCTCCCACGCCGCAATAGCGCCTTCCGCGCGTTGATTTGAACTCGAGACAGTTGAATCAGTCCCTCGCAGTATCCTGCGCGGTTTCCTTCCTTCATGGCAAGTTCAATTAGGTGTTCAGCGCCTTGCGTTCCGTTTTGAAAACGAGCGAACCACTGTGGAATAGCGATGGATCGCTCGAAAACTGTAAGTCCCACCTTGTGAGCCAAAACCGATAGGTGTCTTACATGCACCCAGTCGCACATCGGCGATTACCCCTTTTGATCTGACGTTACTCACTGAAGCAAATCGGCCGGACGAAGTCAGCGTCGACTTGCGGCGCTTCGCCAATTCGTTGGGCGACGTGATTTCGCAAGGTGCAAAGCAGAGATGAAACGCCAATTAGAAACTACGACGCAGGCTCCGCCGGAGTTGGAGATACAGGATGGCGCGGAATCGACGCCGGAATTGTTGAGTGCGCCGGAATTGCTGAGTGCGAGCGATACGGCTCTGCAACCGCCCATGCAGACTCGTCCTACGTTGCCCCAGTCGGACGCACCGACGCAGGCGCTCGGTTTTCCGAAGCTGCAGTTGTTATGGGCCAATCGGCACGTAACGTCGCAGTGGGCGATGGCTGGGTTTTGGAGCGCAATACTGCTGACGTTAATGATTCCCAAGCAATACGTTGCGATGTCGAAGTTGATGCCTCCGGAGACAAAATCCGCCAGAAATTTGGCGGTGCAGGCGCTGACGGGCGGATTTGGTTCGATGGCCGGCGATTTATTGGGAGTGAGCAGCACGGGGGCGCTGCTGGTCGCACTCATGCGCAGCCGGACCGTAGAGGATCGAATGGTTGACAAATTTAATCTAAAGAAAGTTTATCGCGTGGGACTACAACAGAAGGCGCGCACCAGGCTGGAAGTAAAAACAAGCTTCAGCCTGGACGCCAAAACCGGCATCGTGGTGCTGAGCGTTACCGACAGTGATCCACGGCGTGCTGCGGCCATAGTCCGCGCGTACGTCGAAGAACTGAAGCGCTGATGGCTCAACTGAATAACTCTTCAGCACACCGCGAGCGCGTTTTTCTGCAAGACCAACTACAAACCGTAAGAGTAGATATGGAAACGGCGGAAAAGGAGCTCAGCGAGTTCGCCAGCAAGAACGCGGCGATGAGTATCAATGAACAGGTTCGAGTGATGATTGAAAGTACCGCAAAGTTGCAAGGGCAACTCATCGCGGCGGAGTCACAGCTGCAAGAGGTCCGGGAGATTTATACAGACAGCAGCCCGCAGGTACGCTCCTTGCAGGCGCGTATCGGCGAACTCGTCCATCAACAAAAGAAGTTGATGGGATCGTATAGCGGGAAGTCTTTCGCTTACGGCAAGGATTCCGGAAGTTCTTTTCCAACTTTGCGGCAATTGCCAATCATGGGCGTGCCTTATGAGAGCAAATTTCGGAAATTGAAAATGGAGGAGGCGGTTTACGAGATGCTCGGACGGAATTTGACTTCGCGAAGGTACAGGAAGCCCGGGAAATTCCGTACGTGGAAGTTTTGGATTTGCCTGAGGTGCCGGAGCGCCAATCATTTCCGCCACGGCTGTTGATCATCGCTACGGGAACGGGATGCGCTGTAATTCTGAGCGGAGTATGGATTCTGGGGGTAGCTCGCTGGCGGGAGATTGACCCACAACACGCCGGGATGGTGCTGGCGCGTGAGATTTTTGGAACTGTTCGGCGGGGTGTGGCTGTCGCGAGGGTGAAGAGCGCTGGCAAAACCACGGATCCGGCAAATCCGATGGAAGCGCGGAGGAGCGTACTAAAGCACAATCCGCATGATTGCTGTGGAGTTCGACTATCAGAGCAGAGCTATTTGGCGCGGCATAGTAGTAGAGTGTCCGGGGCATGCCGCGCACACTCACTTCAGACGAGCACCTAGATTATATTGCGACGCTGCTGGACGATATATTTCAAATCCCTGGGACGAAGATTCGATTTGGACTTGATGCGCTGATTGGATGGATACCGGGAATCGGCGATGCGATGGCGGGGACGGCATCGTTTTTGATTGTGTTTGCGTCCTGGCGGCGCGGGGCGCGATCCGTCACGTTGATCCGCATGATCGCGAATGTGCTGCTGGAAACGGTGGTGGGAGCGATCCCCATCGCCGGGGATATTTTTCATGTGGTTTGGAAGGCGAATCGGCGGAACTACCGGTTATTGATGCGAGAGCGGGCGCAGCCGGGATACCACACGGGGCGGGATTGGATGTTTTTGGTGGTCATCTTCGTGATTGCGATTGCTGCGGTGGGGATTCCGATTGGGGTGTTGATTTGGATTTTACAGTTGCATCCGGTTGTTAGAATTTGACTTCATTTTCATGGTAATGACGGCAGTCAGGGACAGAGTTGCGCGAATCATTCTAAGAAACTGCAAGATCCCTCAATTCTAAGAAATTTCAAGACGCGTCAATCTGGGGAAATTCAGGACCCCCCCCTAAAAATCGAGCGAGGGGCACCTGTGCGTTATTTGGATTTGCGATGTGGGACGGGCTGAGAGTTACGGCCTATTTTTGCTGAGTAAAGAAAAAAAATCTGACCACTGATGACTTATTGGGCGGCTTTTTTTCTGGCGGATTCGAATTCGTCGCCTGGCTGCCATTGGATCAGGGCGGGTTGCGATGCGGCTTGCAGACCGAGGTCGTAACCGAACCACATGAGTTTCACGAGGCCGGTGAAGTCCATTTCGGGGCGGTATTCATCGCTGGGCTGGTGATAGTGATGCTCGACGTAATCTTTGGCTTGCGCTCTGCCCCAGGCTTCGTCGTGGCCTTTGAACTTCATTCCTTCGCTGATTGAAAACGAAGGAATGCCCACGCGCGCCAAGCTGAAATGATCGGAGCGGTAGTAGTGGCCGGCTTCCGGTAATGCATCCGGGCGAATGGCCAAGCCATATTTCTGAGCGATTTTTTCTACTACCGGATAAAAGGTGGTGCGTTCGGCGCCGCTGACTTCCACCTCTTCAGGGTCGCCAATGGGGGCGAGGGCGTCGTAATTTAAATCCAAGGTAACTTTTCCGGCGGGTGTGGCGAAATGCTTGCCGAGGAATTCTGAGCCCAGCAAGCCTTGTTCTTCGCCGGTTACCGCGGCGAATAAAACTGATCGTGGAATAGCGGGAAAACGGTCAGCAAAAGCCCACACGTGTGCGAGTTCCAGGAGAATGCCGCAGCCGGTGGCGTTGTCTACCGCGCCATTGTAAATGTTGTCGCCCTTCGCGCTGGTGTCGATGCCCAGGTGATCGTAGTGCGCGGTATACATCACGGTTTCGTCGCGGCGCTGCGGGTCGCTGCCGGGAAGCATGGCCAAAACATTTCTGGAATTAAATGGACGAACAGTGCTGACGACGTGAGCTTTCAGGCGCACGGGTAATTCCACGGGTTTGAAATCGCGCGATTGGGCTTGCTGAAACATGTGGTCGACATCCATTTGGGACATGGCCGCCAATTTTTTGGCGATATCGATTTGAATCCAGGATGCGCCTTGCAAGTGTGGCGTGCCATCCAGCCGGAGGTAGGATTTGTCTTTCCCGTTCGAATTGCGCACTACTTCCCAGCCATAGCTGGCCAGATCGCGGCGATGAATAATGAGTGTGGCGACAGCGCCGTGGCGCGCCGTTTCTTCATATTTGTAAGTCCAGCGGCCGTAGTATGTGAGCGCTTTGCCTTTGAAAAATTTGGGATCGTCGGAGGTGGGCTCATTGACAAAAAGAAGAGCGACCTTTCCTTTTAAATCCACTCCCTTGTAATCGTCCCATTTATATTCCGGCGCGGTGATGCCATAACCGACGAAGACGATAGGCGCGTCAATGTCGGCGACTTCGGTTTGCGTTTCGTTGTGGACGACAAAGTCGTCCAGGTTTTTTAGTTGCAGCGGTTCGCCGCTTTTGGGAACCAGCGAAAACGTCGTGTCTGGCAGAGTGGTGACGCTGACCATGGGGACTTCCTGGAAGTAGGTGCCCTGATCGCCGGCAGGCTTCAGGCCGTCCAACGCAAATTGCGTGGCGATGTATTCGGCGGCGATGTCGCTGCCGCGCTGGCCCATGCCGCGGCCTTCGAGCAGGTCGCTCGAAAGAAATTTGACGTGCGCGCGAATTCTCGCATCGATGCCCATTATGGGGGCGGCGGATGCGCCTTGTTTATCTTGACTAGACGTCTGCGCGTCAAGATAAGCGCCGCTTATCGCCAATAAAATCACGACTGCGATCACCGATTTCCGCATGAGTCCCCTTTGATGGCGTTCTTTCTTTTCCGCTGCCGTTACTTTTTGGTGCGCTCTTTCAGTAAGCCTTTCAACTCCGACATAAATTCCTGCACATCTTTAAAATCCATGTACACGGAAGCGAAACGCACGTAGGCCACCTTGTCGAGTTTCTTGAGGCCGCGCATGATCATCTCGCCGATTTCCGAGGTGGTCAGTTCGCGCTCGGTGGCTTCGTGTACCACTCCTTCGATCTCGTCCACGATGGCTTCCAGTTTTGGAGTGGCGACCGGGCGCTTCTCGCAGGCCTTCAGCAGGCCCTGCAAAATTTTTTGACGCTCGAAGCGCTCTCTGCGGCCGTCTTTCTTGGCGACCATGTAGGGAATTTCGTCGATGCGTTCATAGGTGGTGAATCTGCGCGCGCATTTCAGGCATTCGCGGCGACGCCGGATGGTGTCGCCGGCGCGGCCCTCGCGTGAATCGATCACCTTGTCGTCAATGTGAGCGCAGAAAGGGCACTTCACTCGGGGTCATCTCCTGTCAGATACGCAAGAATAAAACCAAATCGATATTTCTGAGTTCTCAAAAGTTTGTGATCTTCCTTATCGCATCGCTTATTGTAAGGGCTTATTCCGACGCCCGCGTTTCCAGGGCACTCATTTCAAAGCGACGGCTGCTACTTTTTTTTCTTCGGCGGCCATGCGTTTCAGATCGCGCAAACCCAACCCTTCGTGAATCAGCATGGGGACGCCTAGTATGCCGCAACCCGCGAAGGTAATGGCCCATAGCACCATGGCGGCAGCTACCGCGGGTTCTCTTTCTACTCCAAAAATCGCTGTGTATGCAATGATGGCGCCGGCTTGCGAGCCGCCGCCAATGCCTGGCAACTGAATCGTGGAGCCTACCAGAGTAAATGCCAGGACCAGCAAAGAGTCGGCCACGCCGATGGTGTGAAGCGTTCCTGTGAAACTGCGGGAGACCCAATAATAGACAAGTGCGACCACCAGCCAGTGCAACCCGGAATAAGCCGTGGCAAGAATCAAATCTTTCCAGGTGCGGATGGTTTGCACGCCGCGCACGAAGCCCAAGACGATGCGTGCTAAGGAGCTGCGCCATCCGCCGGCCTGAATTGTGGCGTGCAGGCGACGCTCGAGAAGAGCGGTGCCGTGGACGCGCAAATAGATCAGCGCGATAGTCGCGGCCAGTACGCCGGCGAACAAAATTGTGCCGGTGGTTTTGGCGGCGGTTTCGAGTTCGCTGGCTAAGTCACCTGCATGCGGGCGCATACCAAACAGGATCAGGCCTGCGCCGGCAATGACCGCGACGCTGGCCATATCGAAAATACGCTCGAGGACATAAATGCCGAAGGTGTCAGCGATGGGCAAGTCCTGTTTTTTTGCCAGCAGCAAAGGCCTGACCGGCTCGCCTGCCCGGCCAAGCAGAAAAATGGCGGCGAAGCCTGCCAGTGTGAGTTTATAAATTTTCCAAAAATTCGCGTTGCCGATGTTGCGCTGGAAGACTTCCCAGCGCAGTGACCGGATGCCGTAACACAAATAAATGGCCGCGAGGGCAAGGATGATGTAGTAAGGATTGGCGTCGCGCACAGCGTACAGCAATTTCAGTCCGCTGAAGCTGGCCAGGTGAAGCAGGCCGCTCGCCTGGTACGCAACGATGCCCAATGCTAGCAATCCAAGCACGACCAATATGGTTTTCCTGGATAGCGAGCGCATGTGCCATGAGCGTACTGGGCGTGTGTAGACTCGTCAAGTTACAGCGGCGTTAGAGGTGTGATGCTGTGTAGCGGGCATAAAAAATTAGTCCTGGTGGAAATTACCGCAGCACAGTAGAAGGGGGCATTATGCAGGAAGCTATTTTGAAACGATTTGAAAATCCGGATGAGGTGCGCGTTTTCGACAAAGGGCGATTCGAGATTGTGCATATTGGTGGAATGACCATAGGACGCGCGAGCTACGAACCTGGATGGAAATGGTCGCAGCATGTTGCTCCACTGGCGGGCACGCCGCTTTGTGAAGTGGAACACGTCGGGCTGGTTGTTTCAGGGCGCGCCGTGGCCGCTTTCGCGGACGGAACGCAGATGGAACTAACGCCGGGGAATTTGTTTTACATTCCGCCCGTGGCGCATGACAGTTGGGTGGTGGGAGACGAGCCTTACGTGTCGCTGCATTTTATTGGCGCGGCGCATTACGCGAAATAGGTCAAAGGTTGAAACTATCCTGATGGCACGTCTCAATTTCGACGTACTATGAGCTCATGAAGAAGGCTGTCGCCGGTGTACACAATTTCGTCAGTTTTTTGTGCTTGGCGAGCGCTCTGTTCCTTGCGTTGGCATCGCCTGTCGCTACGCTCGTTCTAAAATTACTTGTTCCTGAGTGGTTCTTTGTTGCGTTGGTCGTCATTGCTGTAGGCCCGACGCGCAACGATATCTGGATTCCGCAGCTCGCTACGTCGCTCTCTGTTTTTTCTCCGCGGCCTCCCCCGATTCAATAGCTCTTCGCATTCGCCGTCAGCTGTCACTCAATTGAAGTCTCCTTAGATTATCGCGATTGCGCGATGACGCGCAGACCTTGCCGTGCGTTCGTTTGAGGAAAAAAATGTCATTCAAATTGATCATGCGCAGACTTGTCATGGCTTTCCTGTTGGGAGGACATTCGGTACTTGGCGTTGGAATGAGCCGGGAAAAAATCGAATCGTTGATGCACGCGATGAATCAATCGCATGTCGAATTATCAATGGCTAATGCAGATGATGGAGATGATTCAAAGGGAGTTTCTACCGATTCCGACAAAGATATTTATCAACTGCCCTAGTTGGAATGGTGCTTTGCGATCGTCTCTAATTTATTTCTTGTGCAGGTGGACCTTTGAAATTCGAACTCAAAGCCCACGCTGAAAATCTAGCGTGGGCACCCTCCGTGTGACGGGCATTTTTTTCGGGTTGATATTACGCCGGCTAAAATGGAAAGCGGACGGTCAGGATTCCGTTGTGGTTGTTGGTATGAAAATGAGTTGAGGCGACTTGGAATCCGCCTCCTGCGGTTAGTGCCAAGCGCTTGTACAAGCGAAACCGGCCAAAAAGAATTCCGGGCGTGACGAAGACCTGGGTTTTTCCGTCGTTGGGTCCGTCCATAAAATGCGTGTAGTTTATTTCCACTTCGGGCCACAGTTTTTTGTATAGGTGAACTTGGAAGGCGTTGTTCCACGGGAAGGTTCGGCCTATCTGTAGTTCGTTTCCGGTGGGCAGGGTGACGCCGAATGTGCCTTGAACGTCGAACCTGCCAATTCCCTTCCCGTAGGCGACCGTTGGAGTGACGATAGTGTTGGTGGAACCGTTTTTGAATTGGCCGGTTGGGAGAGTCACTTGCAGGAAAGCCGTCAGGATGTAATTTCCGCTTTCCTCGTTGGCGGCGGCGAGGCGAGATTTGACGAGGAAACTCCAATCGC
>Ga0193751_1002588_pt1 | contig 10907 bp, 12 predicted proteins | sample L1c2metaG_FD_143050 | JGI IMG/M metagenome (GOLD analysis project Ga0193751, IMG submission 143050) | Soil microbial communities from a riparian zone of the East river system, Colorado, United States - L1c2 | ecosystem: Environmental > Terrestrial > Soil > Riparian zone | place: USA: East River...
CCTTCGGTCTGACCGAGCGTGAGCGCGCGGCCCGCGGCCGCGAACGGGAAGCGGCCCACCTTCACCTCGATGCCGCGCTCCTTCGCCTCCTTCTCGCCCAGCCCGACGTGCGCGATCTCGGGGTCGGTGTACACGCAGTTCGGCGCCGCGTGGTAGTCAGGGATGCGTGCGTGGCCGGCGATGTTCTCGACCGCGCATATACCTTCATATGAGGCGACGTGCGCGAGCATGATGCCGCCGATCACGTCGCCAATCGCCCAGACGCCCTGTGCGCTCGTGCGCAGGTGGTCGTCCACCACCACTCGGCCCCGCTCGAGGTTCACCCCGGCCGCCTCAGCACCGAGGCCGTTCGTGTACGGCGAGCGGCCGACCGCGAGCAGCACCTGGTCGGCATCCACCGCGCCGCCGCCCTCGCCGCCGGTCGAGAACCGAACCTGAAGCACCCGGCCAGTCTTGGCAACCTCGGCGACCTTGCTGCTGGTGTGGATCTCCGCTCCCAGGCCTGTCAGGTGTTTCACATATGCGTTGACAACGTCCGCCTCCACCATCGGAAGGATCTGGGGCAGCATCTCGAGCACGGTGACCTTGCTGCCCAGTGCGGCGAACATCGCCGCGAACTCCATGCCGACCACGCCGCCGCCGATGACGGCGAGCCGCGCCGGCACCTCTTTCAGCTCGAGGATGGCATCTGAGTCGATCGTGAGCTCGGCGCCTTTCAGCGGGATCCGAGAAACGGCTGAGCCGGTGGCAATCACGATGTCCTTCGCTTGCAAACGGTCCCCGGCAACCTCGATCGCTCCGCCGCCCGCGAGCTTGCCGGCGCCACGGAATACGGTCACCCCGCCGGCTTTGAGGAGTCCCTCCACGCCTTTGACGAGCTGGTCGACCACCGCGCCCTTTCGCTTCTGCGCGGCCGGCCAGTCGAAAGCGATGTTGTCGGCCACCACTCCGAACGGAGCGCCACCCTTCGCGAGCGTGTACAGCTCTGACGACTGCAGCAGCGCCTTGGTGGGGATGCAGCCACGGACCAGGCAGGTGCCGCCCAGCCTGTCCTTTTCGATGATGGCTGTGCTCGCTCCGAGCTGCGCGGCGCGGAGCGCTGCTACATAGCCGCCCGGACCACCACCCACAACGACGACGTCGAACGATCCCGCCATATAGCTCCTATCTATACCTGCTATCAGAGTTGATTATGCCGAGCGGGTCAGTTACTTCGCAGGACCGACGCCGTTGGGGACATATCGGTTGGTGATCGGCATGCGCCGGTCGCGCCCAAACGCACGTGGCGTGATCTTCACCCCGGGGGGTGACTGGCGGCGCTTGTACTCGCTGCGGTCGACGAGCTGGATTACGCGGGCCACCGTCTCGGGCCGATTGCCGTTGGCGATGAGCTCTTCTGGCGTGAGGTCTTCTTCAACGTAGCCGTGGATGATGGGGTCGAGCTCTTCATAGGGCGGCAGGCTGTCCGAGTCTTTCTGGCCTGGCTTGAGCTCGGCCGACGGCGGCTTGGTGAGAATCCGCTCGGGGATCGCCGGGCTGAGCGTGTTGCGGTAGCGGCTCAGCTCATAGACCGTCGTCTTGGTGATGTCCTTGAGGACCGCGAAGCCACCAGCCGAATCGCCGTAGAGCGTCGTGTAGCCGGTGGCGATCTCCGACTTGTTGCCGGTGGTGAGCACGATGTAGCCGAACTTGTTGGAGAGCGCGTGCAGGATGATCATGCGGATTCGCGGCTGCAGGTTCTCTTCGGCGATGCCAGGCTGCGTGCCTTCGAACGCAGTCGCGAGGATCTGCTCGAAGCCGCGATGCGCGGGCTCGATGGGGAAGTCGAGGAGCTGGATCCCCAGCGCCCCGGCGACGAGCCCGGCGTCTTCGAGGCTCTCGGGCGATGAGTAGCGGGAGGGCATGCGCACGCCGATCACGTTCTCCGGCCCCAGGGCGTCGGCGGCCACCGCGGCCGTCAGAGCAGAGTCGATGCCCCCCGACAGGCCGATGACGACCTTCTTGAACTGCTGCTTGCGGATGTAGTCGCCGGTGCCGAGCACTAAGGCGGCGTAAATGTCGGCGGCACCCTCGAGCGGAGTTTCGATTCGAGGAATCAGCTTTGGCTTCGGCCGCTCGACCGCCGGCGCCGGGATCGAAATTTCGCTCGTCACCAGCTCCAGCCGGGCCGCGCCATCAGCCTCGTAACGGATCTTCTCGTGCGGCCGGTGGTAGGCGGCCGTGGTCAGGTCGATGTCATAGAAGAGAAGGTCCTCACGAAATGACGCTGCGTGCGCGAGCACCTCGCCTTGCGGGCCGAAGACGACGCTGTTGCCATCGAAGACCAGCTCGTCCTGGCCGCCGATCTCATTGACGTAAGCGATGAACGCCCCATAGTCCGCTGCACGCCCCGCGACCATCTCCTCACGCGGTGCGCGCTTGCCGTAGTGATACGGCGAACCATTGATGTTGATCAGGAGCTCGGCGCCGTGGTACGCCTGCCACGCCATCGGGCCTGACGGATACCAGCAGTCCTCGCAAATCGTCACACCGACGCGGATGCCCGAGAGCTCGAGGATCGGAGAACGGTGACCGGGTGCGAAATATCGCTGCTCGTCGAACACTCCGTAGTTCGGCAGGAACACCTTGTGGTAGACGGCCTTGATCTCGCCGTCGTGCATGAACGCGGCGGCGTTGTAGAGGTCGCCGTCCTCGTCGACGAAACCGACGACGGCGGAGATTCCTTTTGTCGCGCGGGCCACGACTTTCAGTTGCTTGAGGTTGTCGCGCACGAAGCCAGGCTTCAGCACCAGGTCCTCGGGTGGGTAGCCGGTGAGCGCGAGCTCGGGGAAGGCGACGATGTCCGCGCCCTCGGCTCGTGCGCGTCCGATCCACTCGGTGATGAGTCGCGTGTTGCCTTCCAAGTCGCCGACCGTCGTGTTGACCTGGGCCAGCCCGATCCGGATCAGCCGCTCCACGAGTTCATGCTAGCTACGATTCAATCTGCCCATGAGCTACTTCGAACGCCTGCGCGCGCTCGCAAAAGAGCGCGACACGCTCCTGTGCGTCGGGCTCGACCCCGACCCGGAGCGCATCGCGGGCGGGGCGGCGGGGGCGCTGCGGCACTGCCGAGAGGTCGTGCGCCAGACGCAAGAGCACGTCTGCTGCTACAAACCCAACAGCGCGTTCTGGGAGCAATACGGCCCCGATGGGTGGAAAGCTCTACTGGACCTGCGCGACGAGGCGCTACAGACGCCGTTTCTCTTCGACGGCAAGCGGGGCGACATGGGCAACACGATGCGCGCCTACGCGCTCACGGTTTTCCGGACCCTGGGCATGGACGCGGCGACGGTGAATCCATATCTCGGCGGGGACTCGTTGGAGGAGTTCACACGCTACGAGGATCGCGGGGTGTACGTCGTGTGCCGCTCTTCTAACCCCGGTGCGACCGACCTGCAGCATCTGGACGCGCAGGGACGGCCGGTCTACACGCACGTCGCGGAGCTGGCCGAGCGTCTCAACACTCATAGCAACGTCGGCCTGGTGGTCGGCGCCACCGCGCCCAACGAAATCGCTGATGTGCGCCGGGCGTCGCAGCTGCCATTTCTCATTCCGGGCATCGGCGCGCAGGGAGGCGACCTCGAAGGCTCGGTGCGCGCGGCCTGGAACGGCGATCCGGCGTCGTGCCTGGTGTCGGCGAGCCGCAGTGTCCTGTTCGCGGAGAAGCCGTCACGAGAGGCGGCGAAGCTCAAGGACGAGATCAACGCCGTGGTCGGCGCGCTGCGATGAGCGTCCAGCGGCATACCGCCCGCCTGGTCCTGAAGGGTCACATCATCGACTCGATGATGCTTCCGCAGGTCATGGACCTCGTCATGGATCACGGCGGCAACTTCACCATCGAAGAGCTCAAGGTCGGCCAGCACAAGACCGACACGTCTCTATGTCGCATGGAGGTGGTCGCGTCATCGGCAGAGCAGCTCGACCGCATCGTGCGCCAGGCTCGCGCGCTGGGCGCTGTGGCGGAGTCCGAGCAGCCCGCGCAGCTCGAGAAGGTCCTCAAGGATGGTGTGTTCCCCGAAGGCTTCTACTCGACCAGCAACCTGCCGACCGAGGTTCTGATTGACGCCACGTGGGTGCCGGTCGAGGACATCGAGATGGACTGCGCGATCACGGTCGACCCCAAGGCCGGTCGCGCCCGCTGCATCGTCTTCCAGGGCGCTCGCCCGGGCATGGAGGTGGTCGTCGGCCACCAGGGCGTCCGGGTCACCCCGATCGAGCGGTCCCGGCAGACGGAGATCTTCACGTTCATGGCCAGCGAGGTCTCCGCGGAGAAGCCGAAGAAGGTGTTGATCGGTGCGATCGCCGAGGAGATGAAGCAGATCAGGACTTCAGGCGGGCGCATCGTCGTCGTCGCCGGGCCTGCCGTGGTCCACACCGGCGCGGGGCGCTACCTGTCGCGGCTGATCGAGCTTGGATATGTGCATGTGTTGTTTGCGGGCAACGCTTTGGCCGTCCATGACGTGGAGTCGGCGCTGTTCGGGACGGCACTCGGCGTCAACGTCGAGAGCGGACTCGCCATCGAGCACGGGCACGAGCACCACATGCGCGCGATCAATCGCGTCCGCGCAGCCGGCGGATTGCGTCAGATGGTCGAGAGCGGCCAGCTGACCTCAGGGGTGATGAAGTCGGCCATCGATCACGGCGTCGAGTACGTGCTCGCCGGTTCCGTGCGCGACGACGGTCCGCTGCCCGACGTGATCACCGACATGGTCGAGGCTCAGCAACGTATGCGCGCCTCGCTGACCGGCGTGAGGATGGCGATCATGCTCTCGACGATGCTGCACTCGATCGCCACCGGCAACATGCTGCCGGCCGGGGTGCGCACCGTGTGCGTCGACATCAACCCGGCCGTCGTCACCAAGCTCGCCGACCGGGGGAGCTGGCAGTCGATCGGGCTGGTCACCGATGTCGAATCCTTCTTGCGCGAACTGGCCCTGGTCATAGAAACTGGCACTCATGGCTAAAGGACGCAACAAACAGGGTCGCGAGGTCAAAAAGAAGAAGAAGGCCAAAGGTGCGGGCGGGCAGGCGGTGGCGGACGTTTCGTTTCGCCACCATTCGGTGGTGACCAGCCAGCCGGAAACGCCGACCAAGGCGCCCGAATAACAAAACCCGAGCGCCGCTCGGTCTTCGCCACGATTGGTTTGCTGGGTGGCTTCCTGGGTGGTCTGCTCGGTGTCGGCGGCGGCTTCGTGATGATTCCGTTGCAGCTTTGGTGGGCGGGGGTCAGCCAGAAGCACGCCAACGCCAACTCGCTCATCGCGATCATTCCGATCTCCATCGCGGCCCTGCCCGTGTACTACTTCCTGCAGAGCCGGCCCGAGGTCGATTTTCATTTCGCACTGTTTCTGATCATCGGCAGCGTGGTCGGCGCCTACGCCGGCGCGCGATTGCTCAATCGCATCCCGGAACGTGAGGTCACCCTGATCGTGGCTGCGGTCCTGCTGATAGTCGGACTCAAGGAAGTCGTCGCGCCGTGACCTGGGGCGATGGGCTGGCGATCCTCGGCGGCCTGGCGGCCGGCATCCTGAGCGGCTTCATCGGTATCGGCGGCGGCACTGCCTTCGTGCCGATCATGACGGTGGGGTTTCGATTCGAGCAGGCGCTGGCGCAGGGGACTTCGCTGGCGGCCATCATCCCGACCGCGATCGTGGGCGGGGTCACGCATGTGCGCGAGGGCAATGTGCTGCTTGGGCCCGCTCTGTGGATGGGTGGGGGAGGGGTCGTCGGGGCGATCATCGGAGCGCTGCTCGCGGCTCATGTTCCGGGCATGATCCTGGCCCGGGTCTGGGGCGCGTTCCTCGTCTTGACGGCGCTACGCCTCGTTCAGGGCGCGTTGAAGAAGGCGAAGGTCGTCAAGGCCGTCCCGCCCGTTTAAAACCCTGTTAAGCCCATTGACACGATGACGCACTGCGGCGTAGCGTTCTGTCTTGACTAAAACCGGTACGTACCAGTACCGAAACGTTGTAAAGACAATCGAAGCCGGCAGCGCGTTCTAGGAACAGGAGAGCGATGGTTTCCTTCGAGCTGAGTGACGAGCAGCGTGAGATCAGGGACTGGGTCCACAGCTTCGCTGAGAAAGAGATCCGGCCCGTCGCCGCGCAATACGACGAATCCGAGGAGTTCCCCTGGCCGGTGGTCAAGAAGGCGGCTGAGGTGGGGCTCTACGGAGTTGAGTTCCTGCAGCAGACATTCGCCGACTCGACCGGCATCATGCCCGCGCTGGTCGCCGAGGAGCTGACCTGGGGCTGCGCCGGCATCGCGCTCGCAATCCAGGGCACCGGCCTCCCGATCGCGGCGATCTTCTCGCAGGGCACGCCGGAACAGATCGCGACGTGGATCCCGGCCTGCTTCGGCACGGTCGACAAGCCGGCCCTGGGCGCCTTCGCCGTCACCGAGCCTGAGGCCGGGTCTGATGTCTCATCGATGAAGACGCGTGCCGTCCGCTCGAATGGCGACTGGGTGATCAACGGCCAGAAGATCTTCATCACCAACGGCGGCATCGCGGACGTCCACGTCGTGGTCGCCTCGGTGGAGCCGGAGCTCGGAACGCGCGGCCAGGCGAGCTTCGTCGTGCCGCCCGGCACGAAGGGCATCCGTCAAGGCAAGAAGGAAAGGAAGATGGGCATCCGGGCCTCGCACACCGCCGAGGTGCTGCTGGAGGACTGCAGGATCCCGCTCGAGAACGTGCTCGGCGGGATGGAGAAGCTCGAGGCGAAGCTCGCCCGCGCGCGGGCAGGGACGCATTCGCGGTCGTCGGTCGCGCTTCGAACCTTCGAGCTGTCGCGACCCATCGTCGGCGCGCAGGCGCTCGGCATCGCTCGAGCCGCGTTCGAGTTTGCGCTGAAGTACGCGAAGGAGCGCAAGCAGTTCGGCAGGACGCTGATCGAGAACGAGGCGATCGCGTTCATGCTCGCGGACATGGCGACCGAGATCGAGGCCACGCGGGCGCTCATCTGGCGGGCGCTGTGGGAAGGTCGCAACGGCGGCGAGTTCAAGAAGGCCGAGGGCTCGATGGCGAAGCTGAAGGCCGGTGAGGTCGCGGTCAAGGTCACGGAGCAGGCGATTCAGATCTGCGGCGGCTACGGCTACATCAGAGACTTCCCGGTCGAGAAGTGGCACCGCGACGCGAAGATCTACACCTTGTTCGAAGGCACGAGCGAGATCCAGCGGCTCGTCATCTCGCGAGCGATCGCCCACGACTAGGTCGATGCGCGCGCGACCGGCGCCGGACGTCGCCGAGTCGGGCGCTGTTGATCCGCGCGACGCGCGGCGCCTGCAGCGGCGTGCGCGGCTGACGCAGGCCGCGCTTGGATTGTTCGCGTCGCGCGGGTATCACGACACGTCGGTCGACGACATCGTGGCTCGCGCTCGAATGTCGAAGTCCGCTTTCTACGAGCAGTTCGAGTCGAAGGAGCACTGCTTTCGCGAGGTGCTGGCGCAGGAGGGTGGCGAGCTGATCCATGCGGTGATCGCGGCCGCGGCCGGGGGCACTGACCATCGCGAACGGATGCGGCGAGGGATTCGGGCCTTCGTCGTCGCCTGCTACAAGAGGTCGACGGTGGCGCGGCTGATGATGGTGGAGTCGGTGGGCTTGAGCGCGAGCGTGGAGGAGGTCCGGCACCAGCTGCAGGAGCGATTTGCGCACATGGTCGCCGAAGAGGTGCGGCTGGCCCTGCTCGACGACGAGTTCTATGCGGACCAGGATCCGCAGGTGTTCGGGCGGGCGGTGGTGGGCGCGGTCAACGACGCGGTTGGATACTTCCTGACGCATCCGGGAGCCGACGCCGAATCACTTGCCGACAGCCTCTGCAGGATCTTCGCGCCCTAGCCCGACTTCAGGAGATCGTCGCGGTCGCGAGCTGATACTCATCAGTCTGGTCGCCGACCAGATGCTCCAGATGGTCATCCTCGAGGATGGTGATCGTTCCCGTACCGATCCCAGCCGTCGATACCGATAAAAGTGCCCATCGGCCGGTACCGGCAACGCCGTACAGGTACCGGTGCGCATACAGCCAAGGTTTTGCCCGGTAGCAGTGGATTACGAGCTGCCTGCTCGAGGGAACGTACTCGATGTTGGAGCCGTCCCAGGGGGTGATCTCACCGTGGCCCGACCAATCGCTGCAATGCGCCCATACGAGGTACAGGGTTTGAGGAGTCTGGGTCAGGTTGGGGAAGTCGGTAGCCACGACCGACGCGTCGCATGTGGTTGCCCTGCTGGGCGCCCCGCACTTCATGTCCGCGAGAGACTGGCTGGGCGGAGTCGGGTCCCACCACACATTCTGGTCGGACTCGAAGAACATGACTTTTGCGGGTATGCCGCCCGGCGAGTGCACGTCGTGCGCAGGAGGCGCGATGAAAGCGTCGGCGAGCAGGAAAATCAGGACCGCGGCGCCTACGCCCAGCAACACAGCACGTCTGCGACTCATCAGGTGATGGTCACGGTGCCGAGCTCGGTCTCGCTTGTCTGATCGCCGATCAAATGCTCGATGCGATCGTCTTGAACAACGCGAAGAGCTCCCGGCGCAATTGCGTCGGTTGGCACCTCAATCAGGCTTGTCTCTCGGATCGCGACCACCCCGCGAGCACCGGTAGGGATCGAGATCCACGGCCACGCAACGTGACAATGGATGGTCAATGTCCTGTCGTTGACGAGGTACTCGATGTTGAAATATCCGGGGCAAGATGGCAGAAGCCCCACGTAGAGGAAGTTCGGTCTTTGCTCGACACGAGGCCACAGGCTCGGCGCAAGCGTTGAGTCATCCGGACACTGAATGCTCGCGTTCTGCCGCCACACCTGACAACGAATATCAGCGATGGACTGGCTTGGCCGTATCGGTCCCCTTGGCCGTATCAGTCCGTAGTAGGAGGGCACCGAGTCAAGTGGATTCGCGATCTCGCCCTTGATCGAGATCCCGTTGGGCGAATGAACATCGTGGTCAGCCGGTGTGATGCATGCGTCTGCCAGGACCAGCGCCACGAGTAGGCTGGCGCTGAGCGAAGCGATCCACTTCAGCGTCTGCTTGTTTGGCAAACGGTTCCTCCAGTTACCCAACGGTCCAAACGCCGTTACGTAACTCGGGCACTATCCTCCCAAAATGCGCGGCCCAAAACTTCCGTTGCTTGTCTCTTTTGGCGGCGCCGCTGCGGCTCTGCTTGGGCTGGCGTGGGACGTATCGATCCACAGTGCCTATCCCACCCTCTCTCAACACGAGTCGCCGCTCGACCCGCTCAGCCCCGCGCACGACCTGATCGCCGCCGGCATCCTGGTCGCCGCGCTTGGAGCTGCGTGGGCGATCGGCGTCGGCGTCAGTCGCCGGCTGGGCGCGTTGGCTCTGCTGCCGATCGCGGCGTCGATCGCATGGGTCGGCACAACCGCTCTGGACGCGCCGGCGCTCGCGACCGGAACCACAGGCCAGCAGACGGCGGCCAACCAGTTGTGGCAAACGACGGAGGAGGCGACAGCTCGGTACAGATCGCTCTCGGCTGCGCGCGCCGACGGCTATGTCGCTTTCAACCCGATCGGCGATCCCCTGATCCACTACGTGAACCCGGCCTACATGCAGGACGGCAGGATTCTCGATCCGGAGCACGTCGAGTCGCTGGTGTACGAGAACACGCTGCGCGGTCCGGTGCTGGTGGCGGCAATGTATTCGCTCGAGGACCCAAACGCGGCGCCCCCTGACGTGGCCGGACAGCTGACGCCCTGGCACCGGCACGATGACCTGTGCTTCACGCCGGGAGGCGAGGTCGTCGGGGCGGCACCGGCTTGTCCGCAGGGTTCGGCGACGTACTACACGCCGTGGATGCTGCACGTATGGCTCGTGCCCAACCGATACGGACGGTTCGCTGCCGACCTGGATCCGTGGAACCAGCTCGCGATGGAGCTGTTCGGATGAGCGACCGCCTGCGCAAAGTGCAGCGAAGGGCCACGTCGGAAGGTGGGGGAGACCGTGCGCGAATTGGTGCTCGTAATCTCGACCGCGCACCCGGCTGTTAAGCTACACTTGCACGCCGAACGCCTGTTCGTGTAAGATTATCGAGAACATGCGTACCCTCCAGACCCAGGTCAAGCTCCGCCGGCTCATCCGCTCGACCGCGGAGGCATTCTCACGTCTGCGCTGGCAGCCGAGCGAGCGCCGGATGGCGGATGCGATCGTCGACCGGCTCCTGGGGCTGGCGGCCGAGGTTCGGGAGTCCTGGGCCGAGGATGCCCTTTCGGGACGCCCTGGAGAGGCTCTGAGCGCCTTCGTGGCCGAATCGCTCCGGATGGCCGAGCTGGCGATCACCGGCGCTGCCCAGGAAGGCTCCGACCTCGAGCTGCTACGCCGGGACTTCGAGCGGGCTGCGCTACCTCTGGAGGTCTTCCTGCGCGGCCTGGACGCCGAGCCGGCCCTGCAGCGCTCCGCCTAAAGCCGGTGCCCGAACCCGCCGACACTGAGTGGGCCTATGCGGCCGGCTTCGTCGACGGCGAGGGCTGCATCGCGATCGTGAGGTCCTATGTGCCGGCACGAGGTCGCTACTACTACGGCGTACATGTCGTGGTTGTGAATCGCGATCGCTACGTCCTCGAATGGATGAAAAGCTTGTGGGGCGGTTGGGTCGTCGCTGTCCCTGTGCAGAGTGCACGCAACCGACAAAGCTGGGACTGGAGGTGCACTAGCCTCGGCGCCAAGCCATTTCTAGCTGGAATTCGCCCATGGCTTCGAATCAAATCCGAGCAGTGTGACAACGCGCTAGTTATGATCGACCTCTTGCAACGGGGTCGGCGAACGCTCGGCCGTGCTCCGCTGCCAGAGGCCTGGCTTGACGAGCAGGAAACGCTCTACTGGCTTCAGCGGAAGCTAAATCACCGCGGTACCTCGGTG
>Ga0193751_1002589_pt1 | contig 10905 bp, 10 predicted proteins | sample L1c2metaG_FD_143050 | JGI IMG/M metagenome (GOLD analysis project Ga0193751, IMG submission 143050) | Soil microbial communities from a riparian zone of the East river system, Colorado, United States - L1c2 | ecosystem: Environmental > Terrestrial > Soil > Riparian zone | place: USA: East River...
CCCCGCCCGCGACTCGCGATCCAGGCGCCGCGGCGCTTGTAGCTCCTCGTATGGCGAAGGGGACTGCCGATCCGGACGGCGCAGCGACCGACGTTGCCGGTTCCGCGCCGGTTCGCGAGCAGGCGACAGCGACAGTCGCCATAATCAGGGTGAGGACGCCCGCTTGGGCCCGAGCGCACATCGAGTACCCGCGCTCCATGTGCCAAGTATAGGCACGCCGTGTGACGTCCGGTGAGGAGGGGGGAGCCGATGGAACAGCCAGAAGACGCCGCCGCACTGCGCGAGCTCGCAGAGCGGGTGAGAGAACACGTACCGGAAGCTTTATGCGGCACTTGACCAACCGAGCCGGTCATCAGCCAGCGCACCAGCGCCCGGTGCTGCAAACAGTAGCCCCAGTCCCTTCGGGCCAACCTTGAATAGGTCAAGAGTCAAGGCCGGGAAGAGTGCGCGCGGCCCGCCGAAAACCATCGCGTTGATTTCGACCAGGAAAACCGAGCCGCTAATCGCGTTCTGCTTGCCTTGCGGCTGGGGACAGCTTCGGGAGTACTGGGCCTCCACGAACACCTGGAAGCGATCTGGCTCACCATTAGCTCGACGGCTTGTGTCCCCAGGCGGCGACCACGAGATGAGACATAAAGACAAAGGTTGGATCGTCGTAGTGCGCAAGAACCGGCTGTACTCCTCATCGGTCTGCAGGCCCCGCTACGGACCGATGCCTCGCGAAAGAGCGCTTGATTCTGCTGCCGCTCCTTCGCCAACCTGGAGCCGCCACACTCCATGAAAATACGTCCCTCGGCGGCGACGTGGAGCGGGCCAAGCGGGTGCTTGCCGGCGGCGCTGCACACCACCCATCGCGGCGCTGATATCGGCCCGGCGCCTTCCCACACCTGTCATAATGACGAAAATGATTCGTCTCTGCCTCTACCTGCTCCTCGTCGCGCTGTCTGTGGCCTTGAATAGCCGGCCGGCGCTCGGCCAATCGCCGTCGCCCGCTGCCAACCCATATCAGTTCCCGATACCCAGCACCGTTTCGCTCTCGCCCGGCGGTTTCGTCACCTTCGTTCCGCCCGCCTGCAGCAACGTGCCAGCTGCCGGCAGCGCTCCCTGCCCGGCGCAGCCGGCTGAGGTCACCGTCGCCTTCACCGCCAGCAGCTCGGCGAACGCGACGGCCGCCGTGAGCTACGACGGTTCGAAGCTGCGGATTGTCACCGCGCCAGGCCTCGCGCTTGTGGCGTGGCCGCCGGCCGGCGCCGTCTGCAGACAGGACAATGACTACTGGGCCATTGTGTGCACCAACGTCCTACCGTCATCACCGCCCGCCTCTGTAACCTTCCGCGCCACCTCGGCGCTCAGCCAGACGGCCGGCATCCCCGGAACGATCTTCCTGCCGCTAGGCGGCATGGTGACCTTTACCTCAGGCGGACAGTCGCTCACGGTCGACTACCAATGGGCAGCGGGTGTGCCGCAACCAATGGGTACGGCGCAACAGTCGCAGGTCTGGGACGCCGCTGTCTCGTATGACGGCGAACTGCTCGTCCTGAGCGTGCCAGCGGTTCTGACCGCATCGGTTACCGCCGCGCCGCCGGACGACCAGCGCTGCGTACTGCTCAACGGCGTCCCGAGCGGGCTTCGCTGCTCCATTCGGCCGGCGCCCGGGCGCGGGCCTGTCCACTTCCTCATCTCGAATCCTCCGCCCTCCACCGGCGATTGCGAGGGCCTGTTGCTGCAGCCGGGCTGGAATCTGGAGTCCGGCGGCATCGCGCGGCTCGTGAACAGTAACGTCGGCCCTATCTACAGCCTCGACGCGGACACGAATCAGTACGTGCCGGTCGGCGATGCGCGATCCCTGCCGGACACAGGCGCTTACTGGGTGCTGTTCGACACACCGACCCGGGTCTCAGACCGCTTTCTCTCCGGCGTTGGGCTGTGTGGCCCGGCTCGCCGCGAACAACCAGCGCCGGTTTCGGTCGAGCTTCCTGCCGGCCAATGGGTGATGGCCGGCAACCCGTTCGCCGTGGCAACGGTTCAGGGTGCCGATGCGGTCTTCACCTACGTCCCCGTGAACGGCTACCAGCAGACGAGCAGGCTCGACGCCGGCCAGGGCGCCCTCGCCTACTCGGCCAATGGTGCCACGCTCACATTCACTCCGGCGGGCGGGTAGGCCCGCGGCATGTGGGACCCGGCGTTATCCGCCCGCTGCCGGGTCGACGTGAACGTTCGCTAGACCGAATGTGCTCACGCCGGTCGAATCTGTGCTGACAACTGAGATGGTGTAGGTCCCCGGCGCCGCCCAGGTGTGGTCGATCCTCGGGGCCGCCGTCGTCTCCTTGTCTCCGTCGCCAAAATCCCAGTGATGGGTCAGGCTTCTCGGAAGCGCTCCGGCCAAAGGGCAGCAGATCTCGATCGTGCTGAGGGTCATTGGCTTCCCCACCTGCGTTGCTCCGTTATTAGACGGTTGTAGGCCCGTCTAGGCCCCAAGCGGCAGCGCGGGAGCGGGCGGCGCTCCAATCGGCGTCGCGTCGACCGTCGCGATCGTGATGAACGCCGGCTGCGTCGCGCTCGGCGTCGCGTCCCCCGCGGTCCAGGCACCCGTCGAAACCGGCTCGCTCTCGCTCAGCCATAATCCCTGCGCGCTCCAGCGATCGTCCTGAGTCTTGAGCTCCCCTTCATACAGGTAGCCATTGCCATTGGAGTCCGCCAGTGCGGCGGCGAGCAGGAAGCTCCCCAATCCGCCCCGCGGCCGCAGGACGCCGCTTCCGGCGAAAGTTGAACCGTTCTGTGTCAATGTCACGCTAACGGCGGCGCCGCCCGGCGCTACATCCGCCCCAGTGCTTGAAAGTGTCAGCGTGCCCGGTCCTGCTGTATCGGCGTAGAGGAGCGACAGGGTGCCTCTGGGCGCGGGATGGACCGTGGAGAACGTCACTGTCACAGGAGGGATCGCGGTGAGCGGGCAGACGATGGCATTTTCACGCTCGTCGGCAGGTGTGCACGCGGCCTCGACGCGCTGCCGCGGGGCGCCGGCGGTCTGGATCGCGCTCACCGCCCCTGCCAACCCTGGAGCGGCCGTGATTGTCAAGTTCGACCCATCCCAGCTCACGCTCGCCGGCTGGTCCGAGCTGCTCACGACGGTGACGGCCGGTACGTCTCCGGTCTCTGTCATGGCCGGCCCCGGGCCGATGAGTGATACCCCGCCCTGCGCAGCCAGCTGGGCGCTCATTGAGCCGGCATTATCGGACACGAGCGTGACGCTAAGCGAATACCTCGACGGACCTACCGGAACATGGGTGCCGAAGCCGCAGCTCACCTGGCTTACCCGGCCGTCAATCGCGACACAACCAGGAATCCGTATCGAACTGCCGCCGTTCGCGGCAGACTCGGCGACCTCCACCCCGTTGCCGTCAGGAGCCGCTATTGTAAGTCCCTCCGAATCCCGCGTGAGGTTCAGCGGTTGGTCCGAAGCGTTCTGCACATCGACGATGAGCGGTGCCGCACGGACCGGCAGGGGAAACGGCTGCACGGGCACGGGTTGCGGCTGCAACGGCGGAGGAACGAAACTCACGCTTGCGCCCGCCGGCAGCGGGGCCGATCCCGGGACGCTTACCTGGGGTGCCTGATCGGCGCCGATTGGGGAGGCGGCGCGTGCTGTCCGAGCGTGGGCGATGACCCCCAGAAGTAGAAATAGCCAGAGCGCGAGGATCAGGATGGCCGCCGGTCTTCGAGTTGTGTCCATTTCGCTCCCTGGTCCGGCCGGTCGTTGGGCAACAAACTCCATACCTTGCCCCGGGCGCGGTCCACGTCAGTGGCCGTGTCGCGATCGAAGCATCGCGCCCAGGCCAGCCACGACAACGGCCGCAAGCGCAATCCCGCCGGCAGCGTAGGTGACGGCCGAAATCGGCGAGACCAGCGAACGAGCGATGCTCGCTGCGTCCTGCGTTGGAGAGGACGAATCCAGGAGAGGACCGCGCGCGCCGCTCGGGGCAAACTGCCCGATCGACGGAGTGTAGGGCGTGGTCGCCGTGCAGCTATTGTCCTCGAACGGCGGGCTGTTGTTCGTGGGCACGAATAGGTAGCGCCGCCCGGAGTCGTACCGCCTGTCAACGCTGCTTGCCTCGTTTGATGCCAGTGACCCTGGCCCACCGCGTACCTCGACCGTTTGTGGCAGGTCCGGACCTACCCAGATCTGCTCCACTCGTACATGCGCCAGACGATCGCCGCTGTCCGTCGAGACGACGGTTCCGACGAAGGCGACTCCGCCCTCCGCCGCGATCCGCTGGATGAAGTTGAGTCCGTCCGGTGGCGTGGGGGCGACGGCGCAGGATGCGAGGGCGGACCGGGACGGTGTGTAGCTCGCGAGCAGCAGGAGCGCGGCCGCAGCAATGGGGGCACGATAGCGCCAAATCCAGGGTTTCATGGCACAGCCGCATCACCGCTCGCATATCGGCTACCCGGTCCCCGATCCAGAAAGACGCCAGAGCTGCGTCAGCGGTTCCCGTCGTCGTTGGGTGGCGTGCCCGATTATATCGAGCACCCACGAGAGCCGGCTACGTCCACCGATCTGGAACTCTAGCGAGGTGGCGGACAGCAACTACGATGACGGGTGAGAGTCCTGAATTCGCAGCGGGCGCTCGTGACCCCGTTCTCCGTCGCCGGCAGCTCCTCCGCGGCGGCTTCTGGCCCGGCGGGGCCCCGCTCGCCGCCGGCGGGCTGGCGTCGGCGCTCGAGCTTCTGACACACGCCTATCGGTCGGCTACAACACTCTACCCTGGGCAGGGCGCCTGGGCATATTTCGAGCGACGGCGGCTCGCTGACGCTCAGTCCAGTCGGCCGATAGCCCCCGGACCCCTGCCGAGGAAGGGCCAGAGGTTTTTCGTACCTGCCCTGCAAGCACAGCGACGAATAAGGAAGGGAAACAATGACCAGCGCAGTGATGCCGGAGCGGTACGCATCCGGCATGACGTTCGATGAGTACGTGACCTACATTGGCACGCCGGAGAATCTCAAGCGCGAGTCCTCAGGCGGCGGACCGAGAGCAGACTTCAGCGGCTTCCTCCGCGAGGCATTCGAGAAGGAGCGGCTGACTGACGACCAGGCTGCGGCATTGAAAGAACTGGTTGCCCAGCCGAACGGCCCGGCGAAGATGCTCGTGATCGCGGAGGAGTGGTCGTCAGATTGCCGGCGCGACGTGCCGGTGTTCGCGCGCGTCGCCGTCGAGACCGGCATGGAGCTGCGCATCTTCCGCCGCGATGGCCAGCGCTTCTCGGACAGCCACGCCCCGTCGCTGGCGGAAGCGCCGGATAGCAGCGCTGACATCATGGCCGAATTCCTCAACCACAAGAACGGCCAGACCTGGCAATCGATTCCCGTCTGCGCGTTCTACACTCGCGACCTGGAGTATCTCTACCACTACACCGAGTACCCGGCGATCTACGAGAAAGACCGCATTGTCGAGCAGCTGCGTAAGCCGAAGCCGGGCGAATCGCCCGACGAGGCGCAGGCGCGCTTCGGACGCGAGTTTCGGGCACTGCACGCGTCGGAGCTGTTCCGTATCTGGGCCTCCGCCGCGGTGGACGAAGTCATCAGCGGGCTGCACCGCCGCCTGTTGCTTGGTACAGTCTGAACGGGCGTAGCGGGGTGGGGGTCGTGGTTCGACAGGCTCACCACGATCGGAGTCTAACCCCCGCTCATCGTGAGCGGAATCTAGAGGCCCACCGTAGGGGAATCGGAACCTGCTCATCCTTGAGCGTATCGAAGGACGAGCGAGAGAGGCCAGCCGCTCTGCACAGATAATCGAGAGTGGAGAGGACAGCCCATGAGACGAAGCACGGACCGCATTATCGTTTCCCACGCCGGTGTGCTGCCGCGCCCCGATGACCTGCGCGAGGCGATGCAGGCCGGTGACGCCCGCGCCGAGGACTTCAAAAAGCGCCTGCCCAGCGCAGTCAAGGAAGTTGTGCAGCAGCAGGTTCAGACCGGCATCGACGTCGTCAATGACGGCGAGTTGAGCAAACGCGACGGCTTCTCCGGCTACCCCCGCGCCCGGCTGAGCGGACTGGTCGTCCGCGAGTTCGAGCCGGGCCAGGGCCCGAAGCCGCACGACGTCCAGGGTCGCGATCGCCGTGAGTTCCCCGGCTTTGCTGCGCAGGGCTTCCCCGCGCGCTTCGGCGGTCAGCCGACATTCGGCGGCACGGCCGGTCCGGGTGGTCGCGGCAACCGGCAGGTCGTCATGTGCGTCGAACCGATCACATACATCGGCGGCGACCTCTGCGATATGGATATCGCCAACCTGAAGGCCGCCACGCAGGGCTCGGACGTGGAGCCCTACCTCCCAGCCGTCGCGCCCGGCACAATGGACCACTGGCTGTATAACGACCACTACAGGAGCGACGAGGAGTTCCTGTTCGCGATCGCCGACGCGATGCGGCAGGAGTACAAGACGGTCGTCGACTCAGGGATCATGCTGCAGATCGACGACCCGGACCTCCCGGATGGCTGGCAGATGTTCCCCGACATGTCCGTCGCCGACTACCGCAAGTACGCGGACCTGCGCGTCGAGGCACTGAACCACGCCCTGCGCGACCTGCCGACGGACCGTATCCGCTTCCACACCTGCTGGGGCAGCCAGCATGGCCCGCACCGCGCCGACATCCCGCTTGGCGATTTTGTCGACATCATGCTGAAGATCAACGCCGAGTGCTTCTCCGTCGAGGCCGCCAACCCGCAGCACGACACGGACTACCACGTGTGGGAAAAGACGAAGCTGCCGGACGGCAAGAGCTACATGCCGGGCGTCGTCAGCCACGTCAGCAACCACATCGAGCACCCGCGGCTTGTCGCGGAGCGCCTGCTCCGCTACGCAAGCATCATGGGGCGCGAGAACGTCATCGCCGGGACTGACTGCGGCATGGGCTCGCGGGTCGGCCACCCAGAGGTGTGCTGGGCGAAGTTCGAAGCGATGGTCGAAGGCGCGAAGATCGCGACTCGGGAGCTCTGGGGCCGATAGGCTCACCGCGTCCTTAATATCCGGGGTCCTGCGCCGGCAGCAGGGTGCGGGGTTGCGGCTGCGCCGCGGCTCAGTGGTTCGCAATCCCTGCGGCGAGGACCACCAATGCCTGAATGATAGCGGGGTCGCCGCCGGATGAGAGATCGGCCGAAGTTGGGGCCGGAGTCTCATCGTCCGGCGGCACACCGATACCATCGAGGATCTCTCCATCGGCGCCACGTCCGAAGCTCGTATCGACAAACAAGAGACTCCCATCGTCGAGAGAGTAGGGAATTCCAGCACCTGCAACTACACCCGCCGTGCGCTGGCCCACGAGACGCCCAAGGCCCAGGTCGCGCACTGCCGCCGCCGTTGCTTCTGCAGCCGATACCGATGCTCGATCGATGAGCATGACCAGCGGTTGGTGGAGCAGCGGCATTGAGTCGTCCGTGCGCTGAGGAGAGACATTGCCCCTGCCGTCGATGAAGTAAGAGATGACAGCGCCATGGGTGAACAGACCGAGAAGCTGCTCCACCCCCGGCCCGCTGCCCCCCTCGTTGCCACGGAGGTCGAGCACGACTCCGCGCAGATTCGCTCCCAGCCCGAGGCCGTTGAGGGCCGTCAAGACCTGCTGCCCCGAGTCGTCAGTGAAGGCGTAGAGTTTCACGTACCCCACGTTGGCGGCGAGCACGCGCGCAGCAACGGTTGGCCTGCCGATTGGCTGCGGGCTGAGCCTGACGGTGAGCGTCTCTCCACTCGTGGGACGATAGACCGAAACGCTGACCGAGGTCGAGCCGGACTGCTGCAGCCAATCGGAGGTGGGATCGATTGGGCCTCCCTGCACGGCGAACGCTTGCATGAGGCTCATTGAGGAGCTGGATTGGCCGGCTGAGCTTGCCAGCGATTGGCCGTTGAGCGCCTTGATCACATCACCGGGCCGGAGGCCGGTCTGCGCCGCCGGGCCGCCGGTCCAGACGTCGCTGACAAATTCGGCCGGCATCTCCGCGCCGACTGAGGAATCGGCTGGACCCTGGATGACGAACAGGCCAAAGGACTGTGGCGTGCTTGGGGGAGGAGCAATCAAGGAGGAGGATCCAGCGGCAGGCAACGGGACATAGCTGGTGTGGTTGTCGTGCAGGCTCTGGACCATGCCCTTGATCGTCGCGACCGCGAACGCACTCTGCGTAGATGCATCCTGTGGCAGTGCCAGCGCAACGCTTGTGTACATGCCGGCAAAGGATTGCCAATCGGATGCGGGATCGCCGTTCAGCGGCGGAAGGTATGCGGCCGGTTGATCCAAACCCCCTTCGAGCAGGTAACGCACCATGCCCTCAGTCGCACCCTGAAGCAGCGCCGGATCCTGAAGCGGCGTTGCGTAATGGTCAAGGAGGCAGCGGTAGGCTTGGCCGGCGGTCGTCAGGTCGGTCGGCCCGGTGCGCGAGAGCGCCGGCGGCCCGGGTGCGGAACCCGGGGGAGGTGGCGCGATTGTACATGAGGACAGAGTCGCGCTCGGCGATCCCGTGGCGCCGGCTCGTTGGCGCTCGCCGCCGGTCCCGAGAGTCAAAACGAGAGTCGGGAGCAGTGCAGCGCAAACCTTAAGGATCGCCCGCATTTATCCAGCCTGCCACAAACCGCTTCCCGCCACTATGAAATAACGAGCGATAGGCGAATGACGAGCGGGTGCCTTGGGAATTTCTCCAGGCACCCGTTCGAGGTTTCAGCCGCGCTGTTGGCTAATGACCGTCGTCGCCTCCTTCGCCGTGGCCATTCGAGCGGGAACAACCCAGACGCTTCATGTCCATCGGCTAATGACCGTCGTCGCCTCCTTCGCCGTGGCCATGGCCGTGCTGACCGTGTCCGTCGTCGCGCGGCCGGTCGTCAGGGTCGGACTGATTTGACTGCGACGCGCCCACGCAGCCGTTCGGCGCATATGATCCGCCAAGGGCGCAGGGGTTCGAGTTGGCAATCGTGACCACGGCCGGTGGCGCGGGCGGACTGAAGGCACTCGATCCGCCCGTGGCACAGCTGGGATCACCGCAAAGGAAGCTTGTCAGTTGGACCGCCCCGCCGGCCGCACCGTACGGGACGTTGATGATCTCCGTCCCGACAATCGAGCCGGCAGGAGCCAGTCCTGATGTCACCGTGAACTCACAGGCAGCCTGGCCGGTGTTGTAGCCCATGCCGTTGTAGCCCATGAGGTTGGCTGGTGCGGAGGTTACGGTGCCCTGTGTGGAGTACCCAGGGCTTATTACTCCCTGGCATGCACTCGGCGCGGCTCCGTTGTATGCCGATTGCACGACGAAGATCGTCTCAGGCGGGCCGAGTTGGGCCGAGGCAGTCACCTGACACGTCGCCTGCGTGGTGGTGTAGGCGCCAGGGTACCCTGTGCTGGTGCAGACCTGACTGCCGTAGGTCTGGGCAGAACCGCTGCCCGGTATGCCGGCGACCACCCCGACGGCGACGGCAAAACCGGCCAGGCTAATCAACAAGAATCTGGGCATCTCCAGCTCCTTCTTCCTCTTCGCACCATCTGCCACCACGTGATCGAAGCGGCGATGGCTTCACGCTAGGCACCAAGGCTGAGGGGACCATGAGAATTACGCAATGTAGGGAGAAGTGTAATAAGTTCTCCAGAGATGGGCAGATCGAGGTGAGGGCGGGCATGGAACAACCTGAGGAGACAGCGGCGCTGCGTGAGCTTGCCGAGCGGCTGCTCGGCGCGCTAATTCCGTTCGGCGCGCGGAATCCGGAGCGACCTCAAATCTACGTCGGCGCCGTTCCGCCGGACCTGCCATTGGAGATTTCTGTCCCTGAGGGAGGCCGGATTGTCGGCAGCTTACTCCACGAACGAGGCGCGGCGCCGGGCAGGTTCGCGGCCGGTCCGGTGGCGGATGTCGTGCTCGACGTCCCCGGAGAGGCCGAAGAGGTTTACGAGGTCTACGATCGTGAGTTCGGCCGGCTGGGTTGGCCGGCTCCTCCAGGAGGAAAGATTCCGCGGTTTGGCGGGTTCGAGGTATCGCGACTGCCGCCCAGTCGCAGCTACTGCCAGAGCACGAGCGGGCCTTGGGCCTCGGTTCGGGTCCTTTCCACCGAAGGTGGAATCAGCGACGTGCGGATTCACGTCGACGGGTCTGGCCCGGGCCCCTGCGCTGCACCCGCCCACATTCCACCGGGTGCCGGCCTCCTACCACCGTTGAGCGCACCGCCGGGAGTTTTGATGGAGCCGTTGAGCGGAGGCGGCGGGTCAGGCGTGTGGTCCTCGACGGCGCTGGCAACGACCACCGTCGGTTGCGTGGAGTTGGAGGCACACTTCTTCCGGCAATTCGAGACCGACGGCTGGATACAGCGAGAGCGCGGAAGCAACGGCCCCTTAGCGTGGAGCACTTGGAGCTCGCCAAGTTACGAGGGCTGGCAGGCGGTGCTGCTCGTCGCGGAGGAGCCCGGCGAGAACAAGCGCTTGCTGCACGCGCGTGCCGAGCTCAGCTCGCGTAGCGTGGGAGGCGCTGCGGGCTGGGTGTCCAGCGTGCCAGCGTCTTGGGCCGGGCAGGTGTCGTTGACCCGCCGCTTCCATCCGCTAGCGTAGTTGCAATTGAGGCCTGTAACCCCAACCGATCGGGTGCGGCACGGGGTCGCGGGGATGGGATTCGAGGTCGGGGCAGTCAAACGCGCGGACGCAATGGACGGAACCGGGAGATCCTATGGGTGTTTAGGCGACGGCGAGCCGGACGGTATGGGACCGCCCCTCGTCGCAATCGTTCCCAGATCTGTATTGGTCCAATTGGCCGTGGGAGGGAGCGGCCCGGCTTGGAGGGTGTCAGTGTCGTGGCTCGAGATCATCACGCCGGTCACCCGCGGCGAGGCGCCGGGGTCGGCTTCGGCAGCGCCGATGCCGCTGTAGAGCTGAAATGTAACGCCAATGTGCTCGG
>Ga0193751_1002590_pt1 | contig 10903 bp, 10 predicted proteins | sample L1c2metaG_FD_143050 | JGI IMG/M metagenome (GOLD analysis project Ga0193751, IMG submission 143050) | Soil microbial communities from a riparian zone of the East river system, Colorado, United States - L1c2 | ecosystem: Environmental > Terrestrial > Soil > Riparian zone | place: USA: East River...
TCTGTTTTCCCGGCGAAGGTGTTCCGTCGAGCGCGGTGTAGTAACAGGCTTTGGGCAGTTCGGCGATGCCGTCCTTGGCGCCAAACTGCGCGATATTGCCCTTGCCGCAATAGGCATTTTCACCAGTGGGAGGCCCAGCCGCCAGGGCCGGCAGCGTGGACCAGACGACAAGAGCGGAGACCAGACAAAAGAAACGCAAGTTTTCAGGCAGCGAGCTTAGCGGAGGCATGTTTCAGTTCTCCTTATTATCGTTATCTGTCGCACGCCATTATCGATCGCACGCAACTATCGCACGTAACTATCGCACGCCCCGCGCATGCACCTGTAATCACCGAGAAGACTCCACAGTGTACTGGGTTGACTGGATGATAGCACGGTGCGGATCGGTCAAATTCCAGGGAAAGTCGTGATTGGAGCAAAAAAAGAAGGTCCGCGGCGAACCGCGGACCTTGATTGGTTGGAGGCTGACAATCCTTCGAAGCTGAAGAGTTATTCGACGTTCGCCAGCGCTGCGTTGAGCCCCACAATGTCGGCCCCAAGATCCTTGCCGTCAGTGCCCTTGTACTTGTATGGGCTGTTCGATTGAAGCTCGTAGTTTCCGCCATTGCCGTTACTGAAGTTGGCGAACGCAACATCATTAATGGTTTGCAGGAATATGTTGTGAGCCGGCCAAGTCGACGGTGGAAACGCCGGTGGAGTCGCAACCAGGCCGTTGTTGCTGAATGTAACGGTGGTGAAACATTTGGCGATAGTGATGATCGGCACGTCTTTGTAGGCGCAGCTCGCTGTGCCGCCTCCCGTGTTCCACACTGGGTATTGGCCGGTGATCACCAGGTTGTTGGTGAAGACCAATCCATACATCGGCGCGGTCGTGATCACGTTCCCCGTAATCATGAGGTGGCTGTTAGGATCGGGGAAAGCGGTGACGTGATTGATGGTGACGGTGTTGAGCGGATTCGTGGACCATCAGTTCATGATCTCGAACGCGGTACCGCCGCCCACATACTTGCTGCTGAGGTCGTCGAGAACCACATCATGGATGCTCCAGCGAGTACCTGCCAACGCTTGGGCTCCACCCGTGCCATTCCCGGAGAGGACGGTCGTCAGTTGGAGTCCGCCTCCGGCATGCGAGATTCGTACATAGCGGATGGTGACGTCGGTCACCTGACACAGCGGACAAACGTTGGAGCCGCTCAGGGTGTGTTGATTCTTGGGGGTGAGCAGAATGGCATAGCCGGTTTGGCTGAAGCCTCCCCATGAGTTCTCCATGAGATTCGCCTCGACCAGCACGCGAACCGCATTCTTGAGTTCCAGGTGATTCTTGACGATGAACGGATTGCCATTCGGTCCGCCGATGAAGTTCGGGTTGCCCTTCATCCACTGTAAGGGCTTCCAGAAGTGGTTATTTAGGATTTGGATGTCGCTGGCAGTCAAATTGGACGCTCCGCCGCCGAACATGACGGCCTCGCCTGCGGCTTCCAGGAAGTTGTTCTGGATCTTGAAGGGACCATCCTGGGTGTTGCCGGTGCCTCCGGCAACTGCATGAGACTCGACACAAACCCCGGTCGCGGAGATGCAATGGAAATCGCTGAAGTAGGAATCGACCACTGCTGCGTTGGTCATGCCGCTCAGCGCCACACCGTCCTGAGTTTCGTCCTGAGGCAGTCCATGCAGCCATGAGCGATCCACAATGAGGTGATCCGCGGTACCCTGGCCCGAGATCAACCGGGCGGTCCCCGGAGTTCCGGCGGGACGAGTAATTTCCAGGCCGATGAAGCGGTAATAGTTCGCGCCGGGGGCAAGCTGAAACGGGCCATCGCCCTGGGTGTGAATCTGCACTTTCGCCATCACGTTCTTGGGATTGGAGCAGCTATACTGCGGGCGCCCCGGGAGAGAAGCGACTCCGGCATAGCAGGGCGTGGAGCGCTGACCCTCTGCGGGCAGAGCGCTGTCCGGTGAACTGGTTCGGATGACGATCCAATGGTTGCTGTCGCAGTTCTTGGCCGGCACTATGAACTTGCCGGTAAAGGTTGCGCCCGCCTGAAGGTGGATCGCGTCGCCGCAGTGAGCGCTGTTCAAGGCCGATTGCAGATCGCCCCCGGCATTGACGGTGATGACTGATCCCGGCGCGGGCGTGTCGGACATCGCGCTGGGAACGGTCACTCGCGGCAGTTCCGCGGGACCATCGAAATTGCTGCCGGCAACGACGGTGACGCTGAAATTACCGGTTGCAGTCTTGGCAGCGGCATCCGTGACCATGGCCGTGAAGCTGGATGTACCGGGTGTGGTAGGCATGCCGGCAAAATCCCCGTTCCCATTCATCGCGATTCCTGCCGGAGGAGTGCCTGCGGAAATGCTCCAGACGTAAGGCGCGGTGCCGCCGGTCGCACTGAAGCATTAGCTGTAAGCGTCCCCCTGCTGGCCCTGGGGAAGATTGGCGGTCGTTATTTTCAGTCCCTGGTTACTCACCGGATCAACGGTGATTGCAACGTTGGACGACTTCGACGAGTCCGCATTGCTGGTGGCTTTGACGACCAAGTTGGTTTGCGCGGTCACGTTTGGGGCAGTGAAGAGACCGCTGGCATCGACCGAACCTGCCGTCGCTGACCATTTCACACCGGTATTGGAAGTTCCGCTGACCGTGGCGGTAAACTGCTGCTTCTGATTCGAGACCAGGTTTACGCTGGCCGGAGACACACTGACCTTGACATTACTGGTACCGGCACTGACGCCGATGGCGAACGTCTTATTCCCCTGATCGAGGTTCGGGGAGTCGGTCACAATTACCTCAAACGAGAAGGTACCCGCGCTGGTGGGCTTGCCCGAGAACGAACCAGTCGTTGGGTTCAAACTGATCCCCGGGGGCAGAGCGCCGGTCTTCACCGAGAAATGGTAGGGGAATTTTCCGCCACCCACTGCGAGCACTGCATTGTAAGACTCACTGACCGTGCCGGTGGGAAAATTTCCGTACAGATTCAGGTTGTTCGGAGTCCCGTTGTTCTGCGCGCCATTAGCTTGCGCCAGCGTACCGCACGAGGTGGTCGCCAACGCGACCGCCAGCAGGAGGATTACAACACTCAGACGCTGTGCGAACGAAGGGGAAAATCTGGAATGACATTTAAGAAGAGCATCCCCTGATTTAAACGTTGCCACTGTTTCAAACATTGTGAGCCCTCGACCTTACAGATTTTGGGGGACTAGTCGATTGTCCTCATGCTGAATTTACCGAGATGGGGCGCGGGTTCCCAGATGCCAGAAGTGCATCGGGGGTCGTAGTTAGTACATGCGGGCTCTACGTGTCCGGATTCGCGTGTGTCAGTGTCCGCCAGTGTTTTGCCGAAGCCAGTGAAAACAGGCGCGGGACGGGCAGTCTGGGCGATATGGTTACTTCGGAATGGATCGGGAAAATGAGGCGGGAAGCAGGTGAAACTAAAGTAACGAACGTTAGGGTTTACTGGCGGGGTTCCCCAGCAAAACTGCGCGCAGGTGATCGTATGCGTGATTTCCGAGCACGCGCTGCGCGCTGCGGCGAGCCTGATGCTGAAGGCGTTTCTTCCACAAGCCGCGGCCGTGGCAGGTGGCGCCGAACTCCTCGATACTGAGATCTCGCAGCATAGCTACACGGCCGAGTTCGTAAGGGTTGGTGCGGGACGAGTTCGCATAAAACTTGCTGTTGGCAACGGTTGCGAATCCGGCGTGGCGCGCCATCTGGAGGGTGCGCTGGTCGTAGCGTCCTCCGGGACAAGAGAAATGTTCGATGGGGTGTCCGACGATGGCTTCGACTTGTAACTTCGCATCCACGACTTCGCGCTTCAGCTCCGGTTCCGTGAGATCGGAGAGATAAGGGTGCGTCATCGAATGGCAGCCGATCTGAAAACCCTGCGCGTCGAGATCGCGCACTTGGCGGGCACTGAGGTAACCGGGTGTGCCCAGGAATCCAGCGGTGAGGTAGAAGGTTGCATTGAAGCCGAACGCGCGGAGCAGGGGCGCGGCGGCGGTAAGATCGGTCTCGCAGCCATCGTCGAAGGTGATACAAACGCCCGGCTCGGCAGGATAGCGAAGAGCTTCGCCGACGTTCAGGCCGCGCCAGCCGGATTCTTTGATCCATGCCATCTGGCGGCGGAAGGTTTCGAGCGGCAGAATGTAGCGCACGTAGCCGGGTTCGGACTGGGAGAGCTTACGGCCAGCGATCTCCAGTTCGTGGTACATCAGGAACACAATGCGCGATGACGACATGATGCTTCTTCGCTTGTAGAGACGGGGCTTGCCTCGTCTTCTTCGGGGGCCGGGGAAATCCAGTTACGGCGGAGACGCGGCAAGCCGCGTCTCTACGGTTCGGATCGCTTGTCGCTGCCAACCGTCTGCGCGTGCCGGTCCAGCAGAAGGAGCAGCGGATCGCGTAGAAACGGGCTCCCCGCCAGCAGGCCGGAGATCAGCGGATTTTTCTGGTTGCAGCGCAGCGGAGAATTGTCGAGCTTCAGCACCCAGCCTCCGGCGCTTTCGACCAGCGCCGCCCCGGCGGCAACGTCCCACTCATTTTTCGGCACCAGCGTAAAGGTAAGATCGGCGCGACCAGCGGCGACCAATCCGAGTTTATAGGCGACCGACCCCATGGGGCGAATGTTGAACTCGGCAGACTCGAACTGCTTCCACTCGCCGCGCTTCACTTCGCTGCGGCTGGCGAGCACGAGCGCGCCGTGCAGGTCCTTGCTCTGGCTCGGTTGTGCGGACTTGCCGTTGTAGGTCACGCCAGTCTCGCGCGAGCCGAGGATGAGTTCGTCGGTTGCCGGATTGCAGATTCCGCCAGCGACCGGAATTCCATTCTCCACCATGGCGATCGAAACGCAGAACTCGGGGATGCCTTGCACGAACTCGCGAGTGCCGTCGAGCGGATCGACGACCCAGACGCGCTCTTTGTCGAGCCGAGTGAAGTCGTCCACGGTCTCTTCCGAGAGCCAGCCTTCGCCTGGGCGGAGAAGGGTCTTGCGCAGAATGTCATCGACGGCGCGATCGGCCTCGGTGACGGGATCGTGTCCCACTTTATATTCGGTTTCAATGGCGCCGGGAGTGAAGCGGTTGAGCACGGCGCGCGCCGCTTCAAGTGCGGTGTGAATGCGTTCGAGAATTTCTTGCGAATTGGAAGAAGACATTAGAACTCCGTTCTTACTTTCCCGTAGAGACGCGGCTTGCCGCGTCTCCCGCTGGCGCACTGCAATCTGCGCCGAGCGAGACGGGGCAAGCCCCGTCTCTACGGGAGAAAAATCACGCCCATAGCATGCGTGCTCCAGTCATCAGCAAAACCGTGCACAGGATTCTCCGCAGCCACAGTACGGGAACGCGCGTGCTCAGATGCGAGCCGAGCATTCCGCCGGGGATCGAGCCAATCAGCAAGGCTCCTACCAGATGCCCGTCGACATTGCCCGCGCGCCAGTGCAGCAGGCTGGTGACGCCGGTCAGAATCACGGCGTGGGCAATGTCAGTGCCGACCATAATCTTGGGAGCGAACGAGTAAAACAAAAGAAGCATCATCATGATGATGCTGCCCGACCCGACCGAAGTGATGCCGACCAGAAATCCGCCGACTAGTCCGATAACAGTCATAAAGGCGAACGACTTCATGGTGGGCTCGCGCTTGGCGAGATGTTCTTCAATCCGTCCCTGGAACAGAAGCAGCGTGGGAATCAATACCAGCAGCAGTCCCACGGCGGATTTGATGAAGTCGTTGACGCCGGTGCCATAGACCTGCCGCAGGTGTACCAGAAGCGTCACGCCGAGGTAAGAGCCTGGAATGCTGCCGACGGCCATCGCCAGTACGACCTTCTTCCGCACCGTGCCCTTCCAGAAATGCATGATGCTGGCCGGAATTTTCGTGAAAAAGTTGAACAGCGCATCGCTACCGACCGCAATGATAGCGGGAATGTGCAGGCCAAAGATGAGCATGGGCAGCAGCAATACGCCGCCACCCAGTCCCGTCAACCCGATCAGCGTTCCTACTATGAAGCCGATCAGTATTTTTAGCAGCAAGAATTCCATGCCGTCTCTTGGTTAGTTCTCAGTTCTCGGTTCTCAGTAAACCAAAACCAGGTTAAGGAACTGAGAACTGAGAACCGAGAACTGGGAACTGTCTTTCTACCCGTTGCCGTTGGCGCCGACAAAGCCCTCGCGCTCGAGGTGCAGAATAATGGTCTGCGCCGCTTCCTCGGGGCTCAGCTTGGCCGTGTCAATCACGACTTCGGCATCGATCGGCGCCTCGTACGGATCTGAGATGCCGGTGAATTCCTTTACGATGCCGGCGCGAGCCTTGGCGTACAGGCCTTTGCGGTCGCGCTGTTCACACACTTCAATCGAGGTGGCAGCGTGAACCAGAATAAACCCGCCGAACGGTTCAATCATCTGCCGCACCGCTTTGCGAGTTGCCTCATAAGGAGCAATCGGGGCGCAGACCGCGATGCCGCCGTTCTTAGTGATCTCGGAAGCAACATAGCCAATGCGGCGGATGTTGATGTCGCGATGCTCCTTGGAGAATCCGAGTTCGCTCGACAGGTTCTTGCGCACCAGATCGCCATCCAGCAGCGTGACCGGACGTCCACCCGTCTCTAGAAACTTCGTGATCAGCGCGTTAGCAATGGTGGATTTGCCCGATCCCGAAAGCCCGGTAAAGAAAATGGTGACGCCCTGCTTGTGCCGTGGCGGATAGCTGCGGCGCAACTCCTGTACGACCTCGGGATAGGTGAACCACGCCGGGATGTCGCGGCCCTCGTTGAGGCGTTGGCGCAATTCCGTGCCGGAAACGTCCAGTACCTTGGCACCCTGTGGCACTTCGTCGGCTGGGACATAACGGTCTTCGTTCTGCAGATACACCATCATCTGGAAGGGAACCATGATTACGCCCATTTCCTTCTCATGCTTCTTGAACAGTTCCTGGGCGTCGTAGGGACCGTAGAAGTTCTTGCCGTCGGTATCCTTTCCTGGACCGGCATGATCGCGGCCGACGATGAAGTGCGTGCATCCATGATTTTTGCGAATCAGGCCGTGCCACACCGCTTCGCGCGGTCCGCCCATGCGCATAGCGAGCGGCAGCATGGCGAGTTCGACCGTGCCGTGGGGATACTTCGGGAGCAGCAACTGGTAGCAGCGGGTGCGGACAAAATAATCGACGTCGCCCGGCTTGGTCATGCCGACCGAGGGATGGATCAGCAGATTCGCCTCGACTTGCTTGGCGGCGCGCATGGTCAGTTCGACGTGCGCGCGATGCATGGGATTACGGGTCTGGAAGGCCACGACTTTCGTCCACCCCATGCGGCCGAATTGGGCGCGCAGGTCGGCGGGAGTCAGGCGCAGCGAGCGGAAATCATAGTGCGCCGGAGCCTGTACCTCTTCAATCTTTCCACCGACGTACCAGGGATTCGATTTGTTGATGGCGTAGTCGGCGCCCGGGTGCGCGGCGCTGGTGGAACCAAAAACGGACTGGGCTTCGGCCTTGCGGTCAGGCTGCCAGACATCTTCAACGCCAAGCACGGCGAGCATCACGCCTTCGGGATCGCGCAATGCGATCTTGCTGCTGCCCGGCGTCAGTTTTTTCGCGAAGTCTTCACTCACATCGAGCGTAATCGGCATGGGCCACAGAGTGCCGTTTGCCAGACGCATGTTGTGGCAGACGCCATCGTAATCGGCGCGGTTCATGAATCCACGCAGCGGTGAGAAGCCGCCGCTCATCAGCAGTTCCAGATCGCAAAGCTGACGGGCGGTCAGGTCCCATGAAGGCCAATCCTTCGATTGCGCTTTTAACTCCGCGGCCCGCGCGGCCGGCACTTGCAGCTGGATAAGTTCTCCCCCGTGTGGGGCGATAAGGTGACTGGTCGTTGCGTTCAAAGCAGTAATCCTCCCGGATGTTCTAACCAAAATTTGTGCTGAATCAAAATCAATTGGGGGGTCTCAATTTCAAAGCTCGCTCTATTTGCCATGGCTCCTCAAGCTACTTGCTGGGGCTGCAGGTAACCGCCGGAACGTAAGCGGAGCCACTAGTTTTAATATCGTTGCGCCGTGTGTGAAATCCGGCCGCAGAATCAATGGAACATTGGGAAGGTGCAATTCGCCTTCCGAAAGCCACCCGACGGCCCTCTCGTAAACTATTAAAAACAATGGTCGAGCACCATTTTACCTCAAAACGTGCCAGTCCGCTGGAAGGGTGTGCAGCAGATTGCAACCTTGCGCCGCCCACTAAAGAAATGAAAGTGCATTTGCCAGGACGGGCGCTACCAAGCATGCTTCATCGCCTTGGCAAATTTTTGCAGCGGCAGGGTGTTCAGGACATCGTCTTTGGTGAGCCAGGCGCGCCGCGCCTGGGTGATTCCGTAACGTATTTTCTCCATGTGCGAAGTGTGGTGGGAATCGGTGTTGATGACAATTTTCACCCCATGCTGTTTGGCCATGCGTAAATGAACGTCGTTGAGGTCGAGCCGCTCGGGGTAGGAGTTCAACTCCATCGCCACTTTGTGTTCGCCCGCCGCTTTGAGCACGGCGTCGAAATCGAATTGGTAAGCATCGCGGCGCAGCAACTGCCGTCCGGTGGGGTGTCCAATCAGCGAAGTATTGGGATTGGCGATGGCCTTTAGCAGCCGGTCAGTCATGGTGGCGCGATCCTGGTTGAACAGCGAATGCACGCTGGCGATGACGATGTCCATTTTTTCGAGCACCGCGTCGGAGAGATCGAGCGAGCCATCGCCCAGAATGTCGACTTCGATTCCCGCGAAGATGCGGATACCCTTCATCTTCTTCTCGACCGACCGGATTTTTGCGATGTGCTCGAGCGCGCGTTCGTCGGTGAGGCCGTTGGCGAAGGCAAGATTTTTCGAGTGATCGGTGATGGCCATGTATTCGTAGCCGCGTTCCCGCGCTGCTCCGGCCATCTCTTCAATGGTGTTGCGGCCGTCGGTCTCGATAGTGTGCATATGCACGTCGCCGCGGATGTCGGATAGTTCGAGCAGCACCGGCAGTGTGTGTCCGGCGGCCGCTTCGATCTCGCCAAGATTTTCGCGCAGTTCGGGAGGGATGAAGTCGAGCTTGAGCTTGGCGTAGATTTCTTCTTCGGTCGCGCCCGCGACCGGCTTCTCGTCTTCGAGTGTAGCGAGAGCATATTCGTTAAGCGTGAAGCCCATCTTAAGCGCGCGCTGGCGCAAAGCCACATTGTGCGCCTTCGACCCGGTGAAATATTGCATGGCCGCTCCGAAGGATTCGGGAGGCAGAAGGCGCACGTCCACCTGCATGCCATTGCGGTGCCGGAAGCTGACTTTATTCTCTCCTTGCGCGATGACGTCCATTAAGCCGGGGAAGCGGAGCAGATGTTCGATGAGCGTCTGACGCGATTCTGCCTCGATGCAGCCCTTGCCGGTGACGAGGATGTCGAGGTCGCCGACGGTTTCGCGTCCGCGACGCAGCGATCCGGCGGGCGTAACTTTTTCGATGCCGAGATTTCCTAACGGAGCCGCCAACAAATGTTCCACGAGTTTTTCGGCCAGCTGTTCCGCGGTATCGAGCAGGAAACGCCCGGCGATGCGGCGGTAGTCTTCAATCGCTTTGAGCAGCTTCAGTTCGTGCTTCTCGCCCATGCGCGGCAGTTCGCGGATCTTGCCTTCACGCGCCAACTTCTCCACACCCTCCAGGTCGCTCACCTGATGGGCGCTCCAGATCAAGGCAATCGTCTTCGGCCCCAGACCCTGAATCTTGAGCAGTTCAAGCATTGAGGGCCGATATTTTTTCAGGAGTTCGGTGTGCGCTTCGATGCGCCCCTCTTTGAAAAGCTGCACCAGATTGGCCTGCATGCCCTTGCCAATGCCCTGGATTTCGAGAAGCTTTTTCGGCTCCTGGACCAGGTCGGCTATCTGTTGGGGCAGCGCTTCAATCGCCTCCGCCGCATTGCGATAGGAGCGCACGCGAAACGAGTCCTGCCCGTCGATCTCCAGCAGATCGGCAGTCTCGTAGAGAAGTCCGGCGATGGCTTTGTTGTCCATGGGCAGGAGCTAACGACTAAGGTTAAACGAGTTGGCACGGGAGGGCTAGACGGGGCGCTGATCTAGGCCCCGGCTGCGTGGAGAGCGAGCGCTTTCTTTACACCAGTTCAATCCGTAGGTCGCGCCCGATCGCCCGTGCGGCCCGGCACAACGTCTGCAGCGTTACCGAGGCGTTCCCTGGATCAAGCAGGCGGTCCAGAGCGGCACGACTAGTTTTCATGCGCCGCGCCATCTCCACCTTGTTGATCTTCGCCCTCTTCATAGCTTTCTGCACCTGCCACGCGAGGGCTTCTTTGAGCGCCGTGGCGCGCGCCTCTTCCAGAATCCCTTCCTCTTTCAAAAAATCATCCAGCGATGAGCCAATACGTGGGTTTTTCTTTTTCATTTCGTCACTCCTTCATTCGTCGCTTCCCGAGCGCAAGATCCTCCGTCGGCGTCTTGCGCGTCTTTTTAACAAAGCCGTGAAGCACTACCAGAGTCCCCTTGTGAAAACACAGAATCAGCCGTGCAATCCGTTGGCTCGGCAGCGTGGAGCGAACTTCCCACTGACCGCCCTTCAGACTTCGTACCAGAGGCATTCCGATGGGCCAGCCGAATTGCACCCGCATCAAGTCCAGACCGATTGCGCGACGGTCTCCCTTGTCGAGGCTGCGCAGCCATTCGAGGACAGGTTCGCCACCCGCAGCCTGTCCGGTAAAAGCGAACAGGCATCTCGGGCGCATGTTCTTTGGCCATCCCGCCTCACTCTTCTAAAGTATGTATCAGAAATGGTACATTGTCTAGCCCGCAGGCTAAACGAGGACATAGCTAAGGGGAGTTGAGAATGTCGCGCACTCGCGGGGCCGGAGGACACAACCGGCGCGGCCGTCGACGTGCACACTGCCCGGTCCGGG
>Ga0193751_1002592_pt1 | contig 10898 bp, 9 predicted proteins | sample L1c2metaG_FD_143050 | JGI IMG/M metagenome (GOLD analysis project Ga0193751, IMG submission 143050) | Soil microbial communities from a riparian zone of the East river system, Colorado, United States - L1c2 | ecosystem: Environmental > Terrestrial > Soil > Riparian zone | place: USA: East River...
GTAGCCTCAATCACGCTCACGTGATCAAGTGCCGACCTTGCGCGGCTCGGGTTTAGGCCAGACAAACTCGTCGCGATATTCCGGCGTTTCTTCGGGCGCGAAGCCGTGGCGCGTGACATTTTCGGTAACGACGCGCGGCAATAAAAACTGGAGGAGATAATCGGCGCCGCCGGCTTTGGTACCGCCGCCACTCATTTTGAATCCGCCAAACGGATGGCGCCCGACAATTGCGCCTGTGCACGAGCGATTGATGTAAACGTTGCCTGCCTCAATCTCGGCTTTGGCACGGTCGATGTTGGCCGGACTGCGCGAGAAAAATCCGGCGGTAAGGGCGTAATCGGTACCGTTGGCAACTGCGAGTGCTTCATCGAGGTCGCGCACTTTCAAGATGCTCAACACGGGGCCAAAAATTTCCTCGCGAGCGATCCGCGTATTTGGCTTCACATCGGTGAAGATTGTCGGCGGAATGAAGTAGCCTTCCGGCGGTATCTCCCTCGCTTGGTAGGCCAGTGTCGCTTCGCTTTTACCAATCTCGATGTAGTCAAGGATGCGCCGGTAAGCAGCCTCGTCGATCACCGGTCCAACCATGATTCCGGGCACTTCTGGGTTGCCAACCCGCAAACTCGCCGCTGCAGAAAGCAAACGCTCCATTACGCGATCGTAATTTTCCTCGAGAAGTATGAGGCGCGAGAGAGCTGAGCATTTCTGTCCCTGATAACCGAACGCCGAGTAAATTGAATCGACAATCGCTTCATCGAGATCGGCATCAAAATCGATGATCACTGGGTTTTTGCCGCCCATCTCGCAAATGACACGCTTAAGTTCGCGTTGGCCCGGCAGCGTTTTGCCTGCCGATTTCCAAATTCTCAAGCCGACTTCGCGCGAACCAGTGAACGCGATAAGATCGACATCTTTATGATCGACGAGGTGCGCGCCGATGACTGAGCCGTGGCCGGAAATGAAATTCAGGACACCGGGCGGCACCCCGGCTTCCTCGAAAATCTGCATGAGCATCGCGCCGCAGATGATGGATTGCTCGGATGGCTTCATGATCACGGTGTTGCCTGTGACGAGCGCGGCCGAGACCATCCCGCACAAGATCGCGATCGGAAAATTCCATGGTGCGATCACCAGGGCGACTCCACGCGGCAAATAATGCTGATAACTTTCTTCGCCGGGAACACGCTGCGTCAATCGGGGACGGCCTATAAGCCGCATTCGCTGCGCGTAAAAATGGCAAAAATCCATTGCCTCGCGAATGTCACCATCGGCTTCAGCCCATGGTTTGCCGACTTCAAAAACTTCGACCGCCGAGAGTTCATATCGCCGCCGGTCCATGATCGCCGCGGCGCGATCGAGCAAACGCGCGCGCTCTTCAAAGGGCGTGCGGCTCCATTTTCCAAATGCGGCGCGGGCAGCTTTGACGGCGCGTTCGGCTTCGGGAATTCCCGCTTCCGGCACGTAGCCGACAATCTCCTTTGGCGCGGCCGGATTAACTGAAGGCGTCAGTTTATCCGTCCAAATTTTTTCGCCGCCGACGACGAGCGGATATTTTTCACCAAATCGATTGCGCACTTCGCGCAGCGCATTGCGCATTTTTTCCTGGCTCTCTTTGTAAACGAAATTCACAAGTGGTGCGTTTTCGTAAATATCGCCGGGGGAAGCTTGAAGGGAAGGGTCATTTTCCTGATGTCGATGTTCAATTGTAGCCGGAGTCGCTGACCCCGGCTCCTGTTTCTCACCATCTCGCTTGAGAAGCTCGTTCGGATCGCGCAGCAATTCTTCCGCCGCAACATTCTCGGAGAATTTCGCGCGCAGAAATCCCTCGTTCGAAGTGTTCTCGAGCAATCGCCGAACAAGGTAGGACATTCCCGGCAGCAACTCGCCGACTGGACAGTATTCGCGAACGCGATAACCCATTTCGACCAGCGCGCGCTTGATCGGGCCGGCCATGCCATACAGCAGTTGAAATTCGAAACGGCTGCGATCGATCCCGAGTTCGTCCGCGACCGCCTGCGCGTGCGCGATGCTGCGGACATTGTGCGATCCGAAGGCGGCGGTAACGGTCGATTCATTTTCCAGCAGAACGCACGAGAGCTCTTCGAAATTCATGTCGCTCTCCGGCTTCTGAAAATAAACAGGACAATCCCATCCGTTCTGCTTCGATTTAATTGTTTCGTAATCCCAGTACGCGCCCTTCACCAGCCGTACCGTGAAACGGGTGGCCCGTGCACGACCCCATTCGATCAAATCGCGGAGATCGGCTTCGGCATCGCGCAGATATGCTTGAATAACGATCCCGGCATGCGGCCAGTCCTTGAATTCTCCTTCGCCAAAAGTTGTCTTGAATAGTTCGAGCGTAATATTTTTATGCGCGTAGCTTTCCATATCGAAATTGATGAACGCGCCGAGTTCGCGAGCGCGGTGCAGAATTGGCCGCAGCTTCGGCGCCAGATGTGCAATGGCGTCACTCGGATCGGCCGGATTCATCTGCGAATAGAGCGCAGAGATTTTCACCGAGAGATTTACAACTGGAAAAAGCTCGGAATTTTTTCTGAGCGGATCGGTCCAGCCTCGCGTTTCGCGCGCGAGGCACTTCAGCAGATCGAGGCAACGCGCCGCATATTCATCCGTCTCTTTTTCACTGAGGACAGCCTCGCCCAAAAGATCGACAGTGAACCCAATCTTCTGCGCTCGCCGCTTGCGCAACGTTTTCATTACATTCTCACAATTTTTTCCTGCGATAAACTGGCGCGCCATTCCGGAAACGTTCCGTCGCAGGATGAATGCGCTGATCCATGGGGCGATGCGCGCCATGCGCACTCCGGTCCGAATCACCGGCGCGAAACCATCTCGCATCCCGGTAAAGTATTCTTCAAGGTGCTCGACGATTTCGCCGGAGTTGCGGAGCGATGGCAGCACATCGACAAAGCGGAACATTTGGACCTTGAAACGCTCATCCCGCATCGAGAGCGCCATCATCCGCTGATAAAAACTGGCCTTGCTGAAAAGCGACTCCGGATGTTTGTCGACAAGCTCAAAAAGGCGCGCACCGCGCTGCTCGACCTGGGTTTGGAGCGACCTCACCTACGAAACTAGTCCGCCGTTTTGGGTTAGGCAAAGCGGAACGAGCTATCTCGCGGGCAAAAATAACTTCATGCCGCAGACGGTCAGTTCACGGTCCGTTTTCGAATTAACAAATGAGGCAACCGAACAAATTTCGGGAGCAAGTGGAAGGGATTTGCCTGGTGGATTCCGGAGGCCCAGGGCTCGGGTCCGTCAGGCAATCTCTTTTAGCGAAACTGCGCGCGTACTTATTTGCTCCACGAACCGAAGTCGATTAGCAAGATCGACATGAAGCAACGTGGCGAGCGCCATGAGTTTGCCAGTGACAACACGGCTGGGATTTGTCCGGAGGCAATGGAGGCGCTCAAAAACGCAAATGTAAGCGGGGCTCCATCCTATGGCGAGGATCGCTGGACCGCCCGCGTTTGCGACCGCATCCGTGAACTATTTGAGACCGATTGCGATGTCTATTTCGTTTTCAACGGCACGGCAGCCAACGCGCTTGCGCTGGCGCAACTGTGTCAATCATTCCAAAGCGTCGTCTGTCACGAATATTCTCATATCCAGACCGACGAGTGCGGTGCGCCCGAGTTTTTCACGAAGGGATCGAAGCTGCTTCTGATTAGTGGCACAAACGGCAAGATCGACATCGGCGAGGCCGAAGCGGTCATCGCACGCCAGAACGGGCTGCATTCGCACAAGCCGCGCGTGATCAGCATCACTCAATCGACGGAGCTCGGCACGGCTTACACGTGCGACGAGGTTGCGGCGATCAGTGAATTTGCGCGTGGTCGCCATATGTTCCTTCACATGGACGGGGCGCGTTTCGCCAATGCGGTTGCGGCGCTCAATTGCGCGCCGAAAGCGATCACATGGGAAGCCGGCGTGGATGTTCTTTGCTTCGGCGGGACAAAAAATGGCCTCGCTGCCGGCGAGCTGGTGATTTTCTTCAAAAGAGAGTTTTCGAAAGAATTTGATTACCGGCTCAAACAAGCTGGGCAGTTCGGCTCGAAAATGCGTTTTTTGGCCGCGCCGTGGCTCGCGCTTTTGACGGATGATGTTTGGTTGCGGAACGCAGGGCACGCCAACCGGATGGCGCGCCAGCTTGCGAATCGCCTCCAAGCCGAGGCAAAGATCGACATTGTCTTTCCGGTCGAAGCGAACGCCGTGTTCGTGCGAATGAATGACCAACTTGTGCGCGATCTTCACGGGCGCGGCTGGCATTTTTACAATTTCATCCAGCCGGATATTTACCGGCTGATGTGTTCATGGTCTGTGAACGACCAGATCATTTCTGAATTTATTGCCGACGCGTCGCGTTAAATCATTGAACACTTAGCGCTCACGCGACATCTGTAGAGACGGGCAATGAATGCGTTTACGGGAGCTTTGATATTTCCGACGGTTTTTCTAGTTGGTTGTGGAGCCACGCGCGACGTTGCGGTTACTTCGTACCATGTCACCCGCGGTGTCGCGGTCGGTTCCTATCGTGTCGCCACGGCACCGGTGCATTACGCCTTAAAGAGACGTCGTGATGACTCATCAATCACGACTGAGACGGCGTCATCCGATGTCTCCGCCCCGGGTTATCCCACATCGGCGCCGGAAGTGGCGACGACGCAACCGCAACCTGCAAGGGAGAGGGTTTCACGTGTGAGCCGGGACGAGACGGCACAAACAAAACCGAGGCGCTCGTCCGCGCCGCGCACTTCTTCTGCGCGACTTGACTTTCCAACTGCCAAAGCAGTCCCTGACAAGCCGGGCTACGTCGTCAGCCCATTCGATGCAAGTGGGAGATATGTGGACGTAAGCGGTTATGCGTCGGGCAGCAAAGTGAAGGATCCTTGGACCGATAAGATTTTCATCGTTCCATAACGTCTGGGACACTTCTGCGTCGCGGAATCGATTTTCCTAAAGGGCTGGCGCATTGCCGCGAAGTTCCACGAGTGTTACCTAAGAGAATGAAATCGGCAGTTCGACTTGTTGCGGACGCGATCGTCTGCTTGTCGATCTTTGCTCTCGCGTCGCAGGGGGAAAGCCAAACTTATGAAGGAAAGCAGCTCGTCAAAGCAGAGCTGCTGGCCGATACGAACGCAGTGGTTCCGGGCAAGCCATTCACGGTCGGGCTGCTGCTTCGAATGGCCCCCAGCTGGCATACGTACTGGAAATTTCCTGGCGACGCCGGACTTCCGACCGAACTGAAATGGAAATTGCCGGAAGGATGGAAAATCGATGAAATCCAGTGGCCAATTCCGCTAAAGACTACCGACCCGGGCGATATTCAAACCTACGGTTACCAAGACGAAGTCCTGCTCATGCAGGAAATCACGCCGCCCGCTTCAATTAATGATTCCACGGTGAAATTGGCGGCGGAGGCTACCTGGCTCGTCTGCGAAAAGATTTGCATCCCTGGAAACGCAAATTTGCAGCTTGAGTTGCCAAGATCGACAACGGCCGTGCCAGCGAACACCGAGATATTTTCGCGCTATCGCCGTTTGCTCCCTCGCGATTGGCCGGGAGGCGAAGTCGCGACCGCAAATTGGAAACGCGCGGGATCTGATCTTCGGCTGAACGTGAAGAGCGCGACGCTGGCAAATTATCCAACTGTAGATTTTTACCCGTCGCCACAAGGAGATACGGTGGTTGGCCACCCGCAACTGGAATCTCGCAGCGGTAACGAAATTGTTTTCCGGGTGCCGCTCGAATCCGCGAGCAAAGATGTATCTTCGATTCAAGGGCTGGTCGTATTTGCTCAGCACGCGGACGGCAACGAGCGGGCGGCTTGGCAAATCTCAGCCTCTGCGGTTGCACCGGTCACATCGGCCACGTCCGTTCCTGCGCGAGGAATTTTCACTTTTCTTCTGTTCGGTTTTTTGGGCGGGGTCATTTTGAACTTGATGCCGTGTGTTCTGCCGGTCATTTCGCTCAAAATTTTCGGCTTCATTCAGCACGCGGGGCAAAGCCGTCAGAAGATTTTGCGGAGCGGGATCGCCTTTGCCGGTGGAATTTTCGCATGGTTTATCGGTCTTGCGTTGCTCTTGATCGTGCTCAAAGCCGCCGGTCGCGAAATTACCTGGGGCGGCTTTCAATTCACTAATCCGTATTTTGTCCTCGCGTTGAGCGTCATTGTCCTCGTCTTCGCGCTCAATCTCTTTGGAGTTTTTGAAATTTCGCTGCCACAAAGTGCTACTCGCGGTGTGCTTGGCTGGACTGACGCACAAGGCGATGTGGGCTCATTCTTTCAAGGAGTTTTTGCGACAGTGCTGGCGACGCCATGCACCGCGCCATTCTTGGGAACAGCACTCGGCTTCGCCTTCACTCAGTCGCCCGCAATCATATTGTCGATCTTTTTCGCGATTGCGGCCGGAATGAGCGCGCCCTATTTACTCCTGTGCGCGCAACCGGCATGGCTGCGCTTTTTGCCAAAGCCGGGGCCGTGGATGCTGCATGTAAAGCAGTTCATGGGATTCCTGCTGTTGGCGACGCTACTCTTTCTGCTTTACGTCCTCGGCGCGCAACGTGGACTCGATGGAGCAATTTGGGCGAGCTGCTTTTTGCTTTTCGTGAGTATCGCCTGCTGGATGAAGGGCAGTTTCATTGTCGCGACGACTTCGTTTGCCAGGCGCTCGGTCGTGTTCGTGCTCATGCTCGTGCTCCTAATCGGCAGCGGCGTTTATTTCATTGGCGGAAAATTCCATTCAACAAAACTTGCTTCTGGTAGTTCGCAGCTTCATGGCGACTGGCAGGCGTTCACACCCGAGCGTTTAAAAACGGAACTCGAGCAGGGTCGCTCCGTGTTTGTCGATTTTACGGCGGCATGGTGTCTCACCTGCAAATTTAACGAGGCGAACGTTCTTGAGAGCGGGGCAGTGCGCGAAGCGTTTCAGCGCCACGGGATCGTCAAACTCAAAGCCGATTGGACCAATGGCGATCCGGTGATTACAAAATTATTGCAACAATTTGGCCGGCCAGGTGTCCCACTTTACGTGCTCTATCGCGGTAAAGCAGAGAAACCAATCGTTTTTCCGGAGTTGCTCACGAAGAGCATCATTCTCGATAAACTTGAAACCATCTCACGCACGGTCGCTTCTCAATAATCTATGAAAACAAAACTCATCCTTACGATCGTTGCTTCACTTGCAACCACTGGGCTCTACGCGTTTGATCCACCTCCGGTGGGCAGCGCGGCGCCGGATTTTTCGCTGACCGACGCCAAAGGCAAAGCGCACTCGCTTTCGCAATACAAAGGCAAATACGTCGTGCTGGAATGGTTCAATCCGGAATGCCCATTCGTGAAAAAACATTATGGCAGTGGCAACATGCAAAAATTGCAGGAGGAATACACGAACAAAGGCGTTACCTGGCTGACGATCGATTCCAGCGCGCCAGGGTCGGAAGGCAGCCTGTCGGCTGATGCCGCCAGTAAGGTCATGATCGGTTGGAAAACGCGGCAGACCGCGCTTCTCCTCGATCCAGAAGGAAAAGCCGGACGCGCTTACGGTGCGAAGAATACGCCGAACATGGTCGTGATTAACCCCGAGGGGAAAATTGTTTACGAAGGCGCGATCGACAGCAAAGCCACGCCGAATCCTGCCGATATTCCCAATTCGACCAACTACGTCAAAGTCGCGCTAGACGAATCGCTCGAAGGCAAGCCCGTCACGACGTCGACGACTAAACCGTACGGTTGCTCGGTCAAATATAAATGATCGGTAGCGGCGGTGTATGACCGCCGAAGTTGTGATCCGTGCCGCAGCGGGTGGATCGGCCGCTCCCTGGCACGCCGCGGTTCTGCGGCTGCGGGCGAACGAAGCGCCTAGGCGGCGCGCCTTGCTGGTAGCGCTGGACGATTGCAACGCGTCTTACGCAAGCACACCTTCTGACAAAGCGCCTGTGAGTTGATCAAACAGGAAATTTACATTGTGATGCAGGCGTTCTTCGGTGCGGCGTTTTAGTCGCGTTTCGCCGACAACCGCGCGGCCCATCGCAAGATCGGCATCGGCGTTATTCGGACGAGAAACATCCCAAGTTTCATCGCCAAGCCAGGGATCACGAGCGGTCGATCCGCTTCGACCGCGGCGAGGGCATCGCGTACGGCTTGCCCAACTGAAACGTGAACGAACTCCGGACCGCTCTCAGAGTGACCACCGGGGCGTTTCGAAACTTCCTGGAATTCGGTGTGCACAGGACCGGGGCAGAGAGCGCACACGCTCACGCCTGTTCCGCGGAGTTCGGCCCGGAGCGCTTCGGAGAAGCTTGTAACGTAAGCTTTGGTCGCGGCGTAAATAGCAAATCCAGGAATCGGGAGGAAACCGGCCGATGAACTCACGTTTAGAATCGCGCCGCGTTTTCGGGCGATCATTCCCGGAAGTAATCGGCGGGTGAGGGAGGTGAGCGCGACCATGTTTACCAGCATGATCTGCTCATTACGAATCAGATCGCTCGTCGCGAATGGACCGAGATCGCCGAGTCCAGCGTTATTGATGAGAAGATCGACATCGATCTTCTCGCTCTCCAGCCATGTCATCAGTTCTTCAAGTTCGGAAGAATTCGCGAGATCAGTTTTGTGAGTGTGAACAGAAAGATTTGGATGCTGCTGCATCAATTCATAGCGCAGATCATTCAATTTTTGCTCGCGTCGCGCGACGAGAACGAGCGATCGCGCGTGCCCGGCGAGTTGGAGCGCAAACTCGCGGCCGAGCCCGGCCGAGGAGCCGGTAATCAATGCGTTACAGCCGTCGAGTTTCATTTCTTTGTTGCTGTAGTGGCGGGCGTGTCGCCCGCGGAGGTTCGCGATTTGCAGCCGACACGGCTGCCTCTACAGATTCGATCTCCCGTTTTGTCAACATCCGCCAGTGGCTGCGCGGCAAATCCCCAAGCCGCACAGTACCGACCCGGACACGCACGAGACGTTTCACTTCGTAGCCAATTGCATGAAACATGCGGCGAATTTGCCGATTGATTCCCTGACGCAGGACCACGTGCAAACGGGTTGGTGTGAGCGCGTGAAGCCGCGCGATTACGGCGCGCTTGCCGTCGAGAAAAATTCCGCGCAGCAGTTTCGGAGCAAGCGCCGGATCCCATTGCCGATCCAAAGTCACCTCGTATTCTTTCTCAATCTTGTAGCGCGGGTGCGTGAGCCGTTGGGCGAGGTTACCATCGTTTGTCAGAATGAGGAGACCTTCGCTTTGTGCATCCAGCCGGCCGACGTTGAAGAGACGCGGAAACTTCGGGGGAAGAAGATCAAAAATCGTGTTGCGCGCGTGGGGATCGCTTCTCGTTGAGACGAAACCGGGTGGCTTGTTCATAACGATGTGCAACGGCCGTTCGGCGTGGAGGAGTTTCCCGTCCACTTTCACGTGATCGCGCGGGGCCGGTTGTACGCTGAAGTCCGTACAAACGCGCCCATTGATCGTGACGCGTCCAACGGCGATCAACTCATCGCAATGCCGTCTCGAGCCAACGCCAGCGGCAGCAAGGAAGCGATTGAGACGCATGGCGCAAACGTTAAAAAGTTCAAACGTTACATCGTTAAAATGAAAGCGGCGCCCGCCCGTTTAACTTTGCAACCTTTTTAACGAATCAACTTTGCCGCTCACGCTTCCGGTTTCGTTTTGGGAAGACCAATGACTTTTTGGTTTTCCTTCCACTGACCGCGCTTCTTGAGCAGCTCGACGCGCTCGAAGCGCTTTAGAACATTGCGCTTGGCTGCAATCGTGCTGGCTCCTCTCAAACTACGATGTTGTGACATGGTTTATGTTAAAAGAGTTAAAACGTTACAAAGTGGGAAAATGAGCGGGGAAATTAAGCTGCGACGCGCATTTTTCAAATGGATTACATCGGCTGCCGTTCGACGACGTTCAAGAATCCCTATAATTGATTACTTAGAACGACGTACGGACCACACGTCGTGACTTGATGGTAAACATGGAAGCGCTCGGTTAATAACTTTTGCCAATAACCAACGCGACTTTGCTGAATGATTAAATAGACTCCGTCTGGAGCAGCCCATTTCTCGAGCACGGCACGTTCGTCCAGCACTATCTCATTCGGATAGGAACCAACGACAGAATCGTCATCCGCAGGCCGATTGAGAAGGAAGAATTTTCGGTTCAGGTAAAAGACAAGGCTGCTTCCCTGATGCAGTGCGCCTTCGTAAACGACCTCGCCTTTTTCGCCTAATCGCCCGTTGAGAAAACGACCAGCATTCGCAAATGAGAACTGCGGCGCCATTCGGGCGACACCGTCGATCATGCTGAGTCCCGCTGGAATCATGGCAGCTGCGAGCACAACAGCGGCAAGTCTCGGGCGGTAGTTTGCGATGAGGTAAAGAGCAATGCTGGCAAAGATCACAAGGGAAATCGCAACGATGCAGGCCATTGGCCAGAGGGATTGCCAGGTTACGGCGGGCACATCTTGCAGGACGTGCCACGCTGAAAATCTTACGTCGTTTGCAATGCGTTGCCCGCCTGAATCGGCAACACGCAATAAAATCAGGGCGAGCACGCCAATGGCAAATCCGCAGATCCCGATTGCAGCCGCACCAGCGATGCGCAGCGCGCGGGGCATTCGATCCCATATGGTCGCCGCCAAAAGCGCGAACGCGCTCCATATGCTCATTGAGTAATAATCCTGTCGTTGACCGATTAACAGGAGCGGCAAAAAAACTACGCCTATCCAACAAAGCGGCAGCGCGTCGGCAAATTCAATCTCACGCGGCCGCATTACACGCCGCCAGGCGCAAACTATTCCGGGCAGCACGGCAAAAATCCAGGGAAACCACCATGCAAAGTGCAATGCGATAAATTGCAGTCGGGGAACGTCGTCATCAT